>Ga0114129_10015159_pt1 | contig 10972 bp, 5 predicted proteins | sample RhiMetdeltSRZDD1_FD_80071 | JGI IMG/M metagenome (GOLD analysis project Ga0114129, IMG submission 80071) | Populus rhizosphere microbial communities from Tennessee, USA - Rhizosphere MetaG P. deltoides SRZDD1 (version 2) (version 2) | ecosystem: Host-associated > Plants > Roots > Rhizosphere >... | reverse complement strand
CCCGTCGAAGCGAGTAACCCTCAAGGACGGCGACGCCCTCAAATAACGCGCCACTTTCAAAGTCCATAGGCGGGCGCGCGAGGTTGTGCTCCGGCGCGTCCACTTTGATTTTTCCAAGTGCTTGAGTCCCTGCTTCTCCATTGATTGATATAGACAATTGATAGTCGCCACTGGCAAGCGTCGCCGGGATTTGCAGGCGGTGTTGTCCGCGCCACTCATCTTCGGGTTGCCACCGGCTGGTCGGGTACAGGTTGACCGGGGGCAGGTTAACCCCCACCCCAACCCCTCCCCCATCGGTGAAATCCCCGATGGGGGAGGGGCCAGGGGAGGGGGTCGGGGTCAGCCAGTCCAACCGGGCGGAGTAATCTGTCCGGGTCGCGTTTTCGCTTTTCCAATAGAGCGTCAACAAAATTGCGTCGCCCGACTTCGCTTCCGTGGAACTGAGGTTGTAGCCGAGGAGCGTGATCGGCCCGAAGTTGTGCGGCGCGACGATTTCCGGTTGTAGTGTGAATGGGTGTGTGGGGCGTGTGACGGTGAGCGCGCCAAGTGAGAAGCGCGGCGCGATGGCGTTGCCTTGCTCGTCGAGCAGCGAGGCGATGTGCTTGGTGTCTACGCCAAAGATTTCGCCGAAGAGTTGATAAGTGCCGGGCGGCGTGCCGGGGTAGAGTTGGAGATGGCGCGCCCACTGCCCATATTGGGCGGGCGACCAGAGCGAGGTCGGCGGCGGCTCTTTGTGCCAGCGCGGCGGGAGGGCGTTGGGTTCGTTCCATAGCAGTCCGGTGTCATCGTTGATTCTGAAAGCGGGCCAGTAGCGCGGGCCGAGCGATTCACTGACAGAGACGTAGAGCGAGACGTCGAGTGCGCCATCAGCGGGGAAGGTGGTGGCGCGTGGCGCGAGATCGTAGCCGTAGAGGTGTATGCCGCCGTCGAACTCCGCGCGCATCGGTATTTGAGCGGTTGTAACCGTTTGGTGATCGAAGGCCGAGTGGCGCAGCGGGTTGAGGGTGCGATCAATGAGGAGGAAGCGGAGGAGGGCGAGGAGGAAGGGGAGAAGAACGACGGAGGACGGAGGACGAAGGACGGAAGACGGAGGACGGACGGAGGACCGCTTCGCGGGACGAAAGACGAAGGGTCGCTTCGCGAGAAAGAGAGTTGATGAGATGAGGAGGCAGATGAGTGTGGCGAGCGAGAGTAAGTCGGCGAAGGTGCGGATGGGCGTGTCGCCGAAGTGGAAGTGCAGCGTGTGTGTGCCGGAGGGGATGGTGACGAGCATTAGGCCGGTGTCTGGGGTGAGGTTGATTTCAAGTGGTTGCTCATCGAGTGTGACGCGCCAACCGGGAAAAAAGAATTGATTGAAGGTGGCAGTGAAGGGCGCGGGTGTGGTGATTGTCGCGCGATAGTCGAGCACATCTGGGTTGGTGATAGTTGTTTGCGCGTCTTCGGGTAGGCCGGTGAGGTAGTGCGGCTGCTCGCCGCGCATGAGTGACTCGGCGATGCTGGAGTCATCCGGCATCCGGTGAACAGTCGTGGGCAAGAACTCCCCCTTGGCCGTGGTGCCGATGGTGTTGGTAGCGATCTCGAAGTGCACTGTCTGAGCTTGAGTGATTTCCTGCCATTTGTCGCAGTCGCGCCCGTACCACCATGAGAGATGGCCCAACGTTGCTGTCAGCACAATCGCGGCCCCGACGAGCCATTGGTGTTTGGGCAACCAGTGGACTGCGGCTCCGGCGAGAAAGGCAGCGCACAGTGACGCCGCGCCGAGCAGCCGCCAGGGGAATTGTATGAAAGGGATGAGCGGAACGTGATCCCAGATGGGGCGGGAGAGGGGGAGGGTGAGGAGGAGGTAGATAAGGAGGGCGATGAAGAAAAAGATGAAAGGATGAGGGATGAAGGATGAAGGATGAAAGGACGGAAGACGGAGGACGGAGGACCGCTTCGCGCGACGAGAGCCAGCAACTAGTGGCCAATTACCACCAACCAGCCGCCAGCGACCAGCGACCAACAACCAGCAACTAGCCGCGAAGCCAAGGAGGGCGAGGGTGAAGGCGACTAAGCCAAGGCCTTTGGCGGGTGAGGGATTGATGAGCAGGGGGTCAATGACGGCGGGCGGGGCGAGCAGTTCGCGCAGGCTGAGGAAGTTGGTGTAATAGGTGAAGATGGGCGGCACGAGCAGCCGATCTGATTGCACCAGGCTGCGCTCGACCAGCGCGACGAGCCAGAAGCGGGCGGAGAGCGCGAGGCCGAGGGCGAGGAGGCCGAAGCCACGGATGAGTAGACGGAGGACCGCTTCGCAGGACGAAGGACGAAGGAAGAAGGAAGAAGGAAGGGCAAGTAATGTAATGTAGCCGATGATTAGCGGGGTGACGGCGAGCGCGGTGGCGTTGTGGGCATACATTAGCGCGGCGAACGAGAGGGTGGCGAGGAGCGCGTAGTGGGTGGAGTGAGGAGCGGGAAGTGTGAGGGCGCGGCGGAGCGTGAAGAGGATGATTGGTGGCCAGACGAGTGCAAAGGTCTCGGCCAGCGCGCCGCGCACCATGACATCGAAGCCAAGATAGGGCGCGGTCATGTAAACCGCGGCAGCGGCTAGCGCTCCGGCCTCACCCCACCAGTCTTTGGCAAAGAAATAGGTTCCCAACCCGGCCAGCCAAATGCAGTTGAAAAGGAAGACGTTGAAAGCAATCGGATAAATCAAGCCCAAGTTGTGCAGGGCGATCAAAACGTACGAGGCCAACGGGGCGTAGTAATTGAAGTGGGGATAGCCAAACCCATGCGCCATCCCCGGCATCCAGCGCCCGAAGAAGTGCCCGGCCCGCATGACCAGTTCAAGTTCAACCGCTTTGTTGATGTGGTAGTAGCCGTCGTCGGTGCAGAGCAGGTAGCCGCGAAAGAGTGGTTGGCAGACGACGAGCGCGATGGCGAAAGTGGTGAGGAGAGGCGTGAGGCGGCGGAGGAACACGGGGAAATTGTAAATGACAAATGACGAATGACGAAGGACGAAAGACGAAGGATCAAGGACAAAGGGCCAAGGACAAAGGATAAACTCCCAACCGCAAAGAGCGCGAAGACCCAAATCCCCAATAACCAACTACCAGCATCCAACCACCAGCAACTAGCAACCAGCCGCCACTCTAAACCCCGTCCCATGCGCTCGATAGTCCACGCTGGGAGTCGTCACGCTGCAGGCGCTGCGGACGAAGAGTTGAGTGTGATGAATACTGTAACCCCACGACCCACCTTTGACCACATGAAAATCCGGCAGCGAGGGATTATAAAGGCTGGTCGTCCATTCCCAAATATTGCCCGCCATATCATAGCAGCCGTAAGGCGAGACGTTTTGCGGGATCAAGCCGACGGGCAGCGGCATCCCGTTGCGCCAATACCAGCCGGCGCGCGCCCACTCCCGTCGGGGACGAACGAGCAAGCTAAATAAATACGTCTCCGGCCCTACCGGAAAGCGCCGCTGCCATTGAATCTCTGGGCGCGGCTTCGCGTTTCCCCAGGGATAGACACGTCCATCCGTTCCCCGCGCCGCCTTCTCCCATTGAAACTCTGTCGGCAGCCCACACGTGCGCCCAATTTTTTTTGAAAGCCACTCGCAGTAAGCCAACGCTTCGGCCTGGCTCACATCCACGATCGGATAATTCGTCATGGCCGGAGGATAGTCTTTGACCAGCGCATATCTCCGTCGCCAGTCATCGCCGATAGCCCACCATTGCCCGCCCCAGCGGAATCCCGTCTCGTCCAGAAAAGTCTTCCACTCACCGTAGGTCACTGGATGCGCCGCGATCTGAAAAGCCTCTAACTCAATCACTTGTCGCGGCTGGGGCGGTGGCGCCTGCGCGAGGCGTTCGTACGTTGCCTCCGGCCCGTAGATGAAAGAGCCGGCAGGGACAACAACCATACTCAGTCCGAAGTCGCCAGTCCTAAGTCCTAAGTCGGGAGTAGTTGACTGTGGACTGTGGACTTTGGACTTTGGACTTTGGACTTCGGACTTTGGACGGCAATCATTTTTGCAGGCAAATAACATATTTCTCTAAAAACTTCTCCATCTTCTCAATCACATCCCGCCGGTTGGCTTCGCGCACAAAGCCATGTCCCTCGCCCTCATACGAGACGAGCTCCGCGATGCCGCCATTCCGTTTGACTGCCTCGGCAAACTCCACCGATTGCTGATGCGGCACCGCCTTGTCTTCCGTCCCGTGAAAGAGCAGCACCGGCGCGCGGACTTTTTTGACGTGCGTCAGCGGCGACCGTTCCTTCCACAACGGCCCGGCCTCCGGCAATTTGCCGATCAACGTTTGCTCGTAATTCACTTCAAAGCGATGCGAGCCTATCTTCAACTCATACATATTCCCGATGCCGAAGAGCGAGACACCTGCCGCCCAAAAATCCGATTGCTGGGTCAACGCCATTAGCGTCGTATAACCGCCCGCGCTGCCGCCGGTGATGACCAGGCGCTGCGCGTCGGCCAGCCCGGAAGCAACCAAATGTTCCGCGCCCGTGCGCGCGTCTTCGATATCCACCACGCCCCACTGACCGTTGAGCAAATCTTGATAGGCGCGACCAAAACCCGTTCCGCCGCGATGGTTGACGGTCAGATAATGCCAGCCGCGCGTGGCGAAATAGTGCGCCTGTGCCTCCCAACTCAAGGGACGCTCGGACGTCGGGCCGCCGTGAATGGAGACGATGAGCGGGCGCGGCAATTTCTCCGCTTCCAGCCCCACCGCTCGATACAGAATGCCCCAGGCGGGTGTGTCGCCAATCGTCTTCCACGAAATGACCTCCGGTTTCGAGAGCGAGGCCGGATCAATCAAACCCACACCCGTCGTAGCGCGCGCCACGACTTTTCCGGTTTGAGCGTCGAGCGTCGCCAGGATAGCCGGTGTCACCGGATTCGCCCCGACAAACAGCATCGCCTCTGCGCCCAGATTAAGTCCCTGAATCTGCGTCCACGCCGTTTGGATCTCCGTCACTTTTTTATCCGGCCAAGATACACGCAGGAGAACATCTTGACTCTGATGACGTCGCACTGTATACAGGGCTTGACCATCGCCGCTCCAACGCATCGCGATAGCTCCCGGAACCCAATCCGGCCCGCCAATTTCGCCTGCGCCCGTATCCACGCGCACCGGCTTCGTTCCATCGGCGTTGGATACCCACAGCGAGCGCCAGCCACTTTCATCGCTGACAAAGGCCAGCGACTTTCCATCCGGGCTGAACTGCGGTGAAGCGTAACTCACGCGCGGTTTCGCGATCGTCGTCACCGTTAACGGAAGTAGCTCCAGGCTCGTCGCGCACTCACCGGTCGGTTTGGCAAACTTCCCGATCTGCAAGCGGGCCTCATCCCACGGCATATCCATCTCGTTCCACTCTTGCCAGGCGATCCGCGCGCCATCCGGTGAGAAGGCCGGGTTGAAGGCATACCACGGATCATCCGAGAGTTTGACCGGGAGCGTCTTGCCCAGCATATCGGTCAGCAAAACATTGCACTTGCCATCTTGTTCGCTCAAGAACGCGACAAACTTCCCACACGGGGAAATAGCCGGGGCTGCGACGCCTTCATACGCCGGCGTCACTTTCCACTGATCGCCCGTCGTCAAATCAATTCCGTGCAGGCGCGTATCCTTCGCGGCGTAAATCAACATGTTGCCCCGCACGGCAAAAATTGCGCCGCCATAACCGATGCTACCGGCAGGCAGCGGCTCAGTCGTCAGCGTTTGCGCCAGCCCGGTCGTCAGCGATTGGCGGACAATACTGCGCCGTCCATCGGCCGTCTTAACGTAGAAAATAAATTCGGGATCGCCAAACGCCGGTTCGGAGATTCCGTGCGAAAGGTAGAGACGATTGAGGGGAAGAGGAGTGAATGGCATAGCAGGATTATAAGGGATATTGCTGATTGTGGATTAGCCGCGAAAAACGCGGATCATCTGTTTAACTTCTTCGGGGGTGACCACACGCAACGCTAAGACGATGATCAGGTATATCAAAGTGACGATTGACCAAGCAGTCAGCGCGACGAAGAGCGATGAAAATTTTAGAAAGAAAAGCGGGATGAACAGACTCGTGGCCCCGAGCGCAATGCCCCACCCGACTCCCCCGGAGCGGATCGCGCGCCCCAAGGTTGGCCCGAACCCCAACGCGTATCCCATTAAAGCCCCCGCAAACGCGAAGGCCATGCCCGTCGCGCCGGAGTGGCGCAGCGCCACGGCTCCGACCAGAAAAACCGCCAGGCCGATCAGCGCCGCCCAGGCTTTACGCAAGGGACGTTTGTCCAACGCGCTCAGGATCACTCCCGCCCACGCAAGCGGCAGCGGCAGCAACCCAATCGCCATCGCGCGCAGCGCACTCGCCGTCGGTTCAAACGCCGCGCCAAAGAGCAGCGGCGCGGCCGGCTCGGACACCGCCCACATCCCGCCCACCCCCAATGCCACGAACAGCGTGGTATAGCGCACAAAGCGCCCTAGCCAAACATCGGCCTCATCCAAGCGATTATTAAGCTGAAGCTGAGTCAGAAGCGGGATGAAGGTATAAGCGATCTGCCCCAGCAGAGTGTAAATCAACAATAACGCGCCCAGCGCCAAATCATAGAAGGCTACTTCGGGGCGCGAATGGGTCAGCTTCTCGACGACGATCAGGCTGAAGCGAAACATCACTACGAGCGCGATATTGGCGAGGGAGAAAATGAAGCCGAAGCGGAGAAAGGATGAAGGACCAAGGACGAAGGACGAAGGACGAAGGACGGAGGACGGAAGACGGACGCCAGACAATGATTTCGGACTTTGGACTTCGGACTTCAGACTTTCAACTTCTGTCTTCTGACTCCTGACTTCTGACTCCTGACTTCGGACTTCGGACTTCGGACTTAGCCAACGACGCGTCCACCACAACCCCAATCCCAGAAAAATAATTTCATGCACCGCGATCACTGCCAGGCTCAATGTCAGCGAAGGCAAAGCGAGAGTCGCGAACAGCAAAAACGTCACCACGATCTGCCGCCAGGTTGATTCCACCGACCACTTGGCCGTCTCACCCAAACCGAGCAACAGCGGGAACGGCGCAATCGCCCAAATGCGCACCGCGACCGAGAGGCCCATCAGGCCGGCCTGGACGGGCGTGATCCAGTCCTCGAGCCACAGCGCGATCAGTGCGGCAATCAGCCCCAACCCCAACCCGACCAGCGTCTTGAACTGGAACAGTTCCCGCACCATTGCGCGAATCCCGGCCTCGCCCGCCTGCTGCCGCACCTCGGGCAAAAAACGAGCAAAGATTTCCGAGTAGCCCAGATCGCCAAAGGCCTGGAAGATGGTTATGAACGCGAAGCAGAAGGTGAGCTGGCCGTAGATTTCAGTTCCAAGGCCGCGCGGGATGAGCACGACGAACAGCACACTCCCCGCGACTTGTGGAACTTGATTGAGAAAGATGGCGAAGACGTTGCGCGCCGCAGCGCGTGAGGTTGGGGAGGTAGAGGCAAGTTCAGTCGTCATTGGAGCTCGAAGCGAGCGCGCATCAGAACACTTTCTAATAGAAGGCGGTTATTCTGGCACTCCACTTCCGCGCCATCCACCCAGGCCCGCTGCACGCGCTCGCCATGCAAACAAAGTTCTATATAGGCATAGGGAAAAGGATAGCGCCCCTCGCGCTGCCAAGTCATCTCCAATGTCTTCTCGCGCCGCGTCATTCGGAAACGGTTCAGCAGCCAATCGCCGTATCCCTCGCCGGCGTCCGAGTACAGAAGACCCTGACCTTCGCCGTCGGTGGGTGGATAGAGATGCAAACTCAGGCGATCCCCCTCATCCATCGGGAGAATACTTCCCGCCCGCACTAGAATGGGAACGCGTTCCAAAGGCGCGTTGAGGCGGACGCGGGCCGGGCCGCGAAAAGCGGCGTCGTCCCAAAAAGAATACCATGTTCCCGGCGGAAGGGAGACTTCCCGCGCCCGCGCGTTTTCTTCGACAATTGGCGCGACGAGCAGTGCGTCTCCCAAAAGAAAAGCGTCATCCACGTCCCACAGATTTTGCGCGGCGCTATCCGACCAGAAGAGCGGGCGAACGAGCGGCTGTCCGGTTTGGCCGGCTTCCCACGCTAATGTGTAGAAGTACGGCAGGAGCCGGTAACGGAGGCGCAAGAACGCGCGGGTGAGGCTGAGATATGGTTCCCCGAAAAACCACGGCTCGCGGCGCGGCGTCGTAAAAGCCGCCATCGCGCGGAAGAACGGGAGGAACGTCGCCATTTGAAACCAGCGCAGATACAACTCACCCGAAGGCGTCCCGTTGAATCCGCCAATGTCCGGGCCGGTGTACAGGATGCCGGAAAGTCCGAGGCCCAGCACGGTCACGATCGTTTGACGCAGACCGGCCCACGAGCTTTCGCTATCGCCTGTCCATGACCAGGCGTAACGCTGAACGCCTGCCCACCCGGAACGCGTGAGGAGGAACGGACGACGGTCGGGCTGGAGATTCCGCAACGCGTCGTAGCCGGCCTGATTCATTGCCAGCGCGTACAGGTTGTGCGCTTCGGCGTGATCGCCGCCGCGACCCTCCAGCGCATGGCGTGTGGGCAGCGGCAACGTCGGAGCGCCGGACGCGGCGAAGACCGCCGGCTCATTCATGTCATGCCAGAAACCGGCGATGCCCTTCTCTAAAAAATCCGAATAGTATTTTCCCCACCACGTCCGCGTTTTGGGATGCGTGAAATCGGGGAAGACGCACGCGCCCGGCCAAACGGGGCCTCGCGCCGGTTCGCCGTTGGGCAGCGCGCAAAAGACGCCCTTCGCCATTCCCTCGCGATAGAGGCGGTAATTGGGATCGCACTTCACACCGGTGTCTATGATCGTCACCAGCCGAACACCGCGCGCCGCCAGTTCAGCCGCGATCCCCTTCAAGTTCGGGAAACGCTTCTCGTCTACGGTGAACGTCCGGAAGCCATCCATGTAGTCGAGGTCAAGATGAATCGCGCTCAACGGCAAATGCCGATTTTGAAATTCATCGGCTAAGGCGCGCAGGTCGGCTTCGGTTCGGTAGGCGACGCAGGCCTGATGGTAGCCCAACGTCCAGAGCGGCGGGAGCGGAGGCCGGCCGGTGAGTTCGGTGTAACCTTCCAGCACCCGCGCCGGTGAGCCAATGATTACATCATAGTGCAGCGCGCCGCCGGAAAAATGGGCAATGGACTCATCACCACGCAAATCGAATTCCGCGGGATGGGAGTTTTCGTAAAAGATCAGGTAGCTCCCCTCCCCATGCAAACTCAGGTAAACAGGAATGCAAATATAAAGTGGATCGTCGCCCAAGGTGTATACCCCACCCGCGTCTTGATTCCACATTCGGTACGTTCTACCCCGCAGATTCAATGGAGCTGCGCGTTCGCCCAAGCCGTAAAGATGTTCTTCCGGTCGCAGCCGGGCGCGATGAATCCATGCGCGGCCCCGGCGCTCCGGCGGCGATTCTTCGCGCAGCTTCCGGCCCGCCGAATCGCGAAAGCGCAGGCTGCCGTCTTCTCGAATCAGCACTTCCGCCGCTTCGCTGGTTAAGCTATAGCCCTCCGGCTCCTGGCGCGAGGTGAGTTTAATCACCGGCCAATCGGTTTTGGCGAGTGCATAAAGCAGCGGCGGCGCGCCCGGTTCCCAGGAAACGCGGAGGAGGTCCGGGGCGAGGAAGCGAATTTCAAGTTCGGCGTGTTCAAAGTGAAAGCGCGCGCCGCCCGGCTCGGACTCGGCCCGCTGCATTCGCCCCGGTGTTTGCCCGGTTTGTGCCGGTTGAGGAATTTCTTCGGCGCGGAATTGGCGCTCCAGCGCGTCGCGCTGCTGCGCGTAGCGGACGGCGCGCAGCCCATTCCGCAGTCCGATGAGGCGTAGGCCGGCGAGGGTTTTTTTGAGGCCCAAGGTGGAGTTCCGTTTCAAGACCTGTGAGGTCTTGAAGACCTCACAGGTCTGAGCTTAGGCGTTTCAACCGGGTCTGTCAGTTCGGCTTCCAAAAGTTCTCTATTTCTGAAGTTGGCATCAAAAACCGTGAAGACTTCTCGGAGTCTGATCTTTCTGAAGTTATTCAATATGACTCCAATAGCCAGCACATAGGCGATCAGGAGAACCAAGAAGCTCCCGATTATTTCTCCGGCGTCCACATATTCAAAGATCAAGGTCAGGAATATTAAAAATGAAGCAATACCCAGTGAGTAGAACATTCCTATCAGGTAGCGACTCAAGGCTTCAGTAAAGTGAATTTCAGGCGCGGATTGTTCGTCAACCGAATTGACCAAGACTTTGCAGAAGTTGAAGAACCGATTATTGTGTCCGTCTCGTTTTCTGCGCCCCCAAGTCTTGTTGTAAAAATCCAGGACTTTAGGAGGCAGGTACAGGTTACACGCTTCTCCCATCCAGCCGAGATAAGGAAATTCTTCCAAGACCCACAGCTCGAATGAGCCGTCTGTGTGGCGCGCCCCAGGCTCAAATCTCCGGAGCCAGGCGCTTGACAGCTTGTCTAATAGCTCTGCTCCAAGCAAGCGGAGCAGGATGCCAATCAGGTAGCCGAAACAAATCGTGACTACTACACCGATTACAGGATTGGAAACGCCAGCCTTAATTAGATCCCTTGTATCGTCGTCGGTTAATGGAAATTTGTATATAGCAGCAACCAAATTTAGCAATAGAAATACCCCTGGGACAAAAATCTCAAAGATTCCTTTTGCTCCACCAATCGCAGGAATATTGTCCATCTTTTTTGCCTCCCCAGTTTATCTAAAGAATAAGTCCATATTTTTTGAACACGTCATGCCCGCGAAAGCGGGCATCCAGGAAAGCGTTCTGGACTCCCGCCTTCGCGGGAGTGACTAAGCAGAGTTATTTCTTGATAAGCCCGTCCTGACTCAACAACACCGCCACGCCCGCCCCTGCGCCCCACGCCCAACTCTTACCGATGTTCGGAAGCGTGTAGGTTAAAGGCCGTTCGGGCGTGCGGAAGGCGGCGAGCATGACGGCGTT
>Ga0114129_10015158_pt1 | contig 10972 bp, 11 predicted proteins | sample RhiMetdeltSRZDD1_FD_80071 | JGI IMG/M metagenome (GOLD analysis project Ga0114129, IMG submission 80071) | Populus rhizosphere microbial communities from Tennessee, USA - Rhizosphere MetaG P. deltoides SRZDD1 (version 2) (version 2) | ecosystem: Host-associated > Plants > Roots > Rhizosphere >... | reverse complement strand
CGTGTCGATGCGCAGACCTACTGTTGCGCAGTCCTTGTGGTGCGAATGGATGAGGATCGTCCCGTTGCCAAAGGTAAATACGGTGTGCTCGTCGACGATGTTGCAGTTCCCGCCGGGCGCCGGAGGGCGTTCCGATGAGCGTGGTCTTCGCCGCGTCGCATCCCAAGCGGGTATCAGCGCTGGTGCTATACGGGGGGATGGCACGCACGCTCTGGGCGCCCGACTACCTGTTCGGGGACACCGAACGGGAATACCGGAAGTCGCTCGAGGAGGAACTCGAAGCGTTCGTGACACCTGGCGCCCTTGAAGGGGATGTGCGGAGCGGCTCCCTTCCGCTGATGAGGCCGAGGTCCAGGCGATAGCGCGCATGATCCGGTATGGCGCCAGCCCTGGAACCGTCGAGGCGCTGGAGCGGATGAACATGGCGATCGACGTGCGTGAGGTGCTGCCCGTGGTCAGCGCCCCCCGCGCGCCTATGGCCCGCGCGCCTACGGCCACGCACGTCTACGGCCCACGCGGCCCGGTCGCACCGCGATCAGAGGTGAAGGAGCATGCGGGTATTGCCCAGCGTGTTGGGCTTCACTCGGTCGAGGTCGAGGAACTCGGCGACCCCCTCGTCATAGGAGCGGAGCAATTCCTCATAAACCTCGTGTGAGACGGGCGAACCGGCGATCTGCTTGAACCCATGCCCTGCGAAGAATCGAACAGCGAAGGTCAGGACGAATACTCGGCGTACGCCCAATTCGCGCGCGCTGCCCAGTAGTGCCTCCACAAGCCGGTGGCCGATGCCTTTTCCCTGGCAATCCGGGTGAACAGCGATGGTCCGGATCTCGGCGAGGTCCTCCCACATGACATGAAGGGCGCCGCAGCCAAGGACCTGGCCATCTTCGACGCGTTCGGCGATCCAGAACTCCTGCACGTCCTCGTACAGAGTGACTGTGGCCTTGGCGAGCAGCCGCCCGGAACCGACGTTGTCATCCACCAGCCGGCCGATTGCCCGCACGTCCCTGGTCCGCGCGCGTCTGATCGCATACTCCATCGCCCGCACACCCTAGCGCGAGGCGGCAATCGGCCCAGCCACCACCGACTGCCCGCCCCGCCACGACCGGCTACCAGTCCGGCCACGACCGGACGCCAGCCCGCCGCGGTCGGACGCCAGCCCCCGCCGTGGTCGGACGCCAGGCTCCGCCGCCATTGGCCATCAGCGGCGCCGCTCCGACCGGCGGCCAACGTTACCGGCGACCATTTCGTCGCCATGCACTCCCGTTGCTGGCCATTGGGATCTCGCCTCCGTCACCGCCCACTACAGCCGACCACGAGCGGCACCAATCCCGCGGCCACCACACCACTCCGCCGGTCACGATCGGTACCCGTTCAGTGGTCGCTGCGACCACTCTGTGCCCGTTACCGTTAGCCCCGCCCCCGTCCCCGGCGACAACGAGCTCCATCCCTGCCATGACTAGCCTCGCCCCAGCACAACCAACCTTGCTCCCAGCAACGGCAGGCACTCACTCTGGACGACGACTGGCACCCGCTCAAGGCCAGCCGGGTCCTCCCGACCGCCGTTGCCACCGCGGGGCCGGTTACCCAACGCAACCAGCGAACAATGGCTCCACGTAACGTCACGCCCCAATCGCGGATTGCCTTGCGGGTCGGTGCCGCAAAACTTTCGCGTACATCACGTGCCAATCACGTCCATAGATGAGAGTCCATCGGCGTGCTCTGACCTGCAAGTATTCCGATCCCGTCCTGCTGAATCCGCTACCTGCGCGAGCGTGAACCGGGCCATCCCGGCATTCCGAATGCCTTACAGCCAAACTCTCATCGCAAAGTTTCACTCATTCGGCCTGCAGGCCGTTGGCGCAACCGTTAATATTCGGCGCGAGTCAGACGTGATCCCGCGGCTGACGCCCCGCGACCAGCATGAAGCCCGGAGCCTCGGGCGAGACGCAGGCGCTCGAGGAGAGGAGCTCACGTGGAGCACGTGCCTTCCACAAGGCATAACCAAAGTGATCCACGACAAGCTCGTCGCCAACGGCCCCGCCTCCGCGTCTGCCGGCAGACGGTCGTGCTGATCGGGGTGGCCGGCTTGGCCAGCCTCGTTCTCCCCAGTGGCCTGGGCTCCGCGGCAGTGGGAAAGCCCATGCCGGATCTCAAGAGCCTGGTCGCCAAGGCGCGCACGCTCTCGAACGAGATCAACTCGCTTGACGAGCAGTACAACGGGCTCCGCATCCAGCTCAACCAGGCGCGTGCCGAGGTAAAGGTGGCGCAGCGCACTTACGCCGAGGACATCGTCCGGCTCAGCGCCGGCAAGCTCAGCATCGGCCAGCTCGCAGCCCAGAGCTACATGAACATCGGACTGGCCACGTCGCTGGAGCTGCTGACGAGCAGCAACGCGCAGAACCTGATCAGCCGCTCCTCGATCATGCAACAGCTTCAGCACCAGAACGGCGCCCGGATCGGCCAGATGGCCGCGGCGGTCGCGGCGGCGCAGCGGGCCAAGGCAACCGCGGCCCAGCAGACCAAGGTCGTGGCCCGCCTGGCCGCCCAGATGGCCGTCAAGCGGCGGGCCGCGCAGAAGAAGATCAACGTTCTCAACAGCGCCGTGTTCGCCAAGGCCATGGCCACCTTCAGGAAGACCGGCGACTTCCCCAACATCGAGATCCCCACCACCAACTCGATCGGCGCCCAAGCCCTGCGGGCCGCGCTGACCCGGCGGGGGGACCCCTACGTCTGGGGAGCGGCCGGGCCGAGCGCGTTCGACTGCTCGGGCCTGGTCCTGTGGGCCTACGCCCAGGTCGGCATCGGCCTGCCGCACTTCACCGGCGAGCAGTGGAACATGGGCGTGCACGTGGCGCGTGCCGACCTGCAGCCCGGCGACCTGGTGTTCTTCTACCCCGACATCGGTCACGTCGGCCTCTACATCGGCAACGGCCTGATGGTCGACGCTCCGAACTTCGGAGAGGTGGTCCAGGTGGAGCCGGTCATGTGGGACGTCTACGTGGGCGCCGTCCGCATCGTCGGCTAAGGCCCGCGCGGAGCTTCCTGCTAATTCTGGCGTTATTCCGGCCGGACCATCGGGAACAGGATCGTGTCCCGGATGGTCTCCCCGGTGAACATGATCAGGATCCGGTCGATGCCCACGCCCATTCCGCCGGCCGGCGGCATGCCGTACTCGAGCGCGCGCAGGAAGTCCTCGTCCAGCTGCATCGCCTCAGGGTCACCGCCGGCCGCGAGCAGCGACTGCTCGGTGAGCCTGGCGCGCTCCTCGACCGGATCGGTGAGCTCGGAGTAACCGGTCCCCAGCTCGGTGCCGAACGCCACCAGGTCCCACCGTTCGGCCAGCCGCGGGTCCTTCCTGTGGGCGCGGGTCAGCGGTGAGACCTCGACCGGGAAGTCCCGGTAGAACGTCGGCCCTACGGTCTGCCGCTCCACCAGCCGCTCGTACATCTCGAGCACGACCTGACCCCGGCTCCAGCCCGGCTCGGTCGGCACCCCCGCCTGCGCGCACAGCCTCCGCAGATGCTCCTCGCTGGTGTCGGGTGTGATTTCCTCGCCCAGCGCCTCGGACACGGCGCCGTGCACCGTTTTCGACGGCCACTCCCCCCCGATGTCGAACTCGCCGCCGTCCGCGCGCCGCAGGACCGTGGTGCCGAAGGCCGCCACCGCCGCCCGCTGGATCAGTTCCCTGGTGAGCTTGCCGATCGTGTCGTAGTCGCCGTACGCCTCGTACGCCTCGAGCATGGTGAACTCAGGATTGTGGGTGGAGTCCACGCCCTCGTTGCGGAAAATACGGCCGATCTCGAACACCTTCTCGATGCCCCCGACCAGCAGCCGCTTGAGGTGCAGTTCCAGCGCGATCCGCAAGTAGATATCCAGGTCGTAGGCGTTGATATGGGTGGTGAACGGGCGCGCGTTCGCCCCGCCGTGCACCGGCTGCAGGACGGGCGTCTCCACCTCCAGGAAGCCGCGCGCGTGCAGTTCCTCCCGCAACGCGCGGATGACGGCGCTCTTGATCTCCGCCATCCGCCGTGTCCCCGGATTCACGATCAGATCTACATAACGCTGGCGGACCCGCGACTCAACGTCCGAAAGCCCCTTGTGTTTCTCGGGAAGGGGCCGAAGGCTCTTGGCCGTGATGGCGAACCGGTCCGCCAGCACGGAGAGTTCTCCCCTGCGGGAGGAGATGACCTCGCCTTCCACGCCGACGTGGTCCCCGAGGTCGACGTCGTGCTTCCAGGCGGCCAGGGCGTCCGCGCCGACCCTGTCCTCCGAGATCATGACCTGGACGTCCCCGGTGCCGTCGCGGATGGTCGCGAAGCAGAGCTTCCCGCCGATGCGCGACAGCAGTACCCGGCCCGTCACACCGACCTTCTCGCCGGTCGAGGTGTCCGGCTTCAGGTCCGGGTAGCGCTCGCGGATCTCGCCGATCGTGGCCGTGCGGGGAAAGCCGACCGGATAGGGATCGGCGCCGGCCGCCAGCAGCCGTTCCCGCTTGGCCAGCCGGACCCGCATCTGCTCCGGCACGTCGGGCAGGTCGCTCTCGTGCCCGTGGGCGTCACCGCCCGGCGCCTGATCGTCTCCCACCCGGAAGAGGCTACCGGGCCCGGCACCCACCGGTCGCCCTGAGTAAGTCCCCCAGATCTGGCCGCTGACTGCCTGAGCCCCGCGCGGTGGTCAGGCAGCCAGCCGGAACGGGGGGTACTGGTCCGTGACCAGTGTGAGTGCGTAGCCGATCACGCGGTTGTGCCAGCGAATGACCCCCTCCACGAAGTCGAATATCGCGCGGGGGTAGCGGCCGGTGAACAGGATCGCGAACCAGGTCACGATCACAACGACCACGACGGCGATGTCGAGGAAGAAGAGCACGACGTAGTGCGGGATCGCCAGCAGCCATTTCACCAAGGGGAGCCACCGGTTCAGGTCACGTGCCGCGTCCGGGTACTGGTACTCCAGGTGAACCGACTGGTGCTCGTCGGTCGAGGGGTACTTGTCGTCCATCAGCGCGAGATAGATGCCCACCCGGTTGCTGAAGCGCTGCAGTTCGAGGTTCCAGTCGAACCACCAGCGCGGGTACTTCTGGCGAAACAGGATGATGAGCAGCGGCCCGATGAAGAGCAGGCCGCCGGCCGAGGCGACGACGGCAGTGCTCCCGTTCGGGTACGAGTATTGCCAGGTGCCACCGGATACGGTGCCGATCACGATGGCGATAGGGATGATCGTGAAGATGCGGAATGCGGTGGTCAGCCGGTTGAGGTCACGATCCGGGTAGTCAACGGAGAACCGGACCGGGTACTGGGACTGCTGTGGTTGCTGAGTAGCCATGTCGCCCCTCCTCTTTCCGTGGCCGCTGCGGCCGGACTTTCAGAGTCGTGATCATGACCTCGGTGCACACCTGGCTACAGCGAAGTCATGATCACGACTGTAGGCCAGTCACGAGGGGCTGGATATCACTCGGCCTTGGTGATGTTCCGCTCGTAGACGAGCCGCAGCCCGATCAGCGTCAGCCAGGGCTCGTGCGCGTCGATCACGCTGATCTCATCAAGGACCAGCGGGGCGAGCCCGCCGGTGGCGATGACGGTCACCGAGCCGGGGTCGCCGGGGACTAGTTCGCGCCTCATGCGCGTCGCGATGCCCTCGACCTGGCCGGCGAACCCGAAGATGATGCCCGATTGCAACGCCTCCACCGTGTTCTTGCCGATCACGTGCTCCGGGCGGGCGAGCTCCACCTTCAGCAACTGGGCGGCGCGCCTGGAGAGGGCGTCCACGGAGATCTCGATCCCCGGCGCGAGCGCCCCGCCGACGAACTCACCCTTGGCGCTCACCGCGTCGAAGTTGGTCGACGTGCCGAAATCCACCACCACCGCCGGGCCGCCGTACAGATGGACCGCGGCGACGGTGTTCATGATCCGGTCGCTGCCCACCTCTTTCGGGTTGTCCATCCGGACCGAGACACCGGTGCGCACCCCCGGCTCGATGATCAGCGAGGTAACGTCGCCGTAGTAGCGCTGGAACATCTCGCGCATCTCGTGCAGCACCGAAGGCACCGTCGAGCACAACGCGATCCCGGTGATGTCGGGATCTTTCAGCACGGCGCTCTGGGCGAGCAGGCCTTGCAACACCACGGCGAGCTCGTCGGCGGTGCGCACGGGGTCGGTGGCGATGCGCCAGTGCTCGATCACCTGCTCGCCCTCGAACACGCCGAGCACGGTGTTGGTGTTTCCCACGTCAATCGTCAGCAGCATGGCCTTCCCGCGGTTCACTCTGGGCTCCCAGGATCAGGGGCACGTTGTCGATCAGCCGGGTCGGCCCCGATCTGGCCGCCGCCAGCAGCAGCGCGTCGCCCGTGTACCCGGCCGTCACCGGCGCGAAGGTGCCCGGGTCGACGAGCGCCAGGTAGTCGGTGACCAGCGGCGGTTCCGCCGTCGCCGCCTCATCCAGGATCGCGCCCGCCGCCTTCAGCACCGCCTCCGGCCCGGCCTCCTGCGCCTCCCGCCCGGCCCGCAGCGCACCGGGCAGGGCGAGCGCGGTGGCGCGCTCGGCCGCCGACAGGTAGCTGTTCCGGCTGGAGACGGCCAGGCCGCCCGGGTCGCGCACGGTGGGCACGCTGGCGATCCCGACCCCGAGATCGAGATCCGCGGTCATCCGCCGGACCAGGGCAAGCTGCTGGGCGTCCTTCTCCCCGAACACCGCCACGTCCGGCTGGACGAGCTGGAACAGCTTGAGCACCACCGTGAGCACCCCGGTGAAGAACCCGGGCCGGGAGGCTCCCTCGAGCACCTGCCCCATCGGCCCCGGGTCGATGGTGATCAGCTGCTCCTGGCGATACATCTGGGCGGCGCCGGGGGCGAACACCACGCTCACGCCCTCCGCGCCGCAGATCTTCATGTCGTCGTCCAGGCTGCGCGGGTAGCGGTCAAGGTCCTCACCCGGCCCGAACTGGAGCGGGTTGACGAACACGGACACCACGACCGATCCGTTTGGCCGGGATATCTCGCGCGCATGGCGGAGCAGCGAGCGGTGGCCGTCGTGGAGCGCACCCATGGTGGGCACCAGCACCACCGGTGCGGGCAGGGCGTGGCGGGCGGCGGCCAGGCCGAGCCTGGTCCGGGCCAGGATCGGGATCATCGCGGGGCGCCGGGCGCACCGGCCAGCACGTCGAGGAGGCGCTGCGCCGCGGGCGGGGCAAGGATGCCCGCCGCGAGCGCGCGGTCGGCGGTCAGCCGTGCCAGCGCGACGTAGGCCCGCAACGCCTCCGGCGACACCTCGCGCAGCGCGTCCAGGTGGCCGGCGACGGTCTCGGCGTCGGCGCGGGCCACCGGCCCGGTGAGCCCCGCGTCCCCCAGCCGCAGCGCGTTGTCGAGCGCCGCCGACAGCAGCGGCGCGAGCATCCGGGCCGGATCCGGCACGCCGGCGACGCCCAGCAGCTCCGCCGCCTGGACCACCAGCGTGACGAGGTGGTTGGCTGCGCTGGCGAGTGCCGCGTGATAGAGCCCCCGGCTCGCCTCATCGATGAACACGGGCTCGCCGCCCATCTCGATCACCAGCGCCTCCGCGACCAGCCGGAGCGACTCGGGTGCGGTCACGCCGAAACAGACGCCGGCCAGCCGGTCCACGTCATCGGGGCGGCCCGTGAAGGTCATGACCGGATGCAGGGCCAGTGGCAGGGCGCCAAGGCGAGTGGCGGGGGCGAGCACCGCGATGCCGTGGCTGCCGCTGGTGTGCGCGACGAGCCGGCCCTCCAGCGGCGTGCCGGTCGCGCTCAGGCCCGCCACCAGGCCGGGCAGGACGTCGTCCGGGACGGTGAGCAGCACAAGGTCGGCCGCGGCGAGCACCTCTTGCGGCTGCTTAACCGGGACGCCGGGCAGCATCAGCGCGGCCCGCTGCAGCGAGGCCTCGGAGACCGCGGACGCGCCGGTCAGGTGGTGGCCGGCCCGGCCGAGCACGGCACCGAGGGTCGCGCCGACCCGCCCGGCCCCGATGATGCCCACCCGGAGCCGCGCGGGATGAGCTGCGGTCGGCGGTCCCGCCGGGTTCGGCATCGCGTCGGCGTCCCTCCGGGTATCGAACGGCACTGATCAGCATAACCACGCCGGGCGACCCGGAGGCCGGGCGGTGATTAGAGTCGGCTGGGTGTGGATGACCTGGCGTGAGGCCATGCGGACCGCGCTGTACGGCCCGGCTGGCTTCTACGCGAGAGGGGAGCCGCCGTCACGGCATTTCCGCACCTCCGCGCATGTCTCGTCCGCCTACGCCGGGGTGATGCTGGCCCTGCTGCGTGAGGTCGACGCCGCACTCGGCTATCCCGGCCGCCTCGACCTGGTCGACGTCGGCGCAGGCCGGGGTGAGCTGCTCGGGCAGCTGCTCGACCAGGCTGACCAGACCGGCCCGGATCGCCGCCTGGCCGCGCGGATCGCCGCCCGGGCGGTGGAGATCACCCCCCGCCCGGACGGGCTCGACCCGCGCATCCGCTGGCGGGCGTCGCCGCCCGCGGCCATCACCGGGCTGGTGATCGCCAGTGAGTGGCTGGACAACATCCCCCTTGACGTGGCGGAGCTCACGCCGGGCGGGCCGCGCCTGGTGCTGGTGGAGACCGGAAGCGGCGAGGAACGGCCCGGGCCGCCGCCCTCGCCGGCCGACCTGGCATGGTCGCGCGCGTGGTGGCCGCTGCACACGCCGGGCGACCGCGCCGAGCTGGGCCGGACGCGGTGCCAGGCGTGGGCGGGGGTCGTGCGCAGGATCACACGCGGCCTCGCCGTCGCCGCCGACTACGGTCACGAGCGGGCGGGCCGGCCCCGGCAGGGCACCATCGCCGGATACCGGGACGGCCGTGCGGTGCGCGCCATCCCCGACGGGTCGCGCGACATCACCGCGCACGTCGCGCTGGACGCATGTGCGGCCGCGGGGCGGGCGGCACGGGCGACCGCGACCGTGCTCACCACGCAGCGCCAGGCGCTGCGGGCGCTGGGGGTGACCGGCCGACGGCCCCCGGTGGCGCAGGCGGGAAGCGACCCGCTGGGTTACGCACGCGCGCTGAGCCGGGCGTCCGGGGAGGCCGAACTGATCGACGCGCAGGGGCTCGGCGAGTTCGGCTGGCTGGTCCAGGCGGTGGGACTCGACATCCCGGCACCGCTGACGGGCCTCGGCGGTCTTCCTGCTTAACGGATCGGCGGCCGCCCCCCTGCCCAGGTGGCGGGCCGGCCTGGCAGGTGATCTCATGGACGCCATGGCGCAGCGCCATGCGGACGCGGTCACCGGCGCGTGGACGCCGGCGGCCACCGGCAGCCCTGGCGCGGCGGCCGGCCCGTCGCCGGAGCGCCTGCTCATCAACCTCGGTCCGGGGCACCCGTCCGGCCACGGCATGCTCCGGCTCAGCCTCACCCTGGACAGGGACCGGATCACCGCGGCGGAGCCGGTGATCGGGTACGTGCACCGCGGCGCAGAGAAGCTGTTCGAGGCGCGGGACTACCGGCAGATCATCGTGCTGGCCAACCGCCATGACTGGCTCAGCGCGTTCTCCAGCGAGCTGGGCGTGGTCCTCGCGGCCGAGCGGCTGGCCGGGATCGAGGTGCCGCCGCGTGGGGTGTGGGCGCGCACCCTGCTCGCCGAGCTGAACCGCGTCCTCAGCCACCTTGCCTTCCTCAGCGTCTACCCACCGGAGATCGCGGCCGGCGCCGCGCCGGCCGACGGCGCCAGCCCCGAGGCGGCCGCTCGCGCCGCGTTCGACGCGCGGGAGCGCGTCCAGGCAGTCATGGAGGAGATCTCGGGCGGCCGGATGCACTACATGTTCAACCGGGTCGGGGGCCTGGTGGCGGAGCTGCCCGCGGGCTGGCTCGGCCGCGTGCACGCCGCGGTCGGCCAGGTGCGCTCCGACCTGCCGGTCGTCGGCGCGGTGGTCGCCGGGCACGAGGGCTTCCGCCGGCGCACGCGCGGCGTGGGGACGGTCACCGGCGAGCAGGTGCGCCAGTACGGGGTGAGCGGGCCGGCCGCCCGCGCCTGCGGGGTCGGCTTCGACCTGCGGCGCGATGAGCCCTACCTCGCCTATGGCGAGCTCGCGGGCGTGCTGCGCGTCGTAACCAGGACCGAAGGCGACTGCCTGGCCAGGTTCGAGTGCCTGCTGGGCCAGATCGGAGCGTCGCTGGATCTGGCGGACGCATGCGCCAGCCGGCTGGCCGCACTGCCGCCCGGGCCGCTCAGCGCCCGCCTGCCCAAGGTCTTCAAGGTGCCCGAGGGCCACGCGTACGCGTGGACGGAGAACCCGCTCGGGATCAACGGGTACTACCTCGTCTCCCGCGGCGGCAAGGCGCCCTGGCGGCTGAAGCTGCGTTCGGCATCGTTCAGCAACGTCCAGGTGCTTTCGGAGCTGCTACCGGCCAGCCGGGTCGCCGACCTGCCGGCCATCCTCGGCTCGATGTTCTTCGTCGTGGGCGACATGGACAGGTGAACCGGGCTAGCGGGACGGGCCCGGGGCGTCCGGCGGTAGGCCGGGGCCGTCTTTCTGGGTGGGGACACGGCAGCCGTTCTCCAGGTAGAGGGCGGCCAGGATGAGGACGACGGCGGACACGAACGTGCCCGCGGACGCGTAGGCGTCCGCGCGATAGGCCGCCTTGTCCAGCGACGGCGCCACGTACAGCAGGAACCCGGCGGCGAAGCCGCCGACGCAGGCGGCCGCCAGCGACGTGGCCTTGGCGAGGGCAGCCATCCGGGCCACCGCGATCGGGTGCACCGGCCTGCCGCGGCCGCGCAGGCGGCCCCGCAGGCTCCGGCCGCTCCACGCCTCGCCGGCCGCGAGCAGCAGCAGCGCGGGAACCCCTGTCCACGGCAGGGCCGGAAGCACCGAATACACCTGCCGCAGCAGGAGCCAGGAGATGATCGCGCAGACTGCGGCGATGATGACGAGCGTCCACACCCGGGTAGGGGTCATCCGCGCACCGCCGGGTGAAGACACCTCGCCGTGGCCGTCATCCGGGCG
>Ga0114129_10015157_pt1 | contig 10973 bp, 9 predicted proteins | sample RhiMetdeltSRZDD1_FD_80071 | JGI IMG/M metagenome (GOLD analysis project Ga0114129, IMG submission 80071) | Populus rhizosphere microbial communities from Tennessee, USA - Rhizosphere MetaG P. deltoides SRZDD1 (version 2) (version 2) | ecosystem: Host-associated > Plants > Roots > Rhizosphere >... | reverse complement strand
TCGCGCCGCGCTCCGCCACCGCCGTGGCGAGGCCCTGCGGCATCCGATCGATGAACACGTCGGCATGGACGGCCGCGGCGGCGCGGCGGATGGCGTCGTCGGTGATCGCATCATGGCCGAGCCGGATATTGCCCGCAACCGTACCCGAGAACAGATGCACATCCTGCAGCACCAGGCCGAACATGGAACGCAGGGTGTCGAGATCGATGTCGCGGATGTCGACGCCATCGATGGTGATGCGCCCGCTCTGCACGTCGTAGAACCGCAGCAGCAGGCTCACGATCGTCGTCTTGCCGGCGCCGGTCGCTCCGACGATGCCGACGCGCTGGCCCGGTTCCACGCGAAACGAGACATCCCGGAGCACCGGCTCGCCTTCGACGTAGCCGAACGTCACGTGCTCGAACGCGATTGCGCCGGGGCCGTCGAGCCGGCTGAAGCCGGCCCCCACGACAGAGGCGGCGTTCAAGCTGTCGCGGGGGCCGGCTTTAGTGTCGTGGGGGCCGGCTTTCGCCGGCTCGGAGGCCGCGATTTCTACCGGTGTGTCGAGCAGGCCGAAGATGCGCTCCGATGATGCCATCGCGCCCTGCAGCACGTTGAACTTCTCCGACATGTCCATGATCGGGCGGAAGAAGCGCTGCGCGTACATCACAAACGCGACCAGCGAGCCGAGCGTCAAGGTGTTGTTCATCACCCAGCCGCCGCCGACCCAGAGGATCAGCGCCACCGCCAGTGCGCTCACCAGCTCGATCGCCGGATAAAACACGGCATAGAAAAAGATCGATCGCACGTTTGCATCCCGATGCTGCCGGTCGATCTCGTCAAACGCCGCATAGTCGCGCGCCTCACGCTGGAACAGGTGCACCGTCGTCATGCCGGTGATCCGCTCCTGGAGGTAGGCGTTGATCCGGGCGATCCAGATACGCACGGTCCGGTAGGATTCGCGGACATTCCGGCGGAACCACTGGGTGACGACGACGATCAGCGGCAGCACCGAGAAGGCCACGAGCGCGAGGCGCCAGTCCATCCAGATCAGCACGCCCATGATCCCGACCAGGGTGAACAGGTCGCCGAACACCGACACGACGCCCGACGTGAAGAGCTCGTTCAGCACGTCGACGTCGGTGGTCACGCGGGTCATCAGCCGGCCCACGGGGTTGCGATCGTAGAACTTCAGGTCCAGCCGCTGCAGATGACCAATCACCTGCATCCGCATGTCGAACATGATTCGCTGGCCGAGAATCTGCAGCGTCCAGGTCTGGAGGTACTCGAGCGCAAACGAGCCTGTCAGTGTCAGCAGGAACACGGTCGCGATCAACCCCAGGCCCGACAGATCCCCGGACGGGATATAGCGATCAATGACCAGCTTCGTCAGGTAGGGCGGCGCGAGCTCGAGGATCGAATGGCCGACGATCGCCGACGCCGCCAGGCTGACCCGTCCCCAGTACGGATAGAGGTAGGTCAGCAGACGTCGCATCAAACGCGCGTCGTACGCCTTGCCGATTACTTCCTCGTCGTGCGTCACGACGCCGCCAGCTCCTCTTCCAGCAATTGCTTGCGGTGCAGCTCGGCGTAGGCGCCGCCGGCCGCCACCAGCTGATCGTGCGTGCCGCGTTCGACAATGCGGCCGTCGGCAAGGACGAGAATCTGGCCGGCGGCACGAACCGTGGAAATGCGATGCGACACGATGATTGACGTCCGCTGCCGCATGACGGCGGAGAGCCTCGAGAGAATCTCCTCTTCGGTGTAGGTATCGACCGCCGACATCGCGTCGTCGAGCACCAGCACTTTTGGATCGATCATCAGCGCACGGGCGAGGGCCACACGCTGTTTCTGTCCGCCAGAGAGCGTGATGCCCCGCTCCCCGATCACGGTGTCGTAACCCTTCGGAAAACTCGGTACGTCCTTGTCCAGCCTGGCGACGGCCGCCGCTGCTTCCACGGCTGCGCGCGTGTCGCGTTCGCCGCGGGCGCCAAAGGCGACGTTTTCGGCAATCGACGCGCCAAAGAGGAACGGCTCCTGCGGAACGACGCCGATGGCGCCACGCAGCACCGACAACGGAATGTGCCGCACGTCGACGCCGTCGATGAACACCGTCCCCGCCGGCGGGTTGTGGAGACGCGTGAGCAGGTGCAGCACGGTCGACTTCCCTGAACCGGTCGCGCCGACAATCGCCGTGGTCGTGCCGGCGGGCAGCACGGCGGAGATGTCGTCAAGAACGACGGTGTCGCCGTATCGAAACGTCAGGTGGCGAAACTCGATTCGCCCGCGGATTTGCGCCTGGTCGGTGATCTCGTCCGTGACGTCCGCGTCGGTGACAGCCGGGGGCGCGTCCATTACCTCGAGCATCCGTTTCCATGACGCCATGCCGCGTTGCAGCAAGTTGGTGACCCAGCCGAACGCAATCATCGGCCAGGACAGCATCATCAAGTACGAGTTGAATGCGACAAGCTCGCCGACCGTCATCCGTCCGGCGACGACCTCGCGGCTGCCAAGCCACAGCACGAGCAGCGCGCCGATCCCCATCAGGAAGCCCATGCTCGGCTGGTACATCCCGAGCACGCGAATCAGCCCGCGATTGCGGCGTACGTACTCCTCGTTCGCCAGCCGGAATCGTTCGATTTCGAACGGCTCCTGGCGATAGGCACGGACGACGCGGACACCGGAGAGCGTCTCCTGGGTAATCGCGCTGATCTCCGAGAGCTGCTCCTGGATGCGCTCGAACCGCCGGTGAATGACGGCGCCGAAGTAGGCGACGGAGATCGAGACGAATGGCAGCGGCACCAGCGCAAAGAGCGTCAGCCGCGGGTTGATCGAGACCATCAGGATGATCCCGACGATGAAGAACAGGGCGGTCGTCGCCGAGTACATCACGGCCGGACCGATCATCATCCGCACCGCACTCAGGTCGTTGGTGGCGCGAGACATCAGATCGCCGGTGCGATGACTCTGGAAATAGGCGAGGTCGAGGCGCTGCAGGTGGGCAAAGAAATCGTTGCGGAGGTCGTATTCGATGTCGCGCGACGCCCCGATGATGATCCGCCGCATGACGAAGCGGAAGAAGCCGCCGACCGCGGCCAGGCCCAGGATGATCCAGGCGTAGAAGGCGATCTTGCCGGTGTCGACGCCCTGCCCCAAATCGTCGATGGCGTACTTCAGGACCCACGGTCCCGCCAGACCGACCGCGGCGGTGACGATGACGCAGGCAAAGCCGATGGCGAAGGCGCGGCGGTACTTGAGCATGTACCGCAGCAGCCGGCGCGAAGGCGACATCCCTGCAGTATAGGATGCCGCGGCTGAAGACGCCGGATGCTTGCACCGATAAGCAAGACCATGCGAACCGACATCCGCGTCGTCCTCTTCTCCACGCTCATCGCCGTGGCCGGATCTTCCAGCGCGTACGCCCAGCTGCCCGCCGAAGATCACGTCGTCGAACTTGGCGTCATGTTCTGGAAGCCGTCGCCCGAGCTGATCCTCTCGACCGACACCCTGGTCGGCGCCGGCGTGAGCGAAGTGGACTTCGTTCAGGAATTCGGCATCGAAGACAAGTACTTTCCGGAGTTCCGCGCGACGCTCGGGCGCAACCACAAATTCCGAGCGAGCTTCGTCACGTTTGATTACGACGCCGAGACCATCATCAGCCGCACGATCATCTTCCAGGGACGCAGGTTCACCATCGGCGTGCCGGCAACCGCGGACATCACGTGGAAGGTATACAAGTTCGGCTACGAATGGGATTTCGTATCGCGCGAGCGGGGATTCTTCGGAGTCATCGCCGACCTGAAATACAACAAGGTCGAAGCCTCGATCGACAGCCCGGCCCTGACGTCGGCGGCGACGACGGATGTGACTGCACCGGTCCCGGGGATTGGCGTCATCGGACGCGGGTATCTCGGCCCGAACGTGTCCATCACGGGCGAGCTCACCGGCCTCACCCTCAGCCGCGGCGAGGACGAAGTGAAGTTCTGGGATTTCGATCTCTACGGCACCGTCAGCGCCGGCCGGAATTTCGCCGTCCAGGGCGGCTATCGATCCGTCGTCGCCGATTACATCGTCGACGAGGACACGGGCGACCTGAGGATGAAGGGGCTGTACTTCGGCGCGGTCGTACGCTTCTAGGCAGCCTTCCTCGCGACGATCAGTAACGAGCTGCCGAACGGAATCGTAACGCGCCTGGCCAGCGCCACTTCAGCGCGGACCAGCGCCGTCAGTGCCGCGTTCACCGGGGGCGACGGCACGGCCAAATCCTCATCGCCGGTTGGCGCGCGGTAGCGGCGCCGCATCGTCTGCGCCTGGCGGACCGCGAGCATCAGCGGTACCAGCGATCCGAAGAGATAGGTGATACGGGTGGGCTCGAGGCCGGCGGAGGCGACCAGCGCCGCTGCCCGATCGCGGGTGTAGCGCCGGAGCTCTCCCCAGACCTGGCTGTGATCGCCCCTGAGCACGTCGAGCGCCGTCACGTTCAACATCACCGACCCGCCCGGCTTGAGCACCCTCGCCATTTCGCTCAGCGCACTACGGTCATCGGACACGCTCTGGACAACGTCGAAGGATGTCGCCAAATCGAAGGTGTTCGAGCGGAACGGAATGCGCTGGATGTCGGCGCGCGCCAGAGGCCGGCCGGACGCGCGCGCCCGCCGAATGGCGTCGGCGTTGAAATCAAAGCCGAAGGTCCGGCCGTAGGGCTGGAGGAGGTTCTGGAGGTTGTAGCCGGTGCCGCAGCCGCAGTCGAGAATCCGCAGGTTGCGGCGCCCGCCGGCAATCTGCTGGATCGCAGGGGCGACATAGCCGCGAAACCCGTGGAACCAGAAATGCGTCGCCTCGGCGCGCGCGGTGAGCTCGAGGAGATCGCTCATCCGTCAGCGCCGCGGTGCGGTGCTGAGCACGCCGCCGCCGTACAGCCGCCGGTAGTCGTCCGCCGTTCCGAGAATCCGTTTCACGTAGTTCTGCGTCTCCGGAAACGGGATGTCGTCGATGAACTCGTCCTGGTCGAAGCCCGGGCGCTCGGCAATCCAGCGGACGATCCGGTGCTCCCCGGCGTTGTAGCTGGCCAGCGCATAGTGCGCCCCGCCGAATTGATCGACCAGATCCTTGAAATAGCGCATCCCCAGACGGATGTTCGTCTCGGGCTGCGTGAGGATGCGGTTCGAATAGCGAATGCCAAGCTTCGACGCGTAGCGGCGGGCCGTCGGGGCAACGAGCTGCATCAGGCCGACGGCGTTGGCCGACGACCGCACGTCGGCGGTGAAGGTGGATTCCTGGGCGACGAGCGCGGTCATCAACCATGGATCGAGACCGTGGGCGTCCGAGTACTTCTTGATGATCGGCCAGTAGTCCAGCGGAAAGATGATGCGCAGTACTTCCGGCGGCAACTGCTCCCCGCCGGCGGCGAGGAACTGCGGATACGCGCGGCGCATCAGTGTGATCGCGCCGCGGACATCGTTGAAGCGATCGTCGGCGTTCTCAGTAAGCCCGCGGCGATGGCGGAGCCACGCCACAGTAGCCTGCAGCGCCGGCGAGTCGCCCCACGCCTCCCTCGCATACTCCACTTCCCGAAGCGCGTCGTCGTACAGCGCGGCCGCGCCCAACGCACGGATTACCGCGTCGGTCGGCACCGGGTCGGTTGCGGCATCCGCGCGCGCGATCGTCACGATCGGCGTGACCGGCGGCTCGCGGCGATCGGCGAGTATGCGCGTCGCGAGGCGTCCGTAGTACGAATTGAGGTAATCGGCGGCGACTACCCGGTAAAGGGCGGCGGCGGCCGGTCCCTGATCCAGCTGATCGCGCGCCCGCGCTGCCCAATACAGCCAGGAGGGCCGATAGTCGGCGCGTGGAAACGCCGTCGCGGCCGCCTCGAATATTGAGGCGGCCTGCGCGAAGTCGCCTTGCTTGTAAGCTGCCCAGCCAATCTTCCATGCCGCCCGGTCCGTATACCGGCCGCGCGGAAACCGCCGCATCGACTCGCGGAAGACAAGGTCGGCCTGGTCGTCTTCCTCGGCGGTGATGTAGTGCGAGGCCAGGTTGTTGAGCGTCTCCTCGGCCCACGTGCTCTCAGGAAAGTCGGTCACGAGCTGCCGCGCCAGCATGACGTAAGCGGGGATGTCGCCAAGCGCCCGGGTGGCCGTGAGGTGGAAGAACCTGGCTTCAGCTTTGCGCGACGCATCCGCCAGATACGGCCGGAGCGCGTCACGCGACGCGCGTTCGCGGCCCAGGTAGTGGTCGCATTCCGCAAGCCGCAGCGCGATGAGTTCCGCGTCGTCTTTGACCGCCGCACGCGCCAGCGGCTCAAATCCCGCCCGCGCCTGGGCCCACCGGCGCGCCTGGAAGAGCGTCTCCGCTCGTTCAAGCTCTCGTTTGAAGCGATCAGGCGCAATGCGCGACGGCGTTTCGAGACGCTCGATCGCTGTCTGTGCGTCGACAGCCTGAGTCGAGAGTGGATATTGGTAGTACACACGGCGATATACGACAAGCGCCTTTTCGGGCTCGCCGGCAGCTTCGAGGGCCGTGCCCAGGCGCACAAGCAGTTCCTCGGGCTCGATCAGCGTTTCGTCGCTGACGTCGTCGAGGATGTCCGCCGCGAGCGCGGCGTCGCCCTTCGCCAACGCCGCCTCGGCCATCCGGAGGGACACGGCTTCCTCGAGATAGCCTTTGACCTGGTCCTCGAGCGTCATCAGAATCGCTTCGGCCTCGTTGACCCGCCCGACCCCGAGCAGCGCCACAGCGGTGTAATAGCGGCCATAGTGAGCCAGCGAGGTGCCAGCCACCTGAGCATTGGTTAATACGGGCAGTGCTGCAGCGAACTTTTCTTCCTCAATCAGCGCAACACCGCGGGCCAGCTGCGACGGGCCGCTGGCTGGTTGCCTCGCTGAGAGCGGCGACGCCGACGGATCGGCCACGAGCCAGTACTGTGACGGGGCGGATGGCAGCGGTCGATGCGACGTCGTCGTGACGCGGTCCTGGGCTCGGGTGGACACCGACACAGCCACCATCGCGAGAGCGACGACGAGCCATCGCATTCGCATCAGGGCGCGCTCCCGGGGCCGTCCGGTGTCACTGCCGGCAACGGCGTCAGCCCGGTAATCTGGCACACCGTCATCGCTTCCAGTACGCGCCCGGCGTGCCGGGCAAGCAGGTCCAGCGCGGCCTGAACTTGAAGAGAGGACGGCGCAGAAGTGGATAGCACGGCCACCACGTGCCCGCCTAACGCGATCGGGAAGGCCGCAGCCTCCGGCTCGATCACCGGTGTGCCCGCTTCTGCGGCGCTCGTCGCCAGCCGGGCTTGATCCGGCGGTACCTGTCCGCGCGATGGGTAGGTGGAAAGCGTCCCGTCCTTCACCAGAATTACCGTGGCGCGTCCCGCTTCCAACCGGGCGCAGCCCGCCACGACGGTGAGCACCGCGCCAAGCGATGGCCCTTCGTCGATCGCCTGAATGCAGTCGGATAGACGCACGGCAGAGTCCCGAAAAGCGGCCGTGGACAGCTCGGCTGATTTCCGGGCGTCGTCCACCTCGGCCTTGGCCACCGCGCGCACGTCTGCGAGCGCGCGGTCGAGCGCGGCGCGAAGGCGATCATCGAAGTCCACGATGACGTCAATTATACGGCACGCCACATGCTTCAACGGTTCGTGGAGGAGCACATGTTTCGAACTCTGCTGCGGGCGGTTCTGGTGATCATCATCGTGGCTGCGGTGGCTGCCTTCTTTATCGGCTACCAGTTTGCGGATCGTGACGACCTCGGAACGCCAAACGCCGTCGGCACCACGGGCACCGCAGTGGACGTCTCGACGGCACGCGATGCGGGCGCGGAAATCGCTGAGAAGGTAGCGGTGGGCGCGAACGCCGCACAGCGAATCGCCTCGAGCATGGCGCTGACCGCCAAGATCAAATCGAAGATGGCGCTCGACGACACGATCAAGGCGTCTCAGATCGATGTCGACAGCGCCGAAGGCGTTGTCAGGCTGAACGGGACTGTCGATTCAGAAGCCCAGCGCGACCGAGCGGTGCAGCTGGCACGCGAAACTGAAGGCGTAACCTCGGTCGTGGACGAGCTGAAGATTCGCTAGACGATGTTTAGTTGAACACCGGCGCTGGAAACAACACGCCGCCGAAGAGCAGGTAGGCGAGCACCAGTGTGATGACAATGTTGAAGAGCTGACCGCCGAGGAAGGCGGCGACCGGCCGGCCGCCGCCCGTTTTCACCAGATCGCTGACCGACGTTTCCAGTCCGATCGAGAGAAACGCGAGGGCGAACCACGCGGTTCGAACCGCCGTAAGCAGGCCACGCGTGTTGTCCACTGTCTGCGCCGTGAGCGCAAACGAAAAAATCAGCGAGACCGCCAGGAATCCGAGGACAAACTTCGGAAAGCGGTCCCAGATGACCGTCGCGCTCGTGGAACCCGCCGCCGATCCTCCACGCCGCATCGCCCACCAGATCGTCAGCAGGAATGCCGCGACGCCGATCAGCACGTTCTGCGACAACTTGACGACGACGGCCGCATTGCGGGCCTGATCGCTCACCAGTTCGCCGGCCGCCACTACCGCGGCGCTGGTGTCGAGAGTGCCACCGAGCCACGCACCAGCGACCACATCCGGCATACCCGCCGCACGCGAGATCCACGGCATGACGATCATCATCGGCACGGCGACGACGAGGACAAGAGAGGTCACGTAGGACAGCTTCTGGCGGTCGCCCTGGATAGCGCCGCAGGTGGCGATGGCCGCTGATACGCCGCAGATCGACACCGCAGATGACAACATCGTGGCCAGCTCGTCATCGACGTTCAGCCGCTTCGCGAGCCAGAAGCAGAACATCCAGACGCTGATTACGACGGCGAGCGCCTGTCCGATGCCGAGAAGACCCGCCTGGACCAGTTCCGAGAACAACACGCTGGCGCCGAGGATGACGAGTCCGATCTTGATGTAGTACTCGGCTTGCACCGCCTCACGGAACCGCCGCCCGATTGTCGTCACCTGGCGCAGGACCAGCCCGATGATGAGCGCGTAGAGCACGTACTCGAGGCCGAGACTGCTCGACCCCGTGTAGCCGCCTAGAATCTGCGCCACCGTGGCAAGCGCGTACAGAAGGGCGAATCCGGCGGCAAAACTCATGGTCCGCGCGCCCAGCAGCCGTGCGCCGAGGACCGTCGGTGTCAGCAGAAAAATTCCAAGCAGGAGCCAGTTCGCGAGGTTGCCGGCGCCGAAGACGCGCGACAAATCCGACGCGTTGCTCCAGCCGAACCGAATCGGACCGGGCCGGATGCCAAGCAGGATTGCGACGATCAACACTGCGGCGACGCCGACCGCAATCCAATCCTCGCTGACCGGACTGGCCAACGCCGGTGGCGATGCCGTTTCGGTCGTGTGCTGTTTCACGGTCTGCATCGTTTTTGCCCCGGCACGTTGTACCACAAACCACACCCGACGGGCTCCTGTTCTTGTGTCAGGCCGAGCTTAGGGCTAAGGTAAAACGCGATGAATGCCCTGAAAGGGCTTGGCCCGGCCCTGCTCGTCGCCCTCACGGCCGCCGGCGCGGAGCCGGCCGCGGCGCAAAGCGAAGCCGAGATCCTCGTCGCTGCGATGCAGGACGGCGGCAAAGTGATTTACCTTCGGCACGCCGCCACCAATCAGACCCAGGTGGACACCGGGCGTCTCGGGGATCGCGCGGGGCAGCGCAATCTTTCCGCCGCGGGCATCGCGCAGGCCAAGGCCCTTGGCACGGCGTTCCGCACGCTGCAGATCCCGATGGGTCAGATTCTCGCGAGCCCGGTGTTTCGTGCGCGCGACACCGGCGAGCTCGCGTTCGGCGCCGATCGGATCGAGGTCACGATGGACCTCGTCGCGGACGACTATGCCGGCCCGCGTCTCAAGGCCATGCTGAACGCGACGCGGCAGCTGCTACGTACCGTCACACCGCCGGGCGATAACCGGATCCTCATCGGCCATCGCACACCGCTCGAGATGGTGCTCCAGCGCAGTTTCCCCGACACAATCCTTCCCGAGGGCGGCATGGCCGTGTTGGTGCCCAATGGTTTCGGAAACGAGCCGCGACTGCTTGGCACGATTAGCGCCGAGCGTCTGATTCATTCCGCGACAGTCCGCCGATAACATAGCGAAGGCACGCCGAAGCCGTCGGCGACGTGGGTCTCACTCTTGCTAGGTCGCGGGACGGCAGCATGGCCGTCCAGCTCGGGCTCTCCGCCTCGACAGCTGATTACCTGGGTATTCGCAACGGTTTTGATCGGCGGCGCGGCGGCGAACGCCGTGCCCGGCCGCGCACCGGTCCCGCGCGTCGGCGAAGCGATCGCCGGCGCGCCACGTTCAGCAGCCTCGTGTTTAGTCTGCTGACCATTGCGTTTCCAAGCCAGCTGAGCCTTGCCGCCCTGCGCACACAAATTCCACAAGTTGCCGCGACAATGCTTCCGTCCGCGCGTGTCGCCGTTTCGATCGACAGCTTTGTGGTCGTCCATCCGCGGCGGGCCTACGAGTCCCTGATCAGAGAGGCAGCAAAACGGTACAGGCTTGAACCCGGGCTCATCCGCTCGGTGATGCAGACCGAATCGGCGTACAACCCCGTGGCAGTCTCGCGCGCCGGGGCGATGGGGCTGATGCAGCTGATGCCCGATCTTGCCGTCGAGCTTGGGGTCATTAACCCGTTTGACCCGCGGGAAAACATCATGGCCGGCGCGCGGCACCTGCGCCGGCTGCTGGACCTCCATGGCGGCAACGTGACGCTGGCGGTAGCCAGCTACAACGCCGGGGAGAGCGCAGTCGCCCGCTACGGTGCCGTGCCCCCCTACCCGGAAACCCAGAATTACGTGCTCCGCGTGACGCGCCTGCTCTCCGTCTACCGGTAAACGGCTCGATCCGACCCGGTTCAGGGTGAAGTTCCCCGCGGCGTGACCGCAGCTTGACTGCGGCTGAGCACCGGTGTATCTAAGCGACGGTCATCGACGTCGGGCACGTCTCGTACTTCCCGCG
>Ga0114129_10015156_pt1 | contig 10973 bp, 11 predicted proteins | sample RhiMetdeltSRZDD1_FD_80071 | JGI IMG/M metagenome (GOLD analysis project Ga0114129, IMG submission 80071) | Populus rhizosphere microbial communities from Tennessee, USA - Rhizosphere MetaG P. deltoides SRZDD1 (version 2) (version 2) | ecosystem: Host-associated > Plants > Roots > Rhizosphere >... | reverse complement strand
GGATTGATCACGCAGGCCGTCGGTCTTCTGGGCACCCTGATCTGCGCCTTGGCCATCGACCATGTCGGCCGTCGGCCGTGGTTTGCATTCTCCTTCGCGGCCGCGACGTTGGCTTTGGCCGCGCTCGCGCTCGTGCCTGCTCCCACCGCCGAGCAGGTGCTGACCTCCATGACCGTCGCTTATTTCTTCATCAGCACCATCAATATCGGTGTCTACCTCTACACGCCCGAACTCTACCCCACGCGCGTGCGTGCGCTCGCCGTCGGCGCCGCCACGGCCTGGCTGCGGTTTGCGTCCATCATCGGACCCACCGTGGTCGGAATGATGCTCGCCGGCGGCCTGCCATCGGTCTTCGCCACGTTCGCCGTCGTCGCCGCCATCGCCGCCGTGATCACCGCGCTGTTTGCAGTTGAAACCAAGGGACGCGTGTTGGAGGAGGCCTCCCCCTAAGCAAGACTGACCGTTACGCGCATGCGCCAATTCGGCGCTTGCCAAGGCCGCCGCCGCTCTGCAACGTGGCCCCAACATCGGCCGAAGGCCGCGATGTCCGCCAGCAGGAGGAAGCCCATGCGCCTATCGAAATTCATATTTGCGAGCGTCGCCGCCGCGGCGCTGTTCGGCACGAGCGCGGCGCAGAGCGCCGACCCCGTGAAGATCCGCATCTCCTGGGTCGCCCCGGTCACCAACTGGGCCTCGATCATGCTGGAGAAAAAGGACCTGGCGCGGCATCTCGGCAAGTCCTACACGCTCGAGCCGGTGCGCTTCGCCGGCACTCCGCCCATGGTGACGGCGCTTGCCAACGGCGAGCTCGAAATCGCCAACCTTGCCTATTCCACGCTCGCGATTGCGATCCAGAACGCCGGCATGGACGATCTGCGCATCATCGCCGACGAGTTCCGCGACGGGGTCGAAGGTTATTACTCGCAGGAATACATGGTTCTCGCCGACGGCCCGATCAAGAAAGTCGACGATCTCAAGGGCAAGGTGGTGATGACCAATGCGGCCGGTAGCGCGGTCGACGTCGCCATGCGCGCGATGCTGCGCAAATTCGGTCTCGAGGACAAGCGCGACTATACGATCGTCGAATCCCCCTTCCCCACGATGCGCGCCATGCTGTCGGAAAAGAAGGTGGACATGATTCCCGCCGTCGTTCCGTTCGCCTACGACCCGGAGCTGCGCAAGATCGGCCGCACGCTGTTCATCCAGCGCGATGCGATCGGCGTAACCGACATGATCGTGTGGACCGCACGCAAGCCGTTCCTCGACAAGAACCGCGCCGCCATGGTCGATTTCATGGAGGACACGCTGCGCATCACGCGCTGGTTCCTCGATCCGAACAATCATAAGGAGGCGATGGAGATCGCGGGCCGCGTCACCAAGCAGCCGCCCGAGCGTTACGATTGGTTGTTCACCAAGCGCGACGCCTATCACGACCCCAACATGCTGCCCGATCTCGCGGCGCTGCAGAAGAACGTCGACATGACGCGCGATCTCGGCTTCGTCAAAACGGCGCCTGACGTCAGGAAGCACACCGACCTGAGCATCGTGGAAGAGGCGGCGAAGCGCACCAAATAGACGCTGGACTGCAAACGGCTCCCGCCCGGGTGAGGTCCTTTGTTTGATTAACGCGCGCGCAAAAAAACCGTAAAGGCGGGCCCGTGGGGCCCGCCTTCCAGCGAATGAATCGCGGTGAGTGCCGTTATTTGACCGAGCGCGATTTCTTGTCCGAGCACGGGCCCCAATAACCCACCCCGAAATCCTCATTGGTGGGGATCCAGCACGAACCGGGTTGCCGATTCGCCATCGGGTCCGATTGGGCATGCGGCGATTGGGCACGCGGCGTCGCCTGGCCGAATGTCTCATCCGCGGGCGGAACCGCGGGAGCAACTCCCTGCTCTTGCGCAACGGGACGTTGACGCTGCGTCTGACCGACCGATGGAGTCGCCGTGCTTAGTGCAAGAACCGACACGACACCGAGGACCAATGCCGGTCCCAATCTTCTGTTAGCCATCGCGTAGCTCCCTATTGGGTCTGTCGCCCGCACGATGGAACATGCCTGCATCGCGTACGTTCCGCACTTCGTTGCATTGAAGGACAGCTCTGCAAAACAGGAATGGAAATTCGCAGCGCGCGGTCTCGGCATAGTTTCGTAGTCGACAAAAAAACTTTGATACGAATTTTACGCCGGCGCGTTCGCGAAACGCGCTGCCACTAACCGGCGGAACGCATCGGCCTGATTTCGCTGACTCGATGACTGCTACGACAACGTGCTTCGGTTTCGAGGTGGGGCGCCAGAGGTCCTTCGCTATCGCATTCGAAAGAGGCTAAGATCACCGGGCCATCCTGCGCGGGACGCAATCGGAAACGGCGCGGAAAGGACGATGACCGATTACTGGGTGAGCAAGCTGTTCTTCGATCTGCAGCACGATGCCAAGCTGGCGGCGGAGTATCGCGCCGATATGCCGGCCGTGCTCGAGCGCTACGCGATCAAGCCCGACATCCGCAAGGCGCTCATCGAAGACGACGTGGGCAAGATTGCGCCGCTGGTCAACGCCTATCTGCTGCGTTTCTATTTCCAGATCCGCGGCATGCCGCAAGACGAGTTCATCGCGCGGCTGCATGCGCTCAAGGCAGGGAAAGGGAAGGTCGATGGCTAATCTCGTCGGTGCGTTCGCGGCCAGCCATGGGCCGATCATCGCCCGGGATTGGGAGACGATGGCGAAAGACCATCGCAACCGGCTGGCGGCCGGCTTCGACGAGATCGGACGGCGGCTCAAGGCGTGCCGGCCGGATCTGCTCGTCGTCATCTCGCCCGATCACTGGGTCAATTTTTTCATCAGCAACCTGCCCGCCGTCTGCATCGGCCTCGGCGAGGAGCACGACGGCCCGCCGGAGCCGTTCATGCAAAAGGTGTTTCCCCGCGAGCGGCTCAAGGGCCACGCGGCGTTCGGCCGCCACCTGCTTGAGACCGCGCTCGAGCGCGATTTCGAACCCGCGCTGTCGCACCGCCTCAAGCTCGACCACGGCACCTGCATCCCGCTCTGGCGCATCGGCGTCGATGCCGAGCTGCCGATCGTGCCGATTATCGTCAACGACCTCGAGGAGCCGATGCCGAGCATCCGCCGCTGCCTCGCCTGGGGCCGGCTGCTGCGACAAGCGATCGAGAGCTACCCCGAGCCATTGCGGGTCGCGGTGCTCGGCACCGGCGGCTTGAGCCACTCGATCGGCGAGCCGACGATGGGGTGGATCGACGAGGAGTTCGACCACGCCTGCATTCGGCACTTCGCGGATGGCGAGGATGCGCGGCTTGCCGCGTTCCTCACCGAGGCGCTGCCGCGTACCGGCAACGGTGCGCACGAAATCCGCGACTGGGTCGTCGCCCACGCCGCAGCCGGCAGCCAAGGCTTCGAGTTGATTGACTATTTCCCGAGCCCGCAGACGCTCGTTGGCGCCGGTTTCGCCTCGTGGCGGGTGGCCGCCGCGGCCTGAGCTATAGGCCGATCGCCTGCGGCGGACGCGGCTGACGCAGCCGCTTCCGGTCACACTGTGCTGGGCGCTACCGCCTCCTGGTGCCATAGCAACAAGCGCCGGCGCACGAGCATCATGCCCTTGACCAGCGCGTAGCCGATCACCGCGATCTCGACGATTCCGGCGAAGACGCCGCGCGAATCGGCAAACCGCGACGCGGTGTTCATCGCACCGCCGAGTCCATAGCCGCCCATGAACATCTCGGTCACGATGGCGACGATGAGCGCTATGGGAAGCGCCACCTGCAGCCCGGTCATGATTTGCGGTAGCGCCGCCGGCAGCGCGATTTGCCAGAGCAGCTCGCGGTCTCCGGCACCCATATTGCGCGCCGACCACAACAGCTCGCGTTCGACGCCGCGGATGCCGACGACGGTCGCCGTCACGACCGGAAAGACCGACTCCACCGCGATCATGGTGATCTTCGAGATATCGTAGACGCCGAGCCAGAGGATGACCACCGGCAGGAACGCGATCTTCGGCATGGGAAAGCCGACCGAAATGATCGGATCGAAGAACCAGTTGACGAGCCGATTGCGGGAAATGCCCATCCCCAGCGCGATGCCGGCGATGGCCCCGACCAGAAATCCGGTGAGCGCGCGATAGAGCGTCACGCCGGTGTTGAGCAGGAGGTCCCCGGTCAACAGGTCGGTCCAGATCCGCTCCAGCACGGCGCTCAGCGCCGGCAGCATGTAGGGCGTGAACGCGCCCGAGCGCGCCGCAAGCTCCCAGGCGAGCGCGAGCGCAAGCACGGAGAACACGCGGGCAAAGCCCCAGCCGGCTGTGCGCAGCCAGCGATAGCCCGCTGGCTCGCGCGCGAGTTCGCCCAATGGGCCGCCGGGCGCCTCTATTCCTGCCACCGCAGCATCCTTTGCATGAGGACGAGATACGCCCGATCGGCAATGAAGCCCAGCAATGCGACGGTGAGAACCACTGCGAACATCGCGTCATAGGTGCCGCTCGCGCCAAGGAAGCCGATGAGGTAGCCCAAGCCTTCGCGCGCCGCGATCAGTTCGGAGCTGACCAGGAGAATGAAAGACAGCGCGAGCGCGGTGCGGATGCCGTTGAGCAGCTCGGGCATCGCGCTCGGCACCACCACGTCCCACAACATGCGCAGTCGACTCGCGCCCATGCTGCGCGCGGACCAGACCAGCACCTGCTCGCTCGAACGCGCGCCGTTGAACGCGCCGATGGTGACCGGCAGCATGCAGCCGAGAAAGATCAGCAGAATCTTCGAGCCGTTGCCGAATCCCAGCCACAGCACCGTGACCGGGATCAACGCCGATTTTGGCATCGGATAGAACATTTCGACCAGCGGACTGAGCAGCACGTTCACTGGCCGCCACCAGGCCATGAAGATGCCAAGCGCGGCACCGATCACGATGGCCAAGAACAGTCCGGCGCCTGCGCGCCACAGCGACGCGGCGCCGTTGCTGACGAGCTCGCCGTCTTTAACAAGCTCGATCCAGGCGGCCCCCACCGTGCTCAGCGGCGGCAAGGCGAGCGTCGAGATGAGGCCGCTGCGCGCGCCGACCTCCCATGCCAGCGCGAGCAACAGGAGCGGGAGATAACGCGGCAGCGCCGCCGTCATGCCTGCACCGCGGTCACTCACGGCGGCCGCCCTGCGCTTTGATCGCCTCGATGCGCACCAGATTCCAGATCTCGTCGACCTTGTCGATGAAGCCTTGGTTCTTGAAGATCGCGGGATCGCTCTTGTCGAACTTGGTGTCCACGATCGCTTTGATGCGGCCCGGCCGCGCCGACATCACCGCCACACGATCGGCGAGATAGACCGCCTCCTGCACGTCGTGGGTCACGAAGATCACGGTCTTCGGCGTGCGCTGCCAGATGCTCAAGAGTTCCGATTGCATGAGGCCGCGGGTCTGGGCATCGAGCGCGCCGAACGGCTCGTCCATCAGCAGGATCTTCGGGTCGAAGGCGAGCGTGCGCGCAATCGCGGTGCGCTGCCGCATGCCCCCCGAAAGCTGCGAGGGATAGCTGTCTTCGAAGCCGCTGAGCCCGACCAGGTCGATGAAGGATTGCGCCCGCCTCTCACGCTCCTCGCGCGCAAGTCCCATGCGTTCCAATCCGTAAAGGACATTGCCGCGCACCGTCTTCCACGGAAACAGCGCGAAATGCTGAAACACGATGCCGCGGTCGGGGCCAGGCGCGCCAATTGGCTTGCCCTCGATCAGAATCCTACCGGTCTCCGTGGGGAGAAAGCCGCCGATGAGGTAGAGCAGCGTCGACTTGCCGCAGCCGGAAGGGCCGAGCAGCGCGACGAATTCGCGTCCGCGCACGTCGAGCGAGACGTCCTCGAGCGCGAGCACCGGCCGTCCGCTTGGCGGCCGATAGCAATGGCTCACGCCCTCGATAACGATTTGCGCCTGCGCCATGGCCCGCGGCCCATGCCCCGCCGTCTTTCGACGGACCGGCAAGCTAGCGCAGTTTCACCATCGTTGGGAAATCGATCTAGCGAGAGCCACAGTGAATGGAAAAGCCTACAACAAACGCGGCCACAACTCATTCGGCGGCAACGCCAAACGCGCTCGCGGACAGCACATTCTCGACGTGAGCCGTAGCTAGCTTCGGCGCGACACGCGACTGGGACGCATCCGCCCACGCAGGATCGTCGTAGAAATGCTTCGCGAGCAGGTCGATGAAGCTGCGGACCTTCGCCGAAAGATGGTGGCGATGGAGGTATATGGCGTTGATGGCATGCTCCGTCTGCAAAAACTCGGTCAAGACCGGAACGAGACGACCCGCTTTGATTTCGTCGATGACCAGAAAGCTCGGTGCCAGCGCGAGACCTTGGCCGTGCACGGCGGCGAGGCGCAGCGCATTGTCGCTATTGGCCTGCAGATTGCCCGCGGCCGTGACCGATTGCTCGCCATCCGGTCCCACGAAGCGCCATTCGTTGCCCCAGGCCGAGTGGGAGTAAATCAGACAATTGTGCTGCACGAGATCGGCCGGCTGTCGTGGCATTCCGCGCGCGGCGAGATAACTGGGCGCGCCGCATACAACGAAACGGTAGGTGGCGATCCGGCGCACAATCAGGCTCGAGTCCGGCACCGACATGTTGCGGACGGCGAGATCGAATCCTTCCTCGACCAGATCGATCATGCGGTCCGTCATCGTCAGATTGACGGAAACCTCAGGATAAAGCGCCACGAACTCGGCGATCACCGGCGCGAGCAGGGGCGGGATTGCGATCGACGTGTTGAGCCGCAACGTGCCGCGCGGCGTCGACTGCAATGCCTGGGCAATCTGATCGGCGTCCTCCACGTCCGCCAGGATCTGCAAGCAACGTTCGTAATAGGCATGGCCGACTTCGGTCAGGCTCACGCGACGCGTGCTGCGGTTGAGAAGCCGAACGCCGAGCCGCTCCTCGAGCGATTGCACGTGGGCGGTCACCATGCTCGGTGACATGCTCAGCGCCCGCGCCGCCGCGGAAAACCCACCGCTCTCAACCACCTTCACGAAGGTGGCCATGCTGGTCATACGGTCCATGTGTCACCTGATCATCGCGTCAGGCTGACAGACATGTTCCGCTGTTGTCGACCTAATCAAGTTGCGCGTGATCACGTTTGCTCACATTTTCGCCAGGCGCAAAGCGCGCGTTGGCCCGGCGGGGCCGAGTGTCCGGCCGGATCGGAGCTGAACGCAGCGAGGTATCAGAAGACGGTTATCAACCCGCCGCCGCCACCCATGGAACCCTCCTTGGGTTCCCCGGCCCAGCACTTCGACGGCCCGAGCGAATGTTGCGGCATGCTCACCGCGTGCAGCGTCGAAGCGGTGCCGGCGTCAGTGGCAAAGCGCATCGTGCCGCTGTCGAAACTCACGCACTCGATGATGATGGAGCCATCATCGGCGGGATCCGCCTTCTCGACGCTCGAGCCTTCATCAGCACCGGCCGCGAACTGATAGCCGGTGCCGATGCGGTGACCGTAGGGATAGGCTTGCGCGTCCATCATGAGCGGCATGGCAGCCGCAAGCGCGAGCGCAGCGACGATCGCCGGTCCTGACCAAGCTTGCTTGTCCATGATCTGCTCCTGTTCGGCACATCGAACGCGCGGCCGACGGCCGGAGACCTCAACCGCGCACCGAGGCAGATAGGACCAGCAACTCCCGTGATAACCGAGAGGCTGCCAAAAGGTCCTTTCATTATTTTCGAATAATGGGCTTCTACGCGCCTAATCCGCACAGGAGCTACGGCACCGGCGTGAGCAATGGCTGTCCGGCGAAGTGCGCGCTGAGATTGTCGATCATCAGCCGGCCGATTGCGGTACGGGTCTCGACGGTGGCGCTGCCGTGGTGCGGCTGCACGATGACATTGGGCAGCTTCAGAAGCTCGGGCGACGGGTTGGGCGCGCTCTCGAACACGTCGAGGGCGGCATGGCCAAGCCGGCCTTCGACCAGCGCCGCGATGAGCGCGCGCTCGTCGACCACGCTGCCACGCGCGACGTTGACGAGCGTGCCGTTGGGGCCGAGCGCGTCGATGACTGCGGCCGAGACGAGGTGCTGCGTCTGCGGCCCGCCTTTGCAGGCGACGAACAGATAATCGCTTCGCCGCGCCAGCTCGATCGGCTCCGCAACATATTCGTAAGGCGCATCGGGCTTGCGGCGCGGGCCGCTGTAGATCACGCGCATGCGGAAGGCGGCGCCGCGATCGGCAATGGCGCGGCCGATGCCGCCAAGCCCGAGCACGCCCATCGTCTTGCCACCGACGCTGCGCCCGAGCGGGATCGGACCTTTGCTCGCCCAGCTGCCGTCGCGCACGTAGCGATCGGCGAACAGGATTTGCCGCGCAGAAGCGAGCATCAGACCGATGGCCAGGTCGGCGACCTCGTCCGTCAAGACGCCGGGCGTATTGGTCACCGGGACGTTGCGCTCGCGCGCGGCGGCGAGATCGATGCCATCGGTGCCGACGCCGAACACGGCGATCACTTCGAGCTTGGGAAGCGCCGTGATCAGCGCGCGATCGGCGCCGCGGTTGGCCTCAGTCGCGATGCCTCGGATGCGGTTCCTGAGATCCGCGGAGAGCGCATCCGGCGCCGGCCGCTGCAGGTAACGAGTGACGGCGAAGCGTTCGGCGAGTTCGGCATTGGTCGCCTCGGGAAACGCGCCGATGCTCAACACATCGATCTTCATCAAACCTCGAAGACCTGCTTCGGGGTCTTGTGCAGGCAGTCGCCGGGGCTGCCGGACTCGATGAGATAATTGTCGCAGATCACGGCGAAGATCGACGGCGTCTCGTAACCGGGATGCACCGCCAGATTCATGTGCTGCTCGACCGTCATTGTCTCGTCGCAGCGGATCAGCGGTCGTTCCACGAGATCGTAGCCCTGGCCGTGGCAATAGAGCCGCAGCTCCGGCGGCAAGTTGCGGCTGCGCATGTAATCGTCGTGGCTCTGCGCGATGTCGGCGCAAGACGCCCCCGGCTTGAGCAGGCGCAAGGTGTGGGCCTGTGCCTCCTTCATCGATTCGAAGCCGTCGATCAGTTCGTTCGACGCCTTGCCCAGCACGACGGTGCGCGCAATCTCGGTATAGAAGCCACCGGGTCCGTTGTTTTCGATCAACAGCGTGAAATGCTCGCCGGGCTTGAGCGTGCGCGCCTGCAGGTGCCGATCGAGGAAGCGCGAAGCCTGACCGAGGGGCGCGGAGGAGCCGAGGAAGAGTCCCTGCTCGCTGCCGAGCCGCCGGCCTTCGTATTGCACCAGCGCGGTAATGTCATTGTCGGTCATGCCGGGACGGATTTTCTCGAGCAGGCGGTTGAAAATCTCGTCCTGCATCGCCGCTGCCTTGCGGATGAGATCCCTCTCCTCCTTGCTCTTGATCGCCTTGAGACGATCGACGAATTCGGTCGCATCCACGAAGGAGGCCTTGCCGGCGAGCTCGCGCTCAATATGCGTGACAAACTTGTGCGGCATGGCGCCGGCGCCAACCCAGCCGATGCTGCGGTAGCCGCAATGCTTGAGTTCTTCGGCGACGAGCTCCGCCTGGTATTCGTCGGTATAGGCGACGCTAGTGAACGCCGGCGTAAAGATGATCGCTCCGACGCCGCGGTTGATCTCATCGCCGCCGTTGATCTTGCGACGCCCGCCGCGCGGGCCCATGTCGACCACCGTCATCGGATCGCATGCGGGAAAGATGACGCTGCGCGGATAGCCGTTGCTCAGCGGCGTATCCGTGAACCAGCGGACATAGCCACCGAGCCAGTCGTTGTTGTTCTGCATTACCAACGCATCGATCTTGCGCTCCGCCATGGCTTTGCGCACCGCGTCCCAGCGACGTTCGAGCTCGCGGGTCGAAATCGGATTGAGGAGCCGTTCGTCCATTGCCTTCATCCTGCTGAAGCCAACGTTGTAAGTTGAGAATTTGCCACGCCGAGCAGCGTCGCCGCGTTGGTTCTCACAATTTGCTCTTTCTGTGTCGCTGACAGCGCGTTGGTGTCGGTGACGAATTCGACCGGCCTCGCTTCGCCGACGGGATAGTCGGAGCCGAGCAGCACCCGCTCCGCGCCGACCTTATCGACTAAGTGTTGCAGCACGGAGCGGTCGTAGACGCAACTGTCGAAGTAGAGCATACGCAGATAATCGATCGGCGGCTTGCTCATGTTGATGCGCGTGTTGGCCTTCTCGATGTAATTGCGATCGATGCGGCCCATGTAGTACGGCATGTAGCCGCCGCCATGCGACACGCAGATTTTGAGCCGCGGGAAAGTTTCCAGCACGCCGTCATACATCAATGACGAGATCGCCATCGCCTCCTCGAACGCCTGCCCGACGCTGTTCCAGAGATGATAGCGTTTGAAGCGGCGGTCGCGATTGCCGCCGGGATGGATGAAAACGACCGCCCCGAGCTCTTCCGCCTTGGCCCAAAACGGCCGCAGCTCAGAATCGCCCAACTCCATCGGCCCGGCCATGGTCGAGATCGCCGCGCCCTTGAGCCCCAATTCACCCACGCAGCGCTCGAGCTCGGTCACCGCGAGCGCGGGTACGTGCAGCGGCAGCGTGCCGAGACCGAGCAATCGCGTCGGATGCGAAGCCACCGCCTTCGCGATCCAGTCGTTGGTCGCGCGCGCCAGCTGAAGACTCGTCTGCGCGTCGGCCCATTCCAGGCCCTGATGGACCAGGCTTGCACTCAGCACCTGGATGTCGACGCCCATCGCATCCATCTTGTCGATGCGATCCGCGACGTCGCTCATGCGCGCGAGCACGGTGGCGGCCCGGCCCTTGATGTTGCGTCGCATCTCGTCGGTGACGCCGGGGTCGGTCGGCAACTCGAAAAAGATGTTGTGCTCAGCCGCCACCGAGTAGACTTCCGGCACGATCACGTGGGCATGGAAGTCGATAGCGCCCGGCCGCGTGCGGCCTGATGACGTCACGTTCTTCACTCCCGCTTTACGAACCTGTCTCGTATCGTATCATGTGCGCAGATAGGCAGAG
>Ga0114129_10015155_pt1 | contig 10973 bp, 12 predicted proteins | sample RhiMetdeltSRZDD1_FD_80071 | JGI IMG/M metagenome (GOLD analysis project Ga0114129, IMG submission 80071) | Populus rhizosphere microbial communities from Tennessee, USA - Rhizosphere MetaG P. deltoides SRZDD1 (version 2) (version 2) | ecosystem: Host-associated > Plants > Roots > Rhizosphere >... | reverse complement strand
TGCCGCTCTCGTGGCCCGTCGCGATCGCGCCCATGGGCGGGCTCGTCCTGTTTCACGACGAGGGCGACGTGGAGATGGGCCGCGGCGCCGAGCGTGCCGACACACTGCAGTTCCTCTCGGGCGCCACCGGCTGGTCCGTCGAGGCGGTCGCCGCCGCGAGCAAAGGCCCCAAGATGTTCCAGCTCTACCACCACGGCGATCGTGCGTGGGTCGCGGATCTGCTCGCGCGCGTCGAGGCCTCGGGCTATCTGTCCGTCTGCCTCACCGTCGACACGCAGGTCTACAGCCGGCGTGAGCGCGACATCCTCGCGCGCTGGGCGCCGCGCGACGCGATGAAGAAGGCGCCGAATCCGCGCGGCCCCGATCTGCACTATGCCGTGCGCCTCACGTGGAACGACGTCGAGTGGCTGCAGAAGACGACGCGGCTGCCGATCGGTCTCAAGGGCGTCATGACCGCGCGCGACGCCAAGCGCGCGGTGGACATGGGCGTCCGCATCATCTGGGTCAGCAACCACGGCGGCCGTCAGCTCGACTCGACGCAGGCGGCCATCGACGCGCTGCCCGCGATCGCCGACGTCGTGGGTGATCGTGCCGAGATCGTCATCGACGGTGGATTCAGCCGCGGCACCGCCGTGCTCAAGGCGCTGGCCTGGGGCGCGCGCGTGGTCGCGGTGGGACGGCTCGCGCTGTGGGGTCTGGCCGTCGGCGGCGCGGAGGGCGTGCACAACGCGCTCGACATCTTGCGGGACGAGCTGCAGCGCGACATGGCGCTCAGCGGCCAGACGAGCATCAAGCGGCTGCCGCGAGACTGCGTGTTCCGCGTCGACTAGCGGCGGGTCCCGCGTGGACTAGAGCTGCCGCAGATAGGCGACCAGGTCCGCCTTCTCCTGACCGCTCAGCTTCGTGCCGAGCACCAGGTTGAAGAACTCGACGGTGTCCTCGAGGGTCAACAGCCGCCCATCGTGCAGATACGGCGGGCTGTCCTTGATGCCGCGAAGCGTGAAGGTCTTGATCGGACCGTCGCCGGGCTCGTCGAGGAATCGCTCGAGCTTCAGGTCGTGCATCTGGTGATCGGTGAACGCCACGCCGCTGTGACATGACGCGCACTGGCCCTTGCCGAAGAAGACCTGCTCACCGCGCAATTCGCTCTCGGTCGCCTTCGTCGGATCCAGCCGCCCCGTCGGCGACAGCTTCGGCGCCGGCGGGAAATCGAACATGTTCTGCATCTGGGCCATGTGACTGACCTGCACGCGGCTGATGATGTTCATGCCCTTCTTCGCCGCGTGGATCTCGTCGCCGTTGAAGTACGCCGTGCGCTGCTCGAATTCCGTGAAGTCCTCGACCGAGCGCAGGCTGCGCTTGCTGCCGTGGATCTGCTGCTGGGAGACTCCGCGCAGACTCACCGTATCGAGGCGGAACCGACGCTCCTGCGGCCGCATGTCGGGAGTGAGGTGGAACTGCCCGGTCGTGTGGCCGTTGATGTGGCAGTCCAGGCACGTCACGCCGAGGCTCGGATTCACCGTCTTGCGGTCATCGGTGGCGTTGAACTCTTCCTGCGGGAACGGCGTCACCAGCATCCGCAGGCCGTCGAGCTGGACGGGCGTCAGCAGGTCCTTGAACAGGCGGTAGAAGTTGTTGATGGACACCACCTCGCCGCGCGAGACGTCGCCGAGCTCGGGTCGATTTTGTAGAAAGATCGCCGGCGGGAACTCCGGCAGAAACGCTTCCGGCAGGTCGAAGTCGACGTCGAATCGCTCCAGGCGCGGGAAGGCACGGATCTGCACCTGAGGAAATACCTGGCCGCCCGCGACCTGCTTGGGATGCGGCAGCGCCGGATAGGGAAAGATCCCGCGGCGCTTGATCTCGTCGGCGCTCATGCTCGCGAGCGAGTCCCACGTCACGCCGGATCCGAGCCGCGCCGTCGGGCCGACGGGCAGCGGCTTGCCGCGCGACATTTTTGCCGACGGATCGAGCTTCGGCGTGAGGTCGTAGCGCCGCTCGAGCAGGCGCTTCTGCCGCGCCATCACGTTGGCCTTGTCGGCGACGTCGGCCTTCATGATCTCGTCGAGCGTCTGCATCGGTTTCTTGGCGTTCAGGGGATCGCGGAAGAAATCGAAGCCCTCGATCTTTCCCTTGTCGGGCTGGTCGGCGAACGCGGGAGACGACGGCTTGGCGTTTCGAGCCGCCAGCGGGTCGTTCGGATCAGCGGCGGCGGGTGCGGGCGCGCCACGCGCGGGCGCCTGTGCCTCGAGCACCGCATCGGGCGCCGGGGTCGATGGCCGCTGGCCCTCGACCGAGGTGATCGTGAGCGTGATGAGGGAGGCAGCGAGAATGAGCAGCGCGAGCGCGGTCGGCCTGGACATGTGACGCCTCTGCGTCGACTGTCAGCAACGACCGTGCCGATGATCCGGGAACGCGGCGACCGCGCCGCGCGTTCAACACGCGGCCCGACGGGGCTATCATCTTCGAGAACGGAGGTTCCCCATGACGACATCCTGGCGTCGCGTCGCGCATCTGGTCGCGGTGCTCGTGGCTCTGCCCGCCGTCGCGCTGGCCGACGGGGGCGGCGGTGGCGGTGGCGGCAGCGAGACGATGACGACGAAGAAGCAGGTTGCCGAGTACACGGCGGGGGTCCAGGCGATCGAGGCCAAGAACTACGCCCGCGCCATCAGCCTGCTCGAGGTCGCCGTCCAGCGCACGCCCGAGGACGCCGACGCCTGGAACTGGCTGGCCTACGCCACGCGCCGCAACGGCGATCCCGCCAAGTCGATCCCGCTCTACGAGAAGGCGCTGGCGATCGACTCGCGGCACCTGGGGGCCCACGAGTACATCGGCGAGGCCTACCTGGCGCTCGACAACCTGCCCAAGGCCAAGGAGCATCTGGCGCGCTTGAATCGGCTCTGCCTGTTCAGCTGCGAGCAGTATCGGGATCTCAAGAAGGCCGTCGAGGCATACGAGAAGTCCGGCGGCAAGCTCAAGCCGGCGGCGTCGGCCAAATAGCGCGCGGCGAACCAGAGCACGCGGCGCGGCACGAGCGCGCGCGGCGAGCGGGCTAGAGCGCGCGCCGGTACTTCTTCTCCGCGTCCGGCGCCAGCGAGATGCCGTGGCCCGGACGCTCGGGGACGCGGAATGCGCCGGCCTCGCACTTCGGCAGTCCCTCGAAGAGGTCGCCGGGCGTCCAGTCGATGAACTCGACGAGGAACGAATTGGGCAGGGCGGCGGCCACGTGCACCGACAGCTCGTGCACGACGTGCGGCGAGAGCGCCACCTGGTGCGCGGCGGCCAGCGCGCCGATGCGCAGCGTCTCCGTCAATCCGTTGGCGCGGCAGACGTCGGGCATCAGGTAGCGCGCGGCGCCTCGCTCGATCAGGTCGCGGAACTCGAAGCGCGTGTAGTTGTTCTCCCCGGTCGCGACGGGGATCCGGATCGCACGCGCCACCTGCGCGCAGCCGGCTGGATCGTCGGCGAGCGTCGGCTCTTCGTACCAGACGAGATCGAGATCTTCGAGCACGCGCGCCTGACGAATGGCGCCGTCGACGTCGAGCTTCTGGTTCACGTCGACCATCATCCGGACGCCGTCGCCCACGGCCTTCTTCACCGCCTCGACGCGGCGACGGTTCTCGAGCGGATCGGCGTGATGGATCTTCATCTTGTAGTAGCGGCAGCCCATGGCCGTGTAGCGCGTGGCCTCGCCGATCAGGTCGTCGATGGAGTACGAGCCCCAGCCGCCACTGCCGTACGCGGCCACGCGGTCGGTCACGGCCCCCCACAGCTTCGCGAGGGGCTGCCCCGCCGCCTTGCCCGCGATGTCCCAGAGCCCGATGTCGAGCGCGGAGAGCGCATAGCCGGCGACGCCGACCTTCCGGATGCCGCGATCCGCGCGATACATCTTGTCCCAGAGCCGCCCGACCTGGGTCGGGTCTTCGCCGATGAGCAGCGTCGCCAGCCGCCGCGCGTAAGCCTCGACCGCCTCGGAGCCGGCGCCGCCGAACACGAGCGAGTAGCCGAGACCGTCGAGACCCGCGTCCGTTCGCACACGCGTGACGACGAGACGGTGCTCGGGGAGATCGAGCGCGATCGGCTTGGTGGTGGGGATCTGAAGCGTGAACGTGTCGACGGCGGCGATCTTCATGGGGCCATCCTCTCGCGCGTGACGATCCGCGACGCCGAGCCGAACAGATAGCGCGCCACCGTCACCGAGGCGCGCACGTAGCCCGGCTCGAGGTTCTCGATCTTGCCGCGCACGCGCGCGTGCAGCCGCGGCAGCGCGTGAAAAGGGATCGCGGGATACGAGTGGTGCTCGGCGTGGTACGGCATGTTCCACGCGAACAGCTTCACCAGCGGCCACGTCAGCGTCGTGCGCGTGTTCGTCAGACAATCCCGCGTGAACGCGCAGCCGGTGTGCTCGGCCAGCAGATACGGCCGCAGGAACGCCTGACCGACCATCCAGGGAAGGATCCACACGAGCAGCGCGGCCGGCGTTCCAGCGATCACCGAGACGACGGCGACGATCACGTACACGCTCAGATACGCGCGCGCCTCGACGATGAGTGGTCGGCGCTCCGACGGCGCCATCCACGGCCGGTCCGCTCGGCCCGCCGCCAGCCGCAGGATGTCGCCGATGCGACGGATCGCGTTCGGGATCCCGGTCAACACGACCACATACGCCGCGACCGAGGCGGGCTTCGGGAAGTAGAGCTCCGGATCCCGGTCGATGTCCTGCGTGAACCGATGATGGTCCCAGTGGTACACGCGATAGTTCCGGTACGGCCAGAAGCCCAGGAGGCCCGCGAGCGTGCCGAGGACCGGATTGAGCCAGCGCGTGCGGAACGCCGTGCGGTGCGCGGTCTCGTGAAGGGCGCAGAAGATGAACGCGAGCATGTACCCCTGCACGACAATCAACGGAATGACCCACACCGTGCTGCGCAGCGTCCACAGCAGGGTGCCGGTGACGAGGAGCATGCCGACGTGCCACACGGCCCGGACGAGCGCGGGCCCGTCCGAGCGCGCCATCAGGGCATGCAGCTCTTCGCGGGGAATCTCGTGGGCGGTGAATCGGACGAGGGCGTCGTCTCGCATGGCGCGGGTGCTATCCTAGCGCGCATGAAGACTATCGAACAGGACTACGCCGACCAGCGACCGAAGTCCAAGGCGCTCCACGACCGCGCCGTGAAGCGCATGCCCAGCGGGGTGGCGCACGACGGCCGCTCCTTCACGCCGTTTCCGTTCTACGTCGCGCGCGCCGACGGCGCTCGCAAGTGGGACGTGGACGGCCACGAGTACATCGACTGCTGGAGTGGTCACGGCTCGCTGATGCTCGGCCACAACCATCCGGCCGTGCTCCAGGCCATCCAGGAGCAGGCCAGGCTCGGCACGCACTACAGCGCGTGCTCGGAGATCGAGGTGCGCTGGGCGGAGCTCATCTGCTCCATCGTGCCGGGCGCCGAGCGGGTGCGCTTCATGATGACGGGGACGGAGACGACGGCGCTCGCCATCCGCGTCGCGCGCGCGGTCACCGGTCGCAAGCACGTCGTCAAGTTCGAAGCCCACTTTCACGGCCTGCACGATGCGGTCATGGCCGCCGTGAAGGACCCGTTCGAGATTCCCGTCTCCGCCGGCGTGCCGGCGTCGACGCTCTCGACCACGCTGGTGGCGCGTAACAACGACATCGCCCACGTCAAGGAGCTGCTGCAGGATCACGACGTGGCGGCGGTCATCCTCGAGCCCGCCGGCGCGCGCTCGATGACGGTGCCGACCGATCCGAAATTCCTGAAGGCGCTACGCCAGCTCACGCGCGACAGGGGCGTGATCCTCATCTTCGACGAGGTCGTCACGGGATTCCGCATGGCCGCGGGCGGCGCTCAGGAATACTTCGGCGTCACGGCCGACCTGACGTGTCTGGCCAAGGCCGTCGCGGGCGGGTTGCCGGGCGCGGCGCTCGTCGGCCGCGCGGAGCTGCTCGACGCCATCACGCTCAAGGGCGACGCCAAGCGCGATCGCACGCAGCGCGTGGCCGACCAGGGGACCTTCAGCGGCACACCGCTGATCGCCGCCGCCGGCGTCGCCGCGCTGGAGATCCTCAAGACCGGCGAGGTCCAGCGCGAGCTCAATCGTCTCGGCGACCGGCTGCGCGCGGGCATGAACGACGTGCTCAAGACGCGCAGCGTGGCCGGCTGCGTCTACGGCGCCGCGTCGATCTTCCGCATCTTCCTCGGCGCCACCGCGGAGGAGCTTGGCATCCCGACCTACACGATGGACGCCACGCGGCTGGATCGTGGAATGGGCCCGGTTGGCGGCGTGCTGCACCTGGCGATGCTGCTGAACGGCGTCGACTACAGCCGCAGCGCTGCGCACGGCTGGATGAACGGCGCGATGACCGACAAGGACGTCGACCTGATGCTCGAAGCCTTCGACCGCTCGATCGTGCGCCTGCGCGAAGACAAGCGCCTGGCGTGATCGAGGAGCGTCACGGCTGTGCCGGGACGCTCCGAGCGGTGGGGGTATGGGGGCCATTCGGGGCCCCCATCACAGAAGACAAGCGCCTGGCGTGATCGAGGGCTAGCGCCCGGGGAGCTCGATCGGCTTGCCGTGCGGCGTCGAGCGCGCCGCGCGGTCCCAGGCATCCTTGCGGTCGGCGAGCTCGTCGCTGAGCACCAGGCGCTTGTCGGCGACGAGCTTCTCCAGCGCGGCCAGCCAGAAATAATAGTAGCGCGTGCCGTCGTCCGGCTCGCCACGGCCTTTCGCCGCCGCGATCTCGTTCGCCAGCCGCTCAGCCCACTCCTTCCACGTGAAGTGACCGCGCTCGTGCAGCATCACCGCCATGCCGAAGGCCTGCGCCTCCCACGGCGCGCGGAAGACGGGCCCCTCGGCGTCGCGCGGAATCGCGGGCAGGGCGTCGAGGTCGGCGCGCGTGCCGGTCATGCCGGCTCCAGGTAGGGCTCGAAGCAATCGACGAAGACCGCATCGCGCGGGCCCGCGTGCGGTCCCCACAGCTCACGGCCCTCGAATCGCACGGCGTAGCAGCGCTGTGGGACCTTCTGGCCCGACGCCGCGTGCTCGTCGGCAAAGATGAATACGCCGTGGTCGCGATCGACCACGCCGACCTTGTCGCGCGCGTAGCGCGGCAGCCGCGTGTGGCCAGTCGGGTGCTCGTTCTTCGTCCGCACACGGTCGCCCGCCTTGAAGCGGGGCGCAGCCAGGTCGTCGTCCATGCGTGCCGCGCGCCGGTTGCGCAGCGCCTTCGGCACGTCGGCCGGGCTCAGCGGCTTGATGGCGGCCGGCCCCTGCGCGCGCATCGCGTCGAGCTCCGCCGCGGTCACGAGTCCCTTCTGCACCAGCAGGCGCTCGAGACCATAGAGCCAGTGTTCGTAGTAGGTGGTGGCGAGGTACTCGGCGGGCGGCATGTGCTCGCGGGCGTAGCGGCCCATGTCGATGTTCCAGCGGCCCAGGAAGCCGGTCGCCAGATTCAGCGCAAAGGCGCGCCGCTCCCACTCGTGGTGAAAGACGGGCTCGTTGGGCTCCGGATTGACCGGGCCGAAGCCGTGCATGCCGCCGAGGTCGTGGATGCCGTTCATCGGGCGGGGCGCTTCATCACTTTATTCGCTCGCCTCGGACGGCGGGGCCCCAGCCCCGCGACGTCCTCCGGCTCGCACGACGGCGACGCCGATCATCGAATCGCGCGTGACCAGCTCGGCGAGCTGCTCTTCGGTCATGCCGTCGGTGCCGGCGGGCCGCTCGGGCAGCACGAGATAGCGAAGCTCGGCGGTGCTGTCCCACACGCGCACCTCGACGTCGTCGGCCAGATCGACGCCGAACTCGCGCAGCACGCCGCGCGGGTCGATCACCGTGCGCGCGCGGTACGGGCCCGACTTGTACCAGACGGGCGGCAGGCCGAGCACGGGCCACGGATAGCACGAGCACAGCGTGCACACGACGACGTTGTGAACCTTCGGCGTGTTCTCGAGCACGACCATGTCCTCGCCCTGACGGCCGATGTAGCCGAGCTCGGCGATGGCCGCCGTCGAGTCGGCGAGTAGCCGCTGCTTGAAGGCGGGATCGACCCACGCCTTGGCGACGACGAGCGCGCCGTTGCGCGGCCCGACCTTCGTCTCGTACGTGTCGATCAGCGCGTCGAGCGCTTTGGGATCGACGAGGCCCTTGTCGACCAGCAGCGATTCGAGCGCCCGCACCCGGAGCTGCACGTCGGTGAGGGGCGCACCGTGGGGGCCGGGCCGGTCGTCGTGCTCGTGGTCGTGATGGTGATGATGGTCGCTCACGGCGCCTCCTCTCGGTCGGACGCGCGCACAGATATCGGACGCGCTCATAGATACCAGCAGACGGCCGCGCTGTCCACGGACGCTGCTATAGTTTGGGCGCGAGGAGGCCCGCATGCTCGGAATCGTCGCGACGCTCAAAGTGAAGCCGGGGATGGAACAGCCGTTCGAAGCGCTCGCCACGCAGCTGGTCTCACAGGTGCGGGCCCATGAGCCAGGCTGCACGCTGTACGTCCTGCACCGCGCCGAGACGCCGGGAACGTACGTGTTCATGGAGCGCTACGTGGACGACGCCGCGTTCGAGGTGCACCGGAAGACCGAACACATGCGGACGCTCGGGCGCAAGATGGGCGATTACATGGAGGGCCGCGTCGAGCTGATGCGGCTGCATGAGGTCGGCGCGTGAAACCGCTCGAGACCGAATACAAGAATTGGACGATTCGCGTCATCACCCGATCGACGGGCCGCGCGTGGTCGGCGCTCGTCGAGGTGTGGCCGCCCGGCAAGTCCGGCGACAAGAACGCCGAGCTCGTTCCCTACAACGCGACGTCGCAGAACGAGAAGGCGGCGCAGGAGGCCGGACGCCTGGCCGCCGTGCGTTTCATCGACGCCCAAGCGGCCAAGAGCGACCAGGCGACGACGTCGTAATCAGCGCCCGCGCCGCGCGGCGGTGCGGAGGTCGGCGCCCGTCCACCCGGCGTCGAACGCGTGGCCCGGCCGATCGAGATCGATGACCAGCGGGGCGTGGTCCGACGGGATCGGCTTGCCCTTGCGGGCCTCGCGATCGATCTCGGCGCCCACGACGCGCTCGCGCAGCGCGCCGGTGACGAGCAGGTGGTCGATGCGCATGCCGAAGTTCTTGTGGAAGTTGCCGGCGCGATAATCCCACCACGTGTAGCGCCCGGCCTCCGAGTGGTGCAGGCGATAGGCGTCGACGAGCCCCCACTTGGTGAGGCGCGCGAACGCCTCGCGCTCGGGCGGTGACACGTGCGTCCCCCCGTGGCAGGCGGCGGGGTCCCAGACGTCGGCGTCGGTCGGCGCGACGTTGAAGTCGCCGCCGAGCACGAGCGGCTCGCTGGGCTTGCGCGCCTCCTGCAGCCAGCGCGCGAGCCGCTCGTACCACGCGAGCTTGGCCGTGTAGAAGGGCGAGCCGACGACGCGGCCGTTGGGCGCGTAGATGGCCACCACGCGTACGCCCCCGCAGACCGCCGACAGCATCCGCGCCTCCGCCAGCGGCTCGTCGTCCGGGACATCGGGCGTCGTCTGCGGACGCAGCGGCTGGCCGAAGTTCGTGACGACCTCCGCGATCCCCGCGCGGCTCGCGACCGCCACGCCGTTCCAGCGGCCCTCGCCGTGGTGGGTCACCTCGTAGCCGGCCGCGCGAAAGACGTCGGCCGGCATGTCGGCGTCCGCGAGCTTCGTCTCCTGCATCAGCAGCACGTCGGGCTTGGCGCGCTCGAGCCACCACGTGACTTTCTCGAGCCGCGCCTTCAGCGAGTTGACGTTCCAGGTGGCGATGCGCATCGCGTCTCAGAACACTGCGAGCGGGTTCGCCGGGGACCCGGTGCCGCCGATCACGGCCAGCGGCGAGATGACCAGCATGAACTCGTCGCGGCCCTCTTCAATGCACGCCTTGGCCAGCGGCTCGAGCAGTGCGTTGTCGAGCAGCGCGACGCCGTACGCGAAGATCGCCGCGTGCACGGCCCACGGCACGTCGTAACCGATCGGCAGATGGTCCAGCATGTCCCAGACCAGCACGCTCACGTCGTGGTCACGTAGGAACGGCAAGCAGGAGATGTGCAAGCCCGGGCGCTTCAGCGTGGCCACCGGGCCGAAGGGTCGGCTGTACGGGCGCTCGGGGTCCTGCGCCTGCCAGGCCTCACGACCGGAGTAGACACAGACGGCGTCGCCGGGCTCCAGCGTGATGTTGCGCCGGGCGAGGATGTCGTCGAGCTCCCAGCCGTGCACGGGCGTGTCTTCGGTCACGCACGGCACGCCGCGGTGGCGCGGCACGTCGAGCATGACGCCGCGGACGACGATGCCCTCCTGCCAGTGCTCGATGGAGCCGAAGCGCGCGCCCTCGAACGTGATCTCTTTCTTCGGGTCGCGACCGTTCCACATCGCCTCGTCGTCCCACGTGTGGCAGAGCGCGTCGATGTGCGTGGACGCCACGCCATGATAGAAGATGCCGTAGTAGTCGGCGGAGAAGCCGCCCTTGCCGCGGGCCGCCGTCTTCATGTAGTGCTGCGCGGGCAGCGCGTTGTTCGGCCCCGGCTCCTTGGGAAACGGGCGGCTGAGCGAGACGCTGCGGCCGTTCTCGACCAGCCGCGCGGCGGCCACGCGCTTGGCCGGCGTGATCAGATTGATCGCGCCCTTCTGGTCGTCCTTGCCCCAGCGGCCCCAGTTGCGGCGCTCGCGGATCCAGGACGTCACTTCCTTGTCGGTGGGCAGCGGTCGTTGCGGCATCGGGTCCTCCGTTCATATGCTCGCCTCGGACGGCGGGTCCCCAGCCCCGCGACGTCCTGCGGCTCGCACGACTGGATCGCGCGCATGGTAGCATCCGGCCCACCATGAAGATCACCGACGTGAGCCTCACGCTGTTCGCCTGGGACGAGATTCCCGCCACGACGTACGGCCGCCACACGGGCCGCTTCAGCGGATCGAGCCAGCTCGGCCTGCTCACGATCGCGACCGACGAGG
>Ga0114129_10015154_pt1 | contig 10974 bp, 9 predicted proteins | sample RhiMetdeltSRZDD1_FD_80071 | JGI IMG/M metagenome (GOLD analysis project Ga0114129, IMG submission 80071) | Populus rhizosphere microbial communities from Tennessee, USA - Rhizosphere MetaG P. deltoides SRZDD1 (version 2) (version 2) | ecosystem: Host-associated > Plants > Roots > Rhizosphere >... | reverse complement strand
GAGCGTGGCGGTGACGGCTGCCTGTCCCTGCAGTTCGACGGGAACATAGACGGACCAGAACTGCCCGCCGAGACCTCCGGCCTTGAGCCGCGGAATGTCCGTCATGATCGACGGCTGCGATTGGCTGATGTCGAGCGTGTCGAGGTTGCGCGCGGGATCGTGCTCGCGCAGGGCCCATGGATAGTCGTTGTGGCCGTCGATGAGCGGATAGCGCTTGTGCAACGCGCGGGCGCGGGCCAGAAGAGCTTCGTCGTTGCCGGCGGCGGGCCCGGTCTGCTCGCCAGCCACAACCGTTATCGAGAGTGCTGTCAGGAGGAGGACTGCAGCGCGTCCAAGCATGAGGAATACTATTACGGTTCTACGGTCCAGATAAGTTCAGCCGCACCAGCTAGTTAACGACGCATCAGATACCCGACTTGACCGGTCGGACTTCAAGACACTAAACTTCTGAACAGGCAATTCGGTCTCATTCTTCGGAACGTGGAGAAACATGCTGCAGGCGTTCGTCATCACTCTTCGGGAAGGGCTCGAGGCCTTTCTCATCGTTGCTATCAGCCTCGCCTATCTGAAGAAGACGCAGCGGCGTGAGCTCCTGCCCGCCGTCCACTGGGGAATCGCCGCGTCGGTGGTGCTCAGTATCGGTGCCGGCCTGTTGCTCGCGCGGGCGCGCAACCAGTCGCTTTGGGAAGGGGTCCTCGGAATTACCGCGGCGATTCTCGTCGCCTCGCTGACGGTGCACATGTGGCGGGCCGGGCGTTACATGAAGCGCGACATCGAAGGCCGCCTGGCCCAATCGTCCATCAAGACCGGCAGCGCCGCGTTCGCCGGCGTCTTCATGTTCACGCTGTTGATGATCACGCGTGAAGGCATGGAAACGGCGATGCTCGTCAACGCGCTGCTCTTCAGCGCGAAGGCGCTCGACATTGCGAGCGGGGCGCTCGGCGGCACGATCGTGGCCGCGTTCATCGCATGGCTGTGGTCGCGCTACGGACACCGCGTCAACCTCGCGCGCTTTTTCCAGGTGACGGCGATCTTCCTCCTCGTCTTCGTCGTCCAACTCCTGATTTACGGGTTCCACGAACTGACGGAAGCCAATCTGCTCCCCGGCAGCGAGCGGCTCCACTGGGCCACTGAACCCTACGGCCCCGATGGCGTGTACGGCCACTACCTGACGTATCTGCTGGTCGCCCTCCCACTCGGCTGGCTCGCGCTATCGAGCATGTTCGGCAAACAGCCCAGCAGACGCTCCCAAACGGCTTAGAACCAGGAACCCGGAACCCGAGAACCCTGGTGGAACCCGTGTACCCCTAAAATGGGGTGGGCATGAAGGCGCCGACGCTCGTCGAGCTGGTGTGGGAGCACGATCTCGTATTCGCCGGCCGATCCGGCGCCGCGTCCATGACACTCGATAGTGCCGGCCACGCCGGTCCGTCGCCCGTTCAGGCGCTCGCGTTCGCGCTTGCGGCCTGCATGGGGATGGACGTCGTGCACATCCTGAAAAAGGGGCGGTACGACCTGCGGGGTCTGGCCATCGCCGTCAAAGCTGAGCGTGCGCAGCAGGATCCGCATCGAGTGGTTGCCGTCGACTTGCGGTTCACGGTGACGGGCCGAGTGCCCAATGCGCAGGTTCAGCGGGCGATCGATCTGTCCCGCGAGAAGTACTGTTCCGTCTGGCATTCACTCCGCCAGGACATCCCGCTGACCGCGAACTTCTCGGTCTCCCCGGCATCATGACGCCGCCCGCCATGCGGCGGACCTACCTCGACGTCATGCGCGGCCTTGCCGTGCTGATCATGATCGAAGCGCATGTGATCGACAGCTGGACGCGCGTCTACGAGCGAGCGAATCCCTGGTTCGGGCGCTCGCTGATTCTGGGCGGCTTTGGCGCGCCGCTCTTCCTTTTTCTCGCGGGGGTCGCGGTTTCGCTCTCCGCGGGATCGAAGGCCCGCCGGACCGGCGACGAGCGTCAGGCCTCCGCCGCGGTTCAGCGCCGCGGCCTGGAGATCTTCCTTCTCGCGTTTCTCTTCCGCATTCAGGCGTTTGTCATCAGCCAGTCGTCGGCTCGCGCGCTGCTGAAGGTTGACATCCTCAACATCATGGGGCCGGCGATCGTGATGTCTGCGTGGCTCTGGGGAGCTTTGCATTCGCGGCGCGCGCGGATCGCCGGCTTTGCAGCGGCCACGGCCGTCATCGCGTTTTCAACCCCCGTCGTTCGCGCGCTGCCGTGGCTCGCGGGGCTTCCGGACTTCCTCGAGGGCTACGTCCGGCCGGTTCCCGGCATCACGAACTTCTCCGTTTTTCCGTGGGCGGGATTCGTTCCGGCCGGCGCGCTCGTCGGTGTGTTGATCGACGAAGCGATCGATCGATCTGACGAAGCGCGTCTCAATCTCGGATTTGGTGTTGCGGGCATCGCGCTGACGCTCGTCGCCTACGCCGCCTCGTTTCTTCCATCGCCGTACGCGCGATCCAGCTTCTGGACCAGCTCACCAAGCTTTTTCTTTCTGCGTCTCGGACTCATGGTGACGGCCCTATCGCTGGCGTACTTATGGGAGCAGCGCGCAACCGTCAATCGCGGATGGAGTCCGCTGCAACTGTTCGGGCGCAACTCGCTCTTCATCTACTGGATTCACGTCGAAATGGTCTACGGCATCGTGTCCGTGCCGCTTCACGGCGCGTTCACGCTCGCGCAGTCCTGGCTGGCGCTGTTTGCGTTCTACGCGTTCATGGTGCTCCTTGCTGCCGCAAAGGAGCGCACGGTGCGCTGGTGGAAAGGACGTCCCCGAAGATCTGCGGAGGTTGCAGGAGCGACCTTGGCGCAGTAAAGTGAGCCTGAGATGTCGTCCGAAGTGGACGGCAGACCAGACAACCGCTCAAACAGGCCCGATTTCTCGGGTCTGCCGCTGGATCGGGCCTTGCCGTTCATCAGGCAGGCGGAACACCGGTTCTGCCCTGGAGGCCCGAAATGAGAACAAAACTGCTGGCTCTGCCGGCGTGGGTCGAGGAAGAGCGGCACTTCCTCATGTACCTCATGACCCAGCACGACGGACACGCCTATCCCGAGGACGTGCTCGATGGGATCTGCTTTATCACGGGGTGGGTGCTCGCCCTCGTCTCGGTCTTGGTCGTTGTCGGGGTGATCGTCGACGCACTGCTGCGCTGATCGGCGCGCACCCGGACCGAAGTGTCCGGATCCGGACGCGGCGGGGACCTTGAGATTCTGGCGCTGAAACAATATAAACAGTGCTACTGGAGGCCCATTGATCAGCGTCGCCGCGATACGAATGCAGCAGTTCGGCGTGCAGTTCTACCAAGCGTCGCTCTCCGCCAATGACATCGACAAGCTGGTCAGGTTCGAGGTCCTGAGTTACGGCGAACAGGCGCAGCCAGTCCGTGGCGGCCGCAAAAAGACGGTCGTACCCACTCCGTCAAAAGTGAATTGGGATCTTCTCGAACGCCGCATCGCCTCCAGCGAAAAGGCGTATCAGCGCCAAATCATCCGCAAAAAAATCGACGAGCTCGTTCAGTACTACGAACAGTGCCGCCAGGCCCGCGACCTGCCGTCGATTGCGGGCGCCGTCATCATCTCGTGCGACGAGCCGCTGAAGTTCGAGTCGGTCGATGACGGCTCGCCGCTCGGTCTGCTGAAGGTGCCGGAACGCGAAGGGATTCTGCGCGCGATCGACGGCCAGCATCGACTGCTGGCGCTTCACGCCGACATCGACCGGTTCGGCGACGAGCGCTTCACGGTGCCCGCGGTCATCTTCGATCGGCTGCCCGAAGATCACGTCGTACAGATGTTCGTGACGATCAACGCCAAGCACACACGCCTCAACGCATCGCACCTGGTGTCACTGTCCGGCCGTCAGCTCTATCGCGACGAGAACCTGGCGGCGGCGCACGATATCGTGCGGGCCCTGAACGATCGCGAGGATTCTCCGCTCTATGGCGAGATCAAATTGCTCGGCGTTGGCAGCGGCCGCGTCGCGCAGGCGCCGCTCGCGCAGGAGCTGAAGAAGCTGTTTGCGGCGGACGCGTTCGGCGCGGGACGGAAGGGCGAAGGCTTTCGCGAAGAGGCCAAGAGGTTTTTCGTCAACTACCTGAAACAGGTCGCGCAGGTCTTCGGGGCGGCGTGGAACGGCAGGAAGTACAGCATCAAGAGCGCCACGGCGCTCCGCGCCTTCATCCGGGTGGCTCCCGATGTCGTCCGACGGCTCGATCAGGAGCACGCGGACCGCACCGATTTCCGCGCGATCGGCCGCGTGATCTCCCCGTGGGGCCGACGGATTGGCGACTTGCGTTTCGAGACGGAAGGGGCCTGGAAACGGGGCGGGACAACCGTCGATTCCCTCAGCAAGGAACTCCGGTTGGCGCTCCAGTATCCGGAGGGAGCCGCAGTCTAATCGGGTAATTTGGTGATTTGATAATCGGGTAATTGAGCGTCGCACGCACTGCTGCGCGTGCTTTAGAAGCCAGGGCGGTAGCCCTGGCGAAGCTCGATTACTCAATTACCCGATTGCACAATTACCAAATAAAAAAGGGCACCGCCTTTTGACGGTGCCCTAGGTTTTGCGGGCGACCCGGCTCCCCAGCAACTCACGGCTCCCTGCCGTAAATATTACAGGCCGCCAGCGCCGCTCTGTTGAGCAAGGGGCGTACCCGCTGATTTCTCAAGGATTTCCGCGAATCAGCCCACCACCCCAGCAGCCGAAATTGTCTGCTCGATCACACTTTTGTTTTTGGCTGCTTCCTTTCCTCGTTTTTTGCGCGCGAACAGACGTCTGTTCCGCCGCCGCATGGACTCAGGATGCGGGCGCGAATCGAACTGCGATCGTGCGCGGCCGTGTGGTGGATGCGCGCACCAGTGCACCGCTGGAGAAGGCTCCGCTCGTCGTGGAGGATACCGGGCAGTCGACTCAGACCGGCGCTGACGGGAGGTTCGAGCTCGCCGGACTCCTGCCAGGGCCGCACCGCCTGTCGGTGTCGGTCATCGGCTACGCGCTTGCGCGCCGCGAGGTCCTCGTCGAGCCTGGTGCGGCGCTGGACCTCACCATAGCCCTGACCGAGGGGACCACGACGTATACGGAGTCCGTGACGGTGACGCCCGACGCCTTCAGGTTGCCATCGGACCCCGTTGCGGCGGGCCAGGTGCTCGGCAGCGCGGAGCTGATGAACCTTCGCGGCGTCCTTGCCGACGATCCCTTACGGGCCGTCCAGGTGCTGCCGGGCGTAGCCACGGGCGACGACCTCCGCAGCGAGTTCACCGTCCGGGCCAGTGACTTCCGGCACATCACGTTCACCGTCGACGGCTTTGCGACGCCGTACCTCCTGCACACGGTGCGTGGCGTCGAGGATCGCGGACCCACCGGGTCGGTCGCGATGATCAACAGCGACGTCCTCGAGGACGTCACGCTCCTCAACGGCGGGTATCCCCAGCGGTTCGGCGGCCACACGGGCGCGGAAGTCGACTTTCGGGTGCGTGACGGCTCGCGCGACCGCCGGATCTTTCACGTCGCGGTCAGCGGCACGAACGCATCTGCCGTGGCAGAGGGGCCGCTCGGTCGTTCGCACAAGGGATCCTGGCTGCTATCCGGCCGTCAGTCGTATCTCGACGCGATCGTGCACCGGCTGACGAACGACGCGGTCAGCTTTGGCTTCAGCGACGCGCAGGCGCGGCTGGCGTACGACGTGACGCCTCGCCAGCGGGTCAGCGTCACCTTCCTCGCCGGCCGTTCCCGGTTTCAGAACTCACCGGACCGCATGGACCTCGACGATCTCCACGTCGGCACGAACCGCTCCGTGGTTGCCGTCGGAAGCTGGCGTCTGACGCTCCCGCGCGCGCTCATCACGCAGCGCGTCCTGACGTCGCGCAACCAGTTCAGGAACGAGAACAGCAACCGCTTCGAGCTCGACCGCGGTCGGGACCGCCAGCTCGCCTATCGAGCCGATGTCTCGATGCCGCTCGCGCATGCGCTGGACCTCGAAGCAGGCGGCAGCGCGGAGCGGCTCGACGACAGCCGGTTGCGGCGCCGGCTCAGTAGCTCGCGTCAGTCGCTGTTCCTGCTCGACGACTATTCGGGCAATGGGACCTCCGCCGGTGGGTACGTCGGCATGCGGTGGTCTCCGATCCCCACGGTCACCGTTTCCCCCGGCGTGCGCGCCGATCGCTGGTCGCTCACGCACCAGGCGACGACCTCTCCCTGGCTCCAATCGGAATGGCGTCTCCGGACCGGGACCCGCTTTCGGGCAGCCGCCGGCGAATACCGCCAGTTCGCGGACTTCGATCAGGTGCTGGGCGTCTCGGGCGGAACGAACCTCGTCCCCGAGCGCGCGGTTCAATACGACGCGGGCATCGAGCAGCGAATCGACGGCACGCTGCGGGTCTCCGCCGCCATCTACGATCGCGAGGAGCGCGGAATGCTCCGGCGCTTCGGCAGCGAAGTACGGCTCGTCGGGAACCGGGTCGTACGCGGATCGGCCGCCGCGAAGTACGAGAACCGTTTGAACGGGCACGCGCGGGGGATCGAGGTCCTGGTGCAGCGCAGCGACAGCCAGCGTTTTTCCGGATGGCTGTCTTATGCCTACGCGCGCACCCGCTACGAGGATTCGGTCGCCGGCGAGCAGTTCTGGAGCGACTTCGATCAGCGCCACACGCTCAACGCCTGCGCGGTCTATCGCGGATCCGCACGCGCCAGCTACGTCGGCAAGCTGCGCTTCGGCAGCAGTTTTCCAATTCCCGGTTATTACGCCGAGCGCGATGGCAGCTTCCTGGTGACGGACGTCAGGAACACCGCGCGGCTACCTGTGTACGCCCGCCTCGATCTTCGTGCGAATCACACGTTCACCTGGTCCAGCCGGCGGCTCACGCTCTTCGCCGAGGTCATCAACGTTCTGAACCGCGCGAACGTCCGCTTCAATCCACCCGGCGTGAACGTTACCACCCATGAGACGACGAAGCCGTTCAATACGATGTTGCCCATTGTCCCTTCCGTGGGGCTGCTGATCGAGTTCTGATGACCGTGAGAATCATCGTCGCGTTGATGCTTGCCGTGTGGATCGGCGGTCAGCCTGGAGTGCGGAGCAGCGTCGCGGGCTGGGTCGACGCGCATCAGCGCGAGATCGTCGGCGAGCTGATCGATCTGCTGTCCATTCCAAACGTTGCCGCCGATCGGCCGAACATCCGGCGGAACGCGGATCATCTGAAGGCGCTCTTCGCGCGCCATGGCTTCTCGTCGGAACTGCTCGAGACGGCAGGCAACCCGCTCGTGTATGCGACGTTGAACGTGCCAGGCGCGACACGGACGGTCCTCTTCTACTGTCACTACGACGGGCAGCCGGTCGATCCGAAGGCCTGGCGCCAGCGCGATCCGTTCACGCCAGTGCTGCGCCGAGGCACACTCGCCGCGGAACCCGCCGATCCACGCGGCGTGACCAGGTTCGAGCCGGACTGGCGCGTCTACGCGCGGTCCGCCTCGGACGACAAAGCTCCCATCGTCGCGCTGCTCGCTGCCACCGACGCGCTCAAGGCTGGGGGTCTCGCTCCGTCCTCGAACGTTCGCGTGATTCTGGACGGTGAGGAAGAAGCCAGCTCGCCAAGCCTGGTGCCGGCGATTTCGCGCGACCGCGATCGGCTCCGCGCGGATCTCATGGTGATCCTCGACGGTCCCGCGCACTCGAGTGGCCGCCCGACTGTGGCATACGGGGGCCGCGGAATTGCGACGGTGGATCTGACGGTGTACGGCCCGAAGAGCGGCGTGCACAGCGGCAACTACGGCAACTGGATTCCGAACCCTGCGATGCGTCTTTCGGCGCTCCTGGCGTCCATGAAAGATGAAGATGGGCGGATCCGTGTGGCGGGCTTCTACGATGGCATCGCGCCGTTGTCGGCGGAAGAGCGGGCGATGCTCGATGCGGTTCCGGATGATACCTCCGCGATGCTGCGCACGTTCGGCGTTTCCGCACCGGAGCGCGCGTTTCCAAAGCTGCAGGACGCGCTGCAGGTCCCGACGCTGAACATCCGCGGGCTGTCCAGCGCTCACGTCGGTCCGGGCGCCCGCACGATCATTCCCGACTCCGCGACCGCGGCTCTGGACATCCGTCTGGTGAAGGAGACCACGCCCGAGGATCTCGTCGCGAGGCTGCGGGCCCACATCGAGCGGCAGGGATTCCACCTCGTCGATCGGGCGCCTGACGAGGCGACGCGGATGCAGTTCCCCATGATTGCGAGCCTTGCGATGACCGGCCCGTCCATCAAGGCATTCCGCACGCCATCGACCAACCCTGACGTCCGCGCGCTCGTCGAAGCGCTGACGCGCACTTACGGTCAGCCGCCCGTTCAGCTGCGCACGCTCGGCGGCACTGTTCCGATCGCCCCGTTCATCGAGACGCTTGGCTTTCCGGCCGTCATCGTTCCCACCGTGAATTTCGACAACAACCAGCACGAGGAGAACGAGAATCTGCGGATCGGCACGTTCTTCGACGCCATTGTCACGATTGCGGCCGTTCTTCGGATGTGATACACGGACGCCGGACACCGGATGTCGGATGCCTGATGCCGGAACCCGATCCCGCATCCCGGATCCCGATCGAATGCATATAGACCTCAACTGCGACATGGGCGAATCGTTCGGTTCGTGGCGTATGGGCGCCGACGAGCAGGTGATGCCCAACATCACGTCGGCGAACGTGGCGTGCGGCGCCCATGCCGGCGATCCAGGGGTGATGCGGCGCACCGTGCGGCTTGCGCGCGAGGCGCGCGTGGCGGTGGGTGCGCATCCAGGATTCGCGGATCTGCAGGGGTTCGGCCGGCGCGAGATGCAGGCGGACCCGCAGGAGGTCGAGGATTCCGTCCTCGCGCAAATTGGCGCGCTGGCTGCCGTCGCGCGGGCGGAGCGGGTGCCTCTCCGTCACGTCAAGGCGCACGGCGCGCTCTACAACATGGCGGCTCGCGATCGCGCGCTCGCGGATGCCATCGCGCGCGCCATTGCCGCGTTCGACCCGTCGCTGATCATGTTCGGTCTGCCGAACTCTCCCATGATTGACGCCGGCCGGGCTGCCGGCCTTCGTGTCGCCGCTGAAGGTTTTGCCGATCGCGCGTATCGGCCCGATGGATCGTTGACGCCGAGGTCGCGCGCCGGCGCCGTCATTCACGATCCGGACGCAGTTGTGGCGCGTGCCGTCCGCATGGTTCGCGATGGCCTCGTCCTCACGCCCGAAGGGCGCGAGATTCCGCTGCGTGTCGACACGATTTGCGTTCACGGAGACACGCCGGGCGCCCACGAATTGACCCGCCGTATTCGCGCAGGCCTCGAAGCCGCGGGCATCGAGGTCCGCTCCCTGCAGTAGCGCTGAAGATCATCACCTTGGCCACGTCCACTCCCCACACGCCCGTGGCTCGCGACACTCTCCTGGGCTGGTGGCGCGAGGCCGACGACAGGGCACGCCGCGCGCTGCTTGCGGGCACGCTCGGATGGATGCTCGACGCGTTCGACGTGATGCTCTTCGCGCTCGTGTTGCCCTCGGTGAGCGCGGATCTCGGTCTCTCGAAAGCCGAGGGGGGGCTTCTCGGTTCAGTGACGCTGGTTGCGGCCGCGGCCGGCGGCGTCGGTTGTGGATGGATCGCCGATCGCTTCGGGCGCACGCGCGCGTTGATGTTGAGCGTCGCGTTCTACTCGATCTTCACGGCGGCCTGCGGACTTGGGAATTCGCTGACCGAGTTCATCATCTTCCGCAGCTTGCTCGGTCTGGGTTTTGGCGGTGTATGGACCAGCGGTGCCGCGCTCGTCTCCGAATCGTGGTCCTCCGAGCATCGAGGCAAGGCGCTCGGGTTCATGCAAAGCGGATGGGCGATCGGGTACGCGCTCGCCGCGCTCGTTGCCGGGATCGTTCAGCCGCGCTTCGGATGGCGCGCTGTGTTTTTCATCGGCATTCTGCCGGCCTTCCTGACGTTGTGGGTCCAGCGCCGCGTTCACGAGCCGGAGATCTGGACGAAGACAGCGAGGTCCGGGGCTCCCTCGCGCGGACTCGCCGCAATCTTTCAGCGCGGTATCGCGACGCTCACGATTGTTCTCACGCTCATGAACACCTGCACGCTGTTCGCGTGGTGGGGGTTCAATCTCTGGCTGCCCAGTTACCTGAAGGCTCCCTCGTCGCAGGGAGGGATCGCGCTGGGCGGCGCCGCCGCATCGGCGTTCGTGATCGTCATGCAGGTCGGCATGTGGTTCGGATACCTGACATTTGGATTCATGAGCGATCGCTTTGGACGGAAGCGTGCTTACGTCACGTACCTCCTCTCGGCCGCGCTGCTGCTGGCCGTCTACGTGACCGTGCACGTCCCGGTGGTGCTGTTCCTGCTGGGACCGTTTGTCGCGTTCGCGGCAACCGGCTATTTCAGTGGGTTCAGCGCGGTCACCGCCGAGATTTACCCGACGTCGATTCGAGCGACGGCACAGGGATTCACGTACAACATCGGCCGTCTCGCCAGCGCCGCGGCGCCGTTCCTGGTTGGATCGCTCGCCGAGACACGAGGCTTCGGTCCCGCGCTGCTCATGTGTTCCGCAGCGTTTCTGCTGGCGGCAATCGCGTGGATCTGGATTCCCGAGACGAAGGGACGGGAACTCGTGTGACGTCCGTCAGGCGCGCGCTCGTCGTGCTGCTCACGCTCTTCGCGATGCCCGGGTGTCTCGTCCTGTCGCTGCATCCCGCGTACGATGACGACTGGCTCGCGTGGGATCCAATGCTGGTCGGCCTGTGGCGCGACGCCGACGATAATTCGTCGGTGAAGATCGAAGCGGCCGAGTGGCGTTCCTATCGAATTCACTACGAGCATCCGATCGAGAAAGGGGATCTCACGGGCTTCCTGACGATCGTCGGCGATGCGCATTACCTGGACGTCATGCCGGTGCGCGGCGAGGATCGAGGGTCGTTCATGATTCCCGTTCATGCGGTGCTCCGCGTCGATCTCGATGGCGATCGACT
>Ga0114129_10015152_pt1 | contig 10975 bp, 7 predicted proteins | sample RhiMetdeltSRZDD1_FD_80071 | JGI IMG/M metagenome (GOLD analysis project Ga0114129, IMG submission 80071) | Populus rhizosphere microbial communities from Tennessee, USA - Rhizosphere MetaG P. deltoides SRZDD1 (version 2) (version 2) | ecosystem: Host-associated > Plants > Roots > Rhizosphere >... | reverse complement strand
CCCACTAACCCTCTCTTCGAGCAGGTTTTATATGATCTGTATAATCCCATATTTCCTTTCGACACTACAAAATCTACCGACTGGCAAAAAGATCTGATAGGCCATACCGCGCAAACAGTTTCAGTTAATGCATCCGTTTCGGGCGGCGGGGCCGGCTCTTCATTTTTGCTTTCGGGAAATTATTCATATCAGAATGGCATTAGCCCCGACAGGCGTGGTACCGGTACCGGTGGTTTGCATTTTAATTTTACGCATACTGCTCCTAACGGCAAATTTTATTTTGGCTTCTCTAATGTGAGCAACATGAGCTCTATCAAACTGCCTTCCAGTGCGGGTCTTTTGCCATATACCCTTCCTCCTCATTATAAACCCATCGACTCCGCTACCGGGAAATTGAATTGGTTCCTCGGAAATCCTTATGGTTCTCTGCTGCAAACCTTTTTAAGCAGAACTATCATGACGAATAATAGTCTGAACCTGCGCTACAATATTCTCCCTGGTTTGAATGTCGCGACTACGGTGGGATATAATCTGGTTCAAACAGACATGAATTTTCAGCAACCTAAAAATTCAACCAATTCCAATATTATACTTGAGCGAACAAGCGTTACCCGGGCCCAGACCCTGAATTTTGAACCGCAATTGCAATACGACCAGCAGGTTGCCAGAGGAAAACTGGCGGTGTTGATCGGTGGCACCATGCAAAAGAATATTAATGAAACACCCATTTCGGTTAATGCCGAAGGTTTTCCTTCAGATGCGTATTTGGGCAACATCAGCGCGGGTGGTATTATTGGCGTGAGGAACGGGTATGGCACCTATAGATATCTTTCAGTATATGGCCGCCTCAATTATAACTGGGAGGGCAAATATTTGCTGAGCGCTAATTTCAGGCGCGATGGTTCTTCGCGGTTTGGCGCCGGCCATCGCTTTGGTAACTTCGGCTCCGTTGCCGGCGCCTGGGTATTTACAAAAGAAAACTTCTTTCCCAAATCGGATGTGATCAGTTTCGGCAAACTGAGAGCGAGCTATGGGGTAAGGGGTTCATCTGATGCGGGCGCGTTCGACTTTCTTGCTACCTATACTCCCTCTGGTCAGTCGTATGGAGGAGTTAGTGGTTTTTACCCGAGCCGGTTAGCCAATTCCGAATATGTGTGGGCCGAAAACCGTTCCATAGATGCCGCCCTTGAGCTGGCTTTTTTTAAAGACCGCATATTGATAACGGCCAACTGGTTCCGCAACCGTTCGGGCAATCAGCTGGTGCAGTATCCCGTTAGTGCCCAAACCGGTTTTTCAAATTACAGGGCAAACCTCAATGCCCTCGTTGAAAATTCGGGCATCGAACTGGACCTCACTACCACCAACCTGCAAACAAAAAACTTTAAATGGCAAACCATCTTTAACGTTACCATTCCACGAAATAAACTGATAAGCTTTCCGGGTATCGAAAATACGCCTTACATAAATACCTACGTGGTGGGCAAGCCGGTAAACGCTATTTTCAGGTTGAAATATACGGGGGTCGATAGCGTGGGACTTCCAACCTACCTCGATGCGAATAAAGATGGTAAGATCAGTTATGGCTACACCGGCCTCGAAGCGTATGGAAAGGGTGATAATGTATATATTGGCAAAGGGTACGATGATTGTTATGGAGGTATGACCAACAGTATAACCTTTAAAGGTTTCCGCTTCGATTTCAGTTTCCAGTTCAGGCAAGGAGTGCTGAAGCAGGATATTTTAGGAAGCTATTCCGTACAAAATAACCCGGGCCGGATGAACAATGTGCCTAAGAAAGTGGTGGAAGAAATATATGCAAGAGGGCTCGACAAGTATTTTATATACCCGGATACTTCTCCGAAGAACTCCTTTTTAAATTACACATCCTACAGCGATGCCACCTATACCGATGCCTCCTTTATCAGGCTCACTAATGTAGCGCTCTCATGGTCCGCGCCGCAAAAATGGCTGCAACCTGTGCGCATGGCTGCCGCCAGCATTTATATGCGGGCGCAGAACCTCGGTGTGTGGAGCCATTACCAGGGTCTCGATCCCGAATCAGGCGCCATTAACATACCGCCTTTATTAAGCGTACAGGCAGGTGTTCAGTGTTCATTTTAAAACAACTATCATGAAAAAAACAGCTTTTAATAAAATAACTGGTGTTGTGAGCGTGGTATTGGTCGTATTGCTGCTGGCAGCAGGTTGCGCAAAATTTGTTGAGCCCGACGAGCCTAAGACAGAATTAATACCTGAAAAAATATTTGCCAGCGATGATAATGCAAAAACTGCTATTGCAGGTTTGTATGCCAGAATTGTGGGCAAATTCTCTCTCTGTTCTTATGTATCCAGGTATTCGGGACTTTTATCCGATGAATTCGTGTACAGATTGTCGAGCACTATTTACGACCCGTTTACGACGAACCAGCTACCCACTACTAATAGCGATGTGAAGGCTTTCTGGGATGATGCTTATAACATCACATATTGCTGCAACAGTATCATAGAATACGCTACAGCCTCTGCCGGCATGACGGAGGGGTATAAAAAACAGCTCATCAATGAAGCGAAATTCATAAGAGCATTCATGTATTTTTACCTCGTTAATTATTACGGAGCGGTGCCGCTGGTAACAACAACCGATGCTAACAAAACAGCTTACCTGCCCCGTAATACGGTAGAAGAAATATATACACAAATAAAGGCCGACTTAACGGATGCCCGCAATAACCTGCCGGCCGATTATTCCGTTTCGTCAAAGGGGCGTACGCGTGCCAATAAATGGGCCGCTACGGCGCTGCTGGCCAGGGTATACCTGTATACCGGCGACTGGGCCAATGCCGAAGCCATGGCTACAGAACTGGTTGAAAATAATCCTTTATTATTTAAGTTGCTGGTGCCCGCTGACATTGCACTGGTGTATAAAAAGAACCAGATGGAATCTATTTTCGAATTGGATGCCACCGGTGTGTATAAAAACACGTATGAAGGCCAGTTTTTCCTGGGTACTTATTATGGGTCTATATCCACAACGAAACTGATGGATTATCCCTTTCGTGCAAATCTTACAAACAGCTTCGACAGCGCTGATTTAAGAAAAATAAACTGGACGGTGACCGCTAATGGCGTTACTACCCCCTATAAGTATAAAAGGCTTGCAACAGAAACCACCAATGATGAAGATAACATCATTTTGCGGCTGGCCGAGCAATACCTGATACGCGCTGAAGCAAGGGCGCAGCAAAACAATATCAGCGGCGCGCAAACCGATATCAATGCCATTCGCAACCGGGCAGGGCTGGCAAACGATACCACCATGATTAATAAAGCAACCGCTATGGCGGCCATTGAAAGCGAAAGAAGAAAAGAACTCTTTGCCGAATGGGGCCATCGCTGGTTCGATCTCAAACGTTGGCCCAGCCTTACCACAGCCGGCAAAACAAGAGCCGACGATGTGTTGGGTGCTTTAAAGTCGACCTGGACATCGACAGCGGCTTTATTTCCTATACCGGATGATAGCAGGATGGCTAATCCCAATCTTACACAGAATGATGGCTACTGACAATTAACAATCATTAAATTTTTTGAGCCTGATGTAACAACAGAAAGTATTGTTGGGTTGATGCAACAATACTTTCTGTTGTAAAGGCCACTGCTTTGTTCTCAACTTTCATCAGATAAAACAAAAACTACAGTAAACAATGAAGAAGCAATTCATCGCTGTATTCCTTTTAGGTATAACAGCGGGTGCTATGGGTCAGAAAAAAACAGCAAAGACGGATAGTTTGCCGGTAAACAATTCATCTAAACCCGATTCAACCAAACCGGCGGCGGCAAAACCTCAGCCATATAGCAAGGTAATAACCGAAAAGTTTGTTACCCGTAAAGGGGTGATCACCGTGCATCAACAGGATGAGAGCTTTTATTTTGAAATACCCGATAGTTTGCTGGGGCGTGATATATTGCTGGTAACACGGGTAACCCAAACACCATTTGTACCGGGAACGCTGACTTTACCTATGGGCCTGTATGCCGGCGACGAGGTAGAGGAAAGAGTGATCCGCTTTGAAAAAGGCCCCGGCGATAAAATATTCCTACGTGATATATCTTACCAGGTGCAGTCGGCCGATTCATCTGAAAACGGTTTGTACCGTTCGGTATTGCAATCGAATGTGCAACCTATTCTGGCCGCACTTCCGGTAAAAGCATATAACCCGCAGCAACCTGCCACTGTAGTTGATGTAACTGACCTTGTCGGCAACGATAACAGCCTGCTTTCCATTGCATCCGCATACAAATCGATCCTTGGCGTTGGGGCATTTCAGAAAGACCGGTCGTATGTCAAATATGTAAAACCATTTGCACAGAATATTGAAATAAAAACGCTGCGAACATATGCCAGTCCCGGCAAGGATCCCATGACGTTTGAACTGAACAATTCGCTGGTGTTGTTGCCCAAAGTACCTATGCAGCCCCGTTATTCCGATAAAAGAGTAGGTTATTTTTCAACCGGGTATGTTGACTTTGATGCCAATCCACAAGGGGTAAAAAAAACCGACATGATCACGCGATGGAGGCTCGAACCCAGGCCGGAGGATATGGAAAAGTATAAGAGGGGAGAACTGGTTGAACCCCAAAAACCCATTGTTATTTATGTTGATCCGGCTACGCCCAAAAAGTGGGTGCCTTACCTGATACAGGGTGTGAACGACTGGCAGAAAGCATTTGAGCAGGCGGGTTTCAAAAATGCTATTATAGCAAAAGAAGCGCCCCTGAACGACAGCACCTGGAGCCTCGATGATGCCGCGCATTCTGCCATTGTATATAAACCCTCTGATGTACCCAATGCTATGGGACCTCATGTGCACGATCCCCGCAGCGGCGAAATACTCGAAACACATATCAGCTGGTACCATAACGTAATGAAGATACTGCGCAACTGGTATTTTGTACAGGCCGGGGCGATAGACCCCAGGGCCATGAAAATGGAGCTGGAGGATACACTGATGGGACAACTGATCCGCTTTGTTTCTTCGCATGAAGTAGGGCATACGCTCGGGCTGATGCATAATTTCGGTTCCTCTTCAACGGTACCGGTAGACAGTCTTCGTAATAAGAAGTGGGTGGAGAAGTATGGCCATACGCCTTCCATTATGGATTATGCGCGTTTCAACTATGTGGCCCAGCCCGAAGACAGCATCGGCGAAAAAGGCATCTTTCCGCGTATAAACGATTATGATAAATGGGCCATCGAATGGGGCTACCGCCTTTTCCCCGATATAAAGGACCCCAAAGCTGAAACAGCTTTGCTGAACAAATGGATCATCGACAGCGTTTCCAAAAATCACCGCTTGTGGTATGGCCCCCAACCGGCAATGATCGCATTCGATCCAAGAAACCAAAATGAAGACCTGAGCGATAACGCTGTGAAAGCCGGAAATTATGGTATCAAAAACCTCAAACGAATTCTGGCGCAAATGCCGTTATCGGCCCGCGAACCAAACGAGGTAGGGTATAGCAGCCTGTATGAATTGTATAAGTCGTTGCTAAAACAATATTGTCAATATGCTGTACATGTGCTCAGCAATGTATCCGGTTTTTATATCGACTTTAAGACAGTAGAAGAAAAAGATCCCCAATTCCGGCCTTTGTCGCGCAGCCGCCAGAAAGAAGCCGTTGCCTTTTTGGATGAACAGGTGTTTCAAACACCGAAATGGTTGTTCAATAAAGTTGTTCTGGATAATGTAGATCCGAGCATGGATCAGGTGAACAAATACGGTAGCGCATTAATGGAAGCGGCGCTGGGGAGAACAGGCTTCCTGTTGTTGCAGGAACGGTGTGTGCAAATGGGTAACGGCTATACTGCAGTCGAGTATCTGGCCGATTTGAAAAAAAGCATCTGGCGCGAGCTGGCTACCGGTAAAGCCATCGACTTTTACCGCCGTGATCTGCAAAATACTTATATCAATGAGATGCTCGATGATGTAATTCCCGATGGGAATAGAAAAATGGTGGCGCCCCAGGCCGGCAATAATGCTGATAGGATAGCCCTCTCAAGGGCGCACCTGGTGGCGCTGTTGCCTGAGTTGAAAGCATCGGTGGTGCGCTTTACCGATCCTATGAGCAAAGCGCATATACAGCTCATAATTGAAAAAGTACACAGGGCATTGTATCCGAATAAATAGTTCCTGAGCGAAGCCTGCCCGCCTACCGGCGGGTCGAAGGATTTCATGTGCAATTTTCATACAACAGCAAAGGGTTTGTGTCTACTTACCCTTTTATTAAATCGTCAATCGTCAATGGTGAATGGTCAATGGTGAATAGGATGCAACCACAAACTACAAACCACAAACTACAAACTAATTTATGACCATATACGAGAAAGGACAATTAGAAGATTATCTGCATAAAGTGATGCACCGGGCCAATCAGTTTTTGGGTTACCCTATTGCAACCGACTTCGATTACAGTGATCTGTACCCTTTATTGAAATATCCGCTCAACAATGTGGGCGACCCGCTTATAGAATCCACCTATGATCTCAATTCACGCAGTATCGAAAAAGAAGTGGTTGAGTTTTTTGCCAACCTGTTCAGGGCCCCAAAGAATAACAGCTGGGGGTATGTAACCAATGGCGGTTCGGAAGGTAACCTGTACGGCTTGTATGTGGCCAGGGAGTTGTATCCCAATGCCATGGTGTATTATTCAGAAGCTACGCATTACAGTGTGCAAAAGAATATTCATTTGCTTAATATGCCTTCTATTGTTATCCGTACGTATTCCAAAGGCGAAATGGATTATGTTGACCTGAAAGAAGCCATGCAGCTGCACCGTCACCGGCCTGCTATCATACTGGCCAATATCGGCACTACTATGACAGAAGCAAAGGATGATGTACTTGCAATTCGCAGAACACTGAAAGAATGCGCTATCAAATCGCACTACATTCATTGTGATGCTGCACTGGCGGGTACTTACCTCGCGCTGCTTCAGGATGATCCCTCTTTCGATTTTGCGCATGGGGCCGATAGCATTGCCATCAGCGGACATAAGTTCATCGGTTCTCCCATACCGTGCGGTGTGGTGATCGTTAAAAAGAATTATAAAGATCGCATTGGCCGAACCATTCCGTATATCGGCACCCTCGATACTACGATCACCGGTTCGCGCAACGGGCATAGTCCGGTGTTTTTATGGTATGCCCTGAAGAAAATGGGTCGTGAGGGATTAAAATCAAGGGCCCTTAATAGTTTACAGCTTGCTGACTATACCGTACAGCAACTACAACATATCGGTATTAAAGCCTGGCGTAACAACAGTGCTATTACCGTGGTGTTTCCACAGCCATCAAAAGAAATATGCATCAAATGGCAACTGGCCTGTGAAAATGGGTTAACACATATTATTTGTATGCCAGGAGTTACTACAGAAACCATCGACCGGTTTGTGAGCGATTTGACAGAAGAACTGGCTATGACGCTGGCTCTCGACAATGAGCAACGATAAACCGGCATTGTTTATCAATATTTTTTTCGAGGATTCATTTGCAGTAAGTAAAAAAAAGGGTTTGTTTCTACTTACCCTTTTCATTTTACAAAGTATCAGAAAGGTGTTCGCAATCAGTTCTCATAACTTAGGTATCAAGGGTTTGTTTCTACTTACCCTTTTTTTAATTTTAATAAAAACAGAAGTATGCATCCATTTTTTTTCATAAGGGACCGGAACAAATTTATAAAGATCTGTTTTGATGAAATTATGTATGTGGAAGCACTGGATAATTATGTATGCCTTGTAACTGAAACAAATAAATATACCGTGCGCAGCACTATTACGCAATTCGAAAAGGTGCTGCCGCCGCATATGTTTTGCCGCATCCACCGGTCGTATATAATATCGCTATACCATATTAAAGCTTTCAATAAAAGTGTGGTGTTTTTTGAAGAAATAAAATTGCCTGTAAGCGATCAATACAAAGATGATTTATTGCAAAGCGTGCTGATCCTTGCAGGTACAGAGCATGATGTAGTTGGTATACAGCAGGGCGAGGCCAACTAAACCGTAGCTTTTTGGAATCAATATGAGTATGTTCAATTTCGCTACCGGTTCGTATGGCTACCTGCCCGGCAGAATCATTGCCATAATATCTATAACCAATATACAATGGAAGGCGGAATCCACGTAAGTTGTACCGAATCAAGGTACAAAATGAAAAGATATGCTGGTGTAAATGGCAAAGTTGAATATTATAATTGGATAATATTTCAAAACGTACCGCGCGGAGAGCATGGTAAAGTAACGGGAAATTCAACATGGCGGGCACCATTAAGAATTTAAAAGGCAGATACCCCGATCCGCGGAGTGAAGTGCCAAAGCCGGAAGAAGCTATCATACAAAACCAATAAGTAATCGTTCTTTAACTCTTTATCTTATTCCTTATGTTACTAATGCTATTTGGAATGCTATACCAAAAGATTAACCGTTTCATCACCAGAGTAACCTCCGTTACATTGGTGATTTTTTTTATTGTTTATTCAGGCAAATCCTGGTCCCAGCAAACTTCAACATTAAAGGGAGTACAATTAATGGTACAGTATCCGGTGGTTGAATTTCCTGGTCCAAAATTGAAATATCTGCGTGATACCTTACCCGTTTATTATTACAAAGATTATGTGGTGTATGGAATGCCTTATCGAAAAACGTTACAAATAGACACGACCTTAATTAGCGAGGAAAAAAAATATGGTTATTTCTTCTTTCGGAAAAATAGCTCATACGGTTTTTATTGTAACTCCCTGCATGATACATGCAATAGTCAGCGATTATCTGTTGATTCCTTTTTATTTAATAGAGCCTTTGCTACTAAGTTTGAGGTCCCGGTTGATAGTTTGCTAATAACATCAAAAGACAAAAAGACTAATATTGTATTAGAAAAGTATATTCCCAAAAAGTATTATGGCGAACACTGCTTTGATTCCATGTATTATTATTATAGCAGCAGCCTTAATCATGTAGACTTCTCTTTGTCGAAAAAAATAGACAGCGCCAAAGGAATAAAGCTGTTCAAAGTACGGATGCTTTATAACGAAAAATTATCGCCTTCAGCTAATGCAGTGATTCCGAAACGGGAATTCATTTTTGAATTCAGGGAGAACAGTATTATTAACCCTGCTGAAATTATTGATTTTTTCAACAGATATCAAAAATATGATACGTTAACAAATTATCGGTAACGTGAACCATACGCTTAGCGCCGCTTCATTCAGAAGGCGGCGCTTTTTTATTTCTCCATAACATAAACCCATCGCCTGAAATGCTTCAGTGCAATTCAGTGTGTATTCAGGATGATTCCGGGATGTATTCGGGATGGCTTTATTAATAGCCACGATAAAGCTGCGGTGTACGCGGCGCATTCCTATAAACGAATGCTAAGTTTTTTTACCTGGCTATTGAAAAAATCCGGTGTTAAAATCCGTGTATCATAGCCTGTACGGTTAAAAAAGCCTGAACGGTGATTTTTATGGTCCATTCGATCAATTTGTTTTCATCGGCCGGCTTTAATTCATATCCAACTAATCGCCGGATCATTTTTTTATGCAACTGTGTAAAGCTGAATTGGTTTGTCATGGCGCTGTACTTTTATTGCCTGATGAAAATTGCTGTTATTCGAGGCTAAGGTGTTTTTCGGTAAGCACGTATAATAATATGTTCCGGAAAAAGAGCCCATCCCCCAAAGCGGGATATTTTTTTCTTTTACTTAATACGCACAGTCAAAAAATAAGTACTACCTGATAAATTTTTTTCTCATAGTGTACAGATGCATTACTAATAAGAAGTCGCACAGCCAAAAAACAAGTACTACTTATTTTTAAAATTTTTGCGTCTTAATAGGTCCCGGGCTTTAGATATAAGACACGCGAGCCAAAAAAAAGGGGAGTAAGAAAATGACTTTTTTTAAGGGGAGTCCGGCAGGGCTTGTTTTGGCCTGCGCTTCAGCTGGTTATATAAAATGCTTATTTTTGTAAGGAACCTATGTTAGTTGTTCATTTTCAAACCTTTCCTTCCGGTTATCCTTCTTTATGCTTATTCTCTGCCAGGACCAAACAACAGAAGTAAACAAACTGTGCCCGGTTTCTCATTACCAAAACCTGTCCCGGGTTTGCGCGGGACGCCGCTGTTTATGAAATGGATGGTTGTTTTTATATTAATTGTCACGCAAAGCGTGATGAGTGCCGGGGGATACGCTCAGCAGATTACTCTTTCAGAACAAAACATCCGGCTTTCTGATCTCTTTAAAAAAATTGAAAAGCAAACGAATTATATATTCGTTTACCGCGATGAATGGTTGCAAAAGAGAATTAATATTCATGTTCACAATGTCTCCGTAGAAGAGGTATTACAGTTTTGTTTTCATGACAAGTCTTTTACTTATGCAATTGTTGGTACAACAATCGTTTTAAAACCGAAAGAAATAGCAGAGGCAGGGGAGGTGTCGGCAGCTCCTGCTCCGCCGGCCGAAATAAAAGGAATTATTACCGGTGACAATAATGCTTCTTTAGCCCACGCCAATATATTGATAAAAAGAACCGGTAAGGAAACTACTACGAAGGGAAATGGTGAGTTCAGGCTGAGTGAAGTAAACGATGAAGATATACTAATAATCGATGCCATCGGTTATGAAACAAAAGAAGTGGCTGTAAAGGATTATAAGAACAGGATTATAGTGGTTCAGTTAAAAGTGTCGCCCCACAAACCGGATGAAGTGCATGTGCTTGCTTATGGTGGCGCCACAACCCGCAGGCTCGCCACCGGTTCAGTGTCCTGTATAACGGCTGAAGAAATAACCAAACAACCGGCATCAAATGTGCTGCAGGCGCTGGTTGGCCGAACGGCTGGTTTAAGCATTAGTCAGAGCAGCGGTTTAGCCGGTGCGGATATTACTTTTCAGATAAGAGGGCAAAACTCCTTCAATAATGAT
>Ga0114129_10015151_pt1 | contig 10975 bp, 16 predicted proteins | sample RhiMetdeltSRZDD1_FD_80071 | JGI IMG/M metagenome (GOLD analysis project Ga0114129, IMG submission 80071) | Populus rhizosphere microbial communities from Tennessee, USA - Rhizosphere MetaG P. deltoides SRZDD1 (version 2) (version 2) | ecosystem: Host-associated > Plants > Roots > Rhizosphere >... | reverse complement strand
CTCGATGACGTCGCGGAAGGCGACTACGAATTGATCGCGTTGCCGCTCAAACTCACGCACGCGTGCGCGTCACCGGTGCGCGCCGTGCTGCGATCGCTGTCATGATTTCGCGTGAACAGTGCGCCGCTCGAGATGCCGCCGATCCGTTGGCGAGATTGCGTTCGCTGTTTGCGATGGAGCGCGCCGACGCCGGAGGGCTGATCTACCTCGACGGCAATTCTCTCGGCGCGCTGCCGAAGGCGACGCCGGGCCGTCTGCGGGAAGTGGCCGAAGCGGAGTGGGGCGAGGGCCTGATCAGAAGCTGGAACAGCGCTGGGTGGATTTCGCTATCGCAGCGGATCGCCGACAAGATTGCAGGACTGATCGGTGCCCTGCCCGGCGAGGTGGTGGTCGCGGATTCGACGTCGATCAATCTCTACAAGATCCTGCACGCTGCGCTGGCGGCCAGGAACATAAACCGCGTTGGGATCCTTTCCGAGCGGACCAATTTCCCGACCGACGTCTACATTGCCGATACCCTGGCGAAGCAGCACGGGCTCGAGCTGGTGTTGGCTGATACCGCGGAGATCGCCGACCGCATCGACGATCGGGTCGCGATCGTGATGTTGACCCACGTCAACTACCGCACCGGCTACATGCACGACATGCACGCGATCACCCGGCGGGCGCGCACTGCCGGCGCGCTCGTCGTGTGGGACCTCTCGCACTCGGCCGGGGCGGTGCCCGTCGATCTGCATCGCGCGGAGGCCGATTTCGCGGTGGGGTGCGGCTACAAGTACTTGAACGGCGGGCCGGGAGCGCCGGCATTTGCCTGGGCCCACTCCGAGCACATCGCCTGGATGACTGACACCGAATGGCGCCAGCCGTTGTCGGGCTGGCTCGGTCATGCCGCACCGTTCGCGTTCAGTTCGGAGTATCAACCGGCATGGGGCATGGCGCGATTCGTGTGCGGCACGCCGCCGGTGTTATCGATGGCGGCGCTCGAGTGTGGTGTTGATACCGTGCTTGCCGCGGAAGCCGTGGGCGGCATCCAGGCGATCAGGGAAAAATCCGTGGCGCTGACGCAGCTGTTTATCGATCTCGTGGAGCAGCGGTGCGCCGGCCATCAACTCACGCTGGCGTCGCCGCGAGCGGCGGCGGAGCGCGGCAGCCAGGTGTCGTTCGCGCACCCGACGCACGGCTACGAGATCATGCAGGCGCTGATTGCGCGCGGCGTGATCGGCGATTTCCGCGCGCCCGACATTCTGCGCTTCGGCTTCACGCCGCTCTACACCCGCTTCACCGACGCGTGGGACGCCGTCGATCGGCTGCGCGCCGTGCTCGAGAGCGGCGAATGGCGCGACGCCAGGTTCAGCGTGCGCGCCGCCGTCACGTGACGCGCGTTACTGCTTGATCAGGGTGCGCTCCAGGTCTTCGAGCTGGCGGTTGAGATCCGACCAGCGGCCCTGCTCCAGGTTGAGGGCTGAAGCGGCATCGGCTTCCGCCAACTGCAACCGCGCGCGTTCTGCTTCGATCTGATCGATCTCCCTGCGTAACCCCCTGAGCCCGTCGCGCATGGCTTCGATCTGTTCGGGCTTGCCACGGTTCTCGGCGATGGCTTCTTCTATCTCCTTGTAACGATCGGCGGCTTCGGTGGCGCGCTGGTTCAGGCCCAACAGCGGCATCCGCGTCATCTCGAGGCGCGCAGCCGCGGCCTGCATGCGCTGCTCCTGCAGCTGCAACCGGCCAAATACGATCTGCACGCGGGCGTTGGTGCCGGCGAGCGATTCAATCGCCTGCCGCAGTAATCGGACTGCAGAGAGAAGCTCCGTGTGGATTGTTGCCGGCGTCTGCTGCGCAGGTACCCGGGCCACAAATGCGACGATGACGAGCGTGACGAATAGCGTAACGGCCGCCGCGTAACGGACCATGGTCTCCTCCGATGCGCGCTACGCCGTCGTCGCCACCTCCTTCGCCGAGGTCGCGGTTTCGGCTTCGTCTTCGAGCCAGTCGGCGAGGCGGATGAACGGATCGAACCCGATCACCCGCGTCGCGTCGGCCACGAAGTTCGACAGCGCGTTGATATCGTAGTAGTACCGCTGCCCGTCGCGATCGTCCACGATGTATTCGACGCCCCCGAGCTCGATGCCCGCGGCGCCCATGATCAACTCGACGTCCTGGATCACCTGCGGCGGCGGCGTGTAGCCCTCCACGCGCAGGTTGTTCTTGGGCGCGTCCACCGGGCACGCCGCCCGGCTGAGCTCGACGCCGTCCTTCGACTGGCAGATGTCCGCCGGGCACAGGTTGAAGCTCTCACCCGTGCTGTAGACGTTGATGGCGTAGAGGTATTTGCCGTTCAGCACTTCGACGCGCGTGATGTGGCCGTCGCGCGCGGGGATGAACTCCTGTACCAGCGCGGTCTGATCGAGGCCGAGATTGACGCGTTCCTCGTCGACGGCACGCTGCAGATCCTCGAGCGTGTCGAACCGGACGATGCCGGCGCCGCTGCCGCCGATGTTGGCTTTGACCACGATGGGGAAGCGCAGCCCGTCCGCCGCCGCCGGCGCCTGCGACGGATGGTTGATGACGCGCGCCTTCGGGAATGGCAGATCGAGCGATCGCAGCAACGACAACTGCAGCGCCTTCGACGTCTCGTGGCGGAACGCCTGCGCCCCGTTGATCACGCGCACGCCGAGCTGCTCGAGGTGGGCGAGATAGTTCTGCGTGTAGAGAATCGCGTGGCCCGAGCCGCGCAAGTAGGCCGACGGGCTCATGCGGTTGAACACTACCGAGTACCGCGTGTCCGCGTCCGTGGTCGGATCGTAACGGTGATGCCGCGCGTCGATGCGTTCGTACGGCGTGCCGCGGCGGTCGAGCTCCGTGAACAGCGGCCGGAACCAGTCAGGATGCTCGTGGTAGATGCCAATCGTTTTCGCCATCTCGATGTGCTCCCCTTAAAAACAAAAAGCCCGGAAAGCTTGGAAGCCTTCCGGGCCTTGCGCTGTGAAATCCGTCGCCTGTTGAACTCAGGCGGTTGCGGTCGATGAAGACACAGCACGGTTGCCGGAGGCTTGTTCTCCGCAGCAACAACACGCGCAGGTCAGGACCGCGAACACGTTGTCTGCTTATCCCACGCGGAGGAACGCCCTGTCAAGGTAGCCCTGAGGTAGCCCCCGGCTTTAGCCGGGGGATCCCTCTTGACATATTCCTATATTGGAATATATTGCCTTGTATGGCCCGCGCCTGCACGACGTCCGACCCGTTCAACGCCATCGCCGAGCCGCGGCGGCGCGACATCCTCGCGTTCCTGGCCGACGAAGAGCGATCGGTCAGCGAGATTGTCGACGCGATGGAGTTGAATCAGCCGTCGGTCTCGAAGCACCTTCACGTGTTACGCGAAGTAGGACTGGTGACCGCCAGGCGCGACGGGAGAAACATCATGTATCGAACCAACGCCGAGGGCCTGCGTACGGTTCATGAATGGAGCGCAATGTTTGCGAAATACTGGCGCGGGCAACTGCGCCGCATCAAGGCACACGCGGAGGGACAACGATGAGCACGACCGCAGCGGCAACCGACACACCGACGTTCGTCATCACCGAAGACATTCTCGTCAACGCTTCAATCGAGACGACCTTCAATTCACTGCTCGTGCAGATGGGACGGCAGAACGAGACCCCCGACGGCAAACCGCTGCCGATGGTCCTGGAACCGAAGCCCGGCGGGCGCTGGTATCGCGACCTCGGCGGCGACAACGGGCACCTGTGGGGCTTCGTGCAGAGCATCAAGCGGCCCGCGCTGCTGGAAATCTGGGGCCCGCTGTTCATGTCCACCGCGGCCTCGTCCAACCTGATCTATCGCCTCTCCGAGACGGACAGCGGCACCCGCATCGAGTTCAGGCACACGGTGTTCGGCCCGGTACCCGATGAGTTCCGCGAGCGGACAGGGACCGGCTGGTCCGCGCTTCACGCGCGCGTCAAACGCGTAGCCGAGTCGCAGAAATAGGAGACCATCATGACGATTGCAGAGACGTTGATCGCCGAGCTCGAGCAGGAGGCACACGCCACACGCCGCGTGTTGGAGCGGGTGCCGCAAGCCAAGCTGACTTGGAGACCGCATCCGAAGTCGTTCTCGCTGGGCCAGCTCGCCCTGCACGTCGCCCAGAATCCGGGCAACGTGGCGAGGCTGGCGATCAACGACACGATTCCCGAGCCGCCGAAATTCATCCAGGCCGAGGCCGCCACCGCGGCGGAGCTCGGGCCGGCGCTGGCGGCGAGCCTGGAGCAGGCCAGGCAGATCCTCAGAGGTTTCGACGATGCGGCAATGAATACGACGTGGCGCCTGCTGTATGACGGCCAGGAGCTGATGGCGATGCCGCGCGCGGCGATGCTCCGGATGATCATGTTGAATCACTGGTATCACCACCGCGGCCAGCTGCTGGTCTACCTGCGGATGCACGACGTGCCGCTGCCTTCGGTGTATGGACCGACCGCAGATGAGAATCCCTTCGCAGCCGTGTTAGAACGGAAGAGTGCCGGAGCTGCCCGAAGTTGAAACCGTGCGACGGATGCTCGAGCCCGCCATGCGCGGCTCGCGCTTCCGTCGCGTCATACTCAATCGACCCAATCTCCGCATTCCATTTCCCGCGCGATTCGCGGAGCGGTTGCGCGGCCAGACCGTCGAAAGCGTCGATCGCCGCGGCAAGTACCTCACCGTACGCGTGTCGTCTGGCGAGACGCTGATCATGCACCTCGGCATGTCCGGATGGTTCCACGTCGCGGCCATCGGCGATCGCTCGCGCGAGGTGGATCCGCACGATCACGTGATCTTCGTCATGTCGTCGGGGCATTCGGTCGTCTTCAACGATCCGCGGCGGTTTGGCTTCATGGATCTCGCCGAGGCAGGGCGGTTCGACGAGTATCCGTCGCTGCGGGTGATGGGTCCGGAGCCGCTGTCGCCGCATTTCAACGCCGAGGCGCTCGCGCGCGCGTGTCGAGGCAAGAAGACCTCGCTCAAGGTGGCGCTGCTCGATCAGCGAGTGGTCGGTGGTCTTGGCAACATCTACGCCAGCGAAGCCTTGCACCACGCGAAGTTGTCGCCGCTGCGCCAGGCGTCGACGATCGCGACCGCCGCGGGCAAACCGAAACCGCACGCCAATCGATTAGCCGAAGGGATCAAGGCCGTGTTGAACGCCGCGATCCGGCGCCGCGAGTCGCCCTACGGATCGGCGCGATTCCGTGTCTACGAGCGCGAAGGCGGCCGGTGTTTGCGAAGTCGATGCGGCGGAACGATCAGGCGAATCACGCAAGCCGGACGCTCGACGTTCTACTGTCCGAAATGCCAGCGATAGCCGCCCGGCCGGAGGCCGGGCAAGAAACTCAGGGTTCGGGTCCTAAGTGATAAGAGATCAGCTTCCAGGCATCGCCTTCCTTCACCAGTTGGAACGACGCCGGTAGGGTAGTCCCGGCTTCCAGCGTCACCGATCCGGAGAGCTTTGCCGTCGTGCCGTCGAGACTGCGGTTGGTGAATGAAGAGTCGGTGATCTTGAAGAGCGAGGGTCTGCCGGCAACCGCCTTCCGGAAATCCTCGAGCGACTGCTCTTCCTTGAGCGGCGCGGAAAAATAATCGTGCGCCTTTTCGTACTCGCCGGCCGACGCCGCCGCGAGGAAATTCCGGACGGCCTCCTCCGGTCCCGCCGTGGCCCACCAGACGAATCCGATGATCGCGCCAACGAACACGCCGAACGCCAGCACGAGGACGCCGCAACCGATCGCGATCTTCTTTCCGATGCCCATGGTCCTACTTCACGACCCAGGTGACATTGCCCTTGTCATCGTCCATTGTGACGAGGACTTTCCGGCTTTCGGCGCCGGCTGTCGCCGTGCATTCGAGGGTCTGCCCTGCTTTGGCCACGCGCATCTTCCCGCCGCATGCGACGGCCGCGTCGACATTGAGCTGCCTGACCAGTCCCTCTTTGATCTGTGCCTCGAGCTTCGTCAGCGACAGCACCTTGTCGCCATTGGTGACCTTCCAGTTGATGGCGCCGCTGCCGTCGGTCTGCGTGACCTGGATTCTCAGGTCGCCGCCGGTTTCCGCCACGGCCGTGCACATGAAGACGTCGCCGGCTTTCATGGCGCGAGATTCGGGGCACGTCACCGACGCGAACGGCATCTGGAGTTGTTCAGTGAGCCCGCTCTTGATGGCGGCTTGGGCCCTCTCGATGTCGAGCAGGCGCTCGCACCCGGCCAGGGTCGTGGCCGCGCCGAGCATGGCGGTCACTGCTAGTCCGCGCATCAAAACAAGCGACATGTGCCGCCATGACTATAGCGCGTAAAAGAACCGCGTCAGGTGAAAGAACACCGGAGCGGCAAAACAGAGCGAATCGATCCGATCGAGCATGCCGCCGTGGCCCTCGATGAACGCGCCGTAATCCTTCACGCCGCGGTCGCGCTTGATCGCCGACATGATCAATCCCCCGAAGAATCCCATCGTCGTCACCACCAGCGCCATGATGCCGGCTTCGTCCGGAGAGAAAGGCGTGGCCCACCACAGCGCCGCTCCAATCAACGTGGTGCAGCCGACGCCGCCGATCAATCCTTCCCAGGTCTTGTTGGGGCTGATGGTCGGCGCCACGCGGCGCCGGCCGATCGTCTTGCCCCATACGAACTGCAACACGTCGCTCAACTGGACGACGAGCACCAGGAAGAACATCAACTTCGCGTTCTGGTTTTCATAGCCGGGAATGCGCAGCATCAAGAGCGCCGGCACGTGGCTCAGGAAGTAGACGCAGATCAGCAATCCCCATTGATTGATCGCCGTGCGCTCGAGGAAATGTTCGGTGTCGCCCGCGAGGGTGGTGCGGACCGCGAGAAAGATCGACATCCAGACGGGAATCAGGATGCTGAACAGGCCGTACCACTCGATCCAGACCAGGTAGTACTGCAGCGGCGTGACGATGAAGAAGCTCCAGAACAACGCGCGGTGATCGCCCGGGCGCGTCGGCGCGAGCGTGACGAACTCGCGCAGCGCCAGGAAGGAGATGAAGCTGAACAGCAGGATCGAAATCACACGGCCGGTGGCGACGGCCACGGCGAAAATCAGCGCCATCATCCACCACGCGCGGATGCGCGCGTTGATGTTGTCGACCGTGGCGCGGCCGGGACCGCTCGTGACCCTGAGACTCAGGATCCATCCCGCGATCGAGGCCACCACCAGCAGCGCGAGTACGCCGCCCACCAATGCGACGAGCGCCCGATCCTGGAATACGGTCATCGCGTGTCCTTGAGCTGAGTCAACGCGTCGCGGGCTCGGAGCAGAAAGTCGTTCTTGTCTTCCGCTCCGTTGGAAGAAAGGACCGGACCGAAGATGACGCGGCTCATCATCGGCACCGGCAGCGACTCACCTTTTGGCAGGATGCGATTCAGATTCTCGAGATAGACGGGGACCAGCTGCACGTCCGGGCGCAGCTGCGACAGGTGATAGAGGCCGCTCTTGAACGGTCCGACCTGGCCATCGAGGCTGCGAGTGCCTTCCGGAAAGACGATCAGCGAGTATTGATTGCCCATTTCGCGCGCCATGTACTCGATCGCCGCGCGCGCTGAGGCCTTATCGGACTGGCCGCGTTCGATTAGCACCGCACGGAAAACGCTGCCGGCCAGGTACCGTTTCAGCGCGCCGCGCTCCCAGTAGTCACGTCCGGCGACGGGCCGTGCCGAGCGGCGCAGCCGCGGCGGCAGCGCCGACCAGATCATCACGAAGTCGAGATGGCTCGAATGATTGCCGTAATAGATCCGTTGCTTCGAATCGGCGGGATCGCAATGCCATCGCACCGAGGCGCCGCACACGAGTCGCGACCCTGCCGCGAGCGCCGTGGCAATCATCGCGCCTTCACCTCGGCGGCGATGCGCGCGAGCCGGCGGATCGCGGTGACGATCGAGCCGGCCAGAATGATAGCGAGGCCGATGCGGATGAACTCCGCGCGATAGCCCGCGAGCGTTTCGCCGACGGCGAGCAGGGTGGCCACCGTGAGCGTGAACATCCGGTGTTGCTTCGCCATGGGCCCGATGAAGTGTTGCGTCGTGCCGATCGAGCCGCCGAACACGCGAATGTAGGCGGTCAGGACGGCGACGAGCGCCGCGGCCCACCCCAGCGTCACGCCGTAGGCAAGATCGCGCGCGGAGTATCCGGCGCCGAGGAGAATCACGATGTCGGCGATGCGATCCGGAACCTCGTTGTAGATGTCTCCCGTCTTGCTTTGCAGCCCTTCTTCTACGGCCAGCATGCCGTCGAGCAGATTGCAGAGCAGGCGCAGTTGAATGCCCGCGGCGGCGGCAACCAGGGCGATGGCGCGAGGTCCGCGGTCCAGATCGGGCGCGAGCGCAAACGCGATTCCCGCCGCGGCGGCGAAGCCGATGCCGGCAACCGAGACCGCGTTCGGGCGCACGCCGCGCCGTGCCAGCCATCGCGCCAGGCCGACGGCCCATCCCGCGCGCCGCGTCGCCAGTTGCCGTCGCGGCTTGGTCACTTGAGCCCTCGCGGCGCAAACGGATCCCCGCTCGGTGGGGCGCGATTGGCGGTGTTCGAGAAGCGTCCGGTGCGAATGAACGCCAGCACCTCCGGCCACACCTCGGCGAATCGCACGTACAGCTCGTCGTGATTGACGCCCACATACATGCAGTCGTCGTGGCGTTGCCCGAACGAGTCGCAGTCGAAGCGGAACGGCCCATACGACCGCGCGGTCTGCTCGTGATCCCTGACGAACGACGTGGGTAATGTTTCGACCACGAGCCCGACTTTCACGTTGGCGGTGAGAGGAGGGTACGGCGTGCGAGCGAGATCGAAGACCGGAGAACCGTACCTGACCCACGTCAGGAAATGCAGTTTTTCATCCGCGATCCTGGGCGCGCGTTCCTGGAGCGGGCTGCGGTCGTAGATGACGGTCGCGAGCTTTGGCACGCCGCCCGCCGCCACCAGCGGATTGAGCGTCCATCCACCGGCAATGAAGGCGAAAACGTGCACTCGTTCATAGCGCGTCAATCGCTCTTGAACGAAGCGCTGCAGCTGCTTGCGGCTGTCGTCGAGCCCCGATCGAGAAATGTAGTCGGGCAGGTGAAGGTCCATGCCCTGGGCGTTGATGGCCGGCTCGAGCCCCCGAAACACGCGCTCCCCGGCGCCGCTGTATCCGAAACCGCGCAGCACGAGGAATGCTTCGGTGCGTGACGCTGACGCCGGATTCGGCTGGAGGGCGATCGTCGCGACGCTGCTGAGGCACGCGTATGCGGCAGCGATGACAAAGAGAGCGGCGAGACGTCCGGCCCTCATTCGGCGCAGTGTAACCGATCAGATATCCATCGGCAGTAATCGAAACGGCTTTCCGCTGCTGTTCCGCAACGCCCTGAAATGTCGTTCATCCGTGCACAGCAAATCGGTGGTGCGATGCCGATTCGCGAGGACCACGACCGAGGCGTCTGAGACTCCGATCCGCAGGTCGCCGTACTTTTCCATGACCCGCCGGGCAAGGCCGAGGTCTTCGGCCGCAAACGGTTCGAGCTGATAGGTTCCGCGCGTCACCTCTTCGACCAGCGCCAGTTGTGCCGCGTGTCCAACCCGCTTCGCAATCAGGTAATCGAGTTCGGCCAGCACGAACGGCGACAGCACGCGCGGCGGCGGCGACGTCAGCAGCGCCGCCACCGCTCGTCCGTGCAGCGTCTCATTCGCGTCGAGCGCGGCGTAAAGGCCGCCGGTGTCGAGGACGATCACTCGCCGAAACCCTGTAACGCGCCGTCGATGTCCTCGGCGATTGACGGTCCCGACGACCGAAACAGCGGCAGTTTTGGCGGCGGCGCGGACTCGTCGGCGGTGATTCGGGCCACGGCCTCTCGCAGGAGTGCCGCCTCGCTGACGCCCAGGCGGCTGGCCGTCTTCGCCAGCGCGCGCTTGAGCTCGGCGGGCAGGTAGACGGTCGTCTTGGTCATACCATACATATACCATATATACGCCACCATACATATGGCACCAGACAAATTGGCGTTGAACGCGACGTGTGAGGATGGTAGGATGCGCGCCCACAGGAGTCTTCGATGCGCGCAACCCGCCTGATTCTTTTCCTGCTCGTGATCTCGATGGTGTCCGCAACCGCGATCGGCGCGGCCGGCAGTGTGCCCTTGAAGGGGTCATGGAGCGGCGAAACCATTTCCGCGGACTTCACGAACTTCCCTCCGATTGTGGGTGTCGTGGCTGCGGGCTCGGGCGAGCTGACGCATCTGGGCCGCTACACGATGAGCTCGCCGCACACGACGAATGTGGTGACCGGTGAGACGATCGGCGATCAGATCTTCACCGCCGCAAACGGCGACATGCTGACCGCGTTCTGTGCAGGGTTTCCGCAGTTCCAACCCGACGGCACTGTGGTCGGCGGTCTCGACTGCGAGATCACCGGTGGCACGGGCCGCTTCGCGGGCGCAACCGGATCGTACGTGTTCTTTCTGGTTGCGTCGCCATTGCCTGACCGCCCGGGTTTCGCAACGGAAGCGCAGATCGACGGGCAGATATCGTTCTAACGCACGGCAGAGCCAGCTCGGCGGTTCACCTGTGAAATCGAATCGCCGGTTTCAGCTCTCCCGCATCAGCTTTTATCTCGGCCGGGTGCGCATTATCATCGTGCACCCTTTGTGAAGCTCTTTCACTTTCTGGCCGCCGGAGGCCTGCTTCTGGTGGTGTGCGGCTGTACCATTGCGCCCTCGCCGACGCAGCCCACTTCGCTCCTCGCGGTTGACGCGTCGACACGCACAAGCTTCGAGCCGGCGTTCTACCGCGCCTTCGTCCAGAACGCGTTTGACGCGCCCCAGCGCTTAGAACCAATTCGGCTGCTGCGCGGGCCGCTGCGCGTGCACGTGCAGACGCACGACAACGGTGGCCGCGCGATCGACATGGCGACACTCGATGCAACCGAACGGACGTTGATCGACGCCGTGAGAATCTGGTCCGGTGACACGTT
>Ga0114129_10015149_pt1 | contig 10976 bp, 10 predicted proteins | sample RhiMetdeltSRZDD1_FD_80071 | JGI IMG/M metagenome (GOLD analysis project Ga0114129, IMG submission 80071) | Populus rhizosphere microbial communities from Tennessee, USA - Rhizosphere MetaG P. deltoides SRZDD1 (version 2) (version 2) | ecosystem: Host-associated > Plants > Roots > Rhizosphere >... | reverse complement strand
GCATGGCGCACCCACTCTCCATAAAAAACATTTTTCCGCAGAATTTCATACGCAACCGGCTCATTCTCTTTCCATCGTGCAATTCGCGACCGGATTTCTGACTTGAGCGGTTCAAGAACGCGTTCATCTGCGTCGACAATGAGGATCCATTCCGACGACACCTGGTCCATCCCATAGTTTTTCTGGGCGCCGAAGCCAGGCCATGGTCGCACAAATACCTTGGCTCCGGCGGCGCGAGCGAGTTCGGCCGTGCGGTCGGTACTTTCCGCATCTATCACAATACGCTCTGTCGTCCAATTTACCGATGCGAGACAATCTTGAATATTGGCCTCTTCGTTTTTCGTGATGATGAGGCAGGCAAGAGATGGTTGTCTGGTAACTGAACTCACGAGGGGGACTCTCCCGTCTGCAAAAGATTCCCTCCGAGCACCTGGAATTGCCGTCGGTACAGTTCAACGATCTTTTGGGGTCGCACGTAGAGCCAGCGCCAAGACACAGCCCGGTTGAGTTCTCTTAGCAGTTTCTCGAGAGGTTTACCGACGCGCCGACGAAGAAGCCGCTGTAATTGATGACCTTGGGCAACCCGGAAATCATCAGGCTTGTACCAAAGTGTTTCTTGCTCTTCTCTTGTCCACTTGTCATGGATGGACAATCGCGGATGGGTGCAGGCGAAGGGCTCCCGCTTCCCTTTGACCGTTGCTCGGATAAAATGGTGTACAAAGCTCCCGCCGAAAATCTTGCATCGACGGACGTCCCCGAGCTCCTCTTCTCGTTTTCGAAGCCTGTAGTAGAGATCCCAATCCGCTGCTTGAACCCGTTCATCCAATAAGCCAATTTTCTCCAGTGTAGAACGCCTGATCATCACACAGGAGCCGTTGAGCCCGTCGAACATGACGCCCGAGAAACTCCGGTAGACCTCACTACAAAATCCTTCCCAATCCCCATACATCGCGCGAATTTTTGCCTGGAGCTGTGCCGCCGTTTTCCCTGAAGACAGCCGACCTTGTCCGATCGTCGCCCATCGACTCTGTATCCAGTCTGTGAGATCGGGCGTTGGCATCATCTCCAAGCCTAGCGGCGTGATCGCATCCAGGCGGAAACGTTCCATAGCTTCGATCAACCGGCCGTTCCAATCAGGCCCGACATACAGATCATTGTTGATATGGCACACATATGCTCCCGTCGAATTCCGAGTCCCAAGGTTCATCGACTCCGGATAGCAAAGATTGCTGGCGTTTCGAAGAACTCGACAACCTTGTGATTCAAAAAACTCTGCCGAACCGTCGGTAGAGTGATTGTCGATCACGACAACTTCATACGGACCGGTCGTGTACTTGCGAATGCCCTGCAAGAACAGTCTGTTGTGGCCGATCTGATTATGGACCGCGACGATGATACTCAGCATCCTTGATTCCCGAGGCTCGGTTTGACTGCGAACTTGAATTCATCCTTCCAATGGAGAACCGTGTAGCTGCATTCGCGGGGAAGCACGCTGTGAAGCTGGTTGAGATCTTTCATCGATTGGTAGATTCTCTTGACAAACTGCCCATGGCGGCAATGACAAAATTCATCGATCGTATGAGGCGTCTTGGGTTCAAATGTGAGAGTGTCTCCTTCGCCAAGATAGACAAACCAGCGGTGGAAGGACCAGCCACGCTCGGCAGCCGGGTAATTGTACCCCTGCTCGTAAAACGGACTTGGCGTCTCGATATATCCGGCTCGCGCGATGCGCATCAACTCCTTGCAAGCAGACGCTGGATCCCGGGCATGTTCCAGCACGTGGGAGGCATAGACGTAGTCAAACGTCTTGTCTTTAAAAGGGAGGGATTCTACGTTCGCCAGCAGAAGCGGAAGCCCCAATTCTTGCATTGGCTTCCCGCGCTCGGAATCATCCTCTGGGAGGAGGTCGACTAAGTGCGTCGCGTCCTCGTGTGGTCGATGACCGGACCCGACATCCAAGACCCGCCTGTGAGACGGTTTGCTCCACCGACGTCGAAGGTGAAATTTCCAACGGCGTATCGCACCGCTTAATCCCATATGTCGCACCCCGTTTGCACGCTTACCGTCTCCTCCTCCTTTCCCCACAATAGGAGGAGGCTGTGACTAGTGCACCAAGAGAGAATAATGCCCGTACTTCCGAAAGACATCCCGAGATTTCGGAAACCGCTGCGGAAGACGCCGAACTCTACCCGCACGCAGCAGATCGTTGCAGTTGGCGATGAGCGCCTTTCTCATGCCGACGAAGCGACAGGTTTTGCCTTCTTGCTGGCACTCCACCATATGATCACGCACATCGACTTCGAAGGATCCGGTCCAATAGAAGGTGGTAGTCTTCGAGGACCGTCGAAAGAAATGCTGAGCTTGGCTGAAATCAAGTGATCCATAAAATTCTCGGAGAAATTGGCCGTCGCGACAGGAGCAAAACCGTCTCACTTCCTGCACCGACTTTGGCTCGAACACCAACAGCCCTGGCGAGGGAGAGAAGACGAACCAGCGATGAAACCAATGAGTCGGAGACGTTTCATCCATCAAGGCAAGGCCCTGCTCGAGGAATGGAGAAGGAGTTTCAATGTACCCGGCTTTTCCAGCGCGCATGATTTCCCGGCAAGCGCGTTCAGGTTCTTCCACATGTTCAAGCACATGGGAGGCATACACAAAGTCGAAGGACCCCTCGACAAACGGGAGGACGGTGGCTTCGCCTACGATCAGTTTTGCAGCAGTCGGGATGACCAATGCATTGCCACCTCGCTCCCGCCCGTCAGCAACATCCCGTTCCAGGAGGTGGGTCACGCCGACAAACGGATTGTGTCCTGGGCCAATCTCCAGGACACGACGAGAGAAATAGGGTCTTCTCCACCAGGGTAATCGCTTCATGACGTAGTTTCTATCCGCGGAACCCTCTGCGGGCGACTTCTTGGTAGAACCGCCAATTAAGCCAGCGGCTTCTCCTTGTTCCCCACCGACGAGCCGCTGCTATGCGTGCTTTCATGACCGCAGGATGGCTGTCGCTAAATTCCTTCAGGATAGCGTAGTCATCAAATTGGAACGTGTCACCGGCCAATTCTTTGGCGGCCGAGGGAGGCAGATTCGCGCCGTGATGCATCGCCGCTTGCTCCCGTTTCTTCTCCAGCATGGTCTTGGGATCCTTCACCCATCCGTAATGAAAGATTCTGCCGCCCGAATACGGCAGCCATTCTTTCGGACCGCTTTGGAGATACTGTTGCGTCGCCTTGACATGAAAGCCGACTGCGTCGCCACAGGACTCCACCTCGCCGTTGTTCCGAATGATCCGCACTGCCTTATGATAGAACCAGGGGTTCGTCGACCAATAGTCCGCCACAAAATGCAGATATCGGAACAACAGACCTTTCACCGCCGGGTTTCGATGGTGATCTTGCATCGATTGTCGAATAACCGGTAAATCGTCCTCATGGACCACTTCATCGGCTTGAATATAGAACGCCCAGTCACCGGTACAGCGCGCAAGGGCAATGTTGGTCTGTTGCGAATAGATCAGGCCATCCTTTCGGAGCGAATCGTCCCAGATAGACTCCACGATCTTGATCTTGGGATCCTGAATCGTCCGAATTAACTCCAATGTTCCATCCTCGCAGCGGCCGACATTCACGATAAACTCATCGCACAGAGGCAGAACTGAACGAATGGATTCCAGGATGGGGTAATCATACTTCACGGCGTTGCGGCAAAATGTAAATCCACTGACTTTCATAGTGAGGGCATGAGGGAGCTTAAGGATGTGATGGATCGTGTTTTGTGAGTTCCCAAAACTTGGCGTACTTCATGAAGGTGTAATAGCCATAGAGGCCGGAAAGAATCAACCCCGGCATGCCGTCCAGAAATCCTTGTCGCAGGCAAAACATTTTAACAAAGGCAGCGAGGGGATGGCTGAATAATTGATGCGCAGAAAATCGATCGCCGTCCTCGACCATACGCTTGGCCATGAGATCGGAGTACCGGTCCTGTTTCGCAATGTAGTGGTCGATATCCCGAAATGGATATTGCAGGATTGGCTTCCGAAGATGACCGACTGCACCATCGCAATCAAAGCTCTCGTGCACGAGCTCCTGACGATATCGAAACCGGCTCTTCCGGAACAGTTGAGGTTGGCGATAATCGGGATACCACCCGCAATGGCGAATCCACCGTCCGAGGAAGAAGTTCTTTCTTGGGACAAAGTAGGCGTCCGCTTCAGACCCTCGTTCGAGCACCTGCCGAATCTCTACTTTTGACTCCGGCGTCATCCGCTCATCCGAATCCAGGCTAAACACCCATTCGTGGGAACAGTAGGAGACCGCCTGATTGCGGAGCGACCCGAATCCGTGAAAGTCCACCTGATGGACCTTGTCGGTAAACTCTTTGGCGATCATTGCCGTCCGATCAGTGCTGTGCGAATCGACGACGATCAACTCATCGGCCCAACCGGCAATCGACTCAAGACAGGCTCGCATGTTGAGTTCGTCGTTGTAGGCGATGACATAGACCGATACGGGGAGAGGGCCGGCGGTCACAGTTTTTGCCTGAATTCTTTCCACGACCAGATTTTATTTTGATTGAGAATCGTGTTGCTGGCCACGTACAACGCCAGCATGCGCCGATACCGACGGATGATGGCCGGATTCATGGGTCCGACCGGCACGGCATCCTCCCTCAAATCCAGATCAGCTCGACGCAACATATGACTGCGCAGCGAGTAGAGCAAGATCCCGTCGCGATCGGCCAAGCCGATCAGATCATCGTAGACGCTGCTCAAGAAGGCCACGTTGTCTTGTAAACAGTCCGACAGCAGCAAGCAGCTGAGATCACGGCCTAGGGAAGGACTCAGCCGAGGCGTTGCCCCGTTGAGCGCTAGAATTGTTGGGAGAAGATCCACCTGGCTGGCCACAGCGGTCACTGTGCGGGGACGATAAAGACCAGGCTCTCGCAGGCTCTCGTCCATCCAGATGTACAAAGGGGACATGAAATGACCGACCTGCTTTTCAAGATCGGTTTGCCCGACCTTCTCGTGGCGGCCATGGTCGCCAAGAATCACGACAACCGTATCCTTTAACAGACCGTCTCGTTTCATGCCCGTCAGTACACGCTCCAATTCAAGATCCAGATAACGCAGCGAGGCGAGGTATCCATCCGGATCATTCTTCAAGCGTTGGATATCTGGATGTACTGCAGAGGCAGGGATGGCAAACGGATGATGCATCCCGATCGTCATGGCTAGAAGACAGAACGGATTGCCCGTGGTCCGAAGCTGCTCAACCCGGTTTCGCACCAAATCCAATAAGGCGCCGTCGGGCCTGCCGATGCCCGCGAACGCACCGATTTCCTCTTCATCGGCCGGAAAGTGACTGCGGTCGAAAAGCTGGTGCACTCCGTTCCGAGACATGAACAGATGCAACCGGTTGAGGTCGCGGTCGTACCCGATCACCATCTCTGTTCTATAGCCTCGTTCACGGAGCAGCGTGGGCAGACAGGCATAGTCGTACATATAGCGCGTCTTCATCGCGGCCGTGCCCTGCCGCGGGTAGTACGAACAGAACGTCGAGAACAGGCCGCGGGCAGTTTGAACACCATTGGCAAAGAAGTGCTCAAAGTAGATACTGTCGGTTCTCAACCGGTCGAGAAACGGAGTGACGTGAACGCCCGCGACTGTCTTGTTGAGAAAGCGTCTATCGAGTCCTTCGACGAAAATCAGGAGCACATTGGCCGGATGTGGAAACCGGACACCGGAAGCGGCAACAGTCTCGTGTACGAAGGGATAGTCTCGATAGGGGAATACAGCCCCTGGGGCCACGGTATCCTGCGCAAGGCGGATGGCCTCATCCAGCGGCATTTCCTGAAATTCGAGTGCTTTGTCCAGAGTCCTCTGTGTATCAAGCATCGCCCGGAGTCCTTCGCTGGCGTATAGCACAGGATTTTGTGCCAATGTGTAATACGCTGCGCTGCTGATGTCGGCTGCACGGATCGCTTCCGGGCCCCGATGATGAAACCCGGTCAACCCGACGGCAAGTCCCCCCAGCAATAGCATGCCGGGAACGAGCACCGCTCCGTTCGTAAACCGACTGACCACCGGTCTCACCATTCGGGTAAAACACCACCACCAGGTCACGGTCGCAAGCATCTCAAAAAATAGAAAGCCCAGGACGGTGCCGGTCCATTTTCCATGGTCGTCAAGCTCGGCACCCGTTTGTCCCGCTGCCTGAGAGCCTCTGAGGCCCGTTTCTGTCCATTGCGTCAGCAGATCGCCAACATACTCGAAAAACACGAAATTCAACCGTTGCTGGTTAAATCGGTAGTAGCCGATGTCCAGGAGCAACAAGACAACCAGGAGAATCGCGATGATTGATCCCGCTACAATGAAGGTCCGCCGGTATCCCGTGCCCCCCTGCTTCGGCTCACGTTGCCAACGGGTTGCTATCCACCAGAGCGTTCCCACGACACCCGCGAGGATCACGACGATCAGAATGCCAATCGTGGAGGTGATCAGGTCGGCGCGGAATCCCGTTGCGAGCGTATTCATGAGCAGAGTGACTGAAGGCGCTTCAATGGCCATGACATCGGGAAGCAAAAACAACCGTTCCACCTGCTGGATGACTAAGAAGAGAAACCACCAAAACACAATGTGCTGTTTCAATGACCACTGCGACACAATGATCCTCCGATCTTCACCAAATCAGGGACGGTCGGACTGAAGAAGACCCTGATACACCGCTTCCATGCGATCTAACATTTTGCCAATCGAATAGGTCCTCTCGACCAATGATCTTCCTTGAACGCCCATTCGGGTACGAAGCCCGGTGTCATCAAGCAGCGTCTCGATGCGTGTGGCCAGAGCGCTGGCGTCCCGCGGTGGCACCACAAATCCTGTTTCACCATCGATAACGACGTCGGGGATGGATCCCACGGTGGTCGAGACCACCGGAATTCCTAATGCAAGCGCCTGCATCAGGACTTGCGGGATGGTATCTCCTTCCACCGAAGGGATGGCGAAGACGTCCAACGACCGAAACACGTTCAACAGATCTCCTCTAAACCCCAGCAGCCGAATCCGGACAGATAAGCCGAGCTGCTCGATGCGCCGTCGGATGGGCAGTTCCTCCGGGCCTTCGCCCACGATGATAAATGTAGTGTCATCGCGTTTGGCTATAATGGTTCTCGCCGCTTCAATAAAGTATTCGTGTCCCTTGTAGGATCGCAAATACGATATCAGTCCGACGAGCAAATGGCCTTTCGGCAAGTTGAGTTCCTCTCGTAAATCGCGATCTGGAGTAGCTGGCCGAAAGTACTCGACATCGAGACCAATCGGAAAGGCCGCGACGCGGTCGACACTCAACCCGTCTCGTTCAATGAGTTCTCTCCTCGTTTTCTCCCCTCCCGTCACCACCACCATGTCGAGCAGGTGTCGGTACAACCATCGTGTCGTTGGATTGCGATTCAATGGAGCCGAAATGTGCCTGATCCGAATAATCTTCGGTCTGGGTAGGACCAATCGAGCGGCAATGGATCCGATCCAGCTATCGCGCGAACTGTTGACCTGGAGGATCGCAGGCCGGTGATGCCGTATCAGCGCCCGCAGTTGAAGGATGGCCTGAGGATACCGAGCCTTCCGCATCGAGAGCAGGACCACCGGGAGTTTCTTGTCCTCCGCCATCCTGGCAATGGGACTCTCCGGTTCCAGAATCAATCGTAGATCGTAGCCACGCTTCAATAACCCTTCGGCGTGGAGGAGCACCGCCAACTCTTGCCCTCCGACTGCCGTACTGGATTCTAAGATGAAAATTTTCACGAAGTTTGAGTCACGGACTGGAATCGAGAAAGGTTATCGACCAATGGTCGACACCGATGTCGTCTGCGACGGTGTTCCGACTGCATCCTTGAGAATCCAATCGGCTGCCTCAGCCATCGAGGGCACGATAGTATCGGGCATCGCGTGCTCCGCCCGCAACATAGTGATCGCCTGTTCGTCTACCTTGCCGGGTGTCACGAGAATCGCTTTCGAGCCAACCACCTTCGCCAATTGGATGTCCCGGGCGTGATCCCCGATGAGATAGGACCGCCTCAAGTCCAATTGGAGCTCGGACACGGCGCGATCGACCATCCCTCGAGCTGGCTTGCGGCAACGACAGCCGGCATCCGGATGGTGCGGACAAAAATAGATCGCATCCAGCGCGGCATCATCCTGTTCCAGCAGGCCTTCCAGGCGCGCATGGATGGCTTCGAGATCCTTAAGGGTCAAGATCCCCCGCCCAACCCCGGACTGATTTGTGACAACCACCAACCGAGCCCCTGCTGCTTTGAGGCGCGCCAGGGCCGGGCCTACGCCAGGCAGGAGCTTCAAGTCGGATGGCGACTTCAGATAGCCAGGGTCATAGTTCAAGGTGCCGTCGCGATCCAGAAAGATGGTGAAGCCCTCAAGCACGCCGTGAGGCGTCTGGTGTGAGGCATGAGGTGGAGACCAACTCTCCCCGACCGGCTCACCCTTCATCCCTGTCACCGCTTTCGTTGCGGCCTGGTACACCTCATCCACCGACACACCAGTCATACAGCGGTGATCGATCGGACACTCACGCAGCATACAGGGAGCGCAATCCACCGGGTGGCGGACGAGCGCGTGATTCGCCCCATAGGGTGAAGTCGTGCGCCAGTCCGTCGGACCGAAGATGGCCACAACCGGGACCTGAAAAGCCGACGCGATATGCATAGGCCCGGTGTCGTTGGTGATCAGCACAGCACATCGTTTCAAGACAGCCATGAGTTCGCGGATCGTTGTGGCGCCTGACAGCACCATCGAGGGTGCCGACAGGCGCGCAGCAATGTCACTTCCCAGCCGCTCCTCACCCTTCGCGCCAAGAATCACCACGGCTGTCTTCAGGCCCCCGGACTCACTCAGTCGCCGGCACAGTCGTTCCGTTGAATCAGCAAACCGATCCGGCAACCATCGCTTCGCACCGCCATAGGTCGAACCGGGATTGACGCCGATCACAAGATCCACGTCTGCAATACCACCTTTTGCCAACCGCGCTCCCATTGTCCGCTCTTCCTCGATCGAAAGGCACAACTCTGGTTCAGGGGGATCGCCTGTCACTCCCAGCGGCTTGAGAAGATCCCAGTAATACCTGACCTGATGCAGTTGCTTGCCACGATCGGGCTTCGCCACCGGGTCCGTCAAGAACAGACTCCGGCCATCCGTCGCGTAGCCATAGCGACGTGGTACCCCGGCCAAATAGGCGAGTAACGCCGCTTCGAACGCATTCTGGAGCAGGACGGCGAGGTCGAAGCGTGCCTGTCTGATCTCAGCAGCCAGCTTCCACTTCCCCCCAAGACCTGCATGACGTCCCTTATCTTCGTAGAGCAGGATGTGATCGATCACCGGATGATTGACGAATAGTTCTGCGACAGCCGGCTTCACCAGTAAGGTGAGCGTGGCTTGCGGGAATAACCGTCGCAACCCCTTCAGCGCCGGTTCGCACATCACCGCATCGCCCAGCCAGTTGGGGCCACGCACGACGATGCGCTGCACAGTCTCTCTACGCACGTGGTGCCTCATTGTTTCGAGAGAGCTTATTCAAAATCATGTGACGCAAAGCTGCTTCCCCAGCCGTCCATTCAGTTTTCAGCCTCACAGCCCACCATCCTGTATCACGAGGGGTCAGAAGATCCCTCAACTTCCCCGCGTCTTTCTCCGTGGTAATCACCACGTCAGCATTGAGTTCGGCCGCTCGCCTGCGAAGCTGGGCTACTTCCTCATTCGTATAACGGTGATGGTCTGGATAAGCCACCTCATCAAGCATCTTCAGGCCGAGCTGGTCGACTATATTTTTAAACGATGCAGCATGCCCAATTCCACTCACCAGGAATGCGGATTTTCCTCTGTACCACTCATCGGATTGAGCGGCCCTTGGGATAACTGGACGTACATCTTCTGCTCGAAAGACTATGTGAGCCGTCGGTGGCAATGGGTGGAGCACCGGCTGTAGCCGCTCCAAGACCTGATCGATGTCGGATTTCTTTTCGGCTCTTGTCACAATGATCGCTGTCGCCCGTCTCGCCGCTTCGATAGGTTCTCGCAGGCGGCCCGCGGGCAGGATCTGGTCCAAGCCATAGCGATCCGTCGCATCGACCAGCAGGAGATCAACGTCGCGATGGAGCCTCAGATGCTGGAACCCATCATCGAGCACCACGCAGTCCACCGGGAATTGCCCAACGACCCATCGGCCCAACTGGTACCGATCTGCTCCAACCGCCACGATGGCCTGAGGACAACGCTGCGCAATCACGTACGGCTCGTCGCCTGCCTCACAGGGGCTAGCAAGGATCCTGGTCCCATCCGAGACCAACAGCATCCGCTCCCGAGTCGTTCGCTGATAGCCACGGCTGAGGACCGCCACTCGCTTGCCTTCAGCAAGCAACCACGAGGTAATGTCGATCACGAGCGGTGTTTTCCCTGTGCCACCGACAGTGAGGTTGCCAATACTGATGACAGGAACAGGAAGTCGAAGACGGCGGAACCACCCCCGCTCATAGCCGAACGCGCGAAGCTGAACCGCTACTTTATAGGGAACCGCTGCCCAGAGCAGCCACCATGCCGGCCTTTGTCCAGGAGTGAGCACTGTTTCTGTTAGCGTCCAGCCATAAGGGGAAAGGGATCCTGAGAAAAGGATGATGAATGATTGGGGGTGACTGAAGCCAACACGCTGTCGATGGCTTCAATGGTCTTCTGCAAGGCACCTTGGTTCTGTCGAACCACTGATTGAGCAGCTTGTCCCATGCTCACACCAATCTCAGGCCGCTCTAAAATTTGCAACAACTGCTGCGTGAGGTCATCAACTTGCAGGACCCGTCGGCCTCCTCCCGCCTGCAGCAGGAGATCGGCAATTTCTACACAGTGATCCGTATACGGGCCGAACAGTACCGGTTTAGCCCAGAACGCCGGCTCCAGTAAATTGTGCCCGCCGATCGGTATC
>Ga0114129_10015148_pt1 | contig 10976 bp, 8 predicted proteins | sample RhiMetdeltSRZDD1_FD_80071 | JGI IMG/M metagenome (GOLD analysis project Ga0114129, IMG submission 80071) | Populus rhizosphere microbial communities from Tennessee, USA - Rhizosphere MetaG P. deltoides SRZDD1 (version 2) (version 2) | ecosystem: Host-associated > Plants > Roots > Rhizosphere >... | reverse complement strand
TACCCCATCGATTCGTACAGCGGCTGGCCGTCACGGCTCGCGTTCAGCGCAACCGACGTGATGCCGTGCTCGGCGGCCCAGTCGTGGATGGTCGTCATCAACTGCCGCGCGAGGCCGCGGCGGCGGTGCGCCGGTTCCGTGTACAGGTTGTAGACGATCGCAATCGTGTCGCCCATGTAGCTCGGGCCCGGCGGCCAGGGCAGGATCGAGATGCCGCCGCCGGCGGCGATGGCGCCGTCGTCCGATTCCATCAGCCAGGCCCGATAGATGCCGGCGGGCATTTTGTCCGTCAGCCAGGCGCGGAACGACGCCTCGAGCGCCGGCGCGTCGAGGGACAAGCCCATGTCGGTGAACATGCCGATGCGATGACGGACGAGCGCGTCGATGTCACGCAGTGTTGCCTCTCGCACCCGATACGACATTTCACGCTGAGTATAATCGCGGCATGACAGAGACGCGCCGCGGTCCGGAACCGCCTGATCTCAGAGAGAAAGGTGGAATGAAAGACGGCCAGCCACAGCGATCGAACGCGCGGCTGTTCATGCAGTTCATGGCGTTCGGCGGCTGCTCGCAGACGGCGCCGCTTGCCGACGCACTGGCGCGGGCGAAGATTTCCGGCGTGCTCTACGAGGATGTCAACGATCCGCGGGGCATCGGGCTGCTGACCTTCAACGAGGATCCCGATTTCTTCCTCGACCGCGTGCGTCCGCTGCTGAATGGTCAGGACTTCTCGGTGCTGACGCAGAAGAAGGAATTCACGATGCTCGGCCGCACCTATGCGATCGGCTACGAGCCGGATCTGACAGAGATCCTGCAGAATCGGCCGCGCCGGACGGTGCTGAATCCTCTCTGGAAATGGGCGCTCTGGTACCCGCTGCGGCGGAGCGGCAAGTTCGCGCAGCTGCCAGTCGAGGAACAGCGCGTCATTCTCGCCGAGCACGGCGCCATCGGCATGTCGTTCGGGGCCGGCGACTACGCCCACGACATCCGGCTGGCCTGCCACGGCCTCGACAAGGACGACAACGACTTCATCGTCGGCCTCATCGGGAAGGATCTCTACCCGCTCTCGGCGATCGTGCAGACGATGAGGACTACGCAGCAGACGTCGCTGTACCTCGAACGGCTCGGACCGTTTTTCGTCGGGCGGGTCGTCTGGCAGAGCGCGGACTAAGACCAACCGACGAGAGCGCAAAGGTCGCAGAGAAAATCTTCTCTCTGCGTGCTCAGCGTGCTCTGCGGTTACTCGTCTTTCAGGTCCGCGGTCGCTGCGAAGGTCGGCGGCTTGCGGTGCTTCGTCGCCTGCTCGTACGCGTACGCCAGCTTGATGAGCGTGGCCTCGCTCCAGGCGCGGCCGAAGAACGACACGCCAACGGGCAGTCCCCTGAAGTACCCGGCCGGCACCGTAATGTGCGGATAGCCGGCCACCGACGTAATCGTCGACGGCGCCTCCGCATTCGCGCCGGAGCTGTCGCCGTTGACGAGATCGATCAGCCAGGGCACGCCGCCCGTCGGTGAGAAGAGCGCGTCGAGCCGGCGCGCCGTCATGGCGGCGTCGATTCCCAACGCTCGCGCCTTCTGACGGTTCGCGGCGAGCGCGGCCTTGTACTTCGGGTCGGTCAGCGGCCCCTTCTTCTCGGCCATCGTCAGGATCTCCTGGCCGAAGTACGGCATCTCCTGCTCCTTGTGCGCGTCGTTGAAGGCGATCACGTCCTTCAAGGAATGCACCGGCGAGGCCGGTCCCAGCCAGGTCAGATACTTGTTGAGATCCGCCTTGAACTCGAACAGCAGCACCTCGAATTCGCTGTCGCCGAACTTGCCGAGCGTCGGGATCTTGACCGGATCGACGATGATCGCGCCCTGCTGCTTCATCGTCTGGATGGCGGCATCGGCCAGGCGATCGGCGGCGCCGCTGTATCCAAACAGTTTGTCGCGCACGATGCCGATGCGCGCGCCTTTCAGCCCGTTGGCATCGAGTGCCTTCGAGTAGTCCGCCGGCGCAGACCGCCGTGCCGGGACGTTCGTGGCCGAATCATCGGGATCGGCCCCTGCCATGGCCGCAAGAAGCACGGCGGCGTCGGCGACCGACCGCGTCATCGGGCCGGCCGTATCCTGACTGTGCGCGATCGGCACGATGCCGCTGCGGCTCAGGAGCCCGAGCGTCGGCTTGATGCCGACGAGCGAATTGCTGCTCGATGGCGACACGATCGATCCGTCGGTCTCCGTGCCGACGGCGGCCGCGGCGAGATTCGCGGCGATGGCGGCACCTGAGCCCGAGCTCGAACCCGAGGGGTTGCGATCGAGGGCATAGGGGTTCCTCGTCTGCCCACCGCGTCCGCTCCAGCCGCTCGAGGAGTGTGTGGAGCGGAAGTTCGCCCACTCGCTGAGGTTCGTCTTTCCCAGGATCACTGCGCCAGCCGCGCGGAGGCGCGCCGCGACGAAGGCGTCCTGTGGCGGCGTGACGCCGGCCAGCGCCAGCGAGCCGGCGCTCGTCATCATCTTGTCCGCGGTCGCGATGTTGTCCTTCAGCAGAATCGGAATGCCGTGCAGCGGGCCGCGCGCCCCGCGGGCTCTGCGCTCGACATCGAGCTGGTCGGCGAGGGTCAGCGCATCCGGGTTCGTCTCGAGCACGCTGCGCAGCGCGGGACCACCGCGATCGATCGACACGATTCGCGCGAGATACTTTTCCACGAGCGACCGCGAGGTCTCGCGGCCGGACTGCATCTTCTGTTGCAGCTCCACAATCGTCGCCTCGTCGAGATCGAATGATTGTGGGGAGCGTGACTGCGCGAGCGTGATGCTGCTCGCCAGCAGGAGCGCGGCCGTCAAAAGCCGTCGATTGGGCATGCCGACGATGATAGCCGAGCGTTATCGCGGCGTCGCGGACTGCTCGAGAAACGCCTCGATGTCGGCGGCCGGGCGCGCGCCGGAGGTTCTGGCCACTTCCTTGCCGCCCGCGAAGACAGCCATGGTCGGGATCGATCGAATGCCGAAGCGCTGACCGAGGTCCGACAGTTCGTCGGTGTTCACTTTGACCACCAGCGCCTTGCCGGCCTGCCGCGCGGCGACCTTCTGCAGTTCCGGCGCCACCATGCGGCAGGGGCCGCACCACGGCGCCCAGTAGTCGACGATCACCGGCACCGACGCTGAAGCCACCAGCCGATCGAAATCGGCCGAGTTGTGGATGTCAATCGGCGACGGCGGCGCGGGGATTTCCGTCTTGCAGCGTGCGCATCGTACGCGCTCGCTCAGTCGATCGTAAGCCAGCCGATTCTTTTGACCGCAGGATGGGCACGCCACGATGAGTCCACGCGCGTCGGGTTCGTACACCGCCATCCTTCTATTCTAGCGGCCTAGACGACGTGCGACGAGACGAAGCTCATGGCCTATTTTCGCGCGCGCTTTGTTTTCGCGACCGGCTGCTTCACCGGCGCGGCGGACATCACGGCATTACCGAGCAGGGCGACGCTGATCGCGTACGAATTCGCGCAGTTGTACTCGAGCAGCGCGTCGTAGTTCTGATAGACGAGAAAGTGGCGCGTCGTCCCCGACACCAGCGATGCGTCCGGCATGGATGCCGGCAGGGGCTTGCCGCCCGGCAACCGGACGCCAAGTTCCGCCCAGCGCGCACGCGGAAGCGCGACGGTCATGTCGCGCCTGGCGCGGCAGCCGCCGCTGCGCCGCGCGACGCCTCCGGCAATCCGGCGCGCCGCCTCACGGCCGACGGCGACCTCGCGTCCCCAGGTTTCGTCAGCGCGCCAGCCGTTCCCTTTGAGATAGTTGGCGACCGACGCGAAGATGTCGGCTTCGTCCGACCAGATATCGCGGCGCCCGTCGCCATCCCAGTCCTCGGCGAACTTCAAGTAGCTCGACGGCATGAACTGGACCTGGCCCATCGCGCCGGCCCACGAGCCGCGCAGTCGGGCCAGTTCGATGTCGCCGCGATTGACGATCTCGAGCGCGTTAAGCAATTCGCCGCGGAAGAACGCCGAGCGGCGCGGATCCCACGCGAGCGTTGCCAGCGCGGCGACGATCGGCCGCGTGCCCGTGAAGCGGCCGAAGCTCGATTCCATCCCCCAGATGCCGGCGATGATCCGGGGCGGCACGCCGTAGCGGTCGCTGACCTCGTTCAGCAGCGCGCGATGTCGCGAGACGATCTCACGCCCGGCGCGGATGGTCTTCGGCGACAGGGCACGACCCAGGTATGTCTCGAGGGAGAGCACCGTTTCCGCCTGGGCCCGATCCCGCTCGAGGACCACGGGGAGCGGTTCCTCGATGCCCCCGAGGGCTTCGTCGACGATCTCGGGCCGGATGCCTCGCGCCAGCGCGTCCGTTCGGACGCCGGCGAGCCATTCCGAGAACGATGGGCGCGCGATCTCCTGCGCCTGCGCAAAGGCCGAGGTAGAAATGACGATGGGTGCGACCAGCAGGAGCAAGCAAGTCTGAAGCGTCCCGCGAAGCGACCGGGCGGCCTTCACGCGTCTCGCTTCAAGCTTCTGACTTCCCACTTCAGACTTCATAGCCCAGTCTACATCCCTTCAAGCGGTCGACTGGACCTGTGCGCCCTCGCTCTACGTAACTGAGCCATTCGCGGGCACGGACCGTGCTGTCGGCAGAGGCAGTGGCAGAGTCTTTCAAGCGGACGGAGCTGGTCATTCCCTGGCGGGCGCTGCTGAAAGTCATCGCCGCGGTCGCGCTCGTGTGGATGTGGCTGAGGCTCGTCGAGCTCGGCCTTGTGATCATCGTCGCGGTGCTGCTGGCAGTGACGCTGAACCCGATCGTCAACTGGCTCGAGCGCCACAGGCTGCCGCGGGCGGTGGCCGCCACCGTGGTCGGATTCGTCTTGGTCGCCGTCGTGGGAGGGTTCCTGGCCGCCAGCTGGGCGTCGCTCTCGAGCGAGGCCAGTTTAGCGGCGGAACACATCCGCCAATTCGAGCGGGACACACTCGAGCGGTTGCCAGGATGGGTGCGCGAAGCCGTGGGTGGAGCGGGCGCCGTGGATATTCAGTCCCAGATCGCACCCTACGCGCTTGAACTCGGACAGTCCGCCTTGTCGGCGATCGTCGTCGCTCTGCTGGCGTTTGTCCTGACGCTGTATCTGCTGATCGAAGGCCGGCGCACGCGCGACTGGCTGATGGCGTTCGTGCCTAGGGCGCACCGCGGCAAGGTCGAGGAAACGCTCTGCGTGGGGGAACGGGTTATCTCCGCGTACGTCGCCGGCAATGTCATCACGTCGATCTTCGCCGCGCTGGTCGTCGGCGTCGCCCTGTCGCTGCTGCACGTGCCGGGTGCGCTCCTGCTTGCGCTGATCGCCGGCCTGTTCGATTTCGTGCCGGTGGTGGGGTTTATCGTCTCGAGCATCTTCGCGGTGATCATGGCGATCTCCGTCTCCGCGGGCACGGCGGTCGCTGTCCTGGCTCTTTACTGCGGGTATCACTTCGTGGAGAACTACGTCATCGCGCCGTGGGCGTACGGCGACCGGTTGAAGCTTTCCAATCTCGCGGTGATTCTGGCGTTCGCGATCGGCGCCGCACTCGCCGGGGTGATCGGCGCGCTGATTGCGCTGCCGGTTGCCGCGGTCTATCCAGCGATTGAACAGATCTGGCTGCGTGACGCGCTGGCCGACGACACGGTCGCCGAGCACCGCGCCATCGAGCATCGCAAAGCCGGTTGAGCGTCAGTGCGCCGCTTCGACGTGCCCGCCGGCCTTCGGCCTCTTCATCAACAGCACGAGCGGAACCAGCGCGAAGAACATGATGCCCAGAAGCTGAAAGATGGTGACGAACGACATCATCGTCGCCTGACGCTGGACGACGCCGAACAGGGCGGCGTAGGCGCGATTGGTGGCGGTGACGGCGTCGGCGCCTGCCGCGATGAACGCGTTCTTCATCTGCGCGAGCATTGTCTGAGCCGCCGGATTGAAGGGCGTGATGTTGGCGCCAAGCAGCGCCGTCGTCGACTGGCCGTCGCGCGCGAGCATCGTGCCCGTGGCCGCGATGCCGACACTGCCGCCAATGTTCCGCATCAGGTTGAACAGGCTGGTCGCGTTCCCCATGCGCTCGCGGGGGATCGGATCCATCGAAACGGTCGTGAGCGGCACGAACAGCAGCGACATGCCGATTCCTTGTATCAGCTGCGGCCAGAAGATGTCCCAGTAGCCCGCCTCCAGGTTCAGGTGCGACAGCCACAGCAACGAGCTCCCGCCGATCATCAGGCCAACGGTGAGGAGCTTTCGGGGATCGAAGCGGCCGGTCATCAGACCGGTGACCGGCATCATCACGAAGGCGCCCATGCCACGAGGCGCCATGGCGATGCCGGCTTGAAGCGGCGGATAGCCGAGCAGCGTCTGCAGCATCACCGGCAGCAGCACCATGCTGCCGTAGAGGACGAATCCCACGACCGTCATCAGAAAGACGCCCACGGCATAGCTGCGCGCTTTGAAGACACGCAGGTCGACAATCGGATCGTCGGTCGTCAACTCGTGCACGACGAGTGCCACCAGGGTAACGGCGCTGATGACCGCGAGCGCGGTGATGAAGGTTGATTCGAACCAGTCTTCCTGCTGTCCCTTGTCGAGCACGATCTGCAGCGCGCCGATACCCACCACCAGCATCCCCATGCCCCAGTAGTCCACCTTCCGCAACTCGGTGCGCAAGTACGGCGGATCGAAGATATAGAGCTTCGTCATCACGATCGACGCGATGCCCACCGGGATGTTGATGTAGAAGACCCAGCGCCAGCTGTAGTTGTCCGTCAGCCACCCGCCGAGGACCGGACCCAGAATGGGCGCGACGACGATGCCGAGCGCCCAGAAACCCATGGCTTTGCCGCGATCTTTCGGCGTGAACGCCTCCAGCAGCACGGCCTGTGACAGGGGTTGCAGCGCGCCGCCCGTCGCGCCCTGGAGAATCCGGAAGACGATCAGCATGCCGAGCGTCGGCGCGAGACCGCACAGGAACGACGAGGCCGTGAAGCCGACCACCGAGAGCATCAGCAGGCGCTTGCGACCGAAGGTGCTCGCCAGCCACCCGGTCATCGGCAATACGATCGCGTTGGCGACGAGGTACGAGGTCAGCGCCCACGTCGCCTCGTCGATGGACGCCGAAAGGCTGCCGGCGATGTGCGGCAGTGACACGTTCACGACTGTGGTGTCCAGCACCTCCATGAAGGTGGCGAACATCACCGAAACGGCTATCAGCCACGGATTGATGTTGCGTGTTTCGTTCATGCGTCACGCGTCGGGGACTGGGGGACTAGGGGACTGGGGGACTACGGTGCTGGTTGAGTCCCCAAGTCCCCATGTCCCCAAGTCCCTACTTCGTGTACACCGTCGGAGTCACCGACAACCCGGGCCGCAGCAGGTGCTCCGGGTCCTGCCCGGAATCGAGCACGATCTTCACGGGGACGCGCTGCACGATCTTGACGAAGTTCCCGGTCGCGTTCTCCGGTGGCAGCAGACTGAACCGCGCGCCGGTGGCGCCGGCGATGCTGTCGACCTTGCCGTTGAACGAACGGCCGCCGAGCGCGTCGACCGTGACGGTGGCGCGCTGGCCGGCGCGCACGTCCTTCAACTGCGTTTCCTTGAAGTTGGCGGTCACCCACACGTCGTCCAGCTGCACGAGCGCCAGCAGCGGCTGGCCGGGTTGCACGACCTGTCCGGGGTTGAGGCTTTTCTTCGAGATGACGCCGCGCGCCGGCGCTTTGATGGTCGCGTACTGCAGGTTCAGCTCCGCCTGGGCGAGATTGGCGCGCGCCTGTTGGACCCGGGCTTCCGCCGCCGCGGCGCGCGCCTTGGTCATGCTGACCTGCTCTGGAGCGGTTTCCGCCGTCTTCAGCTCCGCATGCGCCTGCTCGGCGCCGGCGCGTGCCTGAATGATTTTGCTCTCGGCGACACGAATGCCGGCCTCCGCTTCGGCAACTTGAGACCGCGCGGAATCGAGCCCCGCTTTCTGCGCGTCGGCGGCAGCCACCAGCGTGTCGAACTGCTGCTGCGAGACTTCGTCTTTTGCGAGAAGGCCACGCAGACGCTCGACATCCCGCGCCGCTTTGGCCGCAGTGGCCTCTGCCTCGCGCACGCGCGCCTGCGCGGTCGTCAGCCGGGCACGGGCGGCATCCAGCTCCCGCTCGGCGCCCGTGATGCCGCCCTGGGCCTGGACGATGCTCCCGCGCGCCGTCGTGACGTTGCTCGCGGCGGTCGTCGACGTGATCGGGACGTTGCTGCGTGCCGCGATGGCGGTCGCCTCGGCGTCGGCGAGCTCGGCGCGCGCTTTGTCCGCGGCGACGTCATAATCCCGGCGATCGAGCTCCACGAGCACGGCGCCCAGCTCGACCCGCTGGTTGTCGTTGACGGCAACCTTCGTGATGGTGCCGCCGACGCGCGCCGCGACCTGTGTGACCGGTGCATCCACCTGCGCGTCGTCGGTCGATTCGTGTCCGGCGGTCAGCCAGAACCACACGCCGACGCCGATGGCTGCCACGACCAGCACGGCGGCGATGAGGCGGATGCGAGAACTCATCGCACACCTCCCAGCAGCTGGCGGAGGATAGCCTCGCCCGTGCCGATGCCTTTCAGCAGCCCACCCTTCGCGAGGTCGTAGCCGTACTTCGCCGAGATGAACTGCTCGTTGGCGATGGCGACGGCTTCCTGCGCCTGCACCACCTCGATGTTGCTCGCCACGCCGGCGGCGAAGCGGTCGCGCGCCTGGATCAGCTGCTGAGCGGCGAGGTCGCGCGCGCGCGTCCCGGTTTTCAATTGCTGCGCCGTCGCTTCGAGATCGAGAAACGCGGTCCGGACCTCGTAATAGATCGACGCCTTCAGGTCTTCCGCCTCGGCGCGGCGCTGCCGGAGATCCGCGTCCGCTTCGAGCAGCTTGCCGCGGACGCGCCCACCTTGAAAGATCGGAATGCTGACGACGCCGCTCACCGCGTAGGTGACTTGCGCGTCGCTCGGCGAGAGGCCGATGTCGCCGTAGTCCGCGTTCACCCGCACTGACGGCAGTAGACCGCTGGCAGCGGCGCGACGCGTGGCCTCGGCCGCACGCACCCGTTCGAGGGCAGCTTGGTAATCGGGCCGCGTCCGGTAGGCCTGCTCGATGGCGCTGTCGAGCGTCAGGTCGGACGTCGGCAGCTCCGGGAGATTGGCATCGAGCGCGAAATCCTGACCGAGCGGCAAGCCGATGGCGCGCGCGAGCTGTAATTTCGCCTTCTCGAATTCGTTCGCGTTGACCGTGGCGCGCTGCGTCTCGGTACTGAGCTGCACTTCGGCGCGCAGCACGTCGATTCCGGCCACCAAGCCGTTCTGCTTCAAATTCAGCGCCTGGTCGTACAGCGCCTGCGCGGTCTGCTGTTGGGCACGGGCCGATTCGGCACGCGCGCGCGACCCGAGCGCGTGGACGTACAGCGTGCCCGCGACATGGATCACGAAATCGCGCGCGCTCAACGACATGAGTCGCGCGGCTTCGGTGTTGTGTGTCTCGGCGCGCGCGTCGTGCAGGGCGGCAAAGTCGACCACCGATTGCGACACCGACACGCGGGCGTCAAAGACGTTGAACGGGCCGATGATGTTAGGGACGCCGGGGAACAATGGCGCGCCCTCCGCCGACCCCAAGCCGAAGGCCTGCAGGTTGATCTTCTGCCGCGTTTCGGAGATGTGGACATTCACGTTCGGCAGCAGCTCGCTGAGCATCTTCCAGCGGACACCGCGCGCGCGGCCGACGCCATCTTCGGCGAGCAGCACGCCGAGATTGTGTTGAAGCGCCCGCACGATCGCGTCTAGGACCGTGATCGTGACGACTTCATGCGTCGCCGTCCCCGTGGGGACGCCGCCGATGAACGGCGTCATGGCGGGCGCTACCTGTGGCTGGACGTCAGTGCGAGGCTGGGCCGCAGCCGGGGTGGCCAGAAGCAACGCGAGAACGAGCGGGGCGGCTTTCACGGACTGGATGCCTTTCTCGTCGCGTCACAGGCTCGATGAGAGGGCGCTCGGAAGGCCGTGTCGAGGCTCGTAGACCGACGTGCACCGGAAGCAGCGCAGAAAGGTTAGGGTACTACAGCATGACGACGCGAAGATTGACGGGCCGCCGGTTCCGAACGTGAGCCGCATGGAACCGCCGAGTGTCTAAGACTGCAATGCGCGCGCGCCGAGGCGTCGTGTGTCTGCTCAGCTTGGTCGTCGTTCTTCGATGGCCGGCGGCGGCGCACGGTCAGAGCGCGTTATCCGGCGAAACCATTCGCATCACCCGCGCGAACGGCACCATCACGGTCGATGGCGACCTCTCGGACGAAGCCTGGCGCACGGCAACGCGCATCGAAAAGTGGTACGAGGTCAATCCTGGCGACAACGTCGAGCCGAAGGTCAAGAACGTCGGGTATCTGACATACGACGATCAGTTTTTTTATGCCGCCTTCGAGTTCGAGGATCCGAACCCGAAGGAGATGCGGGCGCCGTACGCCGATCGCGACAATATCGGCAACGGGTTCAACGACTACGGCGGCATCATCCTCGACGCCGGCAACACCGGCCGGACCGCGACGTTCTTCGTCGTGACACCGCGGAACATCCAGTACGACGCGATTACCGATGACGCGTCGGGCGAGGATTCGTCGCCCGACTTCTTCTGGCAGTCGGCGACGAAAGTATACGACCATCGGTGGACGCTCGAAATCCGCATCCCGTTCTCGTCGCTCCGCTACCGGAATGCCGATCCGCAGACCTGGGGGATCCTGCTCTACCGTAACTATCCCCGCGATCGGCACTACCAGTTCTTTTCGGCCACGCTGCCGCGAGGCGGCGCCTGCTTCGTCTGCCACTCGAATACGCTCGTCGGTCTCGAGCGCCTGCCCTCGGGCGGGCACGTCGTCGCCGCGCCCTACGTAAGCGCGAGCGGGGAGGCGCGGCCGCGCGACGGCCTCGGCACACCGCTTGGTCCGGACCGCGTCAAGCCGCACGCCGGTCTCGACGTGAAGTTCACGCCGAACGC
>Ga0114129_10015144_pt1 | contig 10976 bp, 6 predicted proteins | sample RhiMetdeltSRZDD1_FD_80071 | JGI IMG/M metagenome (GOLD analysis project Ga0114129, IMG submission 80071) | Populus rhizosphere microbial communities from Tennessee, USA - Rhizosphere MetaG P. deltoides SRZDD1 (version 2) (version 2) | ecosystem: Host-associated > Plants > Roots > Rhizosphere >... | reverse complement strand
GAGGCGACGATGTCGACGCCGGCCGCATCGAACGCGTCGATCGTCTTCCGGGCCAGCTCGAGGCCCGTCTTCCGGCGTCCGGCGTGCACCGCGAGCGCGCCGCAGCAGTCCTGTGTTCTGGGCGCGGCCACCTCGTAGCCGTGCGCAGCGAGGACCCGGGCGGTGGCGGCGTTCACGTCGCCGAAGAGGACGCGCTGGACGCACCCGGTGAGCAGGCCCACGCGGGCGGTTTGCTCTCCGAGGGCCCCTGTGAGCTCCGGCGGCGCCTCCGCCGCGCGCCAGCGCGGGGCCAGCTCAGCCAACGGGCGGAGAAAGCCGGGTAGCGGCAGGTGCCGCCCGACCGGTGCGAGCTTCAGCGCCCAGCGCAGCCGGCGCGGGCGGGCGACCACGGTCAGAACGGCGGACCTCAGCGCACGCTCGCGGCGCGGCCGGCGAAACTCCTGCTCGATCGTGGCGCGCGTCTGCTCGATCAGCCGGTCGTAGAGGACACCCGACGGGCACGAGCTCACGCACGCCATGCAGCCGAGGCAGCGATCGAAGTGCTCGACCACCGTCCGGTTGAGCTGGAGGGTGCCATCGGCGAGCCCTTCCATCAGGTAGATGCGCCCGCGCGGCGAGTCCATCTCCTCTCGCCAGAGGTCCCAGGTCGGGCACGTCGGCAGGCAGAACCCGCAGTGGACGCACGTGCTGATGAGCTCGCGGTCGATCCCGGTCACGCGAGGACACCGCCGGGATCGAACTGCTCCCTGACCCGCTCGGCGAGCGCCGACCACGGCTGCTCGTACGCTTCGGGGAGGTACGCGAAGCACGTGGGACCGATGCGGACGAGCGCTTCCGGCAGCTCCTCGAGCACCCCTCCGAGCTCGCCCGCCGCGAACGCCCCGCGCGAGCGGGAGGCCAACTGGCGGGCAGCGACCTCATCCCAGACGTCGCCGTCCTCACGTGCACCCACGAGCGCGCGGCCCCGTTCGACCTGGTCCGAGGTCGCAGCGCGCCCGCCCTCGAAGAGCAGGGCGAGGACGGGGCGTTTCGCCTTCCAGACGAGGTCGACGGCGCTCGGCGCGAGCTGCGAGTGGCGTACGACCCGCACGAGCGCCCGCACATCCGCGGGCCCCGACACGTCGACGACGAGCGTCCGGCTCGTCTCTGCGACGGGATGGAGCCGCAGGCTGGCGCGCGCGATCAGTCCCAGGCGCCCGTGCGAGCCACAGAAGAGCTTGGCGAGGTCGTACCCGGCGACGTTCTTCACGACCTTCCCCCCGGAGTTCGCGAGCGTGCCGTCGGCGAGCACGACGGTCACCCCGAGGACAAGGTCGCGCATCCGCCCGTAACGATGCGCCCGCGGGCCGAAGAGGTCGCCGGCGATCGCCGCGCCGATCGTCGGGTCGCCTGGGGGGTCGAGAGCGAGCCTCTGGCCGTGCTCCGCCAGGCGTTCGTTCAGCGCCGAGAGCCGGATGCCCGCCTCCACGGTGACCGTGAGGTCGCCCGCCTCGTGCTCGAGCAGCCGGTTGAGGTACCGCGTCGAGACGACGAGGTCGCCACCGCCACGCTCGATCGAGACGCGTTGACCCTCGCCGGCCGCGCGCTCGAACACCTCGCCTGCCTGGGCGACCGTCAGCGGCTCGGCTTCAAAGACGCTCGGCAAGCCCGGCTCTCTCGAGAGGATGTGCTCGGTACGGGCCCGGCACCTCGCCGCAGAGCCGGGGGGTGGGGAGCACCTTCCCCGGATTCGCGAGGCCGGCCGGGTCAAACCCGCGGCGCAGGCGGCCCATGGCCTCGAGGTCGTCCGGGCCGAACATGCTCGGCATTGAGCAGGCCTTGTCCACGCCGATCCCGTGCTCGCCGGTCAGCGAGCCGCCCGCGTCCATGCAGGCGTCCAGGATAGCCATGGCCAGCTTCTCCGCACGCTCGGCCTGGCCCTCTTCGCGGGCGTCGTAGAGGACGAGCGGATGGAGGTTGCCGTCACCGGCATGGAAGACATTGCCGACCCGGAGGCCGTGCTCGCGCTCGAGCTCAGCGATCCGGCGCAGCACATCGGGCAGGCGGGTCCGCGGGACGACCCCGTCCTGGACGTAGTAGTCGTGGCTCACCCTTCCCATGGCCGCGAAGGCCGCCTTGCGGCCTCGCCAGAGGAGCGCCCGCTCGACCTCGTCGGCCGCGACCCGGATCTCCACCGCGCTGGCCTCGCGGCAGAGGTCCTCGACCGCCGCGAGATCGTCCTCGACCTGCCCCGCCGGCCCGTCCAGCTCGACGATGAGGACCGCTGCCACATCCGGGTAGCCGGGATGCACGGCGGCCTCGGCGGCCTCGATCGTGAGGCGGTCCATCATCTCGATCGCAGCAGGGAGGATTCGGGCGGCGATGATGCCCGACACCGCCGTGCCGGCCTGGTCGGTCGAGTCGAAGCCGGCGAGGAGCGTGCGCACCGCCTCGGGCTGCCGGAGCACCCGAACGACGATCTCGGTGGCGATGCCGAGCGTGCCCTCGGAGCCGACGAAGGCGCCGAGCAGATCGGGGCCGGGATCGCCGGCCCGCAGACGCACCAGCTCGCCGTCCGGCAGGACGACCTCGGCCTCGAGCACGTGGTTGACGGTGAAGCCGTGCTTCAGGCAGTGGGCTCCTCCGGAGTTCTCCGCGACGTTGCCGCCAATCGTGCAGACCTGTTGGCTGGAAGGATCGGGCGCGTAGAAGAACCCGTGCGAGGCGACGGCCTCCGTGATGGCGAGGTTCGTCACACCGGGCTGGGCTGTCACCCGCGCGCTCTCGAGGTCGACGTCGAGGATGCGGTTCATGCGCGCCAGCGAGATGACGATCCCGTCCGCGACCGGCAAAGCGCCGCCGGAAAGGCCCGTTCCCGCTCCACGGGCGACGAAGGGGACGCCGTCGCGGGCGCAGAACCGCACCACGTCCTGGACGGCCTGCGTGGAGTCCGGAAGGACGACGAGCCCCGGCACGACGCGGTGGCCCGTAAGGCCGTCGCACTCGTAGGTCTTGAGCTGCTCCGGCTCGGTGATCACTGCTGCAGGCCCGAGCGCAGCTTCGACGTCCCGCGCGAACTCCGCCCTCATGCCGACCCCACCGGGATACGTTAACCGTCCGCCATGGACGTCGTCTGTCTGGGAATCCTCGTGGCCGACGCCATCGCCCGTCCGGTCGGCGAGCTTCCCGAACGTGGCTCGCTCGCGCTCGTGGACGAGATATCGCTCCATGGTGGCGGGTGCGCCGTCAACACGGCGAGCGCGCTCGTCCGGCTCGGTCTCACCGCCGGCGTGGCCGGCAAGGTGGGCGACGACGCGCTCGGCCGCTACCTCCTCGACCTGCTCGACGAGCGGGGCGTCGACCGGCGGGGCGTCCTTTCCGATCCGGCGGTCGCCACCTCCGCGACCGTGGTGCTCGTGGATGGTGCCGGCGAGCGGACGTTTCTCCATCTCCCGGGTGCGAACGCCGCCCTGTTCTCCGAGGAGCTCGACCACTCCTACCTCTTCTCCGGGCGGAGCCTCCATCTCGCCGGCGCCCTCGTCATGGAGGCGCTCGACGGCGAGCCCGGAGCCGGGCTGCTAGCGGAGGCGAAGTCGCGCGGGCTCGTGACGAGCCTCGACACGGTCTGGGACGCGACGGGACGCTGGGAGCGCGTCCTTTCCTCGCTGCCTCACCTCGACCTCTTCGCGCCGAGCTTGCACGAGGGGCGTGCGATCACGGGACAGGAGGAACCGGCCGCGGTTGCCGCGTGGCTGCGGGAGCGAGGAGTCGGTGCCGTCGTCATCAAGCTCGGCCCTCTCGGCTGCTACGCGTCGGGGGACGGCTTCGAGGGAACGATCGAGGCGCACCCCGTGGCCGTCGTCGACGGCACCGGCGCCGGCGATGCATTCGTCGCCGGGCTTCTCTACGGCCTCCTCGTCGGCTGGCCGCTCGAGCGCTCCGCGCGCTTCGCGAACGCAGCCGGTGCGCTGGCGACGACCGCGGTCGGTGCCGTAGAAGGAGTCCGAAACCTCGGGGAGACACTCGCCTTCGCACAGCTCGCGGAGGAGTGAGCGCCGTGAGGACATCCCTCCTCGCGGAATGAGCCCGATCGGGCCTGGACGGCGAAGACCGCGGGGAAGACCGGGGCCGCGAATCTCGTCTTGCGGAGACGTTGCACCCTGACGGAGGGAACACGCTGCGAGAGCGCAGGCCGGAGGACGGCACCAAGGTTCGTGACGGTGGTCGCTGCTGATGGCGGTTGCGGTGCCGAGGGCGGGGGGCCTGGCGTCCGACGGGGTCCTGCTCGTCGGTCGCGAGCATGAACGTGCCCTCGTAGACGAGCTGCTCGGACGCGCCCGGAGCGGGCGCAGCGACGCGCTCGTCGTCCGCGGAGAGGCCGGGATCGGCAAGACGGCGCTCCTGGAGTACGCCGTCGAGCAGGCCGAAGGCATGACCGTGGCGCGTGCGCTCGGCGTCGAGTCCGAGGCCGAGCTCCAGTTCTCGGGGCTGCTCGAGCTCCTGCGCCCGTTCCTCGAGCACCTTCCGCAGATCCCGTCGCAGCAGGCCGGCGCGCTGCGCAGCGCGCTCGGGCTGTGCCGTCCGGAGGCGCACGACCGCTTCACGATCGGCGCTGCCACCCTCAGTCTCCTCGCGGCGGCCGCCGAGGCGAGCCCGTTACTCGTCGTCGTCGACGACGCGCAGTGGCTCGACTGCGCGACCCGTGATGCGCTTCTCTTTGCGACCCGGCGCCTGGTCGCCGACTCCGTGGCGATTCTCTTCGCGGTCCGCGAGAACGAGGGCCGCTCCTTCGATCCGCCGTGGGTGGAGCGTCTCGAGCTCGACGGGCTCACGGCGGACGAAGCGGTCGGCCTGCTTGCCTGTTGTGACGGGCAGGCTGTTTCACCGGAGATCGTCGAACGGCTCTGGGAGGCTACGCGGGGCAACCCGCTCGCCCTGCTCGAGGTTCAGAGCCTTCTCACCGGAGAGCAGCTTCTGGGTCGGGAGGCGCTCCCGGACCCGATCCCTGCCGGCGCGACGCTCGAGCGCGCCTTCGCCCTCCGGGCCGAGTTGCTCCCGGAAGCATCGCAGCGCGCGCTGCTGGTCGCCTCCGTCTCGCTGTCGGCCGAGCTCGCTCCGGTCGGCGAGGCGCTGTCGGCCCTCGGTATCGACGGCGCCGCGCTCGAGGCGGCCGAGGATGCGGGCCTCATCGCGATCGCGGACGGACGAATCGACTTTCGCCATCCTCTCGTCAGGTCCGCGCTGTTTCACGGCGCTGCTCCGTCCGAGCGCCGGGACGCGCATCGAGCGCTGGCAGAGGCCATGCGCGATCGCAGCGATCCGGAGCGCTGGGCCTGGCATCTCGCCTGGGCCGCCCTCGGGGTCGACGAGGAGGCCGCGAACGCGCTCGAGCTCGCCGCCCTCCAGGCCAGGGAGCGCTCCAGCTACGCGGCCGCCGCGGCGGCGATGGAACGGGCCGCGAGCCTGACCGCAGACGAGGAGCGGCGCCTTCCGCGCCTCTACGCGGCCGCCGATGCAGCCCTCCACGCGGGGAACGCGGAGGACGCAGAGGCGCTTCTCGCGGCGCCGCTGCTGGCGGACGGTGAGCCGCTGCTACGGGCTGAGGCTTTGAGGCTCCAGGGACGAATCGAGTACCTCGCGGGCAGGCCGAAGCGTGCCGGCGACCTTCTGCTCGAGGCGTCCGCCCTGCTCGAGGACGTCGATCGCCGGCTCGCCGTCGAGATCTGTACCGAGGCGTGCAGCGCGCGACTCGGCGTCGGCGACGCACCCGGGATGCTCGCGGCGGCGGAGCGCGCCCATGCGCTCGCCGCGGACACCGAGGACGCCGAGATCCGCCGGCTCGTCTCGCTCACCCTCGGCTGGGTCCTCTGCTACGTCGGCAGGTCGGACGAGGGCACGCCGCTCCTGGAGGAGGCGGTCGAGTCTCCCGCGGAGATCGGCTCGCAGCTCGACTCGCTGAGCCTCCTGCGGATCGGAGTTGCGCTCGAGTGGCTGGAGCGCTCGCGCGAGGCCTTCTCGTACGCCGCCAGGGACGTGGACGAGGCACGAGCGCAGGGAACGGTGGGCCTGCTTCCGTACCTGCTCTACCAGCAGGCCTGGCATGCCAACCGCGCCGGCCTGCTCAGCGAGGCGTACGCGGCAGCGTCCGAGGCTCTTTCGCTGGCCCGGGAGATGGATCTCTGGCTGCCGCGTGTGCAGGCCCTCCTGATCCTCGTGGCCATCACGGCGAAGCGAGGCGCGGAGCGCGAGTGCCGCGCCTACGCCGACGAGCTCGAGGCGCCGCTCGAGGAGGCCGGTCTGCACGGCTACCGCGTCTGGCTCCGGCAGTCGCTCGGGCTGCTCGAGCTCGCGCTCGGCAACCTCGACGAAGCGGGGAGCGAGCTCGAGGCGGCGGCGCAGGGCCTCGACGAGCTCGGCATTCACTCCCGGGTCATCGTCCCGCGCGCGGAGCTGGTCGAGGTCTACGCACGGGCCGGGCGAAACGAGGAGGCGGAGAGCGTGCTCGCCGCCCTGGGCACGTCGCTCGAGTGCCAGAGCCCGGTCGGCCTGGCCGGCGGCGCCCGCGGTCGCGGGCTGCTCGCTGACGACGATCGGTTCGAGGAATTCTTCGCAGAGGCATTCGCCGAGCACGAGCGCTCGGACGACCGCTGGGCTCTGGCGCGCACCCGGCTCTGCTTCGGCGAGCGGCTCCGCCGTGCCGCGAGGCGCGTCGATGCCCGCGAGCAGCTCAGGCTCGCGCTTCAGGCGTTCGAGGAGATGGGAGCGGAGGCCTGGGCGAAACGGGCCAGCGCGGAGCTGCGGGCGACCGGCGAGAAGCTCAAGCGCCGGCAGGCGTGGGAGGAAGAGGAGCTCACGCCGCAGGAGCTCCAGATCGCCCTCCACGTTGCGCGGGGAATGACGAACCGCCAGGTCGGCGCGGCGCTCTTCCTCTCCCACAAGACGATCGAGTTCCACCTCGGGCGGATCTACCGCAAGCTCAACATGCGCGCCCGGGCGGAGCTGATCAGGCGCTTCGCCACCGACGCGGTGGCGTCCTAGACAACAGGGGCCTCCCGTGGGAGGCCCCTGTCTGCGGTGGTACGTTCGGTCTACTGGTTGACGGTGAGCTGGATCAGAGCACCCAGGCCGGCGCCGACGAAGAACCTGTCGTTGCCGCCGAGGCCGTTGATCGTGAGCCGGTCGTTGGCGGCCTCCGAGTGCGCGATCCGCACCCTCGGATCGAGGCCGACCACGTCGACAATCGCGCCGTCGCGCCGGACGCGGAAGTCGTCGCGGGCGTTCGAGCCGTTGATGACGACGTTGTCGGGCTGTCCGTCTCCGGCACCGCTTCCAATGGCGCCTTCGAGGTCGATGTTCGCGAGCTCGACGTCGGTGCCGTCGAGGTCGTTGACGACCGCGTTGTCGGCGCCGCTGAGCGCCTCGAGGTCGACGCGCTCGACGTCGTTGGTGTCCATGACGATGTTGCCGAGGTTGCGGAAGAAGCGAAGACGGTTGCCGTTGGCGGAGAAGTCGAAGTTCTCGGCGCCCGCGGAGCCGTTGAAGAGCATCGTGTCGGTACCGCCCTGCCCCTCGACGATGTCACTTCCGTCGCCCGGATCCCAGACGAACGTGTCGTGGCCGTTGCCGAGGATGCCGATGTCGCCGCCGCCGTTGCCGTCGACTCGGTCGTTCTGCGCGCCGCCGAGAAGGGCGTCCGCGCCGTCGCCGCCGTTGAGCGTGTCGTAGCCGTCGCCGCCGAACAGGTCGAGCTGGAGCAGTGCCGCAAGGCCCGCCGCACCGGAGATCGTGTCGGCGCCGTCGAGGCCCTTGACGGCGAGATCAGCCACGCCGGTCACGTCCACGAAGGCCGGGATGTTCGAGGCGGTCACCCGTGCGCTGCCGGGCACGGGGGACGGAGCGATGTCGATGACATCTCCCGCCGCGGAGCCGAACACCCTCGCGAGGTCGCCGCCGCCGCTTCCGTCGATCGTGAGCAGGTCGCTCCCCTGCTCGGCGCGCCGGATGCGCAAATCGGCGGCCAGGCCGTCGACCGCGATCCTGCCGGACCACGCGCTGACGTTGATCACGTCGATGCCTGCGGTGCCCCTGGCGGTGATGGTGTCGGGCTGTCCGTCGCCGGCGCCGCCGCCGAGGACGCCCTCGAGGTCGATGTTCGCAAGCGTGACGTCGGTGCCGGTGAGGTCGTTGACGACCGCGTTGTCGGCGCCGCCGAGCGCTTCGAGGTTCACCTGTTCGACGTCGTTGGTGTCCATGACGATGTTGCCGAGGTTGCGGAAGAAGCGAAGGCGGTTGCCGTTGGCGGAGAAGTCGAAGTTCTCGGCGCCTGCTGAGCCGTTGAAGAGCATCGTGTCGGTGCCGCCCTGCCCCTCGATGTTGTCGCTTCCGTCGCCCGGATCCCAGACGAACGTGTCGTGGCCGTTGCCGAGGAGGGCGATGTCGCCGCCGCCGTTGCCGTCCACGAAGTCGTTCTGCGAGCCGCCGAGGAAGTTCTCGGCCCCGACGCCTCCGAGCAGCGTGTCGCGGTCGTCCTGGCCGTTCACCGTCATCGCCTCCGTGTCGGTGAAGACGCCGTTCGCCTCGTCCATCCTGACGCGGTCGTTGCCGCCGCCCGCGTTGACGACGATCCTGTCGAACGCAGCCCGGTCGAAGCTGAGGTCGGCCGAGCCGTTGTCCCCGACGTCGACCTGCAGCGTCGTGGGAACCCCCGCCTGCAGCCGGAGCGCGAGCTGGTCGCTCGCGCCGTTGCCCGTGAGGGTCAGCGTGTCGTTGTTAACGCGCGCCGTGTAGCCGGCGTTCGCACGCTCGGCGGCGAAGCCGAGCACCGCGAGGAAACCCGCGACCACGGCGAGCAGCCGGGCCCAGGGAAAGCCGCTTCTGCGCGAAGGGCTCTCCAGGTAATTGACGACTCCAGACATCTCTCCACCCCTTTGGCCATCGATTTGCGGGCGTTCGCCCGATTGGCCTCGATGGTCGCGCGCAGGGTGCGGTCCTCTCTTCGGGGGAAACCCTGGTCCTCGTTAGAGGGCCCTCCTAGTGAGGGGCGCGCGGTGAGATGCCTTGCCGCGAGATGCCCGGGCGGCGATGCCCGGGCATCTCGGAATGGTTTCCCCTAGGGCGTGGCGGGACGCTTCCTCTCGCAGTCGGCCGCGACGGTGTCCGTGCGGTCGACGAACGCAGTGTCGACCCCGGCGCCGCATGTGATCGTGTCCTGCCCACGGCCGCCGTGGATGCGGTCGTTCCCGCTGCTGCCGTTGAGAGTGTCGTTCCCGGCGTCGCCGAAGATCTGGTCGGCGCCGTCGCCGCCGTTGACCGTGTCGTTCCCCATGCCGCCGGAGACCCAGACGTCGGCGCCGTTTCCGCCGGTCACCGTGTCGTCGCCCGGGCCGCCCCAGACCCGGTCGCTCCCGCCGTTGCCGGCCACGCTGTCGTTGCCGGCGCCGCCCCAGGCGTAGTCGCGGCCTGCGCTCCCGGCGATCATGTCGTCGCCGGCGTAGCCGTGGATGTAGTCGCGGGCGCTCGTCCCCGTGAGACTGTCGTTGCCAGCGGTTCCCTTGATCAGCGCCGCCGAGGCCAGCGGGACGACCACCGCGGCCGTGACCACGGCGGTGAGGGAGAGGATTCGTTTCACGTTCTGCACCTTTCGTCGCTAGGTGACGGCGAGAGGAGCCGTCTACGAGCACAGACGTTCGCTCGCGGCGAATCCGGCGGGCCTTTACGAAACGCGAACAGAGTGGGTTAAAGCGGGGAGCGCCCGTTGCCGGGCGCTCCCCGCTCGATGCGTCTTCGGTTCCCGCCTAGCGGAAGGAGAAGAAGGCGCGGTGCTGGATCCCGTCGGCGCGCGTGAGGACGAACTCACGGCACGTCCCGCCCCAGTCGCGCTGGCTCTGCCAGCGGTAGCGGAACTGGCCGCCGCCGAGCATCTTCAGCTTCGTTGTCCCCTGCGTCTCGGTGACGATCGGCAGCTCGCGCGGCGTGACGAACGCGGGGTCCTGACTCGGAACTCGCAGCGTCGAGCAATCGACCTTGCGCGAGAAGGGCGAGTTGCTCGCCAGCACCTCGTCGGCGTCGTCATATCCGTCGGCGCGGAACTTGACCACGACGACGTCTCCCGCGCCTGCCGGGTTCAAGGAGCCGTAGGGGAGATCGACCCCTGCGGTGAAGCCCTCACGGCAGGCCGGGGCCGTGTCGTACGCCTCGGTGCCGTCGTTGCGGCTCGTCGTCCCGCCGTCGCTCGCGCTGAAGCCTAGGCCGCGGCGCGAGAACGAGGCCCAGAGCGTGCACGTGTTCTCGCCGCCCGTGAGGGCGGTCTCCGCGGCGATGATCGCCGCCCGTCCGGTGACGAACGTCGGGCCGCAGCCCTGGAACTTGAGGCCGTCGTTGACGATCTGGTACGCGAGGTTGTTCCCTCCCGTGCTCCAGTCGTCGTAGAGGTTCGGGTTGAACCCCTTCTTCTCGATCAGGTCCCACACCATGTCCCAGAGGGTGGCCGACCAAGCGTGGCCGATCCCGTGCGGCTGCGACAGCGAGGCGCCGTTGAGCCAGGCGCCCGTCTTGATGCTGTCGTAGGTCGACGGCTGGATCTCCATGTTTCGCGAGTACGGCCGGTTGCGGAGCCCGTTGCTCGTTCGCGGGGGCTCGTAGAGGACGTACGGGTAGATCCCGCGCGGCCCGTCCGGGTTGTCCTTGGCGGTGTCGATCAGCGCCGTGATGGCGTGCCAGTCGCCCCAGCCCTCGCCCATCTGCTCCTGCCCGGTGAGGCAGTTGATGTTGAGGCCGCCGGTGAGGCGGTTAGAGACGCCGTGGCTGTACTCGTGGATGATCGTCGCCGTGTCGAGGTCGCCCACCCGTAGGGGCGCGCGTCCAGTGTTGCGGTGCACCGAGCCCGGGGTCGGCGTCGTCGCGATCGCGGCCTTGATGGTGTTCCCGTCCGTCAGGCCGACCCGAATCGTCGGCACGTTGATCACCGGGAACATCGGCCCTGACGTGAGTGCCGGATT
>Ga0114129_10015143_pt1 | contig 10977 bp, 9 predicted proteins | sample RhiMetdeltSRZDD1_FD_80071 | JGI IMG/M metagenome (GOLD analysis project Ga0114129, IMG submission 80071) | Populus rhizosphere microbial communities from Tennessee, USA - Rhizosphere MetaG P. deltoides SRZDD1 (version 2) (version 2) | ecosystem: Host-associated > Plants > Roots > Rhizosphere >... | reverse complement strand
GGTCATGCTCCCTCCCGAGCCGTGATCGACCGCCAAACGATTCACGTGCATGACCTTGCGGCCGAGCTTGAAACAGAATTCCCGGACTCCAAGGCCATTCAACAAATTTCAGGAACTCGTACTATTCTTGCTACACCGCTGCTTCGCGAAGGCTTGGCTATCGGGTGCATTGTGGTGCGCCGCATGGAGGTGCGCCCCTTTACCCCAGCGCAGATCAAGCTCCTCGAAACCTTCGCCGATCAAGCCGTGATTGCCATCGAGAACGTCCGATTGTTCCGGGAATTGGATGAACGAACAAACGAATTAGCTCGCTCCGTCGGAGAGCTCAAAGCTTTGGGGGAAGTCGGCCAGGCAGTCAGCTCTACTCTTGACCTCCAGACTGTGCTCAGCACCATAGTCGGCCGGGCGGTTCAACTTTCCGGAACTGATTGCGGCATCATCTATGAATATGACGAGCGGACGCAAGAGTTTGATCTTCGGGCCAGCTATCAAATGGAACAAGAGCTCGTCCGGGCCTATCAGGCCACCCCGCTCCGTCTTGGGCAAGGGGCTACCGGTCGAGCTGCAGAAACAAGATTACCGTACCAAATAGCCGACCTTCGCCAGGAGCACGAACTCGCCACGAGAGGGATGCGGCCCCTCTTATTCCGGCTCGGCTACCAATCGCTTCTCGCGGTACCGCTTCTTCTCGAAAAAAAAATCATGGGGGCCTTGACGGTTTATCGGCGTCAAACCGGCAGCTTTGCGCCGGAAGTGGTGAATCTCCTCCAGACTTTCGCCACACAATCGGTCCTGGCGATCCAAAATGCCCGGCTATTCCGGGAGATCGAGGATAAGAGCCGGCAGATCGAAGCCGCCAATCGCCATAAGTCCGAGTTTCTCGCCAATATGTCCCATGAGCTGCGCACGCCGCTCAATGCCATCATCGGTTTCTCTGAAGTCTTAGGTGAGAGACTGTTCGGCGAGCTAAACGAGAAACAAGCCGAGTACACCGACGACATTCTGACCTCCGGCCGCCATCTGCTCTCACTGATCAATGAGATTCTCGATCTGTCCAAGGTAGAGGCCGGGCGCATGGAGCTGGAGCTGGCTACGTTTGACCTTCCCTTAGCCATAGACAACGCGCGCACCTTCGTGCGCGAGCGGGCTACAAAGCACGGCATCACACTCGACGCTACGGTTGACGACCGTCTTGGCGACATCGTCGGTGATGAGCGCAAGATCAAACAGATTCTTCTCAATCTGCTTTCCAACGCGGTCAAGTTCACGCCGGAGGGAGGGCGGATCGGAATCAAAGCCAGGCAAGCTGACGGGTCTGTGGAGGTTTCAGTCAGCGACACCGGGATCGGGATTGCCCCGGAAGACCAGGCAAGGATTTTCGAGGAGTTTCGCCAGGTGGGCTCCGACTACGCGCATAAGACCGAAGGAACGGGGCTTGGATTAACGTTGGCCAAGAAGTTCGTCGAGCTGCATGGAGGAAAGATCTGGGTGGAGAGCGAGACGGGGAAAGGCAGTAAGTTCACGTTCACGCTGCCGATCGGATAGGAATATTCTCCCGCAAAGGCGCAAAGGACGCCAAGTTCGGAGAATTAGAAAAAAGATTTTTACTTTGCGAGCTTAGCGTCTTGGCGGGAGATAAATCCGAATCCGGCAAAAGATTGTCTCGCGCAAAGGCGCAAAGTCGCCAAGTGTAAATCAAATACGGGAGGTGTTTGTGAAAAGAATAATTTGTTTTGGAGCTTTCCTTCTTGGGTTTGCCCTTGTTTGCGGGATCCCGGAAGCAGGCGCGCAGGAATTTTTTAAGGGCAAGTCCATGACGATTGTGGTGGGCAACTCGGTCGGAGGAGCGCAGGATGACTGGGCTCGCTTCCTAGCGCAGCATCTCGGTAAGCACATTCCGGGCAATCCGTCGATCATCGTGCAAAACATGGCCGGTGCCGGAGGCATTGTTGCCGCCAATCATATTTATAATATCGCCAAACCGGATGGCTTGACTGTCGGCATGGTCAATCCGGCGATCTACACCGATCAGCTGCTCGGCGCGAAAGAAATAAAGTTCGACTGGCCAAAATTTGGCTGGATCGGTTCGCCGGAGCAAATCGATCAGGTTTTGTTCATGCGCACCGATACGCCGTATAAAACGCTGGAAGATATTCGCAAAGCAGCCGAGGCGCCGCGCTGCGCGAGCCTGGCGCGCAGCGGACTTGGTTATTTTCTTCCGAAGCTCATGGAAGAGGGGCTGGGTATGAAGTTTCAAATGGTCGTCGGGTATGGCGGTGGCGGCGAGATGAATCTGGCGATCGAGAAGGGGGAAGTGGTGTGCCGCGCCGGGACGGGGTCGGCTTACGTTTCCCGCGAGCCCACGCGCACGTGGATCAAGAACGGATTTGTCCGTGCTCTGGTGCAGAGCGGATCCAAGCGTTTTTCAAAATTGCCGGACGTGCCGACGATCTACGAATTGTTTGACGCCAATAAGACGCCCGATGCCACCAAGCGCGTGGCCAAAGTCATGCTTTCCTCCGGCGAGCTCGGCCGCCCGATCATGGCGCCACCGGCTACGCCAGCCGACCGAATAAAAATCCTACGCGACGCCTTTGCAAAAAGCATGAGCGACCCGGCGCTGCTCGCCGAGGCGAAGAAAAGAAACTGGGACATCGACTTGCTGAACGGTGAGGAACTAGAGGCGTTAGCGAAAGAAATTATGGTCCAACCGCCGGAAGTGATCGAGAGAGTGAGAAAAATATTGGGGAATTAGTACGAATCTCGGCGTCATCTATTTGGCAATCAAGCGGCGCGCACGGTTCCACGCTTCGACCAATCCCCCTGGGAGGAAGAGCACGACCAAAATAAATAGAACGCCGAAGATGATCAGATGAAACTCCACCAGTTTCACCGCCAGTAGCTCTCTTATGATCACATAAAAGAGCGCGCCCAATACGGGGCCATGCACGGTGCCGACACCGCCGATGAACGAGATAAGAACCGCGTCGAAAGTCCATGCTGGAGAAAAAGTATGCTGCGGGTAATAACTGACGTGATAGTAAGCGAACGCGCCGCCGGCGAGTCCGGCGAGCGCCGTCGAGATCGTCAGCGCCAGCAGCTTGTGACGCAATGCGCCCACGCCGGTAGCTTCCGCCGCGGCTTCGTCCTCGCGCACCGCGCGTATGCCTAGACCTACGCGTGATGGGATTAACAGCGCGACCACAGCAACGCAGAGAACGGACATGGCAAGCGTAAGATAATAGCGCGGCAAAATATTATAGGACGCGAGCTCGCGCGGGGAGATCGTGGAGATCTCCGGCATAAGATTGCCGACGGTAATGCGCAAAATCTCAGCCAATCCCAACGTGCCGATGGCGAAATAGGCGCCGCGCAGGCGAAAAGCTGGGATGCCGATGATTATTCCGTATAGCGTCGCCACTAAAGCACCGGCGATAAGTCCAAAGATAAGCGGCGTGCCGCCGACCCAAAGCGTGCGCGTCACGAGTGCGCCGAGTCCAAAAAAAGCCGCATGGCCGAGATTGATTTGGCCGGCGTAGCCACCTAACAAGTTCCAGCTCTGTGCCAAGACGACAGCGAGGAATATCTGCACGCAGAGATTGAGTAGATCGTTCCTCGCGGTAAACAGCGGCAGCGCGACGAACAGCACAGTGAGTGAGATTCCCGCGCCAAGCAATTTCACACGCGTGCTCCGAAGAGGCCCTGAGGCCGCACCAGCAAGACGATGAGAAAAAGAATCAATCCGACAACCTCGCGGTACGGGCCGCCGAGAAACACGACGCTCGTGGCCTCGGCGAGTCCGAGGATAATGCCGCCGGCGAAGCTGCCGAAGAGCGACCCCATACCCGCGAGAACGATCACGACCAGGGCCTTCAGCGTCCACTCTATGCCGATGGATGGACTGATCGAGTAAGAAATGCTCACGAGGCCGCCCGCGATGCCGGCGAGCGCAGTGCCCAAGGCAAAAGCAAGCAGGTAAGTCTTTCCGACCGGGATTCCCATCAGAGCCGCGGCCTCCCAGTCTTCGGCGGTAGCGCGAATCGCGCGACCCCAACGCGCCCGGGCAAGAAACAGATGGAGGGCGGTGAGAATGGCAAACGCGAAGACGAGGCTGCTCAAGCGTAACAGCGGAATTGCGAAACCGCCGAGCCTTAGCACCGCGCCGGCGTAGTCAGTTGTCACCGACCGCTCGTCGGCAGTCCAAAGTCGGATCGCCAAGGCGTGTAGGACCAGGGTGAGGCCGAAGCCGATCAGCAGCGAATTCTTGATACGCACCTCTTCGTGTGCCTTCACGACGAATTGAAACAGCGCCCAGTAGAGTACGAGCCCGAGGACAAACATTGCCGGTCCGACGCCAACCAACGAGAGGAACGGATCGATGCGCCATAGTGTGAAGAGCCAAAAGGTGCCGTAGCCACCGAGCATGAGTAGCTCGCCGTGGGCGACGTTCAATACTCGGAGCACGCCGAATGTTAGAGAGAGACCGGCGGCCGCCAGGCCGTAGAGACCGCCGACGAGCAGTCCGAGAATGAGCTGCTGGGTGAGAATCATGTCTAAAAGACCGGAAGGCGTTTCCCCCTCATGTCATTCCCGCGGACGCGGGAATCCAGGTGCCTTGGTTCGTCACTTCCTAAATAATATCGTTCCACAGATCCTTCCAATCGGGATTTTGCGTCTCGATTAGCTCCAGCTTCCAAGCCCGATTCCACTTCTTAATCTGTTTCTCCCTGGTTATCGCTGAAACCATATCGCCGTGTAGCTCGTAGTAAACCAGAAAGTGAACTCCGTATTTTTTTGTGAAGCCCTCAACCAAATCATTTTTGTGTGTCCACGCCCGTTTTTTAAGATCGCTTGTTACCCCGATGTATAGCGTTCCGTTTTGCTTGCTGGCCAGGATGTAAACTGCGGGCTGTTTAGTCATCGCTAACCTGGATTCCCGTTTTCACGGGAATGACAGACAACGAGCACAGCGGAGTCATCTTGGTCACTCTATTTGTCCGCCCGTTCAGAATCACGGCGTGGCTCCGCGCGCTAGAGGCCCCAAGTAGGCGGCTTGGATGTGATCGTCTTCAAGCAATTTTTTTCCCTCGCCTTCGCTGACGATCTTGCCGCTTTCGAGAATGTAGGCGCGTTGGGCCAATGCCAGGACTGCATGCACGTTCTGCTCGACGATGAGCAGACTCATGCCGTCGCGATGCAGATCGGCGAGAACGGCAAAGATCGATTCAACAACTTTTGGCGCCAAACCGAGCGACGGTTCGTCGAGCAGAAGCAGTCGAGGGAGCCCCATCAGCGCTCGCCCCAGAGCGACCATCTGCTGCTCGCCGCCGGAGAGCAATCCGGCTGGCTGGCGTTGACGCTCATAGAGGCGCGGAAACAGGGTGAAGACCCGCCCGATTTGCTCGTGTTTCTCTTTTTGCGCGCGCCGGGTAAAGGCGCCGAGCTCGAGATTTTCCCGTACCGTCATCGCTCCAAAAAGCCGTCGTCCTTCGGGCACGAGAGCGATGCCGCGCTCGACGATTCTTTGGGGCGGCGCGGCGCTGATAATTTCTTTTTCCCAGCGGATCGCGCCGGCCCGCGGAGCCAGTAGGCCTGCGATGGTTTTTAGCAGCGTGGATTTGCCCGCGCCGTTGGGGCCGACGAGCGCCACCATTTCCCCGGGCTGAATCGTAAGGCTCACGCCCTGCAGCGCCGGGAGCGGGCCATAGGTGACGACCAAGTTTTCAATTTGAAGCATGCTTCGCCTATAACTGTTCCAGTTGTTCCAAGGGTTCCAATTGTTCCAGATGTTTTTCAGGAGTTATGTTCTTTAACGGTTGGAACGACTGGAACATTTGGAACGTCTGGAACCTTAGTCCGGGCTGCTTTCACCGAGGTATACTTCGATGACGTGCGGGTCTTTTGCCACGCTTGTCGGAGAACCTTCGGCAATTTTTTCTCCTGCGCTCAAAACCGCGATACGATGGGAAACATCGAGTAACGCCCAGACGATGTGTTCCACGAGAACGACGGTCAGACCGCCGTCCTGTAACCGTCGAATGAGATTTATCGCGCCTGCGGTCTCAGAGGGCGTCAATCCCGCCATGAACTCATCGAGCAGCAATAGTTTAGGCGAGGTCGCCAACGCGCGCGCTAACTCGAGACGCTTTCGATCCATGACCGTGAGAGTGTTGGCCGGACGATCTGCCGCACTGTCCAAGCCCACCGAGTGCAACAGCTCCGCGGCTCTATAGCGTGCCGCAGTTCCGGATATCCGCTCCCGACCGTAGCCGAGACCGACTAACACATTCTCGAGCACCGTTAGACCGAGGAAAGGCCGCACCAGTTGGAAGGTGCGAGCGAGTCCGCGACGGCAGAGCTGATGGGGCGACAATCCGTTGGTGCGCTCGTTGAAAAATAAAATGTCACCTGCATCAGGGATGAGCGCGCCGCTGACGAGATTAAATAAAGTTGTCTTCCCGGATCCGTTCGGCCCCATGACGCCGAGGATCTCGCCTGCTTCGACAGTCAAACTGACGCTTTTGACTGCGGCGACTCCGCCGAAAGATTTGGAAACAGATTCGAGAGACAGAAGGGCCATCGCGGAAGATCGTGCGAGGGATGCCGCTCCCCCTCACCCTTCTCCCCCCCTGGTTGGAAACTGGGCCCCAATGTCATCCTGAGGCGGAGCCGAAGGATCTCGACTTTCTAATACAATGGAAATGCGAGATGTTTCGCTTCGCTCAACATGACACGCGATTGAATTGGTTGAACGCGATATAGTTTTCTGACGGGGAAGAGACAAAAGAGATCGATGACTTCCCAGGAAGAACTTGCGGCGATGAGTGCACAATGTCAAAAACGTCCCGGTTATCTTTGGCTGAATGGCGGCGCAGGATAGCCAAAGGGCACGGTTGCAAAATCTTTGGGCCAAACCAATTCTTGCTTGCCCTTGAGCCATTGTTGGAAAAACACCTTGACCTCGCCGGTCCCGTCGGGACGAAACTTGACCGGGCCAACGACCGTGGTCATATTGGTGGCGGCTACTGCGGTGCGAATTCTTTCGTGGTCCAAAGATCCCGCGCGCTCGATCGCGTTAGCGAGGATCTGAATGCAAGCATAGGAAGGTCCGACGAGAGGATCGGCTGGTCGGTTGAGCATTTTCTGATGCGTTTCGTTCAGCTCCGTCACTTTGGGATATTTTGCCGCGAAGTGCCAGCCAGGAGAGAGTAAGACGTAGTCGCCATCCTTGCTGAGATTCTGCGACCATACCGGCGGGTCAGCGGCGCGAATAAAAAGATGCACTTTCGGATTAAAGTCGAGCTCTTTCATCTGTTTCACGATCGTCATGCCGTCCGGCGGCGAAGGCAACCCGAGGACGGTTTCGCTGCCGGCGGACTTGGCCCTTAAAATCAAATCGGAAAAATCTTTAGAGCCCGGCGCGTATTCGCCACTGGCGACGATCTGGTACCCATGCTTTTTCGCCGTGCTTTCCCACAGCGATCCCATTTCCTTTCCCCAGTCCGTCCGTTCGAGAAAGAGCGCCACTTTGCGCGGCCTCTGAGCAGCTGGGATCATTGCGTCGAGAAAGACGAATGACTCCGCCGTCAGGTCGGGAGACTTCGGGAAAGGCGAGAAGAGATAGCGGAAGCCCTGCTTGTGAATGCCGTGAAACGCGAAGGCGACGCCGAGATAGGGAATTTTATTCTTGTCGCCGATGGAAGCCGCAGCGGCGTGGAGATCGGAGCCGGCTCCTCCTAAATAGGCCACGACGCCCTGGGTAGCCAAGGTCTCCAGGCGCGCGACAGTCTTGGTCGGATCCGACTCATCGTCCAACATGGTCATTTCGATCTGGAGTTTCTTGCCGCCTAAGGCGACACCACCTGCTGCATTTATGTGCTGTACCCCGATCTCATAGCCGTTTTTCACCTGTGCCCCGAGCGCCGCGTAGCGCCCTGTGAGAGGAACCACAGCGCCGACTTTGATGGTTTGGGCTATGGCGTCGAAACTCAAGCTAAAAAACGCGATGGCTACAAACAGGGAAATAAAGCGCGCGCGTCTCATGCGATTCTCCATGGGCGTGAGTTTTTATCGCGACGATAGATACCACCGCTGGCGCAACAGGTCAAAAGCTAAACTGTTCCCCAAACTTTGCGCGCCGTATCGACGACTAATTTCAGCTTCTGCCACTGCTGGTCCTCCGTGAGCAAATTTCCTTCCATCGTCGAGGCGAATCCGCACTGCGGACTGATAGCGAGATTTTCCGGCGGCACGTACTTGCTCGCCTCGTCGATCCGTTTGGCAAGATGGTCTTGTGACTCCATTTCCGAAAGCTTGCTGCTCACGAGTCCCAAAACGACGGTCTTGCCGCTCGGCACGAATCGCAGGGGCGCGAAAGTGCCGGCGCGCTCGGATTCGTATTCGAGTAAGAATGCGTCGACGTTAAGTTGACCGAATAGCTTCTCGGCGATGGCGTCGTAGCCGCCTTCGGCGTACCACTGGCTGCGATTGTTGCCGCGACAAAGGTGAATCGCCAGAGTCACGCCTGAACGTTTGGCGCCTTCCAAGCAAGCATTGTCGGCGCGAACCGCTTCATCGAGCGCCTGATCGGGATCGAGTCCCATCTCGTTTTTGATGTAACTGCGCCATTTCGGATCGATGTAATAACTGTAACGCGGCGCGTCGATCTGCACGTAGTGCGCGCCGTCGTTTACCAGTGCTTGGATCTCCGCCTTGATGATCGGCACGATATCCCAGAGAAAAGCGGAATGGCTGGAATAAACTTTGTCGCTGACACCCTTCTTGTAATAGATCGCGGGAAATTGATTGGCCGTGGGCAGGGTCATCTTGATGTCCCCAGGACTATGCTGCTTCAGGAAGTCCAACTCGTGTTGGGTCAAACGCCGAGTCTGTTTGATCTTGCTGACCACGGTGCCGGGCACCATCGAAGGACGGGGCGACGCGCCGGCCCCCGTTTGCCAAGTACGGGCAACCGCCACGCCTTCGTCTATTCCCTCCACCGCATCGTTAAAATCACTCATGAAGTTGCCGCGGCGCAACTCTCCGTCGGTGAAGATCTTGAGTCCGAGATCCTTTTGTCGTTCAATTATTCGCAGGACGTGCTTATCTTCGAGGGCGCTAAGTTGTTCGTTGCTTACATTCGCGCTCCGCGCTTGCAGAAGCTCTGCCGGTCGAAGAAGACTGCCGATATGGTCGGCGCGGTATTTGGGGGGCATAAATCCTCCTTGGCAGGCCGATGAAAAAGGCCCACCTGCTTCGTTGCGCTCAACCGCCTCGCTCCAACGTACTATACTGTACGCCTCCGCTCGTCGGTCAATCGCGCGCCTTGCATCTGAGCCCTTTTGGTCGGTTTGCGAAATCGTTTGACGATCGAATCTGAATTCACTCTGCCAACAGTTTTTTTAATCTAGCGATGACCTCTGGCGGCTGGGCGATGACCTCTCTTGCCAGCGTCGCAAGCTGCTCGCCGCCGACCGGCTCTACCGGCCAGTTACGCTTCTTTGCATCGGCCAGCAGCTCTGCGTCCGCGAGCGTATTGATCCAAGCGTCGCGCAGAGTTTTGAGTCGATCCGCGGCCATGCCCGGTGGGGCGGTCCACGGGCGGCCAAACTCGTTGGGTGCCATGACCAGTGTGGCGAGGCGGCGGTCGCCATCTCGGGTCTTGTAGCGGTCCATGAGATCGTAGAGTGTTGGAGTTTCCGGCAGCAAAGGATCTCTTTTCCGACCGGTTTGCACGAACGGACGGGTGAAGCCCTTTTTATACCAGGTGATGTGAGGTTCGCGGCCAAAGAATGCCGCGATCGTGATCAGCCTACACTGCAATTCACCGCGTTCGAGGGCGACATCGATGTCCGCCGCGCCTTGATAACCGACGATGATGTTGAATTTTACCGCAAAAATTTCCTCGATGAGTTTGGGAATATGATAGGTGGTCGACGCTGTGCCCGTCGAGCCGCACTTGGGCGGCTCCGCAGCCTTGCGCAAATCGTCGATGGTTCTGTATGGGCTATCGCCGCGGAAAAAAAACAGAGACTCGGTTTGTTCAGGCGTGCCGAGCCAATTGAATTTCGCCCAGTCATACTGCACTTCTTTACGGCCGATCAGTTGGTCCATGTAGATGCCTGGATTGATCGAGCCGAGGGTCAGCCCGTCCGGTTTGGCGACATTGTAAACAAAGTTCGCGGCGATGACCGAACCGGCGCCGGGCATGTTCTGCACCGTGATGCTCGGATTGCCGGGAATATGTTTTCCCAAATACGTCGCAATGTGCCGGGTCCAGAGATCATAAAGATCACCGGGTTGCCCGCCGCGAATGACTCTGACAGACTTTCCCTGGAAAAAATTGGCTTGGGCGTGTGCCGGAACGCTAAGCGCTAAGAGCATAGCGCTAAGAGCAAAGACTAGCCAAACACGTTTGAAATTTCCCAAATCCCCCTCTTTCCCCCTTTGCCAAAGGGGGATGAAAGGGGGATTTCTTTGCGAGCTTAGCGCGAGGAAATTTCTTGAAGTTGTTCTGTAAAACATTTTGGACGTAAGCGCCTATGAAAATCTCTCCTTTATATACCGATACGCCGCGATGGCTGCGGTGGCGCCGTCGCCGGCGGAAGCGATCGCCTGCGAGGCAGAATCTTGACGAATATCGCCGACCGCATAAAGACCATCCCGTTCGGTTTTCATCCAGCCGTCCGTCGGCACATGTCCGGTGTCGATCAGCTTGACATGATTTCGCAAGAATTCCGTATTGGGATGCACGCCGACGTAAATGAAAAGACCGGCAAGATCGACGTGAGAATTTTCTCCCGACGCCGAATCACGCACGCGCACGCCGGTAACAACATCATCGCCGAGAATTTCGTCGACAACGGTTCGATAGCGCGGAATAACCTTCGAGTTCTCCAACGCCCGCTGTCGATAGGAATGTTGCGCTTGAAATTGTTCGCGGTTGTGAAAAATCAGCACTCGCTCGGCGTAATTCGC
>Ga0114129_10015142_pt1 | contig 10977 bp, 5 predicted proteins | sample RhiMetdeltSRZDD1_FD_80071 | JGI IMG/M metagenome (GOLD analysis project Ga0114129, IMG submission 80071) | Populus rhizosphere microbial communities from Tennessee, USA - Rhizosphere MetaG P. deltoides SRZDD1 (version 2) (version 2) | ecosystem: Host-associated > Plants > Roots > Rhizosphere >... | reverse complement strand
GGAAGTACCAGTCACACCTCGAGCTCGACGCCGGCGATCAGTTCGCGACGGTGATTTTCGTCAAGACCAACTTCGTCGAGGTGTTGCGGCGCGAGCTCGACAAGCCGTCGTGGGCGAAGGAACAGATCGGTTTCGGCACCGCCACGGATCCGTATCAGCCGATCGAGGGCACCTACAAACTCTCGCGCGGCACGCTCGAAGCCCTGCGCGATGCCGCCTCGCCGGTCGGCATCGTCACCAAGGGGCCGATGATCGTGCGCGACAAGGATGTGCTGCAGGACCTTTCGAAGCGCGCCAGCTGCCGCGTCCACATCAGCGTGCCGACGGTGGATGAGGAGGCGTGGGAACTGCTCGAGCCGGGCGTGGCGCACCCGATGAAACGATTGCGGGCGGTGCGTGAGCTGGTCGATGCCGGCATCGACTGCGGCGTGCTGATGGCGCCGATCGTACCCGGCTTCTCGACGCAGCCCGCGAAGATCGAGCGGACGGTGAAGGCGATTGCGGACTCGGGCGCGACGTCGGTCGGCGCGATGGTGATGCACCTCGAGGGTGGCACGCGCGATCACTTCATGGCGATGTTGAATCGCGAGTTTCCCGCAATGGTCGAGAAATACCAGCAGCTCTACGCCGGGAAATACGTCAAAAAGGATTACGACAAGCGGGTGCAGGAAACGGTGTCGCTCATGCGCGAGAGATACGATCTAAGACGCCGCAAATGACCGCGGCGCGCGGAATGAGCGCGTCGATCTCGACGTGTTCGTGCAGCGCATGCGCGCCGTCGCCGATGGCGCCAAAGCCGTCCAGCGTCGGAATGCCAATCGCGGCCGTGAAGCTGCCGTCGGATCCGCCGCCCGCGCTACCCTCTTCGAGCTTCACACCTATCTCAGCCGCCGTGCTGCGCGCCAGCTCGAACAGCTTCACCACCGCGGGCGAGCGCTCCAGCGGCGGACGATCGAATCCACCGGTGACCTCGAGCCCCGCGCCCGGGATCTTCGCCTGCAGCGCCTTCAGGGCGCGCTCAACGCGCTTCGCATCGGCAATGGTATTGGCTCGTGCGTCGATGGTGGCACGGGCTTCATCCGGGACGACGTTCGCGCGCGTGCCGCCGCTGATCACGGCGGCGGTGACGGTCACACCGTTTGCGGGATCCTGCAGCTCGTCGAGCGCGATGATCTGGCGCGCCAGCTCGCGGACGGCGCTGACACCCTTGCCGGGGTCGAGCCCCGCGTGCGCCGAGACACCGCGCGCGACGATCTCGAACTGGCCCACACCCTTGCGGCTGGTCTTGAGGCCGCCGCCCGGCAGCGACGGCTCGAAGACCAGGACCGCGTCGCTCTTGGCGGCTTCGGTTTCAATCAAAGCGCGCGACGTGCGGCTGCCGATTTCCTCATCGGTGGTCCACAGCATGACCGCCCTGCACGTCTCGAACCCACCGGCATCGAGGACCGCGCGCATGGCCAGCGTCGCGAGACCGATGCCGGCCTTCATGTCGAACACGCCCGGTCCATACAACCGCCCGCCGTCGCGCTTCAGCGGCATGCGCGCCAGCTGCCCGACCGGCCACACCGTGTCGAAGTGCCCCAACAGCAGCACCTGCCGGTCGCCGGTGCCGAAGCTGGCGCGCAGGTGATCGCCGGCCGTCGTGGAGGGAATCGGCGTGATCGCGCCGCCGATGGCTTCGAGCCGTGACGCGAGCTCGCGCCCGCAGCGGTTCACCGCCGCGGGATCGTCGCTCGGCGATTCGATCGCGACGAGCTCTTCGATGAACTCGAGCAGCCAGTCGTGATTGGCGAGGCAGTAGTCGAGGAAGCTCGGCAAGAGTCCTATAATAGTTCCGTGCTGAGAACGTGTTGCGTGCTGGTGTTGAGCTTGGCGGCCGCTACGGTGTTCGCACAGACGCCGCAACCGTTCCCTCGTCCGGGATCGCAGCCGCAAAAGCCGGTGCCCAATCCCAACGATCCCCGCACGACCTTACCGCGCCCGCCCTCTGCACCTGCGAAGAGCGGTCCCACCGAAGAAACGCTCGGCGCCCCGATCTACCCTTCGGCGGTCTTCCTGACCTCGTATGACGCGGGGCGCGGCCAGCGCTTCTACATCTACGGCGTCGACGCGCCCTACGCCGAGATGGTGAACTACTACAGAACGATGTTGAAGAATAAAGGCGACGAGCTGTTCGAATCGCCGCCGACGCATTTCTTCGAGACCGGACGCTTCCGTGACGAATCGATGGCGTTTGCGCCGAGCGTGACGATCAAGGACTACACGCACGGCGGCTCGGCCGGGTACCCGAACCCGAAGAAGGGCGAGGCGCCGGAACGATTCCCGACGATCATCCAGATCGTCCCGGCCCCCCGCTAGTTCTTGATGTAGATCTCTCCGCCGCTCGTACGGAACTCAGCTGACTTTTCGGCCATGCCTTTTGCCGCTTCGGCACGGACTTGCTGCGTCAACTCCATGCTGCAGAACTTCGGCCCGCACATCGAGCAGAAGTGCGCTACCTTGGCGCCGTCGGCCGGCAGCGTCTCGTCGTGATAGGCGCGCGCGGTGACCGGATCCATCGCCAGGTTGAACTGATCTTCCCACCTGAACTCGAACCTCGCCTTCGACAGCGCATCGTCCCAGGCGCGAGCGCGCGGGTGACCTTTCGCGAGATCGGCGGCGTGCGCCGCAATCTTGTAGGCAATCACGCCCGCCTTCACATCGTCTTTGTTGGGTAGACCGAGATGTTCTTTCGGCGTCACGTAGCACAGCATCGCGGTGCCGTACCAGCCGATCATGGCGGCGCCGATCGCCGACGTGATGTGGTCGTACCCCGGCGCCACGTCGGTCGTCAGCGGACCAAGCGTGTAGAACGGCGCTTCGCTGCACCACTCGAGCTGCTTCTCCATGTTCTCGCGAATGAGATGCATGGGGACGTGGCCCGGACCTTCGTTCATCACCTGGACGTCATACTCCCAGGCGATTTTCGTCAGTTCGCCTTGGGTCTGCAGCTCGGCGAACTGCGGTTGATCGTTGGCGTCGGCAATCGAGCCAGGACGCAAGCCGTCGCCGAGCGAGAACGACACGTCGTAGGCGCGCATGATCTCGCAGATCTCACGGAAGTGCGTGTAGAGGAAATTCTCCTGGTGATGCGCCAGGCACCACTTGGCGAGAATCGATCCGCCTCTCGACACGATGCCGGTGACCCGGCGCGCCGTCATCGGGATGTAGCGCAGCAACACCCCGGCGTGCACGGTGAAGTAGTCCACACCCTGTTCCGCCTGCTCGATGATGGTGTCGCGATAGATCTCCCACGTGAGATCTTCCGGACGGCCGCCGACTTTTTCCAGCGCCTGGTAGATCGGCACCGTTCCGAGCGGCACGGGGGCGTTGCGCATGATCCATTCGCGCGTCTCGTGGATCTGCTTGCCGGTTGAGAGATCCATCGCCGTATCAGCGCCCCACAACGTCGCCCACCGCAGCTTCTCCACTTCCTCGTCAATCGACGACGAGACGACGGAGTTGCCGATGTTGGCGTTGATCTTCACGAGGAAGTTGCGGCCGATGATCATCGGCTCGAGCTCGAGGTGATTGATGTTGGCGGGAATGATGGCGCGGCCGCGCGCCACTTCGTCGCGAACGAACTCCACCGGCAGGCCCTCGCGCGTCGCGATGAACGCCATTTCCGGCGTGATCTCGCCCCTGCGCGCGTAATGTAATTGCGTCACCGCCTTGCCGGCCTTCGCGTCGGGGCGGCGCGGTGCGACCCACGACTCGCGCAGCTTCGGCAGGCCTGCCCGCGGATCGTGGCCCTGCGGCCCGCTGGTGTCATAAAGCCTGACCGGCGGCTCGCCGCCGCTCAACGACACTTCGCGAACCGGCACGCGCAGCGCGATGCGTCCCGCCGGCGTTTCGACGAAGGTCTCGTCGTAGATCTTGCGTGAGTTGGGGAAGGCCTCCGCGAATGTGCTGGCCGCGGGAACCGTCGTCGACTTCTGCATGTCCGCTCTCCCTCCGCCCGTATGAACGGGATCAGGTTCCAGAGACTCTCTCAACCCAACGCATCCGCGTTGAATACCCCTGGCGGTTCCGCCGTCGCCGCTTTGCGGCTATGGCGGATACTGATCATACTCGTGTCGCTTTCGCCACTGCCAGTCGATTCGCATATTGAATCCATCCGTGAGGCGCTTGGACGCCGCCGAGCGGTCGTCTTAACCGCGGCACCAGGCGCCGGCAAGACGACGCGAGTGCCGCCGGCGCTTGTCGATCGCGGCCGGGTTCTACTCCTGCAGCCCCGCCGGGTGGCCGCGCGCGCCATGGCCAAGCGGATCGCCGACGAGCGCGGCTGGACCGTCGGCCGCGAGATCGGCTGGCACATCCGGTTCGATCGCCAGTTCACCGCCGACACCAGGCTCCTGGTCGTGACTGAGGGCATTCTGACTCGGTACTTGCAGCGCGATCCGTTGCTAAGCGACGTCAGCACGCTCATCGTCGACGAGTTCCACGAACGCAGCATCCATGCCGACGTGGGTCTCGCGCTGGCCAAACAGGCGTGGACCGCGCGCGACGACCTGCACATCGTCGTCATGTCGGCGACGCTCGATACGGCGCCCGTCGCCGCGTTCCTCGGCGGGTGTCCGATCATCGACGTGCCGGGCACGCTGCATCCGTTGGCGATCGAGTATTCGCCTTCGCCACTGGCAGAGGCGCTCGCCGATGTGCTGCCCCGCACCAGCGGCAACGTGCTGTGTTTTTTCCCGGGCGTGCGCGAGATCGATCACGCGATGGCTGCGGCACGGCCGGTGGCTGAAAAGCATCACGTCGATCTGATGGCGCTTCACGGCTCGTTGCCGGCGGGCGACCAGGATGCGGCGTTGTCGCCGTCGGATCGGCGGCGCATCATCGTGTCGACGAACATCGCCGAGACGTCGCTCACCGTACCTGGTGTCTCCGCAGTCATCGACTCCGGTCTCCACAAGGTCGCGCGATACGACAACGATCGTGCCATCGACTCGCTGACGACCGAGCGCATCACGCTCGACAGCGCCGATCAACGTGCCGGCCGCGCCGCCCGGCTTGGCCCCGGGCTGGTGCGCCGTCTGTGGGACGCGCGCGATCGGCTGCGGCCGCATCGTGAGGCGGACATTCATCGTGTCGATCTGTCCTCGTCCGTGCTGTCGATCCTCGCCGCCGGAGCGCACCTCGACACCTTCGAGTGGTTCGATCCGCCGTCCCCAAATCGACTGGCGGCCGCGAAAGAGCTCCTCACACGTCTTGGTGCCATGGCGGATGGCCGTCTCACCGATCTGGGGCGCACGATGGAACGGGTGGCGCAGCCCGCGCGCATCGCGCGGATTTTTCTGGAAGGGTACGGCGCGGTCGAGGCCTGCCGGGCCTGTGCCTGGCTCGCCGAACCGACACGACTCGCCGGACCGGCGGCGACGACCAGCTCCGATCTCCTGACGGTCCTCGATCGGTGGCGCGAAATGCCACCGCACGTCAAGACCGTCGCCGATCACCTCGAACGCATCGCGTCGGCCGCACTCGGCGACCAGCGGGCCACGCATATGAGCGAGGACGAGCTGAGGCGGGCCTTGCTGACCGGATATCCGGACCGCGTGGCCAAACGCCGCTCAGCAGACAAGGTCACGTTGGCCTCCGGACATGGCGCCATCATTGGTCGTGAAAGCGGTGTGCACGACGCGGAGTGGCTGATTGCTATTGATGTGACCGCCGGCCGCACCAACGCCGAAGCGATCGTTCGTGTCGCCAGCCGCGTCGAACCTGAATGGCTCGAGGCAACCCGATCGACCGAAGACAACCGAATCGACGATTCGGGCGCGTTCAAGACCGTCGCCACGGATTGGTACGACGCGCTCGTCCTCCGCGAACGACCCGCTTATTTCAACCTGAGCGAAGTGACAGCTGCCGTGCTCGCGGCGGCCTGGATGGAACGCGGCGGCGACAACGAAACGAAGCGCTTGCAGGCACGATTGAAGTTCGCGCAACTCGACTTCGATCTATCGGCATCGGTCATGGGCGCTGCGCAGAACGCGCGCCGCGTGCAGGACATTGTCGTAACGGAAGACCGGTTGCCGTGGGACGTGCGGCAGAAGCTGGCACGACTGGCGCCGGTCGCGTTGCTGGTGCCGAGTGGCCGCGCGATTGCGATTGAGTATGGAACCGACGGCACGGTTTCCGTGTCGGTGAAATTACAGGAACTGTTCGGCCTTGGCGAAACGCCGACGCTCGGCCCCAGCAAGATTCCGATCACGTTTCACTTGCTCGCCCCGAATGGCCGGCCGGTCCAGACGACGCGCGATCTCAAGAGCTTCTGGGAGCGGACGTATCCGGAGGTGAGAAAAGAATTGCGTGGGCGTTATCCACGGCATCCGTGGCCGGATGATCCCTGGACCGCAACGCCCACGCACCGAACGAAACGACGATCCTAGAACTGGAACCGCACGCCAAACCGCAACAGGCGCGGGTTCATGATCTCCAGCGGCTGGTTGAAGCCCGTATTGCCCGTGGCGGTGATGTCGTACTGGCGGCCGAGCACCGTCGCCGAATTGAACACGTTGAACAAGTCGAGCGAGAGTGCCAGCTCACGGCCGCCGAACGTGAACGTCTTCTCGCCGCGCAGATCGAACGTGGCGACGCCGGGCAAGCGGCTCTCGCGCGGATCGACCAGCAGCACGCGCTTTTCGGGCTGCAGCGGATCCGCCGACTCCACGGTTTCGAAGAACGGCATGCCGTAGCCTTCGCGCGCCACCACGCTGGCCGCGACGTTGATGCCGTGCGCGAACTGGTACAACCCCGACGCATTGAGCTGATATCGCGGCAGCACCAGGTAGACCTCGCTCTTGCCGCTGCCGGAGGTGGCGGTCACGAACGCGCCGCCCTCGATGTTCGGCCACGCCACCGTCTGTCCCGGATCCTGGACGCCGCCAGTGCCGGTGAAGCTCTCGGTGTGACGATTCGAGGAGAAGCCGACGCGCGCCATCCAGCGATTCGCCAGCCGCTTGGTGGCCTGCAGCTCGAAGCCGAGATACTGCTGGTGATAGTCGGGCCGGTTCCTGAACTCGAGGCCGTTGCCGTCCGGCAGGCTCGCATCGCGCGGCGCGAAGTACTCCTCGCGATAGGCGCCGACGCCGGTCACGTTGCCCTGGACCACGCCTTCGGGTACGTAATCCGCACGAGTGACGCCAATCAGCGGATAGACCGTGACCTGCAATGCCGGGTCGTAACCCGTCCAGAAGACATCGGTGAAACGCCGCCAACTGAGCGACGCGCTCACGCCAAAGTTCGGCATCACCTCGCGGTCGAGACCGACGATGAATTCGTGCGTCCGCGGCGCCTTCAGGTCGGGATCGACGCGATTGAAATTCACCCCGGCTCCCGGACGCGCCGGATCGACGCCGCCGAACGTGATCAGCGAACCAAGCTCATTCGCATCCGCCACGTTATTGCCGTTGCGATCCGTTGCGGAATAAATCAACACCGCCTGGCTGGCAGCGGAGAACGACTGCACCGTGCCCGATCCGAGCTGCGAGCCAAACATGCCGTAGCTGGCGCGCGCGATGGTGCGGCCGGCTTCGTCCAGCGCGTAGGTCACGCCCAGGCGCGGCGACAACAGGCTGAGATCGATCATCTTGTCCTGCGCCGGCGCGACGATCGCGGGCAACAGGTTCTGGAAACCAGGAATGGCCGCCTGCCGGCTCTCGTTCATCGACGCATAGGCGCGATCGAGGCGCAGCGACATCTGCGCCGTGAGCCGCCCGGCGTGAATCGTGTCGCCGGCGTAGAAGCTCTGGTTGACCGCCACGCTCGACGCGAAGAACGGGCGATAGAGATAGGCGGTGATGCGGCGCGACGTGGCAAAGTCCGAGGCGTGCAGGTTGTCGGCGCCGCTGCCGGGGAATTCCTGCCGCTCGTCGTCTTTGGTGCGACGCCAGCTGCCGCCGAACACGATCTCATGGCGGCCGCGGAACCAGTTGCCATCCGCCAGGAAGCTGTTGTCGGGACGCTTGGTCTCGTAGAACACGTACGAGCCGTGGCGCACGCGGCCGGAGTCGCGATAGCCGGTGGTGCCGAGGCCGCCCTGCGGCGTCAGCGAGAAGCCGTTGCCGACGTGGCCCGCGCGCACCGTCAGGAACACGTTGTTGCGGGCGGCGATGTTGACCTGCCCCTTGTAGAGCGGCGTCGGACCGGACTGATCCCACGTGGTCTCGGGCGCGCGCAACGGGCTGGCGCCGCGGCCGTGCTTCTCCTTGTTGCCGCGGAAGAACAGGAATTCCGGGCGAATCGCCGTCGTGATCTGCGCCGAGGTCTTGAACGCGATGTTTTCGAGCTTGGTGGCGTCAGGATCGCCGTTCAACGTGTAGAGCGTGCCGTCGGTGCGGCCGTACGATCCCCAGGCCCACCAGCGATTGCGGACCAGCGGTCCGCCGACATCGAAGCCGACGTCGGTGAGCTCTTTCATCCGGTTGCCCTTGCCGCTGGCGCCGGCAAGCGGCAACAGCGCATCGGGCAAGTTCGTGCTCTGCAGGCTCTCGCCGGCGCCGTAGAAATGCGCCGTGCCGGCGAGGGTGTTGGCGCCGGTCTTGAACTGCATGTTGAGCTGCGCGCCGGCGGTTGGATTCGTTGCCGATGCGCCACCGGTGGTCACGCTCATTTCCTGGAACATGTCGAAGTTGTAGTAGGTCGGCGACGAACCGGTCGCGGCAAGGTCGGTCACCGGAATGCCGTCGAGATTCCACGTGTTCTCGGCAACGCCGGCGCCCTTGGCCAGCACATTTGACTGCTGCCCCGACTCGGCGCCGCCGACGTTGACGCGATCGACGACGACACCGGGAACGGTCTGCAGCATCACCCACGGATCGCGTGCAGACGGGACGCGCTGGAGCTCGTCAAACGAGATGCTGGTGGTCAGTGTCTGGCGGCCGGGATCCACGACCGGCGCTTCCGCCCTCACTTGCACCGCTTCGGTCACGCCGCTCACCGTCAGTCCGATCTTGAGCGGCACGCTCGTGCCCGCGCGGACCTCGATGTTCTGGTTGCGATACGTGTTGAAACCGGAGAGGCTGGCCTCGACGGAATAACGTCCTGGCGGAAGATTCAGAAAGTGGGCTTCACCACTTTCATCACTGGTCTGAGAGATCGACGCCGGCCCGCCGATCTGAACGAGCACACCAGGAATCGTGCGGCCCTGGGCGTCGGTGATGGCGACGTCGATTCTGCCCTGGAACAGCGTTTGTGCAAACGCTGAGGTGGCAAAGACGAATAGGAAAATGAACGCAGCAGACGTGCGGCGCATGCTTACCTCCGCGCCGGAGGCAGCAATCGCAATACCACATGCTCATCACACTGGGATGTATCTCGGCACCGGGGTGCAACTGCTCACCACGAAGCGGCCTTGCCCGATCCAACTAAATGGCCTCGCTCATCCAAAATCGCGACGTTCACGTAGTACAGATCGGTCGCGACTTTGAATTGATCCCGCGAGAGCGTCCACGGCATCGACTTCCATTCGACGGTGGGCTGGATCGTCTGCCACTTCGACGGATCGCCGACGCGAATCGGCATGGCGAACGCGCGCTCATCAACCTTCCAGCGGTACCACACGCGCTTCTCGGCATCGTTGAAGGTGAGCTCCAACACCGGCAGCGCCGTTCGGCGGAGGTACTGATCGAAGATCGGCGTCATCTCCTGGCCGAGCTGCACGCTGATGTACGAGACGAGCTGCTCCGTCATGATGTTTTTGTACTTGAATTGATCGTACACACCACGAACCAGCTTGAACCATTTCGCATCGTCATTGACGACGTTGCGGAGCGTGTGCAGGAACAGCGCGCCCTTGAAGTACTGGTCCTGGTTCGGATCGCGCGCCAGGCCGCGCTGGACGATGATCGGCTCCTTGTTGGCGATCTTGGTCTTGTAGCCGTTGGTGTACTTCAGCGCATCGTCGTAACCGAACACCGCTTCGACGTACAGGCATTCGAGATACGTGGCCCAGCCTTCATGGATCCACATGTCGGATTGTTCCGCCGCCGACACCGCGTTACCGAACCATTCGTGCGCGCTCTCGTGGATGATGATGAAGTCGAACTTGAGGCTGACGCCCACGCCGGTCCAGTCTCGCTCGAGATAGCCGTTGGCGAAGCGGTTGCCGTAGGTGACGGCGCTCTGGTGCTCCATTCCTGAGTACGGCACTTCGATCAGCTTGAAGCCGTCTTTCTGGAACGGGTACTCGCCGAAATACTTGTAGAACGCCTCCATCATCGGCCTGGCCTGCGCGAACTGCTGCTTCGCCTTGTCGAGGCTTCCCGGCAGGACGTAGTAATCGAGCGTCAGGTCACCCAGCTTCTCGCCGAAGTGCACGTAGTTGGCGATATTGAGCGACACGTTGTAGCTGTTGATCGGGTAATGCACGCGATAGTGCCACTTCGAATAGCCGTCGCCGAGGTCGGTCTTGCCGATGAAACGGCCGTTGGAGACGTTGACGAGCGGGGTCGGCACGGCGACGCGAATGTCCATGCCCTCATCCGGCTCGTCGTACCACTGATCCTTGCCGGGCCACCACACGCTCGAGCCGACGCCTTCGTTGGCGGTGTTGATCCAATGGCCGCCGGCGGGGTCCTTCTTGAATGCCAATGCATCGAACCGGCCAACCTCCGCCGGATTACCCGAGTAGTGAAAATCGATGGCGTAGGTGCGGCCCGATCGGAGTGTCTCCGGAAAGTCGATGAATACCGTGTTCACGTTGCGGGTGTACTTCAGCTCGCGCGTGCCCTGCACGATGCGATCGATGTTCAGGTTCGCAAACAGCTCGAGCTGAATGCGCGTGTCGTCCTTGAGCATCCTGAAACGGACGGTGTTCTTGCCGCCGATCCATTTCTTCTCCGGATCGATCCGCACGTCGAGGTCGTAATGGACCAGATCGTTGTTGGCGCGATATCGCCCGTATTCGCCTCGCAGTATTTCCGCGCGTGACGGCGC
>Ga0114129_10015141_pt1 | contig 10977 bp, 10 predicted proteins | sample RhiMetdeltSRZDD1_FD_80071 | JGI IMG/M metagenome (GOLD analysis project Ga0114129, IMG submission 80071) | Populus rhizosphere microbial communities from Tennessee, USA - Rhizosphere MetaG P. deltoides SRZDD1 (version 2) (version 2) | ecosystem: Host-associated > Plants > Roots > Rhizosphere >... | reverse complement strand
TCCGAGTTGTTCGCAATGCTACTCCTTCATCGGTGCGACCTTAAATCGCGGAACATTAGTTAGTCCTCACCGAAAAATTAGGCTTTACGAACAACTTCTCCATTTAACATAATGTTTCGGTTTGGTTCAAACGATATTTCGGCTTGGTAAACGACAGCCGATGGCGCAAACCGTTACCAGCGCCCTTTCGGGGTGGGGCAGACCGAAGCGCCGCCGGATCACTCCACGTTAGTCGGTACAGACGCTCAAGAAGATACCGCGACACAGGCCGATGCCGCGGCGGATGCAGTGAATGGTCGTCGATTCTTTGGGCCGCTTCGGTGCCATAGAGTTTGGCCATGGAGGACTTGAGCGGAAAATTTTAAAGTGCTTACGCATGTCAACCAGTACTGCAAGCCCAAACTCGGGGGCGTATTCTTCCATTGGGGAACCGTGTTCTCGAAGGTAAAGATCTACTAGCGACGCGAAATCTGTTGCTCAACCAGGCAAAATCCCCTGTTTAGCACTGCAGTAATCTGTAATTGATGTTCTTGCTCGCGTGCCCAAAACGTGCCCAGAACAAAAGTAGAGCGCGTGAAACCAGTTGAAATCACTTCTGAGCGGCCCAAGCCGTTCATAAGGGTGACGTGACGAATTATTGCCGGTGCTATCGGCCGGCCGCGATGGCGCAGCCGGTGGATACTTCGAAGTGCTATCTGGGATTTCGCTGCATCGTTAGAGTGGAAGAGCAAATCGGAGGGGTTGCAGAAGCTTTGTCACTGTGGCAATGGGAGAATTGCTAAATGGACTACTCCAAGGGGCAGATCGAGCAGCTATTGGCGGAGCTGACGCGGCAGCGAGATCAATTCAAAGTTCGGCTTTATTTCTCGCGGGACGAAGTGCGCTCCGAATGGTTGAAACTAGAGCCAAAATTCGAGCGACTCAGGATACGGCTCGAAACGATGCTCAACGAGGTGGGCAGGGGCGCGGCGTCCGGCAGCCCGTCGCTGGATGTTGCCGTGGACCAGATCAAAACCGGATACCAAAAAGTGCGCCAAATGATGAGATGACGCATCGAACCGATGCGCCGCAACAACGAAACGAAACTCTTCGACCATCTTGTATATTTATGGACCACTCAAAATGAAGGTGCCATGATGGTAGTATTAAAGTCGGAAGCCGAAACTTGGAATGCGCAGCCGCGAAAGAAGGAGATTTATACGCGGAACATGCAAGGCTTAGCTGACTAACGGGGGTCTAATCGTCGCCGAGGGAGAGCGGGTCGTGACTCGCAGTAATGACAGGTTTGAGCAGCAAAGAGAAAGCGGTGAGCATAACACAAACTACGCACTCCCCTATTGCGAGCGCACGAGAAATTAGCGGTGCGACAGTTCGGCGAAACATCGCGTCTCGAAGCAGGCTTCGGAGAGACTTCTAATAAAAAATTTGGTATGGAAGCAAGGGTGGCTCGCGCGGATTTTGACGAGAAACGATATCTGCTTGACTGCAGGTCGTTCATTGAAGACGCCCTAGATCATTACCTGAGAAACAACCATCAAGTCACGTCCCTCCTTCATCAAGCCATGTGCTATAGCGTCTTGGATGGAGGCAAAAGGTTTCGTCCCATATTGACCCTGGCTGTCGGCGAATTGTTCGGGGCCAAACGGCGGGTCTTGTTGCCGTTTGCGTGCGCCATTGAGTTGATTCATTGCTATTCGCTGATCCACGACGATCTCCCGGCGCTGGATAATGACGACTTGCGGCGGGGAAAACTTTCGTGTCACAAGCGATTCGGCGAAGCGATAGCGCTTTTGGCGGGAGATGCGTTGCTCACCGAGGCTTTCTTTATCATGTCCGACCCCAGGGTGGCGCGGCTTTTAGGCGTTCCTTTGATTTCAAAGCTGGTTCGGGAGGTATCGGACGCGGCCGGTATTAGAGGAATGATCGGCGGACAAAGCACTGAAATCGAATTAGTCAAGCACAAGGTGACACCGGCTGTTCTGGAAAGTCTCGACCGCTTGAAGACCGGCGCCTTGATCATGACCGCTGCCCGTGTCGGCGCGATCATCGGCGGGGCGGCGCGCAAAGATCTCGACAGAATTACGCGATACGCACAAGCTTTGGGTTTGGCGTTCCAGATCACGGACGACATTTTGGATGGGCATGAAGTTTCGAGCGAGAAAGGCATAATAAACTATCTGTCCGTGGCAGGGCCGGCGAAGGCTGGTGAAAGGGTTAAAGATCTGTTGCACGACTGTTTGAGAGAAATGCAGCCCTACGGCCGCGCGGCCGAACCCCTGCGGGAGATGGCACGGTACGTCGCTCTAAGAACAGCGGCCGATACAGACGAGCATGGGAAAGGTTTCAGACCGGTCAGCAGCCCTGATAACTCGCAACGGCCGAAACCGGTTTCGCACACGCGTAATCCGTGAAGGGATACATCATGCGTCCTTTTAGCGACGGCCGCGCCAGGTCCGAACCCGTCACGCCTCCGGACTCGGATCCTGTCGATCTCGCGCCGCGAAAATTACTGCTCAGCGACGATGATTTTCAATCGGCGATGTTGGAAGGAGTTTCCCGGACATTTGCTTTGACCATTCCGCAGCTTCCGTCAGGACTCTGTCGCGTCGTGTCCAATGCCTATCTCCTTTGCCGCATCGTCGACACGATCGAGGACGAGCCGAGCCTCAGCGGCGCGCGTAAGGACTATTTTTGCCGGCAGTTTTTACGGACCTTGGACAGCGCGCGCAACGCCGAGCATTTTTCCTACCAACTTTGCGCATCGCTCTCGAGTGGAACCCCGCCCGCCGAACACGAGTTGATCCGGAACGTTCCCCGTGTAATTCGAATCACCCGAAGCTTCTCGGAGCCGCAGCGTGAAGCGCTGCAGCGGTGTGTCCACACTATGGCCAAAGGCATGGCGGAATTCCAGCTGCGCGGCGAGAAACATGGCCTACAAAGCTTGGAGGACCTGGACCAATACTGTTATTTTGTCGCGGGGGTCGTGGGCCAAATGCTGACGCGCCTGTTTTGTCTCCACTCCCCGGAAATCGCTAAAAGTCACGACCCCTTGATGGCCCTGGCGGTTTCCTTTGGCCAGGGCCTGCAAATGACGAACATCCTTAAAGACGTGTGGGAAGATTATCGGCTGGGCGCCTGCTGGTTACCGCGGAAAATCTTTGCCGAGGAAGATTTTGACCTAACCGACTTGCCGGCGACGCGAAACCGTCAGGGGTTCGAACGCGGCATTCGCCGCCTGATCGGAATTTCGCAGGGACATTTGAGAGACGCCGTATCTTATTCGCTACTCATCCCTAAACACGAGACCGGGATCCGTAATTTCTGCCTCTGGGCAGTCGGGCTGGCCGTGTTAACGCTGCGCAAGATTAACAACCATCTCGACTACACCGACGGCAGTCAGGTTAAAATATCAAGGTTCAGCGTTAAAGGGACTATCCTGGCTACTCGATTGACGCTGCAAAACAACGCCCTCCTCAAGCTGCTTTTTTCTATCGCTGCATGGCGATTGCCTCCATCACCTGCCCCAACCCGGTGGTCTCCGGCAGGAACAAGCGACGGCAGAGCCAACAGAGGACTTTGAGATCGCTGGTGGAGAGCGGCGCTATTCTCAACCCCGATCACGGGAAAATCAGAGAAGCAACGATCGCGAATCTAACCGATCCGCACCGGTTCGAACTGGAGCGGGCAATCCAGAATGCCGCGAACTCGCTGCTCGGCTTGCAGCGACCGGACGGGGATTGGTGTTTTGAGCTGGAGGCGGATTGTACCATCCCCGCCGAGTATATCTTGATGATGCACTATCTGGGCGAGTCCGACGAAACCCTCGAGAGGAAACTAGCCTCCTACCTCCGCGCCCGCCAGGGAGAGGACGGTGGCTGGCCCCTTTTCTACGGCGGCCGCTCCGAGATCAGTTGTTCCGTAAAAGCCTACTATGCGCTGAAGCTCGCCGGCGACGATCCCGAGCTACCCCATATGGCCAGAGCCCGGGAGACCATCCTGGGCCTTGGCGGAGCATCTCGGGCCAATGTGTTCACTCGAATCACGCTGGCGGTTTTCGCGCAGCTTCCCTGGCGTGCGGTGCCGTTTCTGCCGGTGGAAGCTATGTTGCTGCCACGCTGGTTTCCTTTTCACCTCTTCAAGATTTCTTATTGGTCGCGAACCGTGATGGTCCCCCTATTTGTCCTCTACACCTTCAAGGCGCGCGCTCGAAATCCCAAACAGGTCTCGATCCGGGAACTCTTTATCACCGATCCATGGCAAGAGACGCACTATTTTCCAACGCGTTCGCTTTTAAATCGCGCGCTTCTCATGTTGGATCGTCTGGGACTAAAGCTCTACCCCTGGATTCCGCGACGATTGCGCCGGCGCGCGATAAAAAAGGCGGAAGCCTGGATTTTGCAACGGCTTAACGGCGGGGGTGGCTTGGGCGCCATTTTTCCCGCCATGGTCAATGCCTATGAGGCGTTGGAGCTGCTCGGCTATCCAGCCAACCATCCGCTGCGTGTGCAGGAGCGTCGGGCGATCGAAAATCTCCTGGTCGTCGATGAACAAAGCGCGTACTGCCAGCCGTGCGTATCGCCCGTCTGGGATACCGCGTGGGCTTGTATTGCGCTCCAGCAGGTCGGCGGCGAGCGGAGCCAAGCCGTCGTTCGAAAAGCGTTCCATTGGCTGGCTGAGAGACAATTACTGGACGATCCCCAAGACTGGCGCGTCAATCGGCCTCGGGTCAGCGGTGGCGGTTGGCCCTTTCAGTTCAAAAATTCTCATTATCACGATCTGGACGACACGGCGGCGGTCGCCTATGCGATGCACAAGAGCGCGGAGGGCACTTTTATCCACGCGGTTGAACGCGCAGCCGAGTGGATCTGCGGCATGCAGTCCAGAAACGGGGGCTTCGCCTCGTTTGATGCCGACAACGATCACACCTACCTCAACGAAATCCCCTTCGCGGATCACGGCGCCTTGCTCGATCCCGCCACCGCGGACGTCAGCGGACGCTGTGTGATGTTCCTTGCGCAACTCGCGCCGGAATATAAATCCGTTGAAAAAAATTGTCTCGACTACCTTCTCCGTTCTCAGGAGCCGGACGGATCATGGTTTGGGAGATGGGGGACGAACTACATCTACGGCACCTGGTCCGTCCTTATAGGATTGGAAGAAGCGGGTATAGGTAGAGAACACGAACCGGTGCGGCGCGCGGCTGCTTGGCTTAAAAACGTCCAGCGCGCCGACGGTGGATGGGGCGAAGGATGCGACACTTATTTTGACCCGTCCAAACGGGGCCAAGGCGAGCGTAGCACCTCTTTCCACACCGCATGGGCTCTGCTGGGCTTGATGAGCGCGGGCGAGGTTCACTCCGACTCCGTTCGTCGCGGGGTCGAGTTTCTCCTAGGGACACAAAAACTGGACGGTTTTTGGAGCGATGCCGATTTTAATGCGCCCGGTTTTCCGCGCGTCTTTTATTTGAAATATCACGGTTACGACAAATATTTCCCTTTGCTGGCTCTAGCGCGCTATCGCAACTTGGCGGCCGCGGAAAGATAATGCTCGGCATTGTTGTCTCGCTGCCCTGGGAACTAAAAAGCCTAACCCGTCAAGCGATCCCGGCGGGAACGTGGAAAGCAATCACGGAAGACACGTTGGTCGCCCTGTCCGGGATCGGAGCAGAGCGCGCCTACGCCGCCGGCTCGGTTTTGATTTCGCAGGGAGCAACGGCCCTGCTGAGCTGGGGTTATGCCGCGGCGCTTGACGATCGTTTAAAAGCGGGATGCCTGCTGCTTCCTGAGCGCATTGTCAGTGCGAACGGCGCAATTCATCCGGTCAGCGCTGAATGGCATCGACGTCTATATCAAGCGTTGGAAACCAAACATCCCGTTCGCACTGATGCTCTGGTTGAAAGTGACGCTATCATCAAAACTCCCGCCGAAAAGCGCGTCCTGGCGCAAAGGACCCGAGCGGCAGCCACCGACATGGAGAGCGCGGCTCATGCCAGGGTTGCCCAAGAACACCGGCTCCCTTTTCTAGCGCTCCGAGCCATTATCGACACCGCATCGACGGATATTCCTGCAAACGTTCTGAAGGCACTAGATTCGCAAGGCCGTATCAACTTCTGGAAACTCTTCGGCAGCGTCTATCTTACGCCGGCGGATTGGGTCAAAATTGTCCTTCTCGGTATCCAGTTTTACGCCGCTCAAAGAACTTTGCGGAATACGAAAGAGCTGGCATTGGATAGCTCACGGTTTTGACTTGAGCTCCCCCTTCGCAGCAAACTCGACGGCGGCAGCCTCGCGTCGATAGACCCTTCCTTTCCAGCGGGTCTGTTCGCCCCGCCAATAGCGGATCGCAGATGTCCAGGTCATGGCGAGAAAAAGCGCGGCAATGAAAGGCAGACAAAGCGCCCAGGCCCATGATCGGTTGTAGAACCGAAGGATCGGCACGTAGGTGAGGAACATGATCGCTAGCGAGCCCAGGGAAAGACCGCGGATGACGATATTTGAAGAAACGATCATCACGGCGGGAATCCCGTAAACGAGCAACATGGCCAGAGTGCATAGAGCCAATAGCCCCAGCGAGTAACGAAGCTGGGCAAAAGCCGAGCGCGCGACCATGTCCCAGATTTCTTTCAGGCGGCGATAGCCCCGGACGCTCTTCACCGAGTGCGTCAACCCCAACCAGATGTTAAACCCCTGTGACTTGATTCGCCTGGCTAGGACACAATCGTCGATGACGGCGGTTTTTATCGGCGCGAAGCCGCCGATTCCCTCGAGCAGCCTGCTCTCGGTGAGAATGCATCCGCCTGCAGCCGCCGCGATCTTCGCGCCCGGCGAGTTCACCGCCTGAAATGGATAAAGGATCTTGAAGAAGTAAACAAAGGCTGGCATCAGCAGTTTTTCCCAGCCGGACGACATGGGCGGCACGGCCATCAGCGAGATGAATGGAAGGTCCCGACGGCGCATCTTTTCTCTGAGGGCATTGAGAACGCCTCGATCCAGCTCAATGTCGGCGTCCAGCAGCAGCGTATACGGTGTCGTTACAAACTGCCGGCCCTGTTCGAGCGCCCAGAGCTTGCCGCTCCATCCCGGCGGCAGCGGCAGATTCCGGATCACGCGAAGATCCGCTTGCGCTACTTTTCGGACTTTTTCAGCCGTGCCATCCTCCGAGCCATCGTCGATCAAGATAATCTTTAACTCTGGCCCCTGCTCGATCACCGATTGCAGCGTTTCCTGAATCACTTCAGCTTCATTTCGAGCCGGGATCAATACGGTGATTTCGTGAAGGCTGTCGTTGCTTTTCGCTGCCTCTACAACATCGAGAACTGCTTGATTGTGCCAGAGACCCCATGGCGATAGCGCGAAGCCAACCCACAAGAGAGCCGAGAGCGCCACGAGGAAGATCAAGAGTGCTTCCATGGCATTGCCATTCAGGTAACCATCAAAATCACGGCGCGGCGCGCTAAGCAATCTGAATTTTCCGGTTGACGGACCGGGATGCATTCAATAACGTCATTCAAGAGAGGCTCTGCTTCGAGAGGTGATCGCGGTCCGCCGTGGCCAAATTTTGGGTCAGGTAGTCGCGCCTCGGAGAACCCGGAATACGGGAACATCTTTATGAACGTTCCAAGCGACCCGCTCATGGCAGACGCGACCGAAGCGGAGAGGATCGAGGCGGATCCTTTCGTTGCCGATATCACGCGGCTTCTGTTAACGTTTCTTTCCGTCGTCGCCATCGATGCGGTGGTTGTCTCTTTGATGACGCATCGACTCCGGTTCTGGTTCCCGCTATGGCTGGATCCGCTCTGGGCGACTCGGGCCGACCCGTGGGTCATCTATTCCCAGTCTTACTTCGCCGGCATCTTTATGATTCCCATCCTCTGCTGGCTCGTGGATCGCGATTTCCTTGCCCAGGTCGGAGCCGCGGCACGCGCAGCTTTCTGGTTGCCGTGCGTCATCGTGTTCGCCTTCGTCGTCTGGTGGAAGGGCTCGCTCATGTTCCAATACCACAAGCACTACGAGATGTTGGGCTGGGCGGCTCTCACCGGTGTGATCTGGACGGCTATTCGCCTCGCTGGAATTCTGCCGCAATGGGTCCGCCGCCTGACCCGCCGCAAAATGCTCGGCGGTTTGCTCTTTGTGGTCGCGCTCTTTTTCCTCGTCATGAGCGTCCTGGATCCCTTAGTTCAGCTCGGCGTTCAGCGCCTGCCTTGGTCCTCGGGACTCGCCATAGAGATGGGATTCTTCATTCCGGCCGCCGTTGTCCTGATGATATTTTCGCGCCGCCTGCGCGCCTGATGGGAACGCCGCCGCGTCCGCTGCGCGAGCGTTCATTGTGAAAGCGAGCCAATGAAAGCGATCACTTTCGATCTCTCGATGCCGCGCATCGCTGCTGCCAAGATTATCGGCGCCGCTTCCCGTAGCGCGTTCGTGTCGAACTGGGGCCCGGTTCGCTGTCGGCGCGTGTCGGACCCCAAGCTCCTCGGAGATGACTGGGTGCTCGTCGAGCCCCGCCTCGCAGGCATCTGCGGCAGCGATGTCATGCAGGTCTTTATCAAGGCCGGCATCGACAACCCGTTGTCGGCGCTGGTGTCGGCGCCCCACGTGATGGGGCACGAGGTCGTGGGCACTGTGATCGAAACCGGTCCCGCCGCGACGCGCGTCAGAAAAGGCGATCGAGTGGCCGTTTCGCCAATGCTCTCCTGTGTGCCGCGAGGGCTCCCGCCCTGCGAGTCCTGCCGGCGCGGCGACTACCCATTATGCCAGCGCTTTTTCGACGGCGGATTCGCCAAGGGCATGCTCCTGGGCGCCTGCAGCGACGTCGGCGGCGGTTTTGCCGAGGTGATGTCAGTCCACGAATCGATGCTCTTTGCAATCCCACAGTCCGTGACCTTCCACGCCGCCGTCCTTTCGGATCCCTTCGCGGTCTCTCTTCACGCGGTTCTGCGGGCGCCGCCGGGGCCGGGTGAGACGGTTGTGGTTTACGGATGCGGCTCGCTCGGAGTGATGGCTGTCCTGCTTCTTCGAGCCCTGTTCCCGAAGACTCGCCTGCTCGTCATCGCCCGCCGCCCGCGAGAGAGGTCTTTCGTCGACAGGCTCGGCGCCGATGCTTTGTTCACGTCGCGAGGCCGGGAGCTCATCGGCGAGATCGGCGAATTCCTAAAGGCGCCACTGCGGACGCCGCTGTTCGGTTTGCCTTGGCTACAGTCAGGAGTTCACCGCATCTATGACACAGTCGGCTCGAGTGAAACACTTGAGGTTGGGGTGCGTATCGCGAGCCCACGAGCCTCCATCGTTGTTGTCGGCGTGGCGCCGCCGCGGCGATTCGAATGGACTCTTCTTTACTTCAAAGAGCTCGCGCTGCTCGGTTCGAATGCGTATGGCCTGGAGACGGTCGAGGGAAAGCGCGCCAACTGCATCGAAATTTATCTGGATCTTCTCGCTCGCAATCGGCTCGATGTGGACGGCCTGATCACGCATCGCTACCCCCTCGAGTGCTATGCGGACGCGTTCCTGGCGGCGCTCAACAAAAGGCAGTCTCAGGCGATCAAGGTGGTCTTCGATCCCAGGCTAAAGACACCCGAGATCTCAGCGGCAGCGCATGGCTTGAACCCGGATTCCGCAGTTAAAAAGTGAGCGGGGGGCAAACCTGGAGCAGCGAAGACATTGACTGTTAGTTTCAAAGTCTTTTTTGACTCTGGCTCGTAGCTCCATTTGCTTACCGTCGTTACGCAGCGCACTGACGGCTGCCGGCTTCTCAGAGGCAGAACGCATTGTCTTCGCTGCGGAAGGTTTGTTCCTTGCTCATGACTTCCCGTTCAACTGCGGAATCCGGGTTGAACTCGGGATCATGAGCCCCGGGAAGAGTCATTTGTTCGCAATGCCGACTTTATGGGAATTGGGACACTGCGCCGCCAGGATTTTCCAGCCAGCGGATCACGGTGATCACCAAAGCCACCGTGGTGATATCGAGGTGCCGGTCCATTAAGAAATGGTCGCTGCCGAGTTCAGCCAGAGTTACGCCGCCGGGAAAGATGGTATCGGCCAACAGTACCATTCCATCATTGGGCCCGTACTTCCGCATGGGAAAAAAGCCTCTGCCGGCTCGAAAGGAAACGCTGCCGCTCAGAGGAATGCCGAGGAAGTTCACCACGAATACATGTTCAGGGACGCGAAAGGATTCGAATCGTTGCCGGCTGGGCGCGGTGGCCATGCTTGCGGCGCCAGCCGCGTCGACCTTGCCCACGATAAATTCCAGCTCCGGCAGAACTTTGTCATCCACCAGCGGCGTCCCCTTGAGCGCGCCCACCGTATTGATCCATGCCGCGACATGGCGCGTGTCGGCGGGCCCGAGCTTGGTGAGCGCCAGAGCGACCTCCGGACCGGATTTGCTGGCGCTAATCACGATCAGCCGGCGGCCGCTCTGCGCGCGCGCTCGAATAGCGGCCATAACAAGTTCCGCATTGGATTCAATCGGGCCGTCATCGCTGATTTCGACAAAGTGACAGGCGAATCCTGCTCTTTTCAATGCCGCCCTCGGAGCAGCCAAATCGGCGCCAGTGACAATGCGTCGCTTGTAGAGGTAGGAGGGAACAAACAGCGCTTCATACTCGGCCGCCGCGGGGGGTAGTTTTACCCGACCTTCCGGGAACGCCGTGCGGGTAGAGTCATATATTTGATCGAAAACATTCCGAAAGCTCCGATTGCCAGGACTGTGAGCAATTCTGTCGGCCAAGTATAAGGCGGCAAAGTCCACAGAGAACTCATCGCTCAATTGCTTGAGTTCACTCTGGTTGGGCAAGTTGCCATTAGCGCTCTGGTAGACCCGATCAATACGCTCATCGAGTAGAGCATTGTCTCGTTTGCCTGCAAGGTAGTTTGCCAGATAGTAACGCGCCACTTCCGAATCGACCCGGGTTTCTATAGTTTGCCTTTGCACGCTGCCGCGCACCGGCAAACCAACGCACGCCGTCAGCGACAGCAAGGC
>Ga0114129_10015139_pt1 | contig 10978 bp, 7 predicted proteins | sample RhiMetdeltSRZDD1_FD_80071 | JGI IMG/M metagenome (GOLD analysis project Ga0114129, IMG submission 80071) | Populus rhizosphere microbial communities from Tennessee, USA - Rhizosphere MetaG P. deltoides SRZDD1 (version 2) (version 2) | ecosystem: Host-associated > Plants > Roots > Rhizosphere >... | reverse complement strand
CCACCGTCATGAAGGGTCCGAGCCGGACGCCGCGGCAGGCGGCGAAACGCGAGCAGATCGTGGGGGCCGCGTCGCGCGTCTTCGCCGCCCGCCCCTATCACGTGGTCTGCATGGACGACGTGGCGGAGGCCGCCCGGGTCGGCAAGGGCACCCTCTACCGCTACTTCCCGTCCAAGGAGGACCTCTACCTGGGGGTCGTCGCCGAGGCGTTCGACCTCCTGATTCGACGACTCGAGCGCGTCGAGGCGGAGGAGCTCCCGGCGGCCGTGGCGCTGGTGCGGATGATCGAGGCCATCGTGGACACCTTCGCTCACCACCTGCCCTTCTTCCGGCTGATGCAGCAGGGGGAGGCGCGGCTGTTCCTTCGTAAGAAGCAGGTCGTGCGGGCGCGTCGTGATCGAATCGCCGGCGCCCTGGCCCGGGTCCTGGAGCGCGGGGCCCAGGCGGGGGTCTTCCGGAAGGTGGACCGGGACCTGGAGCCCTCGATGCTGATCGGCCTGGTTTGGGGCACAGTGCTCAACCACGCGGACGAGACGCCCGCGGAGCTGCTCGCTCAGCGGGTAGCGGACCTTTGCCTCCACGGGATCCTCCAACCCCACGCGGAGTCGCTCTAGTGGCCTTCGTCCGTCGCTATCGTGTCTCGCTGGTCCTCCTGGTCCTCCTCGGCGTCGTGGTGGCGCTCGTGGTCGGCCGCCTCCGCGACCAGCAGGCCCGGGCCGTGCCGCGCGCCAATCGTGAGATCCAGGTCGGCGTCGTCAAGCCGCAGCGACGCTCGCTGGACGTGACGCTCTCCTTCACGGGCGACGTGCTCCCGAGCCGGCAGGCCCCGATCTTCGCCAAGACGTCCGGATACATCCGGGCGATCCACATCGAACGTGGACAGTTCGTGAAGGCCGGCGCCCTCCTCGTGGAGATCGAGCCGACCGAGATGGAGAACGCGCTCGATCAGTCGCGTGCCGCCCTGGCGAGCGCCGAGGCAGGCCTGCAGGTGGCGCGCTCGAACCTCGAGGCGACGAAAGCGAACCTGCTGAACCAGCAGGCGCTCCTGGCGAAGGCCCAGGCGGTGCTGGCGAACGACAAGCGACAGGCCGATCGGCTGACCGAGCTGTTTGCCAAGGGGCTCGTCGCCGCCCAGGATCGGGACAACGCCCGTACGTCGTACGAGGCGTCACAGGCCTCCGTGAGCGCGCAGCAGGCCCAGGTCGAGGCGGCGCGGGTCCAGATCGCGACGACCGAGAGCCAGGTCCGCCTGGCCGAGACCCAGATCGAGCAGCAGCGGTCCGCCCAGCGGATGGCGCAGATGCGCGTCGACGACACGCGGATCGTCGCCCCGTTCAGCGGATTCATTTCCCAGCGAAACCTCGACGTCGGCGCCGCGGTGAGCAATCAGGCCGCGGCCACCAGCAACGCGTCGATCGGCATCCTGATGCTACAGGATATCAATCCGGTCAAGGTCCAGCTGGAGGTGCCCGAGCGCGACGTGGCGCGAGTGGGGGTCGGCAACGTCGTGCGGCTCACGACCGACGCGTATTCCGGGCGGCAATTCTCGGGCAAGGTGACGCGCGTCGTCCACGCCCTCGACCCTCGCACTCGCACTATGGGCCTCGAGATCGACATCCCGAATCCGGATAACCTCTTGAAGCCCGGGATGTACGCGCGGGTAGACTTGCTCCTCGAGGTTCGCCGGGACGCCTTGCTGGTGCCGCTCGAGGCCCTCACGGGCGCCGAGGACCGGCCGACCGTGCTGATCGTGCGCGACGGCAAGGTTGCCCTCATGCCGGTGGAGCTCGGTCCGACGGATGGCCCCGTCGTCCAGGTCACCAAGGGCCTAGGCCCGGACACGGAGGTCATCTTGCAAGGCAAGGACCTCGTGCGTGAGGGCATGGCCGTTCGGGCCGTACCCGCAAAGTCCTACTGAGGTCGGGACCGGCACATGTGGCTGACGCTCGTCGCGGTTCGGAACGCGATCGCGGTCCTGATGGCGGCGCTCGCCGTCATCGTCCTGGGTGGGACGTCTCTCAAACGGCTGTCCATCGATCTGTTCCCGAACATCAACCAGCCGGTGGTCACCGTCGGGACCATCTACACCGGCGCGAACGTCCAGGACATCGAGAAGACGGTCACGTACCCGATCGAGAAGGTCGTCAGCGCTGTCCCCGGCGTTCACCACGTCGAGTCCCGGAGCCGGCAGGGTATTTCGGTCGTCCAGGTCTGGTTCAACTACGACGCGGACCTGAACGCCGGCCAGAACGACATAATCCAGCGCATCCAGCAGATCAGCAACAGTCTACCCTCCGGGATCAAGCAGCCGTTCATCATCCGCGCTGATCTTTCCAACATCCCGGTCTGCCTCCTCACCGTTTCGGGTGGCGGCTTCGACGAGCGGCAGCTCTACGACATCGCCTACAACACGATCGAGCCGCAGATCGAACGGATCAACGGCGTCGCGGCCGCTAACGTCGACGGCGGGAAGATCCGGCAGATCGCGGTCAACCTCAACCGCGACCTCCTGTACGCGAAGGGCATTTCCGTCCTCGACGTCGTCCGCTCCGTCAACGACTCCAACTTCCTCATGCCGTCGGGTGACATCAAGATCGGCACCATCGACTACAACATGTTCACGAACAATCAGTTCCAGCTCGTCAAGCCGATGGAGGACATCGTCGTTCGCAAGGTGGGCGATGTGCCCGTGCGAGTCCGGGACCTCGGCTACGTCAAGGACTCGTCCGAGCAGCAGACGAGCGTCGTCCGCGTCGACGGTACGCGGGCGGTCTACCTGCGCGTCAACAAGCAGCCCTCCGCGAACACCATCGAGGTCGTCGACGGCGTCCGGGCCCAGCTGCAGAAGCTGGACCGCGTGCCGCCGGGCGTGAAGGTCGGATTGATCTTCGACCAGTCGACTTACATTCGGCAGTCGATCGAGAGCCTCTGGCACGAGTCAGCCCAGGGCGCCGCCCTGGCGTTTCTCGTCATCCTCATCTTCCTCCGGAGCGTGCTGTCGACGGTGATCATCTCCGTTGCGATTCCTCTCTCGATCATGTGCACGCTGATCGCCATGTACTTCCTCGGCCAGACGCTGAACATCTTCACGCTGGGCGGACTGGCCCTCGCCATCGGGCGCCTCGTGGACGACTCGATCGTCGAGCTGGAGAACATCAACCGCCACCTCGCCATGCCCGGCAAGGAGCGCCGCACCGCCGTCCTCGACGCGGCCCGCGAGGTCGCGATGCCGATTTTCGTCTCGACCATCACCACGATCGTGGTCTTCCTGCCAACCGTCTTCCTGGAGGGTCAGGCGAAGCTCCTCTTCATCCCGCTGACCTTCACGATCTCGTTCTCGCTCTTCGCCTCGTTCCTGGTCTCGCGCACGGTCACTCCCCTGATGTGCCTTCGCCTGCTCAAGCCCGAGCGGCCTCATGGCCACCGGGAAGCCGGTCTGCGCGACCGGTTTATGGCCTGGAGCCAGGCGCTGTTCGACGGGCTCGACAGCGCATACCAGGACACCCTCCGCTGGGCCCTCGGCCACCGCAAGACCGTGGTGCTGGGCGTGCTTGGGGTCTTCCTCGCGAGCCTCGCCCTCGTGCCCCTGATCGGGTCCGAGTTCTTCCCGAGCTCGGACGAGAGCCAGTTCCGCATCACGCTGCGAGGCCCGCTCGGCACCCGCGTCGAGGAGACGGAGAAGATGGTCGCCCGGATCGAGGACCTGATCCGGCGGAATCTCCAGCCTGGCGAGCTGAACTCCATCGTGGCGACCGTCGGGATCCCCGGCGGACGCTCCGCCCTATTCACCGGAAACACCGGACCACACGCGGCGCAAGTGCAGGTCTACCTGGACACGCCGGACCGGCGCAAGCGCAGCGACGTCCAGATCGTCAACGCGATCCGGCCACGCTTTATCGGGGAGTTCCCGGGGGCCCTCACCTACTTTAACCTCGGCGGCATCGTCAGCCGGGTGCTGAACCGAGGCTCGCAGAACCCCCTCGAGGTCGAGGTGCTGGGGTACGACCTCGACGACGCCCCCGGCGTGGCCCGGGAGGTGGCTCGGGTCATGCGCGAGACGCCGGGCGTGGCCGACGTCCAGGTGAGCCGGGAGGGAAACTATCCTCAGTTCAGTGTAGTCGTGGACCGCGAGAAGGCGGCGACGGCGGGACTGAGCCAGCGAGACGTCGCACAGGCCGCACTCTTCTCCCTAAACTCCAACGTGAGCGTCAATCCCTCGATCTTCACGGATCCGCGCAGCGGGAACCAGTACAACATCGTCGTGCAGCTCGACGAGCCCTTCCGCGTGCGTCCGGAGGATCTCGGGAAGATCTTCGTCACCGCTCCCGCCGGACGCCCGATCGTCCTCTCCACCATCGCGGACATCCGTCGCAGCGTCGCTCCCGTCGAGATCGAGCGGAAGTACCAGCAGCGGCTCATTCGCGTCTCGGGGAACCCGGCCGGACGCGACCTGGGGGCGATCTCCGACGACATCGAACAGCGTCTCGCGACCATCCAAATGCCTTCCGGCTTCATGGTCCAGATGGGCGGCCAGACAGCGCAACAGCGCGAGGCGTTCTCCAGCCTCGCATTCATGAGTATCCTGGCTCTCATGCTCGTCTACATGGTCATGGCGTCCCAGTTCCGCTCGCTCAAGGACCCCTTCATCATCATGTTCTCGGTGCCCATGGGTCTCATCGGAGTCATCCTCGCCCTGTTCCTGACGCGGACGACTCTCTCGACCACCTCCTTCATGGGCATCATCATGATGGTCGGGATCGTGGTCTCGAACGGGGTGCTCCTGGTCGAATACACCAACGAGCTGAGGCGCCGCGGCTTGGCGCTCGGCGACGCGGTCGTGCGGGCCGGCAGGACCCGGCTCCGTCCGATCCTGATGACGAGCCTGGCTACCATATTCGGCCTCATGCCGATGGCGCTCGGTTGGCTCGTCGGCGGCGAGGCCAACGCGCCGCTGGCCCGGGCCGTCATCGGAGGTCTCATGGCCTCGACCGGGCTTACGTTGATCCTGATTCCGACGCTCTACACGATTCTGGAGGAACGCTTCCCGAGGCACCTCGCGCTCGAAGAGAAGGGCGCGGCCTGAGCTCCGAGCCACCTGTCGACGCCCCCCGCAGTGCACCTCGACAAGGGAGACTCCGTACCGATGCGCACCAGACTCTACCGCCCCGCGCCGGGCCTCGCCCTCGCGCTGGCGCTCGGCCTGATCGCTACCGTGCCCGCGTGGGCTCAAACCCCGCCACCTGTCCCGCCCGCCGCCCCGACGCCGGCCACGCCACCGGTTACGGCCCCGGCGACACCCTCGGCGACGCCGCCGCGCGCGGGGTCGGCGTCCGCGCCGCTTCGGCTGACGCTGGCGGAGGCGACCGCCCTGGCGCTCCGCCAGCAGCCGACGATCCGCTCGGCCCAGGGGTCCCTTACCGCGGCGCAGGCCCGGGTCCCGCAAGCGCGGTCGACCTACTACCCTCGCATCGACCTCCAGAGCGGGATCTCGGCGAGCGAGTTCAAGAGCAGCTCGACGAACAAGCGGACTCGGAGCGACAGCACCTTCGCGAACATCCAGGGTCGCCAGCTCATCTACGACTTCGGAAAGACGGCGGCGCTGGTCGACGAGGCCCAGGCCGGAAGCCGGGTCGCCGTGGGCGAGGTCGAGCGAGTGCGTGACCTGGTCGTCCAGAACGTGCGCCAGTCGTACTTCAACCTTCTGCAGGCGCGGCGGCTCGTCGGGGTCGCGGACGCTGCGCTGGCGCGGTCCGAGCTGAATCTCCGGAGCGCCCGGGGCTTCTACGACGTCGGCACCAAGCCGAAGTCCGACGTGACCCGGGCCGAGGTCGAGGTGGCGAACGCGCGAGTCGACGTGATCCGGGCGCGTAACCTCGTGCGGCTGTCGGAGACCACCCTCGCCAACGCTCTGGGCCTCGAGGCGACCGTACCCATCGAGATCGACGACATTCTGACCTATGAGCCAGTGACGCTGGACCCGGCGCAGCTCCTGGCGGAAGCACTGGGCAATCGGCCCGAGCTGAGCCAGGCCCAGGCGCGGCTGGACGCGTCCCGCGCCCAGCTGAGCGGCGCGCGCGCGCGGTACCTGCCCGACCTCACCGTCAACGGGAGCGTCGGCATGGTCAGCGACGAGCTGGTGTTCTCGAGCGGGGGCACATCCTTCAGCGATACCTGGTCGATCAGCGGGCAGCTGACGTGGAACCTGTTCGAGGGCTTCTTCACGCAGAACCGGGTGAAGGAGACTCAGGCCCTGGTCGAGACCGCCCGGGCGAACTACGAGACCGTCGAGCTCCAGGTGCGGCTCGAGGTCGAGCAGGCCTACATCACGGTGATCGAGGCCGGCGAGCGGTACGGGGCCACGGAGAAGGCCGTCGAGTCCGCGCAGGAGAACCTCCGGCTGGCCCAGGGTCGCTACGACGCGGGGGTCGGGACCATCCTGGAGCTGACCGAGGCGCAGCTCTCGCTGACGAACGCCGAGGCAGACAGCGTCCGGGCGGTCACGGACTTCCGAGTCGGGCTCGCGGTCCTCGACCGGGTCGTTGGCCGCCCGTAGGGCACCGCGGGGGCGGCGAACACCCCCCTGCCCGCCCGCGTCGAAGGTGTTGTGGCGAAGGGGCCGGGTGCGACAATGAGACTCATGAGGCGGCGCGGCGCTGTCCTGCTGGTCGTCGTGGGTGTGCTGGGGGCCCTCGTCACCGCGGGGTATGTGTTCTCGACGAACCGCACGCCGGCGACCCGGTTCCGGACGGCGACGGTGGATCGCGGCACGATCATTGCCACCGTCTCGGCGACCGGCGCCCTGGCGGCGGTCACCACCGTCCAGGTGGGCAGCCAGGTCTCCGGCCAGGTCCGCGAGGTCCTCGTCGACTTCAACACTCCGGTCCGTCGCAATCAGCTGATCGCCCGGATCGACCCTGACGTGTTCCAGGCCAAGGTGAACGCCGCCACCGCGGACCTCGAGAGCACCCAGGCTCAGGTGCTCAACCAGCGCGCCAACGTCGAAAAGGTGCGGGCGGATGTGGAGAACGCGCGGGCCGCCGCCGCGACGGCCGAGGCCAACCTTGAGCGCATGCGGGCGGAGGTGGAGAACGCCCGGGCGGTCATCGCCACGGCCCAGGCCAACGTGACGCGGGACAGCGCGACCACCAACAACGCGCGCGTGGAACTCGAGCGCCGGATGGACCTCATACAGCGGGACCTCATCTCGAAGAGCGAGCGCGATCAGGCTCAGACGACCTTCGACACCGCCCAGGCCCAGCTCGAGGCGACGCGAGCCCAGGAGCGCGCCGGCCAAGCGGCGCTCCGGTCGGCGCAGGCGCAGTTCACCGCGGGCGAGTCGCAGGTGCGGGCTGCCAAGGCCCAGGTGGCCTCCGCGCAGGCCACCCTTCTGGTGGCCGAGGCCCAGCTGAAGGCGGCGGACGCCACGGTGCGTCAGAAGCAGGCCGCGCTGGAGCAGACGCGGCTCGACCTCGTCCACACGGAGATCCGGGCACCGGTCGACGGCGTGGTCGTGTCGCGGACCATCGATCCTGGGCAGACGGTCGCGGCGAGCCTCCAGGCGCCGACGCTCTTCACGATCGCCCAGGACCTCACCCAGATGCAGGTGGAGGCGGCAGTGGACGAGGCCGACGTCGGCCGGCTCCGCGAGGGCATGAGCGCGGTCTTCACCGTCGATGCCTTCCCGGGCCGGACGTTCCGTGGTGAGATCTCCCAGATCCGCAAGGCCGCCCAGGTCGTGCAAAACGTGGTCAGCTACACGACGGTCATCACCGTCCCCAACCCCGATCGCACCCTCCTGCCCGGCATGACGGCGAACGTGCGGGTCCAGGTCGACCGGCGCGAGGACGCGCTGCGAGTGGCCAACGCCGCCCTCCGGTTCCGGCCGCCGGCGGACAGCGCCGAGCCCGCCGCCGCGGCGCGGGCTCGAGCCGGGGCCGAGGATCCGGCCGGTCGGGGGCAGGCCGGCGGGGCGGGCGGGCCGGCCGGAGCCGGGCCAGGCGGCGCTGGGGGCCTCCGCGAGATGCGGGCCACGCTCGTGCGAGACCTCGCGCTCACGGCGGAGCAGCAGACCAAGCTCGACGCGATCCTGGAGGAAGCCCGCCAGACGTTCGCCGCCGCGCGGACCCAGGGCGCCGACGACAAGGCGGCTGGAGCCCAGCGGCGGCGTGTCCGGACGGAGATCGGGGAGAAGATCCGGGCGATCCTGACCTCGGATCAGCAGAAGCGCTTCGACGCATCCGCCGCGGCCCAGGACGGCGGGGTCGCGCCGGCCGCCACCCCCGCGCGTGTCTACGTCCCGGGACCGGACGGAAAGCCCCAGGCCGTCACCATCATGGTGGGGCTGTCGGACGGCACCTACTCGGAGATCGTCTCCGGGGAGATCAAGGCGGGCCAGGACGTCTTCGTCGGCACGCCGTCCGGCGCGCCCGGGCGCCCTTCGACCTCCTCGGGCGGCCCGCGGCTCCGCCTCTGAGGCCATGACCCCGTCGGGGAGTCCGGCCCTCATCGAGGTCCGCGACCTCGTCAAGACCTACCGGCTGGGCGAGCACCAAGTCCAGGCCCTGCGTGGCGTCAGCCTCGACATCGCGCCCGGCGAGTTCGTGGCGGTCATGGGGCCGTCCGGATCCGGGAAGTCGACCTTCATGAATCTCCTCGGCTGCCTGGACACCCCTAGCGCCGGGGCCTACCGGCTTGACGGCGACGACGTGGCGCAGCTCTCGCGAGACGCCCTGGCGGCCATCCGCAACCGGAAGCTCGGCTTCGTGTTCCAGACGTTCAACCTGCTCCCGCGGATGACCGCGCTCGAGAATGTGGAGCTCCCCCTCCTCTACGGGGCCACGATCGCCCGGGAGCGGCGTGATCGGGCTCTGGCGCGGCTTCGCGAGGTGGGGCTCGACAGCCGCGAGTCCCACCGGCCGAGCCAGCTCTCGGGCGGGCAGCAACAGCGGGTCGCGATCGCCCGCGCCCTCGTCAACGAGCCGCGGCTCATCCTGGCCGACGAGCCCACGGGGAACCTCGACACGCGCACCAGCATCGAGATCATGGCGATCCTCCAGCGGCTGAACCGCCGGGGGATCACCATCGTGCTCGTCACCCACGAGGACGACATCGCCCAATACGCCTCGCGGATCGTCGCGTTCCGGGACGGGCGCCTCCGCGCGGACACGCCGGTCGCGGCCCCGCGGGATGCCGAGGCGATCCTACCGACGCTCGCCGAAGAGGTGGCCGCGTGAAGGCCTGGGCGGCCGTACGGATGGCGCTCGCGTCGCTCCGCGTCAATAAGCTGCGAACCGCGCTCACCATGCTCGGCATCGTCATCGGGGTCGCCGCCGTCATCGCGATGGTGTCGGTCGGCGCCGGCGCCCAGGGGCGGATCGCCGAGCAGATCCGGTCCATGGGATCGAACCTGATCGTGGTTTTCCCGGGCGCCCAGACTTCCGGGGGCATCCGCTGGGGTCTCGGCAGCCAGCAGACCCTGACCGAGGAGGACGCCCGGGCCATCGCCCTCGAGGTGCCCGCGGTGGACGTCGCCGCGCCCTCGGTGCGCGGGTCCGCCCAGACGGTCTTCGGCAACCTCAACTGGTCCACGGTGATCCAGGGCGTGACCCCCGACTACGTGGAGGCGCGCGAGTGGGGCATGGTGAGCGGCCGGATGCTCGGGTCCCAGGACGTGGACGGAGCGGCGAAGGTCGCCGTCCTCGGGGACACGGTCTGGCATAGCCTGTTCGGGGACAGCGACCCCATCGGGGAGACGATCCGGATCAAGAAGGTCCCGTTCACGGTCGTCGGCGTCCTCGAGCCGAAGGGCCAGTCCGCGTTCGGCCAGGACCAGGACGACCTGGTCCTGATCCCGCTGTCCACGGCCAAGAAGAAGGTCCTGGGTACCAACCGGTCCAACCCCCGCTCGGTCGGCACGATCTCCGTGCGCGTGCGTGAGTCGGGCCTCATGGGCGAGGCCGAGGAGCAAATCCGCGCCATCCTGCGGCAGCGTCACCGGCTCCAGGCGGGCCAGGACGACGACTTCCAGGTGCGCATCCTGGCCGAGATGTTCGCGGCCCAGGAAGAGTCGGCCCGCATCATGACGATGCTGCTGGCCGCCATCGCCTCCGTCTCGCTCCTCGTGGGTGGTATCGGCATCATGAACATCATGCTGGTGTCGGTGACCGAGCGGACCCGGGAGATCGGCCTCCGGATGGCCGTCGGCGCGCGCGGGCGGGACATCCTCGCCCAGTTCCTGGTGGAGGCGGTCACCCTGTCGGCGGTCGGCGGGGTGATGGGCGTCGCGATCGGTGTCATGACCTCGGTCGTCATCGCCAACCTGGCGGAGTGGTCGACGGACGTCTCGGTCCAGGCAGTGGCTCTGGCCTTCGCCTTCGCGGGGGCGGTGGGCGTGTTCTTCGGCTTCTACCCCGCGCAGAAGGCGTCGCGGCTCGATCCGATCGAGGCGCTCCGCTACGAGTGAGCCCCGCCCCGGGGCTTGAGCTCGATCCGATACCCGTCCGGGTCTTTGATGTAGAGCGAGCTACCGTCCCCGAAGGCCCCACGCCGCGGCACGACGTCCCCCTCCACCGTGACTCCTCGCTGCCGGAGCCACGTCGCCACGCGCGCGAGATCTTCGCACCGGACGGACAGGCAGACGTGGTCCATCCGCGCCGAGGGCCCGGCGGTCTCGTCCGCGGCCAACGGGAGAAGATCGATCAGGTGCCGCCCCGCCCGGAGCTGGACGAGATGAGCCGCCTCGTTCACGTGGTCGAGGCGAAGCCCCAGGATGGTCGTGTAGAAATGCTGGGAGGCGGCCTGGTCGCGCACGCGCAGGACGACGTGGTCCAGCTCCAGGACCTCGAGCGGCGGCCGGTCCGACGGATCAGCCATGGACTAGAAAACTCCTCCTGACGGTGGGTTAGCAGCGGCGCTCTCCGAGATCCCTCGAGAAGCCGGCTCGACCTGCCCCTGCCCCGCTGGAACTCCCGCACCGCTG
>Ga0114129_10015138_pt1 | contig 10978 bp, 8 predicted proteins | sample RhiMetdeltSRZDD1_FD_80071 | JGI IMG/M metagenome (GOLD analysis project Ga0114129, IMG submission 80071) | Populus rhizosphere microbial communities from Tennessee, USA - Rhizosphere MetaG P. deltoides SRZDD1 (version 2) (version 2) | ecosystem: Host-associated > Plants > Roots > Rhizosphere >... | reverse complement strand
TGCAACGCTGGGTCGACGACATCCGCGCCGCGATCGCGCGGTGGCCGGGCGTGACGGATGGCGCGGCCGCCGCGCTGCGCCGCCGCGTGAACCTCGATCGCTTCGGAGTGTTCGGTCACTCGATGGGAGGCGTGTCCAGCGCCGAATACTGTCTCGGCGAGCCGCGCTGCGCAGCGGTCCTCAATCTGGACGGCATTCCACAATACGGATCGCTGATCGACAAGCGGCTCGGACGCCCGCTGTTGATGGTGTACTCCTCGCGCCCCGGCCGGATCGGCGCCAGCGACGCCATCTATGAACGGAGCGCGCGTCCTTATTACAAGGTGATCGCGGACGGGACGCGTCACCTGGACTTCATCGACATGGTCTTCTGGCCGGCGTTGCGCGAGCGGAAGATCCTCGGGACCGTCGCGCCCGATGCCGTCACGGCCAACACACGCGCCGTCGTGCGGGAGTTCTTCGATCAGGAGCTGCTCGGCCGCCGTTCGGCCATTCTCTCCGGACGCCGCCGGCTGCCCGGCGTCACCGTGGCTCGCCGCGATTGATCTCCGTCGCGAGACACGTATCGGCTCGCGCGCCCGCTCCAGCCGCGAGCGCGGCAGTCCTCGCTGCTTCGTTTTGGATGGTGTTGTGGATCCGGAGGGCTTCCGGCGCTGAGAACTCCAGCGTCAGCGCATCGAACCGTCGGAGCTCGCGGCGATCCCAGTGGCCTCTCATCAGTCCTGTCTCCGACTGTGAGCCGCGGCCGAGAAGAAGATGGCCGATTTCGTGCGCCATCACGAACCCGAGGAGCTCGACTTCGTCAGCCGCGGCTTCTGCGGCCACCTGTCGTACGCGGTCGTAGATCACATATGCGATTCGACCCATCCCGCTCTCCGCGACGGCGGCGTAGCCGAGCACGCCGTCCCGAACGCGACCGCGAGCCGCCATCTGCGGCGTCAAGACGATGATGGTGAGTTGCGCGATCGGATCCTGCCGCGTCTCTTGTCCGCGAGCGGCGCGCGCGCGCCGGTCTCGGGGTCGCAGGACCTCGTACCATTCGGTCCGTACTTCAATCCTTCGGTACAGCCGCGTGACGATGTCGCTCGCGCGGGACCACGAGTCCTCGCGCACATTCGCGTAGTCGTGGATCTGAATCGTGACGGAGAGGTCGCGTGCCGGACAGGCGGGAGCTGCAGACAGCGGAGTGGAGTCGATCGCCGACGTCACGATCAGGAGCGCGAGCAGTACACGCATCGCGGGTTCTCCTTCCCTCGATGCGTGGCTGCAAGGCGAACGCCACCCTCGGCGTCGAGAATCTCGTGCGATGACAGGTGGCCGCCGCGACCGGGCGCTCGCTGACCGCGAGATCGATCACGGCGTATCGTCAGTGGATCGCATGTCGAGGATCCACCGGCGCGATGCAGCGCTTACCGTTGCACCGCGCGCTCAATTCAATCTGAACGCGTACAACATGTCGCCGGCGGCGGCGAGGACGTGCTGCTTCCCGTCGAGCATGTAGGTCTGCGGCGCGTTGGTCACGGTCCCGAGGCGCGCGTTCCAGAGCGGGGTGCCGTTGGCTGCGTCGAACGCGACGAGGTTGCCGGCGCCGTCGCCGGCGAACAGCAGTCCGCCGCCGGTCGTCAGCATCCCGGTGGGTCCGCTGCCGCCTGGCAGGTGATGACGCCACGCGATCCGGCCGGTCTTCGGATCGATCGCGGTCACATAGTTGCCGTAGCTGCCGATGCCCGACGCCTGGCGGCCGCCAAGCCCCATCGATCCGCGCGGGTCGGGATCGATGAGGTACGCGATCGACAGCGCGTTGTTCTCCGGCACGTAGAAGAGACCCGTGTCGGGCGAATAGGCGGGCGGCGGCCAGTTCGTGATGCTGCCGTTCACGATCGCGCCGGGAATCGTGGCGACCTTTTCCGGATTCAGCACGGGCCGCCCTTTGTCATCGAGCCCCTTCGCCCAATTCGCGACGCTGCCGAATTTGCTCGTGGCGACGTGCTCGCCCGTGACGCGGTCGACCGTGAAGAAGTAGCCGTTGCGCGCAGCCGTCGAGACGAGCTTGCGCGGCCGCCCGTTGATCATCGCATCGATGAGCACCGGCGTCTGCGCCGAGTCCCAGTCGTGCATGTCGCGCGGCGAGGTCTGGTAGTACCACGCCATCTTGCCCGTGTCGACGTTCACCGCGATCAACGAGCACGTGAACAAGCCGACGCTCTCGCCGCGTCCGGCCGTCGTGTACGCGGGCGTCGGATTGCCGGTGCCGAAGATGTAGTACCGCGTCTCGGGATCGAAGACGCCCGGCACCCACACCTGCGCGCCGCCATGGCGCGCGGCATCCAGGCTCGGCCACGTCTCGAGTCCGGGATCGCCGGGGTTCATCGGCACGGTATAGAAGATCCACTGCCGCTTGCCCGTTTCCGGATCGTACGACTGCAGGAAGCCGGGCGCGTCGAGGTCGTTCCCCGTGCCGACGATCACGTGGTTGTCGATGATGATCGGCGCCATCGACGAGAAGTACTGCTCGTTGAAGCTGGAGATCTCGACGCGCCATTGCTCCTTGCCCGTGCGCGCGTCGAGCTTCACGAGGTAGTTGTCGTGGAACTCGGTGAAGAGGAAGTTCCGCCACATGCCGACGCCGCGATGGCCGGTATGCGTGCCGCCCCGCGTCTTCCAGTAGTACTGCCAGAGGATCGATCCGTCGCGCGCATCGACGGCCCAGACGTTGTCCGGCGACGTGGGATACAGGACGCCGTCCACCATCACGATCGACCCGCGGAAACTCGGCGGGCCGCCGGTGTTGTAGTCGCCCGGCCCGAGCCCGCTGACGATCAAGGGATACGGCGCGGGTGCACCGCCGCGGCCGCCGCCGCCCCCCCGGCCGCCCGCAGCGCCCGGCCCCGCCCGGCCCGTGGCGCCGGTGCCCTCGACGAATCCGCGCCCGACCCACGCGAGCGAGAGGTTCTTCACGTTGGTTTTGTTGACGTGACCGAGCGCGCTGTAACGCCGGCCGGTCAGATCGCCCGAGTACGTCGGCCACGCATCGGTCGGCGGACGCAGCTGCGCCGCGGGATCGAGACCGCCCGCCTGCGCGAGCAGGAACGCCGGCATCAGCAGGCACCACGAGAGCAAGAGCCTGGTCGTCTTCTTGAGCGTCATGACTTTGATCGACGTCATTATTTCAATGTAGCGAGATAAGCCGTCACGTTATGCATCTCCGTGTCGGCGAGCTCCAGCACGAGCCGGCGGTGAGGCTCCAGCGGATCGTTGATGTCGACCTTTGCGCCTGAACGGGAAAACGTCCGGCGCACGCCGTCATCCTGCACGAGCGACACGACGAAGTCGTCGATGCGCACGAGACGGCCGGTGACCGGCGCGCTGCCGGGAGCCGTCACGGTCACCCGGACGCGACTGTTCTCGGCAAGAGCGTCGCCCTCGCCGCGGCCGCCGCCGCGTCCGCTGATTCCACCCGAGACCCACAGGTTCTGCAGCGCGCGGACGTCGGCGACTCGCGCCGCCATTCCGCGGAGATCGCTGGCAGAATGGCACCGGCTGCAGACGCGCTCGAAGTATCGCTGTCCAGCCGCCGCGTCGCCGACGAGGACGTTCAATTCGACCGGAGTGTCGCGTTCCGGCGGCCGGCCTTGACGGCCCGCCGAGGACATGACGCTCTGGATGTACTCGGCAATCGCGAGGACGTCGCTCTCGGGCAGGGTGAACGCGGGCATCAGACCACCCGGGCCCTGACGGCCGCTGCGCACGATGGGCAGGATGTTCTCGCCGTGTTGATCGGTGAGGACGACCTGCGACCGCAGGAGGTTGGGTCCGCCCTGGTCGCCGCCGCGCAGGTCCGCGCCGTGGCAGGCGGTGCAGTTCACGCCGTAGAGCGCGCGGCCGCGCGCAATGACGGCGGGATCGCCGGGCGGCCGCTGATGCTGCGGGAAGTTGGGGCCGCGCCCTGCGCCCTGAGGGCCCGGGCCGGCGCCGCGTCCGCGCTGACCCGCTCCGCCCGGCTGGGCCGGTGGATCCTGAACGGCGGCACCCGGGACCGCGGTCCATGCGAGCGCCGCAACCGCCGCCGCGATCACCATCTGTCTCATCCGCACCTCGCTCCCTGCAGAAAAGGACGTGTCGCCCGGAAGCTCGAAAATAATAAATGAAATCGTTATCATTTGTGCCGGCCGGGACGATCGACGCAGAAACCGCAGAGAAACGCGTTGCTCGGCGTGTTCCGCGAGTTCTGCGTTTAATCGTGATCGCTTACCGCGAAGGAGTGCATGATGCAGTACACCAGACGCGAAATCGGAAGACTGGCGCTGACGGCATTGCCGGCGGCGGCATTGCTCGAGCATCCGTTCGCGGCGCTTGCGCAGACCCGCAAGCCGAACTCCCTGATTGATGGCGTACGCGTCGGCACGATCACGTACAGCTACCGCAGCATGCCGGATCAGAGCGCCGAAGCCACGCTGAAGTACCTCCTCGACTCGGGCGTCAGCGAAATCGAGCTGATGAACGGGCCCGCCGAGAGCTTTGCGGGCGCGCCGCAGGTCCCGCGCGCCGGCGCGCAACGCGGCGCGAACGGACGCGGCCGGCGCGGCCAGCCGCCGGACCCGGAGCAGGACGCGGCGCAGCGCGAGGCGGCGACCCGGTTGAAGCAGTGGCGCACCTCCGTCTCGATGGACCGCTTCAAGGCGCTCCGCCAGATGTACAACGATGCCGGCGTGAAGATTTACGCGTGGAAGGCGCTCAACCCGAACATGTCGGACGCAGAGTTCGAGTACGTCTTCAGCGTGGCGGAGGCGCTCGGCTGCACGCACACGACGCTGGAGCTGCCCACCGACGTGGCGCAGCTCAAACGGATCGGCGCCTTCGCCGAGAAGCGCAAGATCTACGCGGCGTATCACACGCATCAACAGGGGAGCATGACCGCGTTCGATCAGGCGTTCGCGGTCTCCAAGGCGAACATGTCGAACGTCGACCTTGGCCACTACGTCGCAGGCACGGGCGAGAGCCCGATCCCGTTCCTGCGGAAGTTCCACGATCGGATCGCGAGCGTTCACCTGAAGGACCGCCAGACGCCCGCGCACGGCGCCGGCAATCTCCCGTGGGGCACCGGCGACACGCCGCTGAAGGAAATCCTTCAACTGATGAAGAAGGAGAAGTACACGTTCCCGGCGTCGATCGAGCTCGAGTACGACGTGCCGCCGGGATCGGACGCGGTGAAGGAAGTGGCGAAATGTCTCGCGTTCTGCAAGGCCGCGTTGCAGAGTACCTGAGAAACGGGTGGGTCAGGTGGGTCTGGTAGGTCCTGACCTACCCGGCCCACCGACCTACCGGGCCTGGTATGGAACAGTACGTCTCGCTCGTCCTCTTCCTTGGGTTCGTGTGGCTCGCCTTCAGCGCGTGGCGGGTGCGGCGGCGCGGGCGCGGGGGGCACGTCGGGCCGGCCGCCGGCGCCATGCTGGACAAGATCCTCGACGATCAGCGACGGGCGGCCGTCGAAATCATCGTCGAGGAGCGAGCCGGCTATCGCGATCCGGAGGATCGCGACGGAAACCTGCCGAAGCTCACCGGATGACGAAGCCGCCGCGCGAGCTCGTCGAGTTCCTGCGGCGGCACGACCCTCCGATTCGAAATCTTGCCCTTGGGCTGCGCCGCGTCGTCCTCGACGAGATGGCGCCGTGCCACGAGTACATCTTCGCGATGCGCAGCGCCGTCATGTTGTTGTTCGGACCGAACGATCGCGTCATCGACGACTGCGTGTGCATGATCGCCGTCCTCCGGAAGCACGTGAATCTTCAGTTCACCGAGGGGATCGAGCTCGAAGATCCGTCCGGCGTGCTGCGCGGAACGGGCAAGCGGATGCGGCACCTCACCCTCAAAACGATCGCGGAGCTGGACCGCCCTGAAATCCGCGTGCTCCTTCAGCGGGCGCGCATTCGCGCCGGCATGACGCCGCGTCAGGGAGCACGACGCGACGTGATCACACGCGTGAAGCCGTCCACGTCACGGCCGGCTGACTCCTGACCGTTTTCACTTCGCCTGCGGCCGCGCGCCATCGATTTCCCCGCGTCAACGCCAGCTCCGCATTGGCAATGCCTATGCTTGCTCAACTGTCGCAGCAATGTCGTCAGCGCGTCATGAACCGGTCGATACTGCCGCGCTGCTTGCGGCAATCGTTCAATCGACCGGCGACGCCATCATCAGCGTCGACCTCAACGGAATCATCACCTCCTGGAACGGCGCCGCCGAGCGGCTGTACTGCTACACCAGCACTGAAGCGATCGGACAACACAACCGCCTGATCATCCCGCCCGACCGCGTTGCCGAAGAGCAGGACGTCATTCGGCGTCTCAAGGAAGGGCAGCTGGTTCCTCCATTTGAAACGGCCAGGATTCGACAGGACGGCATTCGCGTCAACGTGTTGATGAGGGCATCGGCGATTCGCGATGCGGCCGGACGCGTCATCGGGATTTCGAAGATCTCTCGCGATGTTTCGGTCGGAAGCGAGTCGCTCCTCGCGGCGCGCCGGCTGGCCGGCATCGTGGAATCCTCAGACGATGCCATCGTGAGCAAGGATCTCGAGGGCACCATCACGTCATGGAACCCGGCCGCCGAACGCATGTTCGGCTACACGAGCGGAGAGGCGATTGGCCGCTCGATTCGGATGATCATCCCGCCCGACCGGCAGGACGAAGAGGCGATGGTGCTCGCCCGGATCAAGCGAGGCGAGAGCATCGAGCATTACGAGACGATACGCTGCCGGAAGGATGGCAGCTGTCTGCCCATCTCGCTGACGGTTTCGCCGCTTCGAAACACGGATGGGACCATCGTCGGGGCGTCGAAGATTGCGCGCGACATCAGCGAACGGAAACGCGCAGAGGAGCAGGCCGAACGCGAGCGGAACCGGACGCTCTTCCTTGCGCGAATGACGGAGGCCTTGTCGAAGTCTCCCGACCACGAGCAGATGCTCGATGCCGTGGCCGCCATGGCTGTTCCGACGCTGGCAGACTGGTGCGCGGTCGACATCGTGCAGGAGGACGGCGAGATTGCGCGGATGGCGGTCGCACATGTGGATCCCGGCAGAGTCGACCTGGCGAGGAAGCGCTATGAGGATCCCGCCGCGCCCTACAGCGTGACGCAGGTGATCCGCACGGGCACGCCCGCCATGATCTCCGAAATCACCGACGACATGGTGGTCGCGTCGGCACGCGGCGATCAGGAGCGCATCCGTCTGCTCCGATCCCTCGGTCTCGAGTCGTACATCTGCGTCCCCCTCCAGGCCGGCGGGCGTACCGTCGGCGCGCTGACGCTGGCGATGGCGGAATCGAATCGTCACTACACGGACGATATGCTTCGGTTCGCCGAAGACGTGGCCTCGCGCGTCGCCCTGGCCGTCGAGAACACGCGTTCGTATCAAGAGTTGCAGCGGGCCAATCGGCTGAAGGACGAGTTCCTGGCGACGCTGTCGCACGAGCTCCGCACGCCGTTGAACGCCATCGTGGGGTACGCACGAATGCTGCGCGGCGGGATGATCGCCGGCGACAAGGTGGCTCGCGCCGTCGAGACCATCGAACGAAATTCCAGCGCGTTGACGCAGATGGTCGACGACCTCCTGGATGTCGCGCGAATCGTGTCAGGCAAGATGAGGCTCAACGTCCAGCCTGTCGAACTGCCCCTCATCCTTCACGACGCCGTCCAGACGGTCACGCCAGCCGCCGAAGCCAAGCGAGTCAGGATTCATACCGTCGTCGACCCACAGGTGAGTTCGATTGCCGGCGATCCGGATCGGTTGCGGCAAGTCGTGTGGAATCTGCTGTCGAACGCGGTGAAGTTCACACCGAAAGACGGTCAGATCCAAATGCGTCTCGAGCGGATCAACTCGAGCGTCGAGGTCACGGTCAGCGATACCGGCATCGGGATCAGCGCCGACTTTCTGCCGCAGATCTTCGAGCGCTTCCGGCAGGCGGAGGGCGGCGCGGCGCGGCGACAGGTGGGCCTTGGCCTGGGCCTCGCGATCGCCCGGAACATCGTCGAGATGCACGGAGGCACGATCAACGCGTCGAGCGACGGCCCGGGCACCGGCTCGACATTCCGCGTGAGACTGCCGGTCATGATCGTGCATCCCCGTCCGTTGGAAGAGAAGCGCGTGCATCCCCGCCAGGAATCGCTGCTGCCATTGGACCAGATGCCCGATCTCAGCGGCACGCACGTCCTCGCCGTGGACGACGAGCCGGATGCGCTGAAGCTGCTCAAAGAAATTCTCGAAGCGGCCGGCGCGCATGTGTCGACCGCCTCGTCCGGGGCGTCCGCGCTCGAGAAGGTTCAGTCCGAGCGTCCTGACGTGCTCGTCACCGATCTCGGGATGCCGCTCATGGACGGATTCGAGCTCATTCGACGATTGCGGCAATCGGACGATCGGAGGATGCGCGACTTGCCCGCCGCCGCGCTGACGGCGTATGCACGCTCGGAGGATCGCGCGAAGACGCTGCAGAGCGGGTTCGAGATGCACCTCGCGAAACCGATCGATCCCGTCGAGCTCGCGTCAGCCGTCAAGGCGCTGGCGCGACATCAGCACGATACGCGGTGACGGCAGGTCTCGGCTTCCGCATTCCACCCGTAAGGCCTGCAGCGGTTCGACACGTGCTGCAGCCAGCGACTCCAGGCTCGGCAACGTGACAATTGCGCTGGTACGGCCCGACATCCTGTACGCCTGGAACGGCCCGTCGCTGCTCGTCACCGACACGCGAGGCGACTGCGGCGACAATCAGCGGCTGTCCGGTTACTACTTCCGCGAGGCCAGATTCCTCCGGACGCTGCGGCTCGAGATCGACGGCGACCGGCCGTGGCTGTGCGAGGCGGCGAGCGTCGATCCGCGGACGCTCTCGTTCACGTACGTGCATCCGGAAATCGCCGAGTACGGCGGAGGAGGCAGCGGACAACCCGGTGATTCGATGCCGGAGAATGCGCGAGGTCTCGTTCAGCGCGCGCTCGTCATTCATCTTCAGTACGTCCCCACGCTCGGTGGACTGATCGTCCGCCTGACGGTCGCCAATCATTCGACGCGCACGACGGCCTGCACGCTCACGTGGCACGTCGCTGCCGATTTCGCCGACATCCAGGAGGCGCAAGGCGGTCGACGCGAGCAGGAAGCCGCGGTCGCAAGCACGTCGACGGACGCGTGCGTCATATTCACGTACGAACATCCGCAGCTCCGCTATCGTGCGGCGATCACGCCCGTTGGCGAGGCGCGCTGGACTCTCACCGGCTCCGCGATCGCCACGCGAATCGAGCTCGAGCCGCAACAGTCGATCGATCTCGGACTCCGCCTCGACGCCAGCGCCGCGGACGGAACCGCGTTGCCCGACGATTTCGACGAGCGCGAACGATTCGTCGAGGAGTGGCGCAGGGGATTCGCCCGGATCTCTGCGCAAGGCCAGCTGACCGCCGAGCGGATCATCGCCGCCAACGTGCGCGACTTCGCGTCGTTTTCGCTGGCCGAGGGGGAGAAGGACGAATGGCTGGCGCTTCAAGCCGGCATGCCGCTGTATCCGGCGCTGTTCGGCCGCGACACGCTCACCGCGGGATGGCAGGCCGCGTGGGTCGACGGCGGCAGAACGCTCGACGCGAGTCTGACGCGGCTCGGCCGGATGCAGAGCGATCGAATCGACCCCTGGCACGACGAGGAACCAGGGCGCATCCCGTATCAGGTGCGGCGCGGGCCGCTGGCGCTCCTGAGCATCAATCCATACTCAGCCTACTACGCCGACTACGCGAGCCCGATGATGTTCGTGATCGCGCTGGGCCACCTGTACGCGTGGACCGGCGACAAGGCGATCGTCCGGCGGCACTGGCCCACGGCGTGTCGAATCATGGAGTGGGCACGGAAGTACGGAGACGCCGACGGCGACGGCTACCTCGAATATGAAACGCGATCGAGCAAGGGCACGAAGAATCAGGGCTGGAAGGACAGCGGCGATGCCATCGTGTACGAAGACGGACGACCGGTTCCCGCGCCGCTCGGGACGTGCGAGCTCCAGGGCTACTGGTTTGCCGCGCAGCAACTGATGGCCGTGCTCGGTTGGGTCGTCGGCGAGCGCCGCCTGGGACGAGCGTTCTGGCGCAGCGCGAGGAACCTGAAACAGCGTTTCAACCGGGACTGGTGGATCGACGACGATCGGTGCGTGGCGCTGGCCCTGGACCCGACGAAACGGCGTGTGCCCGCCGTCTCGTCGAACATCGGGCATTGCATCGCGTCGGGCATCATCAGCGATGCACATCTGCCGTCAGCCGTCGACCGTCTGTTTGCGCCGGACATGTTCAGCGGCTGGGGCATCCGCACGCTGTCGTCGGCGCACGGCTCGTACAACCCGCTCAGTTATCACTGCGGCTCGGTGTGGGCGGTCGAGCAGGCCACGATCGCCTTCGGTCTGCGCCGCTTCGGCTTCGATGAGCGAGCCCTCGAGCTCACAAAGGCGCTGTTCGATCTCGCGCAACTCTATCCGGACTATCGCATCCCGGAGTGTGTCGGCGGCGATGCCCGGAGCGATCGTTCCACGCCCGGTGCGTATCCGCACGCCAACACGCCGCAGTTGTGGAACGCGACGGTGTTTCCGCTGCTCGTGCACACCCTGCTGGGTCTCCAGCCATTGGCGCCGCTGAACACGCTGGTGGTCGCGCCTGCGCTTCCTCCGTGGATGCCCGAGCTCGTGCTCGACGGCCTTCACCTCGGAGCCGCGACGGCCACGATTCGATTCTGGCGAGATACAGATGGACGATCACACGCGAAGATCCTGGAGAGCCAGGGCCCGTTTCATTTGATCTATCAACAACCGCCGGAATCGCTTTCGGCAGGGCCGTGGGATCGATTCAGGGCGCTCCTCGATACCGTCGTCAGTTGAGCGAGGCCGCTGTCAGTATTGTTGGAACGAACAGCCGGAACCGCAAATCCGCGCTCACGATATGATCGCTGGCGAGACAGAAGATGGCG
>Ga0114129_10015137_pt1 | contig 10979 bp, 10 predicted proteins | sample RhiMetdeltSRZDD1_FD_80071 | JGI IMG/M metagenome (GOLD analysis project Ga0114129, IMG submission 80071) | Populus rhizosphere microbial communities from Tennessee, USA - Rhizosphere MetaG P. deltoides SRZDD1 (version 2) (version 2) | ecosystem: Host-associated > Plants > Roots > Rhizosphere >... | reverse complement strand
TACCGCCGCGAAGCCATGGCTTTCAAGCAAATTTATCCTGAGTCACATTTCAATGTTTATGATTTCATCCGTCTCACGACAATGAACATTCTGAGCGATTTGTGGCACGCTGCGCGTGATCGCGTGTTGTGGAAGAATCTTGCATCGATATTTTGGTTCCGCTTTATGCAATTTCATGGGACAAGAATGGGCTATCAAGAGTCAAGCTTGCTTACTCCGCAGCTGCGCGAGACGTTTTATTATGCTAGAGAAAGGAAACTCAAAGACCGCATGAAGAGGGAAGTAGAGCCGATTCGGTATAATCAATAATCTATGCCCCAAGTTGTTGCCCTGGTCCCAATGCGACATCACTCCCAGCGCGTGCCGGGTAAGAATTATCGTCTGCTAACGGGCAAACCCTTGTTCCATCACGTGATTGAAACCCTCCTTGCGGTTCCCGAGATCAATGAGATTGTGGTAGATACAGATTCAGAGCCGGTCATCGATGGCTTGAGAAAGTATTTCCCACAAGTGAAAATCATCAATCGCCCTGAACACCTGCGTTCAGACGATGTGCCCATGAATGACATTTTGATCCATGATACAGAACAGGTAGAGGCAGATTTTTATCTGCAGACACACAGCACGAATCCTTTGCTAAAACCTGAAACTATATCGCGCGCCATCCAATTGCTAGTTACAAATTACCCAAAAAACGATTCACTCTTTTCTGTCACCCGCTTGCAAACGCGTTTGTATGATCAGCATGGCACCGCTATCAATCACAATCCAAGAGAATTAATCCAGACCCAGGATTTACCACCTGTATATGAAGAAAACTCCTGCCTATATATCTTCAATCGCGAAAACCTGCTGGCGAAGCGACACCGCATCAGCGACCACCCATTGATGTTCGAAATCGATGCAGACGAAGCCTGGGATATTGACGAAGAATTGGATTTTGAAATTTGCGATTTCCTCTTTAAAAGACAATCGAAGAATGAATAACTTGCAGCGTGTGATTAAAACTCTTTCTAGATGGTTTTCGATTCCCTGGTATCCCATCGTATTCGGTGCGTATCCCGTGCTGGCGTTGCTTGCTTTTAACTCAGGACAGGTCAAAGTTGAGGCGGGCTGGAGGCCTCTGCTTATTTGCGTAGTTTTTGCTGGAACACTTTTTCTTTTATTGAGATTACTTCTGCGTGATTGGCATCGTGCCGCATTTCTATCCACTTTGCTGATGATACTTTTCTTTTCATATGGGCATATCCATATTTTGCTTACCGAAAAATTGGAGGATTTCGATTTCACACGCTGGTTATTGTTAGCATGGTTCCTGCTTGCAGTCATAGCGGTTGTATGGGCGGTCAAAAAGGCACCCACATCAGCTTTGACGTGGAACGTGATCGCGCTTGGGCTGGTGGTAACCTCACTGGTGCAGATCAGTCCTGACCTTCGTACACGAAGCGTCCAGGCAAATCGTGTCACCGCGAAAAACGTACCAGAAGGAAGCCTCACGCTTCCACAGAATCCGCCTGACATCTATTACTTCATCCTGGATATGTACACGCGCGAAGATTTATTAAAGAGCGCCTATGACTACGATAACGGAGGCTTTGTGAAGGCTTTGGAAGAACGCGGTTTTTATGTAGCTCAGTGCAGTCAGAGCAATTACACACGCACGGAACTCTCCGTTACATCCTCTTTGAATTTTTCCTATTTGCAGGACCTTGATCCGAAATTCAGCGACCCAAAGAGTATTTCTCGCTCGCATTTGTGGGATGCGCTTAAACACAACGCCGCCCGCTATCAATTGGAGAGTTTGGGATATAAGACCATTTCGTTTGCAAACGGCTTTCCATGGAGCGAACTCGATGATGGGGACATTTTTCTCACTCCTCCACCCTTTTCTTCGGGGATGACCGAATTCGAAACTTTGTTTATACAAACCACACTAGCGCGCCAGCTTCAGGATTTTGGCTGGCTGGATCTCGACCAGATCACCGGCCAGAATTTTCGTGACCGTGATATGCTGATTTTTAATAGCATAGAGGATTTGGCCCAGATGCAGGGGCCCAAGTTCGTGTATGTTCATTTGATTCTGCCCCATCCGCCTTTTGTGTTTGGGCCGAATGGAGAACACACCAACCCTGCAGATTTCTGGAATGAGAAAAAACTTTATCCTGCCAACAAATTTGAGTTAGGTTATACCAATCAACTAACATTCCTGAACAGCAAAATGCTGGACGCGGTAGATACGATTCTCTCTGAATCTAGAAATGCACCTATCATCATCTTACAAGGGGATCATGGCCCCTGGCTACAACCTAAGCCGCAGCACTTTTTTATTCTGAATGCATACTATTTGCCCGGGCACAAAACGGCGTTGTATCCGACCATATCACCCGTTAATTCGTTCCGTCTGGTTTTCAATGATTACTTTAGCGGCAAATATGAGATGCTCAAGGATGTAACGTATTTTTCGCCTGTGCCTAAGCTATATGATTTTTCAGAGGTGCCTTATCCGTGCCCGCAGCAGGTTCTTCAAGAGTCGCAGTGAATGGCTAAATCAGCCTTGTTTCAAAAAATACGATCCCTGCCGTTGTATACGTTTTTCTTTTCTGCCTATCCGGTGCTGGCATTACTTGCCGAAAATATTGGAGAGGTCAAACTTGCAGTAGGCTGGCGTCCGTTGTTGATCTGCATCAGTTTTGCAGGTGCCCTTATCCTCGTGCTTAAATTGCTCTTGCGAGATTGGCATCGTGCCGCATTCTTGTCCACACTGTGGATGGTACTATTCTTTTCATACGGTCATATTCATATTTTGTTGACTAAAAAGCTGGAAGATTTTGATTTCACTTCGCGGTTGTTGCTGGCCTGGCTCATACTTGCTGTTCTCGCAGTTGTGTGGACGATAAAAAAATCTCCCTCGTCAGCCCTGGCATTGAACGTGATCTCGCTTGGGCTTGTGGTCACTTCGTTGGTGCAAATCGGCTCGGGACTCCAGAAAAGAGGCGCTCATTATCTCGGAGCGAAAAATGCGCCGATACAGGAATTGATACGTCCAGAGAATCCGCCCGATGTGTATTACTTCATCCTGGATTCTTATGGACGCGATGATTTGTTGAAGCAGGCTTATGGATATGACAACAGTGCATTTGTAACTGCCTTACGCGAACGCGGTTTTTATGTAGCAGAGTGCAGTCAGAGCAATTTTGTGCGTACTGATATCTCAGTAACATCGACGTTGAATATGTCCTATTTGCAGGAACTTGACCCTAGCTTCGTGCCTGGCACCTCCCGCCGACGAGTCTTATGGGATTCGTTCAAGCACAGCGCGGCACGTTATAACTTTGAAAATATGGGTTATAAGACAGTCGCCTTTGCAACAGGTTTTGCTTGGAGCGAGTTTGATGATGTAGATATCTTCTACACACCACCCCCGTTTTCGGCAGGCATGTCCGAATTTGAAGTGCTGTTCATGCAGACTACCCTGGCGCGTCACGCGCAGGATCTAGGTTGGATCGATGCAGATGGGATCATGGCCCAGAACTTCCGGAATCGCACGCTTCTGGTGTTTGATAAATTGGATGACATTGCGCGCATGCCCGAACCGACGTTTGCATTCATTCATGTGATTTCGCCGCATCCGCCCTTTGTGTTCGGACCAAACGGTGAGCATACATATCCCGCCGATTTCTGGAATGAGAATCGGGAGTATCCACCGGATTTATATGCAAAGGGGTATCAAAATCAATTGACGTTTTTGAATCAGAAAGTCTTGCAGGCCGTGGATACGCTGGTATCCGAATCGGCTACTCCGCCTGTCATCATTCTGCAGGGCGATCATGGCCCCTGGCTTCAACCCAAAGAAAAGCGTTTTCGGATTCTGAACGCGTATTATTTGCCAGGTCATGATGAACAGGTATATCCTACAATATCGCCTGTTAATACGTTTCGTTTGATCTTCAACTCATACTTTGGTGGCAGATATGATTTGCTCGATGACATATCTTATTTCTCTCCTCCAGATGAGAATTTATATGATTTTTCAAAGGTATCAAACCATTGCCAGAGTTAAAATATAGAGTCCTTCTCACGGCACCCTACATGATTCCGTTTGTGGATCGTTTCAAGTCCGTGTTCGATCAATATGCTATCGAGCTCATGGTCCCTCGTGTCCATGAACGCATGGAGGAAGAAGAGTTGCTCCAATATGCGGGACAATTCGATGGTGCAATTTGTGGTGATGACCGATATACTGAGAGGGTGATTGCTGCCTGTGCACCGCGCCTCAAGGTGATCTCCAAGTGGGGGACGGGCATCGATTCGATCGACGCCTCAGCCTGCTCCCGTTATGAGGTAAAGATTGGACGCACCCTCAACGCCTTCACCCTGCCGGTTGCAGACACTGTGCTCGGATATATCTTATCTTTCGCTCGCTGCCAGCCTTGGATGGACAGAGAAATGAAAAGTGGAAAGTGGGAAAAGATTGCAGGAACGAGTCTAAGTGAATGCACACTGGGTGTTATTGGTGTAGGAAATATCGGCAAAGCGGTTACACGTCGCGCCCATGCCTTCGGTATGAAAGTTTACGGTACAGATATTATCGAAATTGACCCTAATTTCATTACGGACACCGGAATAGAGATGACAGATCTCAAGTCTCTACTTTCCAATAGCGATTATGTCACCATAAACTGCGATTTGAATCCAAGCAGCCACCACTTGATGAACTCAGATACTTTTGCTCAGATGAAACCCAATGCTGTGTTAATTAACACCGCCCGAGGACCGATTGTTGACGAGAAAGCGTTGATAGATGCGTTACAAAATAGTCAAATCGCGGGTGCTGCATTGGATGTGTTCGAACATGAACCGTTACCGCCTGAGAGCCCCCTGCTTAAGATGGACAACGTCATGCTCGCTCCGCACAACTCCAACTCCAGCCCCGCCGCCTGGGAAAAAGTCCATTGGAATACGATCAGGAATCTGGTTGAAGGCCTCGGATTGAAATATGAAGAAAGTTAACAGAAATGGCTGAGAGAAAAACTGTTTTAGTTACCGGAGCGGCTGGAGGCATTGGCCGGGCTACAGTATCCCTTTTCGCTGAAAAAGGATGGCGCGTGATTGGTGTTGACCGCTCCGAATTTGACAATGCCTTTCCTTCGACTGGACTCTTCATCCAGGCTGATATTTCGCGCGCACAAGATATGCAGTCGATTTTCGAAAAGGCTCACGCTTTCACGGAGAGTCTTGAAGCGCTTGTAAACAATGCCGCATTACAGGTCTCCAAACCTTTGGTGGAAACAACGGTCGAAGAATGGGATGCAGTTATGGCATCCAATTTACGCTCGGTGTTTTTAGGCGTGAAGCTAGCGCATCCGCTTCTCCAAGCCGGAAATGGAAGTGCAGTCGTAAATGTCTCTTCTGTTCACGCCATTCAGACATCTGCTAACATTGCCGCGTACGCTGCATCAAAGGGTGGTTTGCTTGCCCTTACGCGTGCCATGGCGATTGAGTTTGCGCCTGATAACATTCGCGTTAATGCGATTCTTCCTGGTGCAGTAGATACTCCGATGCTTCGAGCAGGACTAGGACGCGGTCACGTAGGTCACGGCGATGTGCAGGAACGTCTCGATAATCTTGCCCGCAAAACGGTCAGCGGTAAGGTTGGGAAGCCCGAAGAGATCGCCCACGCCATTTACTTCCTAGCGGATAATGAACAATCATCATTTATGACGGGTCAGGCATTGGTTGTGGATGGGGGAGCAACTGCGAGGCTAAGCACGGAATAAGTCTTAGAAGAAGAAAGAACCTTTCCTCTTTCTTTACGGATTATGAAACAGACTCTCAAACAAATTATCGCACCCTCGCTTTGGACATTTGTTCGCGACACTTACGATGCCATACGTCGCCTCCCAGAACTCCCCGATGCATATCTCCATCCCTGGCGGCGCGAGAGCATTCGGCGGCTCGCCCAATTAAAGGATGTTCATCAAGGGAAACGCGCTTTCATCATTGGCAATGGCCCCAGCCTAAAGCAAACCGATCTTAGTAAATTGCGGAATGAGATCACATTTTGTATGAACCGCTTTTACCTTGCATTTCCCGAATTAGGGTTTGCAGCTACTTATCTCTGTATTACGAATGATCTGGTCGTTGAACAATTCGTAGATGATATAAATTCTCTTGCAATTCCAAAATTCATTGGGTGGCGTTCGCACCGTCATTTCTCGCCTCAATTGCTAATTACTCAAATACCTACTTTCGTTTACACGACCTACACAGGTCCGCGTTTTACCCACGATGTGCGTGGACGGGTATGGGAAGGCGCCACGGTGACTAACCTCGCTTTGCAACTAGCATTCCACATGGGCATCCAAAAAGCCATCCTCATCGGTGTGGATCATAACTTTGCATCCAAGGGCGATGCAAACAAGGTTGTCGTTTCAGAAGGCGATGACCCCAATCACTTCATGCCGAATTACTTTGGCAAAGGGGTCAAATGGCAATTACCCGATCTGGATACATCTGAGGTTGGATATATTTTGGCGCGTGAAGCCTATCGCAAAGCAGGACGTGAAGTCATCGATGCGACTGTTGGAGGCAAACTGACGATCTTCCCGAAAGCGGATTACAACTCACTTTTTTAGATGTCATTGCTAGCGAGCCTCGCGCTGAGCGGAGTGAAACGCATGACGAAGCGCAGATGCAAGGGCTGTCCTCCTCGCAATGACATATGACCTTTATATGAAACTCGTTTCCATCATTACTCCTTCATATAACCAAGCCCGATATTTGGAAATCACCATCCAGTCCGTGCTTGCGCAGGATTACCCGCGTATTGAATATATTGTGATCGATGGGGCCTCAACAGATGGATCCATTGAGATTATACAAAAGTATGAAACCCGTTTGGCATATTGGATTTCTGAAAAAGACAAGGGTCAGGCGGATGCCATCAATAAGGGAATTGCGCGTGCCAAAGGAGATATCCTCGCGTGGTTGAATTCAGATGATTATTTTTTACCAAATACCATCTCAGCCGCTGTGAAAGTTTTTGATGAAAATCCCGATGTGGTGATGACCTATGGCGACATGCTGGCTGTGGATGAGCATGGAAAGACCATCAACATTCTGAAATACAAGCAGCTATCGTTGGAAGATTTGTTATGCTTTCAGATCATCGGTCAACCTGCTGTGTTCTTTCGCCGTGAAGCCTATGAAAAAACAGGCGGGTTAGACACCACTTTCCACTTTCTACTCGATCACCATCTCTGGATTCGCATTGCCAAGCAAGGAAAAATATTGCACATTCCTCAAACCTGGGCTGCGGCGAGGTATCATCCAGAGGCAAAAAATCGCGCCAAAGCCGCGGAGTTCGGGCGCGAAGCTTTCGACATTTTAGCTTGGGCGAAGAGTCAACCTGAATTAGCGGATGAAATTTCCAGAGCAGAGAGACGCGCCCGCGCATCCGCTCATCGCGTGGACGCACGATATCTTCTTGATGGTGGGCAATCCTGGTCTGCATTGAAAGCGTGGGTGCTTGCCTTATTTATCCATCCTCCGACCGCTTTGGCACGGTTGAATATTTTTATTTCGGCGTTATTGAACTTAAGTGGGTTAGGCAAATTGCGCGAGGCCATTCTACGACGACGGCAAAGTGTCTATTCAGGTAAAAGATAAAAAATCGAATCTGATAAAATACACGGACTTTATGTCCCAGCCATATTTTTTTTCGTCGCCAATTTTGCGCACTAGCGCGCTTATTTTACTTTTCAGCCTTGCGCTCATAATCCGCCTTTACGATCTTACTGACCTTCCACTTGATTTTCACCCTACGCGTCAATTACTTTCAGCGATAAAAGCACGTGGCTTATATTATGAAACTCAGCCGGATGGCATTCCAACCTGGAAATTGGAAATCGCCATCCGCCAGGCTAAGCTCAAAGCAGATGTAGAGCCTGTGATCTTCGAGCGCGTTGTTGCATTCACGTACCGATTCACCGGGGAACAATTATGGATTGCACGCATATACTCTTCGTTGTTTTGGCTCCTCGGTGGGATATTTCTTTTCATGCTCGTACGCGATTTGATCTCATTTGAAGGAGCGATCCTTTCCACAGCCTATTATTTATTTTTTCCTTACGCGATCATTGCCAGTAGAAGTTTTCAGCCTGATCTTTTGATGGTGATGTTTGTCCTTGCTTTTTGGTGGATGTTCTCGCGGTGGGTGGACCACACCGCTGGCTTCTCTCATTCTAGGAGAGGGGAGCAGTGGTGGTGGGCGCTTCTCGCGGGACTTTTTGGTGGGCTCGCGATACTAATAAAATTTTCCGCCGCCTTTTTTGTGGTCGGCGCGGCGCTTGGTCTGGGATTGTCACGTTTTACAATGCGCGAGTTGCTGCGTAATACGCAAGTGTGGCTAATGACATTCCTTGGAATTTTGCCAGCCGCGGCCTATCTTGTATATGGGATTTTTATCGGCGGCTATCTCGGTGGGCAATTCAGCGGACGCTTTATCCCTGCATTATTGTTGAGTCCGGTCAATTATTTGCAATGGGCAACAAAAGCTGACTTGGCTGCAGGTGGGCTTTTTATCATGCTGGGTTTACTAGGACTGATTTTAGTAAGGGATGGACGACTACGAAGTCTCATGATTGGGCTATGGGCCGCCTATCTCGTCTATGGTTTGTTCTTTGATTATCACGTTGCAACACATGACTATTATCATCTGCCACTCATCCCAATTGTGGCGGTGTCGCTGAGTCCAATTGGGGATTGGTTCTTCGCGCGTTTAACGGAGTCAGGCCCAGGTCCATGGGCGCGAAGAGCAATGTATACCATCCTGCTCTTGGGTGTGTTATCTGATGTGTGGAATGTCCGTAGTCAATTAAAGGCTGTGGATTATCGTCCTGAGGCCGCGATGTGGGCTGAGGTTAGTGAACAACTTATCGATAAACGTGCTGTTGCGTTAACCCAGGATTATGGCTCGCGGCTCGAATACTGGGGTTTGAAGACTGTTGCTACCTGGCCCTATATAGGCGATATCAATTATATTGATGCACGCGGAGGCAGTTTTTCTTTTGATGAGTTTTTCAACGAATACTCCTCAAGAAGAGATTATTTCCTTGTGACCGATTTTGATGAACTGGATCGCCAATTGGACCTTAAGAATAAATTGTTCACCTCCTATCATATCGATGCTCAAGGTGATGGTTATGTAATCTTTGATCTGCGTAGTCCAATCAGCGGGGGGCATACTGGATCATGACAGGACATGATCTTTCCATCATCATACCAGCGTATAATGAAGAGGCCCTGATCGTAAACACTCTTGAAAGTTTGCGATCCTATTTGGTGGCGCGGACTGAACAGTACGAGATTGTTGTAGTGGATGATGGCAGCCATGATAAAACTGTTGCGTGCATTCAGGAATGGCAAAAAAATAGTCGCGCTGATTTGCAGCTTTTGGTCAATAAAAAGAATATGGGAAAAGGCTTTTCCATTCGCCGCGGTGTGATGGAAAGCCGCGGAAAGTATGTGATCTTTATCGATGCCGACCTGCCATATGAGTTAGATGCCATTGATGATTTTTTGAAGGCTCTAAAAAATGGATATGATCTTGCAGTGGGCTCGCGTGTTTTGCCTGGTTCGGAGGTAAGAGGAGTACCGACATATCGCTATATCGCCGGTCAGATCTTTTCCCTGATGGTGCAGGCAGTTCTTTTCTCCGGCTTACCGGATACGCAATGTGGATTCAAGAGTTTTAAGTCTGAGTCCGCCAGGGAAATTTTTCGCAGGACAAGTATCGATGGTTTCGGCTTCGACGTGGAAATGCTCTTTGTGGCGCGCAAATTAAAGTTTGCTATCCAACCTGTAGCGGTGCATATGATTGAGCATCGTCAACGCAGCCGTGTCCGTCTGGTGAATGACTCGCTCAAGATGTTTTCGAACCTGTTTATGATCCGTTGGATGGATTGGCAGGGAAAATACGATTAATTTTGCTCGGCCGCCGTCCTAGGCGGCACACTGGCAAGAGTATATTTGAAGAATAAATTTCAATCATTTTTTGGGAAACCTGACTTTGTCTTTCGATTACGACTCCGTCGCCGGTGATTATCAATATCGCGCTTTGCATTCTGGGCATCCGATGCAGCGTTTCTGGCATGGCGGCAAACTCACGATGATCGATCAACTGATCCGACCGCATTTAAGAGCAGACTCACGCCTGCTCGAAATTGGCTGCGGAGCCGGTAACTTGCTACTGCGGGCTGCTGTGCGGGGCAGTTATCCGGTCGCTTTGGACCTGGCCACGCAAGCATTGACCTTCGTCCGTTCGCGCTTGCAGGAAGCGCAGTCAGGGTTAGAAGCGCCACGCGATTTTATGTGTATTCAATCTATTGGCGAACTCCTGCCTCTTGCAAGTGGGAGTTTTGAGTGTATTCTCCTCTCGGAAGTTATAGAACATCTTGAGGCGCCACAAATTTCCATCAAGGAAGCAGCCCGTGTGCTTCGCTCTGGAGGACGCCTTTTGGTGACAACACCTAACTATCGAAGTTTATGGCCCCTCATGGAACGCACGGTGGACATGTTGAACATGGCGCCCAAAATGGCGGGAGAACAACACATCAGTCGCTTTCATCCGGCTTCTCTCAAACACCTGCTAACTGAGGCTGGCTTGAACATTGAGTACTTTGGCACGATCTATAATCTGAGCCCATTCCTGTCTTTATTTTCTCCAAAGATGGCCAACCGTCAGTTAGACCGTGAACTTGATGGTCAATCTTCGCTGGGTATGATCCTGGTAGCGGTGGCGATCAAACCTTGAAACTTCAGAGCAAATAAGTATGAAACAAAAATTTTCTGAAGGGCGATGGTTTTGGCTGGCTATTTTTCTTGGTGTGGTTACCACCTCCATTGGATTGGCTTTGTTTGCCTACCTCGGGACCTTTTCACGCTATACCAGTGATGATTACTGTCTCTCCGCCTTTTTC
>Ga0114129_10015133_pt1 | contig 10980 bp, 2 predicted proteins | sample RhiMetdeltSRZDD1_FD_80071 | JGI IMG/M metagenome (GOLD analysis project Ga0114129, IMG submission 80071) | Populus rhizosphere microbial communities from Tennessee, USA - Rhizosphere MetaG P. deltoides SRZDD1 (version 2) (version 2) | ecosystem: Host-associated > Plants > Roots > Rhizosphere >... | reverse complement strand
TTGTGGTACCGAGCACGGACGACTCGCTTCGACGCCAATTTCCGGCTCCTCGACACCCACCTGGAAGTCGTCACGCCCTCAGGCGTGGTCATCGCCACGGCGGTGCTGACCAGTTACGTCCCCTTCAGTCCGGCGGCTCCGGATGTCGGTCACCTCGCAGCGGCGCTTCGTGCGTCTCGAGACTCCTTGCCGGGCAAGGTAGCCCTCGTGCTTGGCGGCAGCCGCGGGCTTGGCGCCGAAATCGCCGCCGGCCTTGCGCTTGCCGGTTGTCGCGTCTACGCAGCGGCGCGGCAGGACATCAGCCAGGACCAGCCATGGCTCGAAGAACTTCGGACGCATGGCGGACAGGTCGAATTTCTTCAGGGCGACGTCGGAGATCCCGCCTGGTGCGACTCGACGCTGAACCTGCTTCGCGAACGGCACGGCCGCATCGATGCTCTCGTGCTCAACGCGTGCGCGCCGCCAGGACTGCTGCGGTTTGGAAGTGAATCCGCTGTTCGTCACGCCGCCTACGTCCGCGAGAATCTGAGGCTGGTCGAGACACCGCTTGCGGCGTTTGCCGGAGCACTCGAGACGAGCGGCGGGGCGGTGGTCTGCATCTCTTCCTCATTCGTGCAGGATCCGCCCGCCGGTTTTGGCCACTACGTCGCCGTCAAGCAGGCGGCAGAAGCGCTGGTCAGGACATTGTGCCGCGAGCGGCCGCGTCTGGCCGCACTCATTGCCAGACCTCCCGTCCTGCAGACGCGTTGGAATGACACGCCCGCGGCAGCGGTGGGGGCGATCCCCGCGGAGCAGGCGGCGGTCCACATCGTCAACGCGTTGGGGGTGGCCAACGCGGGCACGGCTGTTGTGCTGTCCGAATTTCCTCCGGCCGAGACCGCGACGGCACTCGAAGCCGCGCCCGCGGCCGTTGCCGATTTCTCGATCAGGCTCGCCGCCACATTCACCATCGATCCGGTCGTGCCGGCGATGCGCTTCTGGGCCGAGGAATTCGACGCCGGTGCGGGTATCGAAACGGCGCCGTACGGGCAGGTGCTGCAGTCCCTGCTCGATCCGGGAAGCGTGTTCAACGCGGCGGGGCGCGGCGTCAACATTCTCTTCCTGCGTGTACGCGACTGGCTTCGCGAGCTGGCCGATGCCCAGGCCGACGACATTGATTTCGTGCGCGCCTACTTGCAGGACACGGTTCGCGACTTCGAGCGGGCCGCAAGCGCCCATCGTGGTCGGGCGTCGAGCGAGACGCTGCTGATCGTCTGCCCGTCGTACGGCACGTTGTCGTCCGCCGAGAGCATTCTCCTGCGGCAGGCCGAGGCCGACGTGGTTGCCGGCGTCTCCGGCCTCCCGGGTCTGCACGTGGTCCTCGCCAGCGAGTTTCATTCGCAATACGGCGTGAACGAAGACGACGTGCACGACGAGCTGCGCGATGACATCGCCCATATTCCCTACCGCGAGGAATATCTATGCGTGCTGGCGACGATTGCCGCGCGCCACGTCCATCGGCAGTTGACCCCGGCGCGCAAGGTCGTGGTCGTCGACTGCGACAACACCTTGTGGCGAGGAGTGGTTGGCGAACTGGGCGCCGATGGTATCCAGTTCGACGAGGAGCATCGAGCGCTGCATGCCGTGCTGCAGCGGCTGGCACAGAGCGGCGTGCTCGTCTGCCTCTGCAGCAAGAACGACGAGGACGATGTCTGGCGCGTCTTCGATACTCGCGCTGATCTTCGCCTGCGCCGCGAGGACATCGTCGCCTCCGCCATCAACTGGCTGCCGAAATCCGAGAACCTTCGTACTCTCGCCGCACGGCTGAATCTCGGGCTCGACAGCTTCGTGTTCATTGACGACAACCCGGTCGAGTGCGCGGAGGTGCAGGCCGGGTGCCCCGAAGTGCTCACCATCTGCTGGCCGCAGGAGCCGAGCCGGGCGGCGCGTCTGGTGCAGCATGTGTGGGAGTTCGATCCGCGGAAGACGACCAGGGAAGACGCGCGTCGGACCGAGCTGTACCGGGAGGAGTTCCAACGTCAGCAGGCGCGCGCCGAGACGCTTACGTTCGCCGACTTCATCGACAGCCTGCAGCTGGTCGTCGACATCCAACCGCTGGCGGCCGACGATGTACGACGGGCGGCGCAGTTGACGCTGCGCACCAACCAGTTCAATTTCACCACCATCCGTCGCGAGGAAGCTGACCTGCTGGCGCTGGCCTCGGGTGGCGCGCACGAGATTCGAACCATCCGCGTGCGCGACCGCTTCGGCGACTATGGCCTGGTCGGCCTGGTGATCGTCGACCGCAGCAAGGACGATTGGGAGCTCGACACGTTTCTGCTCAGCTGCCGCGTGCTGGGACGAGGCGTCGAGCACCGGATAGTCGCCGACCTTGGAGAACAGGCGGTGGCTGCGGGTACACGGCACGTCAGGCTGCGCCTCGAAACCACGAAGCGAAACACGCCGGCTCGGACGTTTCTCGAGTCGATTGTGCCGGCGGAATTCAGGCGGGCCGACGAACGGGGGATGGCCTGCGAGGTGCCGGCCGCACGGCTCGCGGATGTCCGGTTCGAGCCGACCCGCGCGGCGGAAGCCGCGGTTCAGGATGAGGGCGAGAGCCAGTCCGGTGAGCGCCCGTCCGATGCGAACCGGCTGCGACGGCGCGAGAGCCAGATTCTGCGCACGGCGTTCGACCTGGCAACCGGCGCCGATCTGCGGGCCGCCATTGGGGGCGCGCCAGGGGGTTCGGTCATCGGCGAAGCGACCGCGGATGCCGACATTGCGGCAATCGTCCATGGCGCCTTTGCGCGAGCGCTGCGACTTCCGGCAGAGCGCGTGGCGGCGGTTGACAACCTCGAAGCGCTCGGGTGCGATTCGCTCCGCATTGTCGAGACGACCGTCGCGCTGCGTGAAAAGTTCCCCTGGATTCCGGCCACGCTGCTGTTCGAGCACCGATCGATCAGCGCTATCGTCAGCGAGATCTCGCGGCGTTCGAGCCCGCCGCAGGCTGCCGCGCCGGCCGCCGCCACCCGCGTCGCGCCTGCGCACCACGAGCCCGGGTCTTCAGCCGCGTCGAACGACGTTGCCGTGGTCGGCATGCACGTGCGATGTGCAGGCGTGAACTCGCCGGACGAATTATGGGATCTGTTGAGCGAGGGGCGGAGCAGTGTTCGTCCCGTGCCCAACGATCGCCACCGGTTCCTGCAGCCGCTCTCTGATTCGCGACCGCACTGGGCGGGACTGATTGAAGAACCCGCGCAGTTCGACGCCGCGTTCTTTGGCGTCTCGCCGCGGGAAGCCGAATTCATGGATCCGCAGCTGCGTCTGTTCCTGGAGGTCGCCTGGAGCGCGCTCGAGGATGCCGGATGCGCCGGCGATCAGGACGCGGATACCGGCGTGTTCGCCGGCGTCATGTACGGGGATTATGGGTTCCGGGCGAACCTCGGGGTGCCCGGCGCAGCCAATCCCTACCGCTGCTGGGAGGGCTTCAGTCTCGCGAATCGCCTTTCCCAGCTGCTCGGATTCCACGGGCCAAGCATTGCCGTTGATACCGCATGTTCCTCGTCAGGCACGGCGCTCCATCTGGCGTGCGCGGCGCTGAAGGCCGGTGATTGCCGCATTGCGGTGGTGGGGGGCGTGAACCTGATCCTCGATCCGGATCGGTTTGCCTCCCTGGGCCGCCTCGGCATCCTCTCCAATCGAGGTCGATGTGAGCCGTTCGGCGCCGAGGCCGATGGCACCGTGCTGGGCGAGGGCGCCGGTGTCGTGGTCCTGCGCCCGCTCGAAGACGCGCTCCGCCGCGGCGATCGAATCTACGGTGTGATCAAGGGAACAGGCATCAGCACCGGAAGCGGTACAGTCGGCTTTACGGCGCCGAATCCGCAGGCGCAGGCGGCGGCGATTCGGCGCGCGTTGACATCGGCGCGCGTCGATCCACGCACCGTCACCTACGTCGAAACCCACGGCACTGGCACCGCACTGGGCGATCCTATAGAAGTGCGGGGGCTTGCGCTGGGGTATGGCAGTCCGGAACTGCACGATCCGGACGTCAGCATCGCTCATCGCGCAACCATCGGCTCGATCAAACCCAATATCGGACACCTCGAGGCGGGCGCTGGGGTGCTCGGGTTGATCAAGGTTCTCCTCCAGTTGTCGCGGCGCACCATCCTGCCGTCGATCACCTCGGCGCAGCCGAATCCGCAGATTCCCTTCGCCGATGGTCCGTTCGACGTCCAGCGCACGCTGGCCCACTGGACCCCTCCGGTGATGCGCCTGAAGGGGTCGACGATGGCTGTTCCGCGGCGCGCCGGGCTGAGCTCGTTCGGCGTCGGCGGTGCGAACGCCCACGTGATTGTCGAGGAAGCGCCTTCGACGGCCGGCCCGTCCGGCGTCGACCGGCCGATCCACGTCCTGGCGCTGTCTGCGACAAGCGAGAACGCGCTGAATGAGCAGGCGCTTACGGCGCGGAATTACCTCGAACGAAATCGGGAGGTGCCGACCGGCGACTTCTGCTACAGCATTAACACCGGCCGGAAGCACTTCGAATACCGGCTGGCGGTGGCGTCACAGAATCGCGACGAGTTGCGCGATGCGCTGTCGGCGATCGCCGGCGGCGGTTCACCCCGCGGCGCCATCCGCGGTGCGTCGGGAAAGCCACCAAAGGTCGCATTTCTTTTCACCGGACAAGGCTCCCAGTACGCCGGCATGGGACGGCAGCTGTACGAGTCGCAGCCGGTCTTCCGCGCGGCGCTGGACCGCTGCGCGGCGCTCTTCGACACCCTGCTGAATCGATCGCTGCTCGATCTGCTGTTCGCCGCAGAGGGGACTGCGGCGGCCGATCTCCTCAATCAGACCGGGTACACACAGCCTGCGCTGTTCGCGATCGAATATGCGGTGAGCGAGATGTGGCACGCCTGGGGCATCAGGCCCGACGTCGTGCTCGGCCATAGCGTTGGCGAGATTGCCGCCATGTGCGTCGCCGGCGGCGTGAGCCTGGACGACGGGCTGAAACTGATTGCGGCGCGTGGGCGCCTGATGCAGGCGCTGCCGGCAGGCGGCGTCATGACCTCGGTGATGGCCGACGAGCGTCGCGTGCTGGAGGCGATTGCCGGCGCTGAAGACCTGGTGGCCATCGCCGCGATCAACACTCCCGGACAGGTGGTCATCTCGGGCGCCGGCACGGCGGTCGCCGAGATTGCCGCACGACTGACGGCGGACGGCATCAAGACGAAGCCACTGGTCGTGTCGCACGCGTTCCATTCGCCGTTGATGAAGCCGATGCTGGCCGAATACGAGCGCGTCGTGCGCAGCATCAGGTTTTCGCCGCCGTGCGTGCCGTTTGTCAGCGGCGTTGATGGTGTGCTCGCCGGCAGCGAGATCACCCGAACTGAATACTGGCTCCGCAACGTCATCGAGCCGGTCCGATTTGCGGCGGGCGCCAAGACCCTCGAGTCCCAGCAGGTCAATGCCTATGTTGAAGTAGGACCGCATCCCGTCCTGCTCGGGATGACCCGGCAATGCGTGTCGGACGAAGGCGTGGCGTGGCTGCCGTCGCTGCGCAAGGAGGCCGACGGGTGGCAGACCGTTGCCGGCGCCGTTGCCGAGCTGTATGCGCGCGGGGCTGATATCGACTGGAAAGGCTTCGACCAGCCGTATCACCCGATGCGCGTATCGGTGCCGACATACCGCTTCACTCGCAAGGAGTACTGGATCAGGAACGTCCCGGCAGTAACGACTGCTGCGGCCGACGCTTCCAGTGATGACCGGCACCAGCATGGCGGCGCGGCGCTCTACGAGCTGGCGTGGCGAAAGTCGCCTTCCGGCACCGTCGGGTCGAACAAGCACCAGGACTCCGCCCATTGGATCGTTATCGCCGATCGCGGTGGAATCGGGAACGAACTTGCGAGGCGGCTGTCGGAGCGGAGTGTCGCGGTTACTGTCGTGGCCGCGGCGGATGCCAGCGGGGCGTTGCGGTGGAAGCGTGACGCATCAGCGTCGAGTTCAACCTGCATCGTCGACCTGCGTGGCCTGGATCTGGCGTCGGACGGAGATGACGTCCAGCGCGGCGTCTCGGACGCGGTAGACCTCACGCAGGCGATTGTTCGAGCGGCTGAACACGGTGCGAAGTTGTGGCTCGTTACCCGCGATGCGATGCCCGCGTCTCCAGGGGCTGGTGTGGCACTCGCCGCCGCGCCGCTGTGGGGTCTCGGCCGGACGATCGCGCTCGAGCATCCGGAGCACTGGGGTGGCTTGATTGACGTGTCGTTCGACACGCCAGCGTCCGCGGCGCAGGCGCTTGCCGAAGAGCTTCTCAGCTGCGACAACGAAGATCAAATCTCCCTCAGTTCGGCAGGGCGGTATGTCGCGCGCCTCGTCAGAAGTAGCGTGAGAACTGGCGAGGAGTCGTTGCCCCCGCCGCCGCTGTCGGGCGATGGCGCCTATCTCGTCACTGGTGGCACCGGAGCGCTTGGGCTGCACGTGGCTCGGTGGCTGGTCGCGAGCGGCGCGCGCCGGCTGGTGCTCGCCAGTCGCAGCGCCGCGATCAATGACCGCGCCAGCGCCACGATCGTGGAACTCGAGAAACTCGGGGCATCGGTAACGGTAGTTTGCGCCGATGTGTCACGACGCGGCGACGTCGATCGCCTTATCGGCGACATTACGGCAGTATCGGCACTAAAGGGCATCGTGCACGCGGCTGGTGTGGACAGCGTCGTGCCGTTGTCGGCCATGACGGCGTCGGATGTAAGCGCCGCGCTTGGCGGCAAGGCGATCGGTGCGTGGCTCCTGCACGAGCGGACGAGATCGCTCAACCTGGATTTGTTCGTCTGCTTCTCGTCGATGTCGTCCGTGCTCGGAGCGCAGGGTCGCGCTCATTACAGCGCCGCGAATGCCTTCCTCGACGCGCTGGTCGCCGAGCGGCGCCGCCGCGGGCTTGCCGGCAGCTCGATCAACTGGGGGCCGTGGAGCGGCGGCGGTATGGCGTCGGCGGAGGACCTCCGGCAATTCTCAGAGATTGGCAACCGCGCCCTCATTCCAGACGCGGCCGTGCGGGCACTGGGAACGATTGTCGCTCGCGGCACGCCGCAGACCATGGTGGCCGACATCGATTGGGAGACTTTCCGGCCAGTCTACGAAGCACGGCGGCCGCGTCCGGTTCTCGCAGAACTTGTCGATGACGAAGCGGACGTGCCAGAGGCTGCTGCTGCATCGGCAGCCGCTCCGTGGCTGGTCAGCCTGCAATCGGTGACGCCAGCCGAACGGGTCTCGCAGCTCGCGGTGCTGCTGCGTCGCGAGGTTGCAGAAACGCTGGGGTTCGACGGCCCCGAAAGCGTGCCTCTCGAGAAATCGTTTTACGACCTCGGCATGGACTCGCTGATGATGGCAGACCTCGTCGGCCGGCTGAAAAATCGTGTCGGCGTCTCCTGCACCGGTCTCGTCTTCGACCACCCGAATGTTCGCGCGCTTGCCGGTCGCATGCTCGAGCGTCTGCCGCTCGACGATCGGGCGGCAAGTCCGGCGGCAGCCTCCGCGCCGGCGCCGGCGGTCCGCGAGGAGCACGCCACCGGGTTCGACGCGGCGACGCAAGCCGAGATCCTGGCTTTTCAGCCGCGAATGTTTCCCGATCGGCGCGCCGACTGGATCGAGCCGCGGTGGCGGTGGATGTTCGTCGACTCGGCGGCGCGACTCGGCGTCATGCCGCGCGTCTGGCTGCACCGTGATGAGGGCGCCATCGTCGGTCAGATGGGCTCGATCCCCGTGCGCGTGAAGATCGGCGACGACCATGTGAACACCGGCTGGCTCGTCGACACGATGGTGATGGAGGACTATCGTCACCAGGCGGTTGGCTCGCGATTGATGGTCGAATCGCAGGACGATCAGCCCTTCAGCCTCTCTCTCGGGCAGAGCGCGGAGATGCGAGAGATCCAGTTCCGCCTTGGCTGGAAGCAGGTTGCGCCGCTCCAGATCGCACAGCTGCTGGTCCGGCCGGGAAACGTGCTGAAAGGCAAGATGCCGGCCCCCGCGGCGTGGGCGGCCGATCTCGGCCTCCGCGCCTCCAGCGCGCTTCGTATGCGCTCCGCTGCTGGACCGACCCTCGTACCGGCTGTGGTGGAACGCTTCGACCAGCGGCACGACGCCTTGTGGGAGATGGCAGCCGGACACTTGACGTGCGCGGTTATCCGGGACGCGTCGTATCTCAATTGGAAGTACGTGGCGCAGCCGGGTCAGGATTTTCTCCGGCTGCAGCTGTGCGACGGCACCGGCCTGAAGGGCGTGGTCGTATGGATGATGCGGGAGCCCGACGCGAATTATCGCTATCGGCGCGCTTTCCTGGTCGACGTCATCGCGCCGTTTGCCGACCCCGTGGCGCTGCAACAGATCATCACGAGTGCGTGCGCCGCGGCCGCTGACCGGGGTGCCGACGCGCTCCTGTGTCATCACCTGAACGGACGCCTGACGCAGGCCTTACGCGCCTGCGGCTTCCACCTGCGCAAACCGGAGCGCTTCTTCCTGGTGTCGCCGGGAGAGCTGCCCGCGGCGTCGCTGGATCGCGTGCTCGCGGCTGACAACTGGCTGATTACCCACGGCGATTCTGATATCGACCGGCCCTGGTAGACGGAAAGGACTGTTTTCGTGATTGACCTGCACATGCACACCACGTCATCGGATGGCCGATGCACCCCGGAGGAGCTGGTTCTGCGGGCGTGGAACGCGGGAATCCGCACGATGAGCGTCACCGATCACGACACCATGGCCGGGGTCGCGCCGGCAACGCGCGCAGCGTCGCCGCTGGGTATGACGGTGGTGCCCGGAATCGAGATTACGTCCGTGTATCGTGGCAAGGACGTGCACGTGCTGGCCTACTTTCTTTCCGAGTCGGCGCCAGGGCTGCAGGAGATGCTGACGCGTCAACGCCGGCAGCGCGTCGAGCGCGCCCAGGAAATTGCCGATCGCCTGGACGGGCTGGGAGTGCCGATCGACGTCCCGGCTCTGATCGAGACCGCGTCCGCGCCGGGCGGCAAGGCGCTGGCGCGGCCGCAGATTGCCCAGGCACTGATTGCGGCCGGCCACGTCGCCACCGTGGCGGAGGCGTTCGACAGATACCTCGGGGAGGACAGTCCTGCCTATGTGCCGCATCGCGGTGCGTCGCCGTCGGACGTGGTCGCGCTCGTGGTCGCGGGTGGTGGCGTCGCGTCGCTGGCGCACCCGGGTTACCGCCCGCAGGACGAGATCATTCCCGAGCTGGTCGAGACGGGCCTGCAGGCAATCGAAGTGTTTCACAGCTCGCACGATAAAGCGGCGGAGCAGCACTATCTCAACATCGCCACGCAGCACCGACTCCTCGCGACGGGCGGGTCGGATTATCACGGTGAGGGGGTGCGCCGGGCGGAGTTCTTCGGGGTTGTCAATCTGCCGCAGGAGCACTTCGATGCGCTGCTGGCGTATGCGTCTCGGCGAGCACCGGGAGAAGTCCAACCGCGCGCCGCTGTTACGGGGAGGTGACCAATCCCTTCGCCGGATGGGATTGCCGACTAAAGTAGCGCTCTTGCCGACCTTTCTTTTGTCAAACGGCTGAGAACTGATCGAATGCGGTGTTTTTTCGCGCGGCCCATCGTGGAGTGGTTTTCGCTTGACGCGCTTCGATGGCGGGACTGCCCGCGCATTCCATCTCCAGCCTAAACGGCGAAAGGGGTCGTATGAAACGATGTATCTTGCTTGGAGCGGCAGTAGTGTTTGCACTGGGCATGGCCAGCCAGGCATCAGCCGCGACGATTTACAGCCAGTCCAATCTTCTCCGGGGTCCTGACGTCGGCAATCCAGCATGCGGCGGCGCCAGTCACGGTAAGTGCACGATTTCTGAAGTGGCCCCTATCGGCACCAGCTCCACCGCGAACAACGACATCAAGATCAGCTGCTCGTTAAGAGGGGCGCCCGTCAACTCCTCCTTCGAAGTATTCTGGACGTGCACGAGCGTGGCGCGAGGCTGCCACAACCAGGCGTGCGGGTTTATTAGCCTCGGTACCTTTGCCACCGGCGCCACCGGCAGCGGCAAGTTCACCAAAACGATCGGCAACAATCCGTTCCCGGGCAACTACGTTCACCTCGATGTGATTGGCCCCCAGCTCTACACCTCGGTGTACGCGGGCATTCCAATCGGAACCGGCCCCGTGGCGCCGGCAGCCGCGGGCGGCCAGGTTGGCGACCCGACTCAGAGATAGCAACCTCGATACCCGGCACGTGGAGCTTCGGAGCAATCCGGAGTTCCACGTGGCGAATGGGCTTTGTCAGCGGGCCGCGTCGCGTGCCGCTATGTTCTGAACGTTTCGTTCGCGAAGGGAGCTTCTCGTGATGGCATCGTGGAGATCTGTGGTCGCCGGCGGACTCTTTTTGCTGGCGATGCTCGTCCTGCCGCTCGTGACACGTGCGTCTGCCAGCGAGTCGAACGGTCCCCGGTTGGTATTCGCCGAAACAACGTTTGATTTTGGTGAGGTGTACGAAGGGGAGAAAGTGGTGTACCGGTTCCCCTTCCGCAACGCAGGCAATGAGGAGCTGCGTCTCGACCCGATCGTGGTCAATGAAGTCCATGCATCATGCTCGCTGCCGAACGCCCTCACCGTCAACGTGCCGTCATTCACCGATGCCGACACGGTACTGGTGAAGTCCGGCGCGGCAAATGAAGTCGTCCTCGCCCTGGACACCGAAGGGTATGCCCTCAAGGAGTTCGACGGTTATCTAAGCCAGCGCATCAGAATCTATTCGAATGACCCGAATGCCCCTCGGACGATTCTCCAGATAAAGGGCCGGGTCAAGCCGGTCATTCTGCGCGACCCGGTGGAGATACAACTCGGACCCGTCTACAAGGCGAACGGACAGCTTCCGGCGGAACTGCCGTCGGTTCATTTGATTCCGGTTGACGGACACCAGCTGAGGCTGGAAAAGATTGAATCGAATACTGAGTTTCTCAAACCAAAATTCCGCCCGGCTCCCGACGGCAACGGATAC
>Ga0114129_10015132_pt1 | contig 10980 bp, 10 predicted proteins | sample RhiMetdeltSRZDD1_FD_80071 | JGI IMG/M metagenome (GOLD analysis project Ga0114129, IMG submission 80071) | Populus rhizosphere microbial communities from Tennessee, USA - Rhizosphere MetaG P. deltoides SRZDD1 (version 2) (version 2) | ecosystem: Host-associated > Plants > Roots > Rhizosphere >... | reverse complement strand
GGCCACCGTACGCCGGCGAGACACCGTGTGCAGGTAACCCCTGCTGACAGATGTGCCACAATGACAGAAGTCCTGGTCGAATGGCGTGAGCTGGGCGGAGGACTGAGGTGAGCACCGATACCGTTCTGGCCGCTCACGGCGGAGCCCCGGTGAGGCCGTTGCTGAGGGGCTGGTCGCACGCGTTCGCGGCGGTTGGCGCGGCGGCGTTCACCGTCGCGCTGGCGGTGCGCTGCCTGGGGGACGCGCCGCGCCTCTCGACGATGCTGCTGTACGGCCTGAGCTCGGTCGGGCTGTTCTTGTGCAGCGCGGTCTACCACGTCGTTACCTGGAGCCCCGAGCACCGAAAAGTCGTGCGGGCGCTCGATCACGGCAACATCTACGTGATGATCGCGGCCACCTCGACGGCGATCGGCGCCAATGTCCTGACGGGCTGGGAGCGGGTCATCCTGCTGGCCTCGGTCTGGCTGATCGCGGCGATCGGGATCGCGATCTCAGTCTTCCACGTCCGGCTTTCGGCGGGCCCGCGTGTCGGGCTGTACCTGCTGACCGGGTTCACGGGCGTGCTAGCGCTGCCGGGGCTTCTGTCGGCGTTGCCGCCGCCGGCGCTGATTGGCATCGTCGCCGGCGGGGCGCTCTACGCGGTGGGCGGAGTCATCTACGCGCTCGAGCGCCCGGACCCGATCCCATGGCTGTTCGGCTACCACGAGATCTTTCACTTGCTGGTAATCGCCGGGGGAATCGCGTACGGCGCCGTGATCTGGTACTGGGTCGTACCGTTCGGCGGCGGATAGAGCCTGACGACGCGGCCGGCTGTTGACAGATGGCGGTCTTCCGGGCTCTCATTCCGCCGCGCGGTGTGTGGACCCTATCGCGCTGGAGGCGAGATGCTGACCCTGTCTGCCGACACCCTCACCAGGACGGCCTCGACGATCTTCGAGGCCGCCGGGACCCCTTCCGACATCGCGGCGCTGATGGCGTCCTCGCTGGTCGGCGCGAACCTGGCGGGGCACGACTCACACGGGGTGATTCATATCCCGACGTACGTCGACGCAATCAAGAGCGGCGGCATCGTGCCTGACGCCCGTCCCGAGGTGATCGCCGAGGGGCCGGGGATCGTGCAGCTCGACGGCGGGTGGGGGTTTGGGCAGTACACCGCGCACGTCTGCATGGACCAGGCAATCAAGAAGGCGAAGCAGAGCCAGATCGCCCTCGCGACGGTGGTCCGCGTTGGGCACATCGGGCGGGTCGGGCAGTGGGTCGAGGAGGCGGCGCAGGCTGGCGTCATCGGGCTGGCCGGCGTGTCGTTTGGGAACGGCCCGTTCGCCGCGACGCCGTACGGCGGGGCCGGCAAGGTGCTAAGCACGAACCCGCTGGCGATCGGGATGCCGCTGCCGGGCGGAACGCCGTTCGTCTCAGACTTCGCTACGACCGCCGTTGCCGAGGGGAAGCTGCGGGTGGCGAAGGCGAAGGGCATGCCGGTCCCGGACGGCTGGATCGTTGACGCCGAGGGCCGCCCGACGAACGACGTGGACGAGTTCTACGATCGCGGCGGGATGCTCCAGATGTTCGGCGGCCACAAGGGATACGCACTGTCGCTGGCGGTGGAGATGCTCTCGATCGCGCTGACGGGGGCCGACACGGCCGTGGGCGACAACGGCCGTTTCAATGGCGGCTTCTTCATCGCGATCGATCCGACGGCGTTCCGGTCGCTGGACTCGTTCACCGCGGCGGCCGGCACGATCTGCGACCGGGCGGCGAGCGTACCGCCGGCGCCGGGATCGAGCGGCGTCTTGATCCCCGGACAGCCTGAAGATCGGAACCGCCAACAGCGTCTGGAGCACGGTATCGAGCTTGCCGAGTCGACCTGGGAGGCGATTCGAGAGACGGCGCGGGCGGTGGGAGCCCCGGTCGCGGAGTGAGGGCCGCGCGCTTCGCCGGTGGGTACGTGCTTCGCGCTGTACAGTTCGCGTGGCATCAAGGATGCCTAGACACGCTGGCAGGAACAGATCCGGGCAGGGGACATTGAGGATGCGGGTTCGCATACTGATCGCGCTGATCTGCCTTCTCCTCGTGCTCGGGCAGGCGGCGCCGGCCGTGGCGGACCAGGCACCGTTCTGGGAGTCGCCGGTCGGTCTGGTGCCGGGCCACCCGGACGCCCAGGTGCGGATGGCCGCCGAGACGGTGGACGTCGAGGTCGTGGAGCGGGGCGAGGAGATCCGCGCGCTGGTGAAGGCATCGTTCACGATGGCGAACGACGGCCGGGACGTCCAGATGAAGGTCGGGTTCCCGGCGACGACGACTTCGATGTTTGACCAGCTCGCCACGCCTGACGCCGAGGGGCGTCGGTTCGCCGACGCGCCGGCGATGTTCTCGCCCCAGGCGCTGCGGGCGTTCCAGGTGTCCGTCGACGGACAGGAGCTACGATCGTGGCGCCAGGAGGTGCCAGCCGCCGCACAGGCTGGATTTGGCGCCGACTGGCTGATGTGGGAGATGACGTTCACCGCCGGGCAGACGACGCAGGTTGACGTGCAATACGAGCAGGTGCTAACCGATCGGTCACGCGACCGGTACGTCCAGCCGATGTACGTCCTGCGGACCGGCGCGCTCTGGCACGGGACGATCGGCGAAGCGACGATCACGCTGCGAGCGACCGATGGCAGTGCGCTGATCGGCGGACCGGAGCTGTACATGCGGCCGGACGGCGCTGGAGGTGTGTCGACGTATCCACGTGCCGACCAGGTCTACGGGCCGTCCGACGCCGCGCAGTCGTCCTCGACGCAGATCGTCTGGCGCTTCAGCGAATTCGAGCCGACGCGCGACGTCGGCGCAACGTACGTCAGGGCGTCCGCGTGGCGGCCGTACGCCGAGGCCGAGCGGGAGATCCTGGCAGGCGGCCCGTCGAACGGCGACCTGCTTCGCCAGTCCGCCGCTGCCGCGCTCGACATTCTGGGAGGACCGGGCGAGTGCGGCAGTGAACAGCATCAGGTCTGTTTCGACGGGCCGCACCGGGTTCCGCGCGGGCTGGTCGATCGGCTGGCACCCACGGCTCGTGAGCACGCCGGGCGTGCCTTCCAGCTCGCGCCGCGTGATCCGGGCACTCTGCTAACGCTGGGGGACGTGGAATTCTGGTTCGCGATGCCGACCGAGAGACATCACGGCGAGCTACGCTGCTGGCCCTCGAATGCTGCCGACGCCTACGAGCTCGCCGACCAGGCCGGGGCGGCGGATGCGCTGCCACGGCTGCTCGGGCTGCGTGCCGCGGCCCGGCACGTTCGGTTCTTCGGGCAGGAGCGCATCGAGACCTGCTCCGGGCAGCCGGACGGGCGGCTCGACGTGGAGCTGGTGAAGGCGACCGTCGAGCAGGGGAACAGCGCCTGGAGCAACGCGATCCGGCGCGGCGGGGACGCCGAGCGTTACCCCGACTATTTCGCGGGGCGCTGGCTCGACGAACGGGTGGGCGAGGTCGCCGAACTGCGGCGGAACCGGCAGGATCGTCAGGCGACGCTCCAGCAATTCGAGCTCGGGGAGGTCACGTTCCACCACCCTGACGCCGATGCGGCAAGCGTCGAAGCGGCCGAGACCTGGCAGGATCGGACGTACGCCGAGGGCGGCGCGATCGTCCGGGACGTCTCCGGTCAGCTCCGTCAGCGGTACGATCTCCGCAAGATCGACGGCCTCTGGAAGATCGTCGACGCGGTCATCGTGCGCGGGTGATCGCTGACACGCCGATGGAGCGCATCGTGGTCGTGGGGAGCACGGGGTCCGGTAAGAGCACGCTGGCGGCAGAGCTGGCACGTCGGATCGGCGTGCCATACGTGGAGCTGGACGCGCTGCACTGGGGCGCTGACTGGACGCCGGTGCCGCGCGAGCTGTTCCGCGAGCGCGCTGCCGTGGCGTTACCACCAGACGGCCGGTGGGTCGTCGACGGAAACTATCGTGTGGTCCGCGACGTCGTCTGGGCGCGAGCCGACACGCTGATCTGGCTGGACTATCCGTTTCCGCTCGTGTTCTGGCGCCTGGCGCGGCGGACGCTCTGGCGCTGCGTTACTGGCGCAGAGCTGTTCAGCGGCAATCGCGAGCGCCTCTGGAGCCAGTTGTTCACCAACGACTCGATCTTCCTCTGGCTGTTCCAGTCGCATTGGCGGCACCGGCGGGAGTACACCGAGATCTTCGCGGCGGGCGAGTATCCGCACCTAAGGGTGAAGCGATTACGGCGGCCGAAGCAGACTCAGGTGTGGTTCGACAGCTTGCGGGCGACGACGCCGACGTAGGTCACCGCGCCATACAGCTCGGAGCGCTGATTCAGCGCGCGCAACTGCTCGGTCCAGTGCAGGGCCGAGGCTTCGTCGATCGTGCCGACGGCGAGCGCCTGGCCGACGGCGTACTGGCCCCACTGCCAGATGAACGACGTGGCCTCGTCGACCTGGCCCGCTTCGACGTGGACGTAGCCGTCGATCCGTTCGACCACGAGCCCGGCCGACTGCACGAACGGCACGATCCGGCGCATCAGGTACGGATCGTCGATGGCGCCCTGGTGCCAGCCGGCGATAACGCGACGGGTGGCATCAGGATCTGGATGCTGGACCTGATTCGCGGCGTACTCACCGTCGACGACGAGCACGGCGCCGCCCGGACGGGTGACGCGCACCATCTCACGCAGGACGTCGGCGCGCTCGGGGACGTGGCAGAGGACGGTCACAACAGCGGTCAGGTCGAAACTGGCGTCGGCGAACGGCAGTGCCCGGCCGTCCTCGACGCTGAAGGCGGCGTTGTCCAGCGCCTGCTCGGAACGGATGCGCTCGGCGGTGTCGATCAAGACGTGGGCGGGATCGACGCCCGTCACGCTGCCACCTGGACCGACCCGGCGGGCGAAGTCGCGGGCGACGACGCCGGTGCCGCAGCCGACCTCGAGCGCCCGGAGCCCGGCCAGGCTGCCGAGCGAATCAAGGTAGGCCCGGCGGATGGCAGCCTGTTGGGGGTGGCGACCGCGCAGCTCCAGGATGTCGGCGATCGATCGGACGGTCGGCTCGTCGAGGTCGTTGAGACGGGTGTACATGTCCTGTGGCATCGCCCGAGTAGTATAGGCCCCGTCTCAGAGGAGGCGAGCAGCGCCACTCGGTTCACCGGTACACTCAGTACGATCATCTCCGAGCATGGGAGGCCCTGGCGATGGCGACCCTCCAGGAGGAGCGGACGGATCAGCACGATGCGATCCGCGCCGCGATCCGCGACATCTGCAAGGACTTCCCCGACGCCTACTGGCGCGACGTCGACCAGCGCCACGAGTACCCTGAGGCGTTCGTCCGGGCGTTGACCGAGGCCGGCTGGCTCGCCTGCCTGATCCCGGAAGAGTACGGCGGGGCCGGGCTGGGCATCACCGAGGCGAGCCTGATCCTCGAAGAGCTCAACCGCTCGGGCGCGAACTCAGCTGCCTGCCACGCGCAGATGTACATCATGGGCACGCTCCTGAAACATGGTAGCGAGGAGCAGAAGCGGCGATACCTGCCGAAGATCGCGAACGGCGAGCTCCGGCTCCAGGCGTTCGGCGTGACCGAGCCGAACGCCGGCTCGGAGACGACGCGGATCGAGACGACGGCCGTCAGGCGGGGCGACCGGTACGTCGTCAACGGCCAGAAGATCTGGATCTCGCGGGTGCTCCAGTCTGACCTGATGCTGTTGCTGGCCCGTACGACGCCGTACGACGACCTCGAAGACAAGACGCGCGGGCTCTCGGTCTTCCTGGTCGACTTGCGAACGGCAGGCAAGGCGCTGGAAGTCCAGCCGATCGACACGATGATCAACCACGCGACCAATCAGCTCTTCTTCAACGACCTGGAAGTCCCGGCCGAGAACCTGATCGGCCAGGAGGGACAGGGGTTCCGTCACATCCTGGACGGGATGAACGCGGAGCGGATCTTGATCGCCTCAGAGGCGGTCGGCGACGGGCGCTGGCTGGTGGAGCGGGCAGCGCGCTACGCCTCGCAGCGGGTGGTGTTCGGCAGGCCGATCGGCGCCAACCAGGGCGTCCAGTTCCCGATCGCGCAGGCGTACGCGCACGTCGAGGCGGCTGCGTTGGTCCGCGACAAGGCGGCGGCGCTGTTCGACGCTGGCAAGCGGTGCGGCGCCGAGGCCAACATGGCGAAACTGCTCGCGTCCGAGGCGTCCTGGGAGGCTGCGAACGCCTGCATGAGCGTCCACGGCGGCTACGGCATGGCGGTAGAGTACGACGTGGAGCGGAAGTTCCGCGAGGCCAGGCTGTTCCTGGTGGCGCCCGTCAACAACAATCTGGTCCTGGCGTTTCTGGGCCAGCACGTACTCGGCATGCCGCGGTCGTACTAGGCGTGAATCTCTGGATTGGCGCTGTTGCGCTCGGGCTGGCGTTCGCGGCATCGGCACTCGGCGTGTTCCTCACATTTCGGGTGCTCGCCTTTCCGGACCTGACGGTGGACGGCAGCTTCCCACTCGGCGCTGCCGTTTCGGCGATCCTGCTGACCCGTGGGTACGACCCGTGGCTGAGCCTGCTGTTCGCGGCGCTGGCCGGGGCACTGGCAGGCATGGTGACGGCGCTGCTGAACAGCCGACTCAAGATCAACGGTTTGCTGGCTGGCATCCTGGTCTCGATCGCGCTCTGGACGGTGAACCTCAGAGTGATGCAGGACAAGGCGAACCTGCCGCTGCTCACGGTTGATACGATCCTGACGCCCGTCCGCCAGTACATCGCCGATCCCAACCTGCGCGGCGTGTTCGTCTTCGGCGTCGTGACCGTGCTGCTGGTGCTGCTGCTCTACTGGCTGCTTCACACCGACATCGGTCTGGCGCTGCGGGCGACCGGTGAGAACGAGAAGATGGTGCGCGCGCAGGGCATCGACGCCGACGCGATGCGCCTGATCGGTCTGGCGCTCGCCAATGCGCTGGTGGCGTTCTCCGGGGGCCTGGTGGCGCAGTACCAGGGGTTCGCGGACGTCGGCATGGGACTTGGGATGATCGTGGCCGGCCTGGCAGCCGTCATCATCGGCGAAACGCTGATCCGGCCGCGCGGCGTCGGGATGACCCTGCTGGCCGTCGCGGCGGGCTCGGTGATCTACCGAGGGGTGATCGCCGGCGCGCTGTTCATTGGGCTCGGCCCGACCGACATGCGGCTGGTCACGTCGCTGATCGTCATCGTCGCGCTAGCGGTGCCGCGCCTGCGGGCGCTCGTGATGCCCCGGCCGCTGGCGATCCAGGCTGCGCGCACGTGATCCGCCTCGAAGACGTTCACGTCACCTTCAACACTGGCACGGTCAACGAGGTGCGGGCTCTGCGGGGCATCTCGCTGACGCTGGGCGATGGCGAGCTGGTGACGGTGGTGGGGTCGAACGGTGCGGGAAAAAGCACGCTGCTGAACACGATCGCCGGTGTGACCTTTCCGCATCGGGGCCGCGTCCAGATCGGCGACGTGGACGTGACCGAGATGGTCGAGCACCAGCGCGCGAGACATGTCGGCAGGGTGTTCCAGAACCCGCTCGACGGTACGGCCGCCGGAATGACCGTCGAAGAGAACCTGTCGCTGGCGTCGCGGCGGGGGCACGGACGCGGTCTCCGGCAGGCGGTGGGCGAGCCCGAGCGTCGGGAGTTTCGCGACCTGCTGGCCGAGATCGGGCTGGGACTGGAACGAAGACTGAAGGCGCCGGTCGGCCTGCTCTCTGGCGGCCAGCGCCAGGCGCTGACGCTGCTGATGGCGACGATGGCGCGCCCACGCGTGCTGCTCCTGGACGAGCACACCGCCGCGCTCGATCCGGCGGCTGCCGTTCAGATCGAGGCGCTGACGGCACGGCTGGTGGTGAGCGAACAGCGGCTGACGACCCTGATGGTGACCCACAATATGCAGCAGGCGCTCCGGATCGGCAGCCGCACGATCATGTTGCACCAGGGCGAGATCGTGCTGGACCTGTCCGGGGAGGAGCGGCGCGGCATGACCGTGGACGATCTGGTCAGGCGCTTCCAAGAATCTCGCCAGCAGGCGCTCGTCGACGACGAGCTGCTGCTGACACCCTGAACATCAAACGAGACCTCGAGGAGAGAACGATGCAGAGGATTTCCCGTCGTGCCGCGCTATTGGCCTGGTCTGGCCTCGTGCTGACGGCCTGCGCGCCGTCGACGGCCACCGCGCCAACGGCCCCGGCAAAGACGGAAGCGAAGCCGACCGAGGCCCCGAAGCCTGCCGCGCCAGCGTCGCCAGGTGCCAGCCCCGCGGCTGCCGCGTCACCCGCGGCGAGTCCAGCCGCAGGTGCCTCGCCGGCTGCGAGTCCGGCAGCTTCCCCGAGTCCCGCGGCCGCCGCGACCGGCGCATGGCCGCCGGCGAGGGGATCGGTTGTCGGGCAGGCGCCGGCCGGCAAGAGCTTCAACCTGGCGATCATCCAGTTCGTCTCGCACCCGGCGCTTGACGCTGCCCGGAAGGGGACCATCGAGGCGCTGGCGGACAACGGCTTCAAGGAAGGGACGAACCTCAAGGTCGACTACCAGAACGGCCAGGGCGACGTCGGCACCGTGAACAGCATCGCCCAGCGGTTCAAGGACGCCAACCCCGACCTGGTCGTCGCCATCGCGACGCCGCCGTTCCAGGCGATGATGAATGTGGCGAAGGGCGACGGGAAACCGCCGATCGTCTTCAACTCGATCGTCGATCCGTTCGCGGCGTCTGGCAACATCGTCAAGACGCCGACCGACAAACCGCTGTTCGTGACCGGCCTCCAGGCGCTCCCGCCGGTCGAGGACGCGATGCGGATGGCTCAGAAATGTGTGCCGACGGCGAAGAAGTTTGGAATCATCTGGAACCCGACCGAGGCGAACTCGGTGGTGGTAACCGGCGTGGCACGGGATTCGGCACCGAAGCTGGGCGTCGAGCTGATCGAGCAGACGATCTCGAAGTCGGACGAGGCGTTGCAGGCCGCGCAGGCGCTGATCGCGAAGGGCATCGACCTGTTCTTCATCTCGACGGACAGCACGGTCGTGGCGGCGTTCGAGGCGGTGGTGAAGGTGGCAAACGACAACAAGAAGCCGCTCTTCGCCAACGATCCGTCGTCGGCGGCGCGCGGGGCATCGGCGGCACTCGGAATCGACTACGAGCAGGTCGGCTACGAGAGTGGCCAGATGGCGGCGATGTTCCTCGCCGGCAAGCCGATGAGCGAGATCAAGGTTGAGAAGGCGTCGCTGGGCTTGCTGGCGATCAACACGAAGGCCGCGTCCGAGCAGGGCGTCACGTTCCCGCCAGACGTGATGAAGGACGTCAAGCAGACCTACAACGAGATCGCGGCCCCGAAGCCGTAGGCGGATCTGTGCAATTCCTGCGCGTGCTCACTCCTCTGGCGCTCGTGCTTGCGCTCGTCGTCTCGGCATGCGACACACCGGGGCGCGTGCTCGAATCGGCCGGCCTGTCGCGGTCGTCTTTGACGCCGTCGACGACTGATCGCATCGACCTTTCGTACACACTGAGCCGGGCGGCGCGCGTGAGCCTGACACTGGCGATGCCTGGCGGCGGCGCCGTCGACCTGCTCGCGGACGAGCCGCGGCCGGCGGCCGGCGCCTACGTCCACGCCGTCGACGGCACGGTGCCGGTCTCTGAGCGGCCCGGCGAGCGGCGCGTGCTGCCGGACGGCACGTACCGATTGAACCTCGAGGCGCGAGACGCGGCGGGGCGCTCGGAATCGGCGGCGTTCGAGGTGCAGATTCAGGGCGCCGACACCTCAGAGCCACGTGTGGAGGATCTGTCGATCTTCCCGTCCGTGCTGACGCCGAACTTCGACGGCATTGACGACGTCGCCTCGGCGACGTATCGGCTGACGAAGCGCGCCCGCGTCTTCGCGTTCGCGACGGATGCCGCCGGGCAGCGGGTGTACGTTGGAACGCAGGAGCTTCTGGAGCCCGGCGAGTACCGGGAGGTCTGGGACGGCGCCCACAAGGAGCGACCGTTGCCGGACGGCGAGTACCAGTTCTCAGTCCGGGCGACCGACCTGGCGGGCAATACGGTGTTGACGACGGTTCCCGTCAGGGTCGTGTCGAGCGGAAGGCCGGACGCACGGGTACTTCGGATCGCGTTCTCGCCGAGACGGCTGATGCTGGGCGACGAGCTCCAGGTCGAGGCGGTCGTGCGCAACGTCGGGACCGTCCCGTTGCGAACGCAAGGGCCGCCGCCCGGGTACGTCTACAGCAGCTTCGACACGTTCAGCAGCATCGACGGCCGCCAGCACGTCGACCGGGTCGGGGTCTGGCGGATCGGCGTCGACTGGGCCGGCTCGCCGAGCGCCAGCGGCTCGAAGTACCCCTACCGCTGGGGCCTCGGGCGTGATCTGGAGCCCGGCGCGGAGGTGACCGTCACCGGTCGGATCAGGATGGACCACGGGCCGAACCTCGACCGGATGGTCGGGCCGCCGCAGAACCGGTTCTTCCTGTATGGCGGGCTGATCCACGAGGGGATCGCGTTCCAGGACGACAAGGTGGGCGGGACCTGGATCGAGGTCGGCTACTGACGTGGCGACCGTCAGCGCGGTCGTGATCGCCCGCGACGAGGCCGACTTCATCGAGGGGTGCCTGACGAGCGTCGCCTGGGCTGACGAGCGGCTGGTGGTGCTGGACAGCGCGACGACCGACGACACCGCCGTTCTCGCCGAGCGGGCAGGTGCCCGGGTCGTCGAGCGGCCGTGGGTCAGCTTTCAACATCAGCGGAACACGGCGATCGGGCTGGCGCGGTGCGACTGGGTGTTGTTTGTGGACGGCGACGAGCGGGTGCCGCCGTCGCTGGCGCGGGAGGTTCGGGAGCGCCTTCGGGACAGCGGGGACGTGCGTGGCTTCTGGATTCCACGTCGAAACGTGATCGCCGGAGTCTGGGTCAGGCATGCCGGCTGGTGGCCCGACCCCCAGCTCCGACTGCTCCACCGCGCCAGTGCTCGCTACGACGAAAGCGGCAAGGTCCACGAGGTGGCAGAGTTGGACGGCCCGGCGGGG
>Ga0114129_10015130_pt1 | contig 10980 bp, 7 predicted proteins | sample RhiMetdeltSRZDD1_FD_80071 | JGI IMG/M metagenome (GOLD analysis project Ga0114129, IMG submission 80071) | Populus rhizosphere microbial communities from Tennessee, USA - Rhizosphere MetaG P. deltoides SRZDD1 (version 2) (version 2) | ecosystem: Host-associated > Plants > Roots > Rhizosphere >... | reverse complement strand
TCCGATCGCTCGCGGCCGATGGACGTCGCTGTTTCCAGGACTGCGGCCGCTGGCGGAAGGGCGCCTGCGCGAGGGTACGGTTTCTCTGACGGTCGCGCTGCTGGTCGCCGAGATGTGGCTGGCCGATCAGTATCTCGGGACGCTGATGATCGTGACGCTGATCATTCTCGTGTTCGGCGTCCTGTTGTACGGTTCCGTGGCCTCCGACAAGGGCGACCAACGAACGGCGCGTGCGAGAAATGAAAAAGTGGCCCTCGTGGTGCTGCTGGCCGGCGTCGGCCTGTCGGCGGCCGGATTCTTCGGCTACAAGAACCGGACCGGCGCCTATCAGGGAAGCCCGGCGGCGTTCATGGATCCCAAGCAGCCGGAAACGGGATACCCGCTCGATCGGGTCAAGGTTCCATCCCGTCTGCCCTCGATGCCGGCGTCACCCGAGCTGGTTCACGCGGCGCTGACGGCCTACGGGCACGCGCTCGAAAAGCTCATGGCCGGGTACCACATCGTCGATCGAAACTACACGTACGATTTTCACAATTACCTTTTCATGCGGCATACACCGCTCCTGCCGAACTATCGCGCCGCGGCCCTGCGGCAGGTGGCCGAAGCGAGCCGTCTGCGTGCCGCGGCGGATACGCAAGCGGCGACCGCGCGAACGACGCTGGCCGACGACGATCCGTTGGCCGCGCTCCTCGACGACGTTCGCGGATATGCCGCATTCATTTTCGATCGCGCCCCGACGCTCGAGCGCATGAGCGGCGAATTCGAGCGGACGCCGGCGGGTCTCCAGCACGCCGCGCATCTCTACGAGGGCGAAAACAAGTTCCTCGGGACGCGCTTGATGGAGATCCTGGAGAAGCACCGCGGCGTCGTGGAGTCGCCGACGGTCGCGCCCGTCACGGACGAATTCGTCTCCGTAAGCCGGTCGATTCACGAGGCTTACGCCCACCACGTCGTCGGCTTTTGATCTGGCGCAGCACATGACGCAGCGGCGCCTGCGGCTCCATCATCGAATCGCCATCCCGTTCGCCGTCGTCGCGCTGCTGGCCATGCTGGCGGCCGCGCTTGTCGCGATCTCCGCGATGTCCAGAGCGCTGCAGGCGCGCGTCGAAAGCCAGATTGTCAATACGTCCGTCGTCATCAGCCAGAGCGACTTTGCGCTCAACGCCGCGATCCTCCGCAGCGTGAAAGCGATCACCGGCGCAGATGTGATCACGTACACCGCAACGGGCGAAGTGATCGCGACGACCGTCGAACCGGGCAATGCCCGGCATGCGCTCATTGCTGCGGCAACGGCACCTGATGTGACGCGCGCCGCGCTGTCGGCGACTGCCAACGTGCCCGTGGTTCGTGCCATCGATTGCGGCAAGCCGTGCCTCGTCGCTCATCGCCACCTCGCATCCAGACCGGACACCGTGGTGGCGGTCATCGCCGATACGTCCGAGCTGATAGGCGCCACGCGTCGACTTGCTGCAACCGTTCTGATCGGAGCGGTGCTGAGCCTCGTGGCGATGATCGTGTTGAGTCAGGTGATTACTCGACGCGTGACCGCGCCGATAGACGACGCCCTCGTCCGGTCCGAAAAGCTTGCGCTGGCAGGCCTGATGGCAGCGCGCGTGGCTCACGATGTTCGGAATCCGCTGGCATCAATCAAGATGCAGACGCAGGTCCTCGGCGCGCGCCTGCGCGACGACGTTGAGACACAAGCGCAGGTCGGCGCCGTGCTGCGCGACATCCAGCAGGTCGAGACGGTCGTCAAGGATCTGATCGAGCTCGCCAGACCCGGCGAATTGAGGCGGCGGCCGGCGCCGCTGAACGAAGTGGTTCGCGAGGTGCTCAACCAGCTCTCGCCGCAGCTCTCGTATCGAAAGATCGCCGTCCGCGCGGAGCTCGCCGACGCGCTGCCGACTGTGGATCTCGACACCGATCGCTTTCGGCAGGTGCTGATCAACGTGTTCGGCAACGCCGCCGATGCGATGACAACGGGTGGGACGTTGGCGGTCGTGACGCGCCGCTCCGGAGGCGGCTCGACGGTCGTCCTCGACGTGTGCGACGATGGCGTCGGCATCGATCCGGGGATCCACGACCGGGTATTCGATCCGTTCGTGTCGACGAAGCGCGACGGCGTCGGGCTGGGCCTGGTGAACGCCAAGGCTGTGATTGAGAGCCACGGCGGAACAATCGAGCTCTTCGCTGCCGAGCCGAGAGGAACCTGCGTGCGAATGACGATACCGGCCAGTGCCCGTCATGGCTGACATTCTCGTCGTAGACGACGATCAGTCGATCGCGACGGCGTTCGAGCACTTCCTGCGCTTCGAGGGGCACGAGTATCGCCTCGCGAGCAACGCGGAGGATGCAGTGCGGTTGATTGGTGAGCGTCAGCCGACGCTTGTCATGATGGACGTGCGGATGCCGGGAGTCGATGGATTGCAGGCGCTGCGCGAGATCCGCGCCAAATTCCCTGGCGTCTACGTCGTGATGATGACCGGCTATGGCACCAGCCAGACATCAATCGATGCTATTCGCGAGGGAGCCTACGACTACCTCACGAAGCCGCTGGACCTCGACGAGCTGCGCGAGGTAATCCGCAAAGCGCTCGCCACGCAGAAGACCAGCGAGATCACCGCCACGCCAGCGGAAGAGGCCGGGCCGCAGCCGGCACTGGTCGGCGAGACGCCGGCGATGCGCGACGTCTACAAAGTGATTGGCCGCCTGGCTGCGATAGACGTGCCGGCGCTCGTGCTCGGCGAGCACGGCACCGGCAAGCAGCTCGTGATCATGACGATTCACGACAACAGCCCACGCCGCGACCGTCCTTTCGTATCGATCGACTGCACGGCCGTGCCCGAGACAGTGCTCGAGACGGAGCTCTTCGAGCACGCCGCGGGCACCGTGCAGCTGGCGAGCGTGGAGGCGCTGCCGCTCGCCCTGCAGGCGAAGCTGGCGCGAGCGCTCGGCGAAGGTGTGCGCGGTCAGTCCGTCGTCCAGTTACGCGCCCGCGTGATCGCCTCCTCGGAACAGGATCTCGCGGCGCTGGTGGCGTCCGGGTCGTTCAGCCGCGAGCTGTATCACGCGTTGGCGGTCATCACCATCCATCTGGCACCACTGCGCGATCGCCGCGACGACATCCCGCTTCTGGTTCGACATCTGATTCAGCGCTTCAATGCCGATCTGAACCGGACGATCAAGGGCGTGGACGATACCGTCGGGCGGATGCTCCAGGAGCACGAGTGGCCCGGCAACGTCGGCGAGCTCGAAAGCGTCATCAAGCGCGCCTGCATTCTGGCGCGTGGAGACGTGATTACAACCGATGAGATCGGACAGACGCTCGCCGGCGAGCCGCTTCCCGCGCGGCACGACGTCGAATCGGCGCTCGCACGCGCGGTCCGGGCGACGCTGCAGGAGCGGCTGGTCGATTCGCCCAGCACCGAGGCCGCGTCCGCGTTCCATGACATCGTCGATTTGGTCGAAACGACGCTCGTCAAAGAAGCGCTCGCGATCACGAACGGCAATCAACTGAAAGCGGCCGCGCTTTTGGGTGTGAACCGCGCGACGCTGCGCAAAAAGATGCCCGGGGAATGACGCGCAGGCGACTGCGGAGCGCGAAGCGTCATGCGTCGGCGATCCGAGCCCGATAGATAACCCATCCCAGGCCGGCCACTGCGATCAGCATGATGATCGCAGGCACTAGACTTCCCGTTTGTCGCGAGACTGCCCCCGCGTACGCATACACGATGACAATCGGTGCCGTGCCGAGCAGCGATGCGATCAGAAACGAGCTCCGGGTCATCTTCGAGAGCCCTGCAACCACGCTCATGGTTTCCATGACGACGGGAAGCGCTCGCGTCACGACGACTACCGCGGCGCCGTGACGGGCGAATACACGGCTCAGCCGCTCCAGCTCGTCGTCTCCAACCATCTTCGACGACGCGCGGCGACCGTATTTGCGAACGAGCTCGAAGCCTAGCCATTCCCCGCCAATTGACCCGACGAGCGAGAAGACAGACCCCCACAGGACGCCGAATGCCGCACCGCTCAGCACCATGATCAGGCTCGATGGGATCGGCAGAAAGAGATCGGCTGCGAGCAGTGTCACGACGGCAATTGCGCCGCCGGTGCCGGCTCGAGCCATCCATGATTCGATCAACGAATCCAGACGGATGCCAAGGACGTTCTCAACCAGGAGCTTCGACAGAATGACCGCGCCGGCGACGCCGGCAATGAGCATGACCGTTCGTCTCATGCGGCCGCTTTCGCCGAGGCCGGTTGCGCGTCGCGTCTCACTCGACTGAGAAGCCCGCGCCGTAGGGCGACGTCGACCAGGAACAACACGAGCGCTGCCGCCGCGAGCGCATTCCAGATCTCTCGAAAGGCGAGCGGCCGCGATCCGTCGAATGGGTTGTCGTGACGTCCAAGAAGGCGTCCACCGGTGGCGCGGGCAATCTGAGTCAGGGCCGCGATGTCGGCCCCAGTCGCGCGCCGCTCGCGATTTGCGGCCCAGTAGAAGCCGATAATCGCGCGGGCGTCGACGCTTCCGCTGACGCCGCGAGCCGTGATCGACGCGACATACGGGCCAGCGGTCGGGGTCGTCAGCGACGCTTCATAGCGGCCCTCGCCAGCGGCCGTCAGCGTCACGTCTTGCGTGTCGCCGCTGGGCGAACGCACTGCGGCGTGCACATCCCACGGCCTGAGCGCCTCTCCCGACCGGGCGTCGCCCTCGACGACGAGACGTACGCCCTCCGGTTGCTCGACGATCGTTGCGTGGAGCTTTCTGTCGGTCGCGCCGCGGCCGACCCAGCGCGCCGTCTGGAGCCAGAGGTTGCCGAATCCGGGCCAATGCCGAAGTCCCGTGGACCATGGCGATTGGAGGTCGGCCGTGTAGACGGCAACACGCCCGAGGCCGAAGCGCCATGCCGCGAGGATCGGGTCGTCGAGGTGTGAGAACAGCACGTGTTCGGCGCCTGGCCTCAGAGCGCTGACGATGTAGCCGCCGAGCGATGGCAAAGCGTCGCGGTCGAGACCGGCGGCAATCGGATGCGAAGCGGCACGCACCGCGAATCGCTCTTCGACGATGCCGCCGCCGGCAGCCCGAGCGGCTTCGCGTGCCGCCAGCATCGGCAGCTGGCGCACATCCTCCGGGAAATACGCCCGCCCACCGGTGCTCGACGCGAGCTCCTCGAGAAACGCGCGATCGGCGTCGGCACCGATCGCAATCACCGACAGCTCGAAGCCTCCACGCCTCGCCGCCTCGCGAAGCTGTGCGGCATCGGCTGGCGGCGTCCGTCCGTCCGAGACGAGCAGCACATGACGGCGTGTCACATTCGCGGCGTGCAGCCAATCGGTCGCCTCGGCGAGGGCCGGTGCAATCGCCGTGGATCCTCCTGGATTGATCGCGCGCAGTCGTTCGGTGATACGGCGCGGATCCGGAGATGCCATCAGCGGAGATACAGTCAACGGCGCCGCGTCGAAGGCGACCACGCCAATCGCATCCGAGGGCCGCACGGCATCGAGCACCTTCCGGACCGCTTGTCGGGCGAGCTCGATCTTGGCGACGCCCGAGACCAGATCAGCCATGCTGCCCGACTTGTCGAAGGCCACAACGAGCCCCATCGCCGGCGCCCGCTGGCCGCTGCGCGGTCGCACGTCGATCGGCAGCAGTCGACCGAGCGGACCTTCCGGATAGCCGGCGACGTCCAGGCTCTCAGACGTCCCGAGTAGCAGCAGCCCGCCGCCGCCTTGTTCGACGAACGTCGCGATCGCTCGAGCGGCGCTCTGTGGCAACCGATCCGCCATCACGTCGTCGAGCACGACGGCGTCATAGCCGGCCAGGGCGTTCGGCAACGACAGCATCGCGTCCGGTGCGACATGTCGGACGCCGAATCCAGCAGAGGCGAGGACCGTGGCGACCGGTCCCGACGATGCTGCGACATAGAGTATCTGAGGCGTCCCCGTAATGTTGACGACGGCGCCGCTTGCGGCTGCATCGTCTCCGTCGAGCGTCGCCCGGTACGAATACACGCCCGCTCGTACCCGTCGATCTGTGAACGTCACGTTCGCGGTTCCATCCGGCGCAACCTCGATATCTCGTGTCAGCACAGGCACGCCGTCGTCCGCAGCGATCGTGAGCTCGGCCCGCGCGCCCGGCGGGCCGGACACTTCGACGGAGACCAAAAACGGCTCCGCGACACGCGCTTCCTGCGGCGCCGCGACGCTCTTGAGAATCAGCGGCCGTTGTTCCGCCGGCGCGTCAGCGGGAAACGCATCGATCCGGATACCTTCGGTCGCGGCACGCGTGATCTCCCCCGAGGCGTCGCCAGCGGTTGCACGGCCGTCTGACACCAGCACGATGCGCCGCGCGCCGTCGTGCGGGAGCGCCGCGCGCGCCGCCCGGAGCGCCGCTTCGAGATGCGTGCCCACCGGCGACACGGTCGACGCGATGTCGTTCACGTGCAGGGCAGCACTCGGCGGCCGCTCCAGCGCGGCGTCGAGGCCGAACGCGACAAGCCCTGCGCGGTCGCCGGCACGCATGCGACTCGCCATGGAGTTCACCTGCGCGAGCGCGTCCGCCTGAGTCTGAGGCGGCAGGCTGCTGGAACGATCGAGCGCGAAGATGACGGTTTCGCTTGCTGCGCCGAATGGCGCTTTCAAGCCTGCCGCGCCTAGGGCGATCAGAGCGGCCACAATCGCGCGGCAGACGAGCGCCGGCCGCGAGCGCTCCTGGAGCGACCACAATCGCCACTCGACGAGGAGGATCGCAAGCGCGGCGAGCAGAAGCGGCCGCGACAGGTTCTCGCGCACATCGGTGGCGCTCCACGGTACCGGACCTGGCGCAGCCAAGGGTGTCTCCGCGCGCATCATCGGTGACAGATCCTCTCGCGCGGCGAGCCAGTCGATGATGTTTGCCATCAACACCGGAAAAGCGGTGCTCAATGGAAGGGAAGAAGAGGACAAGTCGAGGTTCATCGACACGGCACGTCCACGATCGCCGGCCGACGACACAACCACGGGAACACTGCCTGCTCGAAGGATCACGTCGCCGACGATCACGTTCGTGTCCATCCGATGCGCCGGCAGTGCCATCAGCGTGTCGGTCCCCAACGCAACGAGCGCGGCTCCGATAGGGTGATCGGAATTGCCGACGATCAGCGGCTCCGCCGTCGATGGCGTTCCATCTCGCGGAGTAATCGTGAGGAGCCCGCTGTCGTCCGAGCGTGCTTCGCCGCACCCGTCACACACGACGACGTCGTAATGCACACCGGCGCGCCGCTGGCGTTCGACGCTCAAGGCGGGGTTGGTCAGCAGCGACTGCTCGAGAAAGAAGTTGCCGTTCGTCAGCAGCAGAACGCGAATCGGATCGGTGCGCCGTGCGGCGGCAACCGGACTCAGATTCGCCGTTGCCGCAGATGCCGCCGGCTCTGACGTCGCATGTCGCCACGTGACCACGGGCCGGGCCAGCGCGGCGACCGTTATCACGATGAACGCAATCTGCAGCGCGAGAAGACGATGACGGCGGAAGCGGCTCAAAGCCAGGCGCGCGGGATCGAGCGCCTTTGTTTGTCGCCACAGATACAGGTTCGACACTCCACGCCGAGGGCGAGGCGCCCGGTGCCGCGCGGCGAGGAGAAGCAGTGCGATGAGCGGTAACAGGACGAACGCGTACGGATTCAGCAGACGCATGTTCTAGGCGTGCACGTCCAAGAATCCCGCCTTCTTGCAGGTGGCTATCACCGCGTGAAACGGCGCCGACGAGGCGAGACGGGCAAATGGGAGACCCTGAGCCCGACAGAATCGTTCGAGGTCTGCTGAGACACCGGCGAGCTGCTCCTGGTACGCCCGAACGGCCGCCGCGTCGACGACGAGCGGGTCGCCGCCCGGCTCTTCGAGGTCGAAGAGCTCGGCTTCATCGCCCAGCTCGGGATCCAGCTCCTCGTCACAAATCACCTGGATGATCGCTGGCGTCAGGCCGCGATACAGGAGAAACCTCAAGCCTTCGAACGCGCCATTCGCGTCGAAAAAATCCGAGATCACCACGGCGAGTCCCGGACCGCGGGTGGCGGCGCCATACTGCAGGAGCGCGTTGTTCAAGGCCGAGCGGCCACCGGTCGAAGCGGATCGCAGTGTGTCGAACACTTTGAAGATCTGCGAGCGTCCCGCTGCGGGAGGCGCGTAGCTGCGGACGGCGTCGTCGAAGGTCGCCACGCCTGCCGCATCGCGACGGGCCACAGCGATGTAGCACAATGCGGCGGCCAGTTTCTTCGCGCACTGAAGCTTGGCCGGGATTCCGGCCGTCATCGATCGGCTGACGTCCACGAGCAGGTGGAGCTGAAGGCGTCCTTCTCCATGGAAGACGCGAACGACGAGCTGGCGCAGCCTGGCATCCACCGTCCAGTCGATGGAGCGAAGATCGTCGCCGGGCTGGTAGGGACGATAGTCCTGAAATTCGAGCGTGCCGCCGCGAACGCGCGCGTGGCGCAGCCCCGATGCAGCGGAGGCCGCCGGGGCCGCCGCCAGGGTCAGCCGATCGAGGTGGCGCGCTTCGTCGGCCGACAGCATCGCGGCCTCACGCCCGACTGGCCGTGGCGAGGACGCGTTCGACGATCGACGTCGCGCTGACGCGTTCCATTTCGCCATGGAAGTTGAGGATCAGTCGATGGTTCAATGCCGGCACTGCCACACGGCGAACGTCTTCGGTGGCGGCGTGGTACCGCCCGTCGATGAGCGCAAGTGCCTTGGCCGCGAGAATGATCGCCTGTGCCGCTCGGGGGCTGGCGCCGTACCGCACGTACTGCTTCACTTCGGCAGGAGCCTCCGCGGCGTCCGGGTGCGTGGCACGCACCAGGGTGAGCGCGACGCGCATGACTTCGTCGGCGATCTTGACCTGCCGGATCAGGCCGAGCATCGAACGGACGGTGTCGAGATCGACCGCCCTTCCGACGCGACCCTGCGCCTCGCCGGTCGTTCGCAGCATGATTTCAGCCATATCGTGGACGCCAGGCACGGGCACAGTCAGCTTGAAGAAGAAGCGATCGAGCTGCGCTTCCGGCAACGGATACGTGCCTTCCATTTCGATGGGGTTCTGCGTCGCGAAGACCGAGAACGGCGCGTCCAATGGATGCGTCACACCGAATACCGTGACGCGCCTCTCCTGCATCGCCTCGAGGAACGCCGCCTGGGTGCGCGGCGTCGCACGATTGATCTCGTCGGCGAGCACGATGTTCGCGAAGATCGGGCCGCGCTGAAAGAGGAACTCTCGCTGACCGGCAGCGGTTTCGACGAGGATGTTGGTGCCCGTCACGTCGGCTGGCATCAAGTCGGGCGTGCACTGCACGCGTGCAAACCGCAGATCCGCGGCTTCGCTCAGCGTCTTGACCAACAACGTCTTGCCAAGGCCCGGCGCGCCCTCGATGAGTGCGTGCCCCTGGCAGAAGAAGCACAGCAGTAGCTGATCCACGAGCTCGGTGTGGCCGACGAACACCTGGCCGATCTCGTCCTTCAATCGATGGAAGGTCGACCGGAACGAGGCCGCCTGCGCTTCTACGGTTTCGATCGACGGCGTCATGGATGGATCGCCACAAAATACCGCCGCACATACGTTCGCAGGCGAGGGGGCACCCGCTCCTGCGCGATGGCCGCTTCGGCCCGCGCCGACGCGACTCGGTACTTATCGCTGTACGCGGCATCGTGGGGCGCGCTCGCCGCATGATTCAGTGCGCCGTCGATGCTGGCGCTGTCTCCGCCACTGACGCCGCCGGCAGCCGAGGCCATGCGATGGGCAAAGCCAGTTGCGCCACGCCCCGTATCGCTGGTGCCCGCGGCCCTGCCTGTGTCGCGGCCAGGGGTCGCTGCGGGAGATGGTGCGGAAGTTGGTTGGGACCCTTCTGATCCTCGACCTTGCTTATCCGCGTCGTTCCGTGTCGTCTCGTGCCCCACCGGTGTCTCTTCGCGTTTTGCTTCGGTCCGAACCGAAGCCTGTCCCGGTGCGACGGATGGCGCCCGTTCGCTACTGTCCTCGGCAGCTTGCGTGTTCGCTCCGGATTTCGCGGCGCGGCTCGAGCGACCCATGCCCGGACCTGCCGCCGCATTCGCCGCGTCTCGTGCGATGAACCATGACGATCCGGGCGCCGCGATAATCGCCAACCATGCGACGGTGATCGCCCCGGAGGCCCCCAGCACCGGCCGAAAGTAGAGGGGTGCCTCGAGCGGGAATGCACGTTTCGGTATGAGTCCCGCCAATCGCGCTCCAGCATCGCGTACGACGAGTTGCGCGATGGGATCGACTCGGCCGTCAAGCTGGAGAGCCGTGACCGTTCGATCCTGCAGCTGAACCCTGGCATCGATGGCCGCGGCCGTCTCGCGCAGCGACGGCGCGCGGACGATCGACGGGATTGCGGCCGCGATCACCGCCAACGCCGACGCCGCCGCGGTGATCGCGACGGTGTCGATCGCGGGCAGTCGGAGGATGAGCGCGAGCAGTTCAACGGTCACGATCGCGACGGGAACTGCGACAGCCGCACGACGGGCCGCAGACACGACCTGCATGCGTCGCCGACAGCGCGCAACGGTCTGAAGAATGCCGGCGGTTGCTGTCGAGCCGGTCATGCGACCGACTCCGACAGATATAGCCACGACGCGCCGGCTCTTTTGAGCAGAACAGCGGCGGCCGCCACGGCAACCGCCGCGAGCACAACCACTGCTTCCGCCATCGTTCCCACGAGAAGCCGTACGGCGATCGTCGAGAGCAAAGTTGTCGCGGCCGATCCAAGCCAACCTAAAAGCCGATCAGCCGTCCTGTGCATCCACCACACGCTCACGGTGGCTACCGGCAGAGCGAACGAGAGCATGGCCGCCTGGTCGAGAATCATTCGCGACAGCGGCACCGCGGATATTTGTTGCGCAGTGGCCACCGCTGGCAGGGCCGCGAGGATGACGAGCATCGCTGCTGCCGCTGCAGCCATCAACCTTGCGAGCAACACTCTCGAAGGC
>Ga0114129_10015129_pt1 | contig 10981 bp, 9 predicted proteins | sample RhiMetdeltSRZDD1_FD_80071 | JGI IMG/M metagenome (GOLD analysis project Ga0114129, IMG submission 80071) | Populus rhizosphere microbial communities from Tennessee, USA - Rhizosphere MetaG P. deltoides SRZDD1 (version 2) (version 2) | ecosystem: Host-associated > Plants > Roots > Rhizosphere >... | reverse complement strand
CTCCGTCACGGTCGCAAGCCACGAACAATACGCCGCGGCATCGTCGTACCGAATGAGCGTGACCGGATGATCCGCGCGGCCGCGCGGTGGATCGAAGTCCGCCCAGACGTACGGCGCGCCCGTTTGCCGAAAGGTTCGTTCGCGATCCGCGCCGCCGGCGGTGACCACGATCGGCAACTCGTACACGGCGGGTGCGCGATGACCGGTGTCCCGGACGAAGCGCGCGTACTCCTCGTTCGTAACCGGCTGCAGCCCGAGATAGAAGTCCTCGACGTAGACGCGATGTACGGGACGTTCGTCTTCCTCGGCATCCTCCGAGCCCATAAGGAAGTCGCCGCTGGGAATGAGCGCGAGCTCAGGGAGGAAATCAGCCGGCATCGGTCGCCAAGAGAATATCGCATCACGGTTTTCGACTACACTGGCGGCCATGAAGCTCGAACCGTTTGCGCTCGAGCGGTTCCAGTCGGTCTGGGAAAATCGCGTGCCCTGGAACCTGGCGGAAAGCGGCGTGCACCCGCTGACGGTCGCGGAGCTGGTCGACGCTCCGCCGCTGCATGATGCGCTGCTCCGTCAGCTCCTGGGCTATCCCCAGACTAACGGGAGCGCGGATCTTCGTCAGAAGATTGCCAGTCTCTATCCCGGTGCGACACCCGACCACGTCGAGGTCACCAACGGCGGCTCCGAAGCCAATTGCGTCCTCCTGATGCGGCTGGTGCAGCCGGGCGACGCGATCGTGTCGATGACCCCGAACTACATGCAGGCGGCCGGCCTCGCCCGGGCGCTGGGAGCGGACGTCCGGCCGTGGCTGCTTCGAGAGAAACACGAGGGAAATCGCGTCCGCTGGGCAGCTGACCTCGACGAGCTCCGGCGACTGGTGACGCCCGCGACGCGCGCCATTCTCGTGTGCAATCCCAACAACCCGACGTCCGCGCGCCTGGACGCGTCGACGCTCGACGAGATCTGCCGCATTGCGTCGTCGGTGGGAGCATGGGTCGTCAGCGACGAGATCTACCGGGGCGCCGAACGCGAAGCCGACGACACGCCAAGCGTGTGGGGCCGCTACGAACGTGCCGTCGTGTCGAGCGGCCTGTCGAAGGCATACGGCCTGCCCGGCCTGCGGATTGGCTGGATCGTCGGTCCGCCCGATCTCGTCGGCGAGCTGTGGGGAATTCACGACTACACGACGATCGCTCCGGGAGGCATCAGCGATCTTCTCGCACGGATCGCGCTGTCACCGGACCGCCGCGCGAAGCTGCTCGCGCGGACTCGAGAAATCATCAGAACGAATTACGCGACCCTTGATTCATGGATCGCGCAGCACGATGGCTTGACGTACGCCGCGCCCGAAGCCGGCGCCATCGCGTTCATTCGTTATCATCATCCAATCGACTCGGTCGAACTCGTCTCGCGTTTGCGCGACGAACGTGGCGTTCTGCTCGTGCCGGGAAGTCACTTCGACATGAACGGCTACATTCGCGTCGGATTCGGAGCCCATCCAGATCACCTCGCCCGCGCGCTGGACATCACAGGCGAGTTCCTGGATTCGGTTCTGACGCATGCGCGCTGACCTGGCGCTCGTCGGGTTCGGCAACGTCGGCCGGCGGTTCGCGCGTCTGCTGGCCGAGCGGCGCGACTGGCTCGCGCTCGACTACGACCTCGAATGCCGCGTCGTCGGTGTGGCCACGAAACGTCACGGGTGTGGATTCGATGGACACGGCATCGACGTCGTCGAGCTGGCCAACGCCGTCGAGCGTGGCGGGAGGGCCGACGTCGGCGGCGATCGGGTCGAGTCGAGCGACGCCAGCAGCGAAATCATCCGCCGCCTCGCCGATTCGCCGGCAGACTTCAAGGTCCTGGTGGAAACGACGACGCTGGACGTCAGCGCAGGGCAACCCGCGACCGACTACGTCCGCACGGCCCTTCAGCAGGGCTGCGACGTGGTGACGGCCAACAAGGGACCGGCCGCCTTCGCGTATGAAGAGCTCGACGCGCTTGCAGTGGATCGCGGCCGGGCGTTTCTCTTCGAAGGCGCCGTGATGGATGGCGTCCCGATCTTCAATCTCGTTCGCGAAACGCTGCCGGCCGTGCAGATACTCGGCTTTCGCGGCGTGATCAACAGCACGACGAATCACATTTTGAGCGCGCTGGAGGACGGCCAGAGCTTCGACACCGCGCTGGCGCGCATGCAGTCGGAAGGCATTGCGGAAGCCGATCCGTCGCTGGACGTCGATGGCTGGGACGCGGCCGCCAAGACCGCCGCGCTGGCGAACGTCCTGATGCGCGCGCGGACCACTCCGCAAGCCGTGGAACGCGAGGGGATCGGACAGGGAACCGCGCGCCTCGCCATGGCTGCGAAAGCGCGCGGCAAACGGGTACGGCTGGTGGCGTCGGCTCGTCGCACGCCGTCAGGTGTCGCAGCCTCCGTTCATCCAATCGAATTGCCGGAAACGGATCTCCTTGCGGGGCTGCGCGGGATGGCCAACGCGCTGATCCTGCAGACCGATCTGCTGGGTGAGATTGCGGTCGCTCAGTTGAGCGGGGGCCTGACGCAGACCGCCTACGCGCTTCTCAGCGATCTGGTGGCGATTCGCCGCCGGCGGCAGCGAGGGCCTCTTGGAGCCGCGCCGGGTCGTAGCCGCTGATGATGCGGCCGTCGATCACCGTGACGGGAACGGTCCAGATGCCGAGCGCCGTCAGCTCTTTGTAGGCCGCATCGTCTTCGTCGACGTTCCTGGCGAGGAAGGCGTGGCCTTCACGTGAAAGAAACTCTTTCACCTGGTCGCAGGCCCGTCAATACGAGCCCGAGTACACGGTAATCTTCATACATTCGATTATGCGCCCACTGGAGGGTCTGCTCGTTCTCGACTTCACGCGCGTGCTGTCGGGACCGTACTGCACGATGCAGCTCGCGGATCTCGGCGCGCGCGTCATCAAGATCGAACACCCGGAGCGCGGGGACGACACGCGCGGATGGGGACCACCATTCGTCGAATCCGAGAGCGCGTATTTCCTGAGCATCAATCGGAACAAAGAAAGCCTCACGCTGGATCTCAAGCATCCCGGCGCGGCGAGGGTGATCGACGCGCTGGTGCGCCGCGCGGACGTCCTCGTCGAGAATTTCCGTCCGGGCACGATGGAGCGGCTTGGCTTGGGTTATCACGCTGTCGCCGCACGCAACGGGAAACTGGTGTACTGCTCGATATCCGGCTTCGGCCACACTGGACCCCGGGCGGCGGAAGCTGGCTACGATGCGGTCATGCAGGCGGAGGGAGGCCTGATGAGCGTCACGGGCGCGCCCGATGGTCCGCCGTTTCGTCTCGGCGTTGCGATCGCCGACATCACGACCGGCATGTTCGCCGCGGAGGGAATTCTGGCCGCGCTCTTCGCGCGTCATCGGACCGGGCGCGGGCAGCACGTCGACGTCGCGATGCTCGACAGCGTGGCGGCGCTGCTCACGTATCAGGCTGGCATTTTCTTCGCAACCGGCACGACGCCTCCTCGCATGGGGAATCGGCATCCGACGATCGTGCCGTACGAGACGTTCACCGCCGCGGACGGTGAGTTCGTGCTTGCAGTCGGGAACGATGAGCAGTTCCAACGCATGTGCCTGGTCATTGGACGACCTGACCTGGCGTCGGATTCACGGTTCGCCACCAACGCAGGGCGGATCGACCACTATGGCTCTTTGAAACCGGCACTCGACGCGGCGTTCCTGCGATGGAACCGGCAGGCGCTGGTGAACGCGTTCGTCGCGGCCGGCGTCCCCTGCGGCAGCGTGCGGAGCGTGGCCGAAGCGCTCGCGGATCCACAGGTCGCCGCGCGGGACATGATTGCGAGCCTCCGTCATCAAACCGTAGGTGAGGTGCGCGTGCTGGGAACGCCGATCAAGTTATCCGACACGCATGCCGAGATTCGCACGGCGCCACCGGTACTCGGTCAGCACACTGAAAGCATCCTGCGGAATGATGCGGGACTCTCGGCTGTGGAGATTCAGGAATTACGCGCCGCGGGGGCGATCTGAACAGATCACGAGCGCGTGACGTCAGCGTTCGACGAACGGCAGCAGCTCCTCCAGCAGCGTCTCGATGACGTCTTCGTCCGTAAGCTCGCTGATGCGCTTGCCTTCCCGGATCGGTCGCTCCGTGCTGATCATGCGCCGGCCGCGGCCGCGAATCGTGCGGGCCACGACCGCCGGCACGTCGCGCTCCGAATCCAGCGCAAGCTCGATGTAGTCCTCCGTCGTCCGATCCGGCGCAAGTCGAACCGCCTGACCGGGTGTGTGGACTTTGAACCGAAGGCCTTCGCCGATGAGCGCCTGCGCCATCATGTGGAACGCAGGCGTCGCAATGTCGGTCAGGAACCGTTCGTAGTCACGGGAGGCTTCGTCGACACGGCGGCGCCGCTCTGCGACGCGGCGTTTCGCGTCCTCGATGGCGCCACGGAGGCGGCGCCGTACGTCCGACACCTCCATCAGGCAAGTCTCTCTGCGAACGAAGTATCGACGCCGTCGCGCCTGAGCGACGCCAGCAGCCCCTCTTTGTCGAAAGCCTTGAGGTAGGCTTCCGCGACGTGAACAGTGCCGTCGCGGACGAGCGCGCTGAGCGCATCGTTCAGCGGCATCATGCCGTGCCGGCGACCGCTGGCCATCGCGAGCGGCAATTGAACGATCTCGCCCTCCTCGATCAGCCTCGCCACGGGAGGCGTATTGAGGAGGACCTCGCGAACGGCAACGCGGCCGCCGCGCGACCGCCGCAGCAGCACCTGTGCAACGACGCCGCGCAGCGCGGCAGCAAGAGAGCTCTGCGCCTGGACCCGTCGGTCCGGCGGGAACAGCTCCAGCAGCCGATCGATCGCGGTCACGGTCGATGCGGCCGGCAGCGACGCGAAGATCAGCCGTCCCGACTCGGCGGCTTCGAGCGCCATTCCCGCGACCTCGGCAGACCGCATGTCCTCGATGAGCAGAACGTCGGGATCTTCGCGCAGCGCCGAACGCACGGCCGTCACGACGGCATCGCCGCCGCCGCGCACCTCGCGCTGGCTGACGAACGATCGCCGGTTCTCGTGAACGAAGCCGATCTGTGATTCGATCGTCACGACGTGATCGCCGCGCGTCCGATTGATCAGATCGACGAACGCGCTCATCAACGTCGATTGGCCGCTTCCGCGCGGGCCGGTCACGATAACGAGGCCGTCCGACTGATTGCAAAGCGCCTGCACCGCGGGCGTCAGGCCGAGCTGCTCGGCAGAAATCGCGCGCGGCGGAATCATCCGGAAGATGAGGCCTGGTCCCCGATGATCGCGGAACGTGAGGCAGCGGACGCGGCCGACCTCCTCGACGTCGCACACCCACTCCGCCGACGCGCCACGCCGCCACGCGTCGCGCGCCGCCTGAGGCGCGAGGTCGAGCACCAGACGATTGACATCCGCTTCCGAAAGTGGGCCGCCAGATCCGATGTCGAGGGCGTCAATCTCGCCGTAGGAACGGACCATGGGCTTCGACTGCGCGACGACGTACACCGTTAGTGCGCCGCGAGCCGCGGCGAGACGAAGCAGCTCTTCGACCGAAAAGGCCTGCCCCGCCGCGGCCGGCGCGGGCGTCGTGGTCTCTTTCCTGATCGTCGTGCGCGCGATCGGAACGACAACGCCCCGAGGCTCGCGATCCTGTTCTTCGCTCGAGACCTCGGCTGGCACCTCTTCCTCCGCCACGGCCGCAGGCTCCGGCTCCGGCACCGGCGGAGGTGGGGGCTGCGGGGCGACACCGGGCGCCGGCTGCTGCTCCGGCTCCATCGCAACGATCGGTTCCGGTTCGGGCTCGGGCGCGGGCGGAATCGTGACAACGGGCTCGGGTACCGCGGCGATCACGGGCTGGGGCTCCGGCTCGGGCGGCGTCGCAAGAGCCGGCGGGGGCTCGGGCGGCGCGATAACCGGCGGAGGCTCGGGCGGCGCGACAACCGGCTCAGGCTCGGGGGCGATCGTAACGAGCGGCTCGGGAGCCGGTTCGAGGATCGAGGCCGTCACAGGTTCAGGCTCCGGTTCGGGAGGCGGCGCCGGCGTGACGAGGGCGATCGGCTCGGGCTCGAGTTCAGGCGCGGGCGCAGGCTCGGGCGTGACCTCGAGGTCGACCGTCATGTCGACAGCAGCAGGCTCTTCGACTTGTTGCGTACTCGCAGCGAGGAGAGCCGCCGCGCTTTCCTCGAGCAGCGCATTCACGTCGGCATCGGACATCGAGATCTGTTGCTCGTCGGCAACGATCTCGAACGACGCGGGCTCCTCTGGCTGCGCCGCGCGAGCCTCAACGGGCACGTCGGCGACCCGCGCGTCGGCGACGAGCGGCATCCCGACGGGAGGCGGAGCCGCCACCGTTTCTTCGACCGGCGCTTCGACGGCCGGCGCTTCGACGACTGGCTCTACGACCTTCGGTTTGCGCCGCAGCTCGAGCCAAACGTCATCGCCGCCGCGGGCGGCGACCACCGTGAATTGATCAGAGGAACCTGGAGGAGCGGGGACTTCGTGTTCGACGGCGCCAAGGTCTTCGAGCGCGTGAAGCTGATCGAACGGCAGGATCTGTCCGAGCATTCCAAGGACCGCTTCCGACGTCAGGACCTTGGACGACAGCTCGACCTGACCCCACGCGAGCGGGCCGCGGTACGCATTCATCGCCGACGAAATCGTCACGACGTACGGCTTTTCGCCGACGTGCATGACGAGCGCATCCCCTTCCAGGCGGGTGATCGCGTCGAGCAGCGAATCGAGCAGCGTCAAGAAACTACCCCACCTGGATCTCGGCTTGGCGAAACCGTGCCTTTAGCGTCCGCCTCATAGAGCCGCACGAGCTCCACGAGCTTGTACCCCTTGGTTTGATAAGGGGGCACGATGCGCTCGGCGCGCAGGTATTGCAGCATTCCGGCATCCGAATAGTCGGGCGGCCCAATCTCGTCGCGCGCAGCGAGTTCAGCTTCGAGCGTGCCGAGCGTCATCTGCGCGCGTTTTCTTCCGAAAAAACCGGAGCGTCGAAACGTCACGAAGATCTCGTTGCTGATGAAGTTGAAGCCGGATTCCGCGCGGCTCGACGGAACGTCTTCCACACGCACGCCGCTGACACGCTCCATGCTGCTCAATGCATCGATGAGCAGTTGCGTGAACGCACCGTCGCCGGACCACGAAGAGGCGTCCAGCTGCATCAGATGATGGTAGCACCCCGGGTGCCAACGTTGATGGCCATCAGGCCGCCCAGCACCGGCAGAACCCGACAGTCCACGAATCCCGCGGATTCCATTATGGCCGCGACGCCTGAGGCGCCGGGATATCGGAGGATCGATGCAGGAATGTAACGGTAGGTGTCGGGATCCCGATGCAGGATCCAACCCAGCGCAGAACCAAAGATTGTCAGGTAGATGACATAGATCCCACGCAGCACGGGATTCGTCGGCCGGTTGAAATCGAGCGACAGCAGCAGGCCGCCGGGCCGCAGCACACGCCGGATCTCGGCGATCGCGGGCGCAATCACCGGGACGTTGCGGATGCCGTAGCCGGTCGTAATGAGGTCGAACGCGTTGTCGGGAAATGGCAGCGCCATCATGTCGCCGACGAGGAACGCCGGCGAACGCGCGCTCTCACCGCGCTTCGCGCGCGCCAGTTCGATCATCCGCAGCGTGACGTCGAGCCCCACCACTCGTGCGCCGCGCTCGGCAACCGCGAAGGCGATGTCGCCCGTTCCGCACGCGAGATCGAGTGCCGTCGTGGCTCGGCCGGCGCCGCTCATCGACACGAGACGCCGCTTCCACGCGCGATCGCGGCCGTACGACAGCACAACAGTTATCAGGTCGTACCGATCGGCAATCGTCGCAAACAGACGTCGAACGTGACGCCGTTTGGCCTCGGGCGTCGAAAGCGACTCGGCCAGAGTCGGCTTCACCGCCGCTCCACGAGCTCGTACAGAACAGGCAGCACGAAAAGCGTCAAGAGCGTCGCCGAAAACAGGCCGCCGATGACGACGACGGCAAGCGGCCGCTGCACTTCCGATCCTATCTCGTGGGACAGTGCCATCGGCAGCAATCCCAGCATCGCGAGGAGCGCCGTCATCAACACGGTCCTGAGGCGCGACAAGGCTCCATCGACGACCGCCGCCCGGAGTGCGGTTCCGCGCGCCCGACGCTGGGCAAAATCGCTCACCATGACCACGCCGTTCAGGACCGCCTGGCCGAACAACGCGATGAACCCGATTGCCGCCGAAACACTCAGCGGAATGCGCGTGAGAAACAGCGCCATCACGCCGCCGATTGCCGCAAGGGGAATGTTGCCAAGAATCACCCCGGCGGTGCGAACCGAATTGAATGTGTGAAACAGCAGCATGAAGATCAGCAGAAGGCTGATCGGCACAATGACCGCCAGACGTGCCATCGCCCTCTGTTGATTTTCAAACTCGCCGCCCCAGGCGACGTAGTACCCCGTGGGCAGCCGCACGCCGCGCTTCACGGCCTCCTGCATGTCGTGAACGACGCTGCCCATGTCGCGCCCGCGAATGAACACGCCAACGGCCGCGACGCGGCCGCCGGACTCGCGGCTGATGTTCATCGCGCCCGAATCGACGTAGATGTCGGCGACCTGCTCGAGCGGAATCTGACGGTCGTCCGGCGTGTCGACGAGGAGCTTTCGAATGACCGCAAGCTCCTGGCGATCCTCCCCGCGCAGGCGGACGGTGACGCCAAAATGCTTCTCTCCTTCCCAGAGCTGCGTCGTGACCCGCCCACCGAGCGCGGTTTCAATCACGTCCTCGACGTCCGCGACATTCAACCCGTAGCGAGACGCCCGCTCCCGATCGATCGCGATCCGAAGCTGCGGCACCTCGCCGGCGCGATCGACGAAAGCGCGATCGACGCCCTTGACGTGCGCGATCGCCTGAAGCACCTCCTCTGCCGTGTCGTGCAGCACGTGCGCGTCTTCGCCAAAGATCTTCACGACGACCTGCCCGTCGATTTGCGAAATGCTCTCGAGGACATTGTCGCGTATGGGCTGTGACAGCGAGATGTCGACGCCGGGAAACACGCTCAGCCGGTTTTCCATCTGGTCGAGCAGGCGCTCGCGCGTCAATCCACGTCGCCACTCCGATTCCGGCTTTACGTCGACGTACATCTCGGCCATGCTGATCGGCTTCGGATCCGATCCATCTTCGGGGCGTCCGACCTTCGAGACCACCGATCTGACCTCAGGAAGACTGCGAAGCGCGTCGCTGATGCGCCGGCTGACCGTGGCGGCTTCCGTCAGGGAAATGCTGGCAGGCATATTGACGTTGACCCATATGCTGCCTTCGTTGAGCTCGGGCAGAAACTCCGTCCCGAGACGTCCCGTCACAAACAGCGTCACCACGAACGCGATTCCCGCGGCCACGAGCACGCCGAACGGCCGGTCGAGTGCGCGCTGCAGGATCGGACGGTACAGCGATCGCGCGCGCGCCATCAGGCGATTCTCTTCGGTCGGCAGATTCCTGCGAAGCAGCCAGACGCACAACAACGGAACCAGGGTCAGCGAGAACAGCAGCGATCCAACCAGCGCAGACACGACCGTGTACGCCATCGGCGCGAAGATGCGCCCTTCATGCCGCTGAAGCGCGAATATCGGAATGTGCGCGACGATGATGATGAGCATCGAGAAGAGCGTCGGACGCCCGACTTGTTCCGCGGCCTCGAGCACGACCGACTTTCGGGCTTCTCCCTCGAGCGACTCCGCTTCACCGAGACGCCGGAAAATGTTCTCGACGACGATGACCGCGCCGTCCACGATGATGCCGAAGTCCATGGCGCCGAGCGACAGGAGATTCGCCGGTATGCCGCGCAGGCGCAGTCCAATGAACGTTGCGAGCAGCGCCAGCGGGATCACGGCCGCGACAATGGCCGCCGCGCGCAGGCGCCTCAGGAACAGATACAGCACCGCGGCGACGAGCAGCGCGCCCGTCAGCAGATTCCGGAACACGGTCCGCAGCGTTGTCCGAATGAGCCACGTCCGGTCGTAATACGGGACGATGGACACGCCGGGCTGCAGCACAGACCGGTTCAGCGTGTCGACTTTTTCTTTCAGCGCAGCGAGCACGACCGAGGGGTTCTCCCCTTTGCGCATCAGCACGATGCCGTTCACGATTTCATCTTCGGTATCGCGGCTGACGAATCCCTGTCGCGGAGTGTAGCCAACGCCGACGTCCGCGACGTCGCGGATGCGAAGCGGTGTTCCTCGCCGCCCTGCCAGGATGACGGTCCCGATGTCGGATGGCGACTGGAGCAGTCCAATACCGCGAACGAGATACTGCTGTTCTCCGACCTCGATGTAACTGCCGCCGGCGTTTGCGTTCCCGCGTGAGAGAGCCGTCAACACCTGCTGGAGCGTGACGCCGTACGCTTTGAGTCGTGGCGGATCGATCCTCACCTCGTATTGCTTCTCGAATCCACCCATGGTGACGACATCCGCCACGCCAGGGACGGTTCGAATCGCCTTTTCGACGACCCAGTCCTGGATGGTCCGAAGATCCATCGGGCTGACGCCCTTGCCTGCGAGCTGATAGCGGTACAACTCACCAACGGGCGTCGAAAGCGGACCGAGCTGCGGCACGATCCCCGGCGGCAGGTCCACGTCCTGAAACCGCTCCTGCACGCGCTGTCTCGCGAAATAGTCGTCGACCGCATCGTCAAACGTCAGCGTGAGATATGAGAGCCCGAATTGTGTGTGACTGAAGATCCGGACCGAATGCGGCACGCCGGACAGCGCGATCTCGAGGGGAATCGTGACCTGCTTCTCGACTTCTTCAGGGGCGTGGCCAGGAAACAGCGTAATGACGACGACTTGAACGTCGGAGACGTCCGGAAACGCCTCGACGGGGAGAGATCGGAACGCGATGATGCCGCCGCCAACGAACAGCGCGACGACGAGCGCGAGAAAGAGAGGCTGATAGAGCGCCAGCGCAACGAGACGTCGAACCATGGTCTACCTGCTG
>Ga0114129_10015128_pt1 | contig 10981 bp, 9 predicted proteins | sample RhiMetdeltSRZDD1_FD_80071 | JGI IMG/M metagenome (GOLD analysis project Ga0114129, IMG submission 80071) | Populus rhizosphere microbial communities from Tennessee, USA - Rhizosphere MetaG P. deltoides SRZDD1 (version 2) (version 2) | ecosystem: Host-associated > Plants > Roots > Rhizosphere >... | reverse complement strand
GCCGCCGCCTGGGACGGGGCGAGGACCGTGAACGCGATCCCTTCGGCCGCGAGCACTTCGAGCGTCTCATCGTCGACCGCCGTTTCGGGAAGCCACATGCCCTCCGGGCGGCGACCGAACCGACGCTCGAAGTCGCGGATCCCCCACGCAACCTGGGTGGTCTTGTCGCGCCCCACGGCGAGCGGCAGGATCGCGTGGTTGTACGCCTGCGCGAGCGCCGAGCCGTGGCCTGAGAAACGCTCGCGGCTCGCCCGGTCGGCCGCGAGGATCGCCTCGTACGTGTCCGCGGCGTTCGCTACGAGCCACGCGAGCAGGGTCGGGCCGAAGTTGAAGCTCATGCGGGCGTAGTTCGGCGCGTTCGGCGCGTAGCACTCCGCCGTGATGCGCTCGTTCCAGTCGTGGTACGGACGCGCGGTCACTTCCTCGTCGACCTCGCCCGTCCACGGGTTCTCCCGGGGAGGCTGGTAGAAGTGGCCGTGGACCGTAACGTAGCGATTCACGACGCGCTCTCCGGTTCACCCGGGCGCACTCCCTCTCCCCCCGGGAGAGGGTCGGGGTGAGGGCGTTCCGGGTCGCCGACACTCTTCTCCGGCTGCTTCAGAAAAACCGCGCCGAGCGGCGGGAGCGTGACCTCGATCGACCCGAGGTGCCCGTGCGCCGGGACCGCCTGAGTCTCGCAGCCGCCGAGGTTCCCGACTCCGCTGCCGCCGTAATCGGATGCGTCGCTGTTCGCGACCTCGCGCCAGAAACCTTCACGAGGCACGCCGAGACGATACGCATACCTCGGGACCGGCGTGAAGTTGAATGCGGCCGCTACGACGTCGTCCTCCGACTTGCCGCGGCGCAGGAGCGCCACGACGCTCCGTTCGGCGTCGGTACAGTCGATCCACGAGAACCCGGCGGGCTCGAAGTCCCGCTCGTACAGGGCGCGCTCCCCGGCATGGAGGCGATTCAAATCCCGAACCCACTTCTGCAAGCCCGCGTGCGCGGGCTCCCCGAGCAATCCCCAGTCGAGCTCCCGGTCGTGGCTCCACTCGCGCCACTGGCCGATCTCGCCGCCCATGAAGAGCAGCTTCTTGCCGGGTTGCGCCCACATCCACGCGAAGAGCAGTCGGAGGTTGGCGAGCTTCTTCCAGTCGTCGCCCGGCATTTTCGACAGGAGCGACCCCTTCAGGTGCACGACCTCGTCGTGCGACAGGGGCAGCACGTAGTTCTCCGAGAAGGCATACAGGCCCCGGAACGTGAGCTTGTCGTGGTGGTACTTGCGGTGGATCGGATCGAGCTTCATGTATTCGAGCGTGTCGTGCATCCAGCCCATGTCCCACTTCATCCCGAATCCCAGCCCGCCGACCCACGTCGGCCGGGTGACCATCGGCCAGGCCGTCGATTCTTCGGCGATCGTCTCCGCGCCCGGGACGTTGCGGTACACCTCTTCGTTGAAACGTCGCAGGAAGGCGATCGCTTCGAGGTTCTCACGCCCGCCGAACCGGTTCGGAACCCACTCGCCTTCCTTGCGCGAGTAGTCCAGGTAGAGCATCGACGCGACCGCGTCGACGCGGAGCGCATCGGCGTGGTAGACCTCGAGCCAGAAGACGGCGCTCGAGAGCAGGAAGCTCCGGACCTCGTCGCGCCCGTAGTTGAAGACGAGGCTGCCCCAGTCCGGCTGCACCGCCCGGCGCGGATCGGCATGCTCGTAGACGTAGCTGCCGTCGAAGAACACGAGGCCGTGCTCGTCCGACGGGAAGTGCGAGGGGACCCAGTCGAGGATGACGCCGATCCCCTCGTGATGAAGGTGGTCGATCAGGAACATGAGGTCCTGCGGGGTGCCGTACCGGCTCGTCGGCGCGAAGAAACCGGTCGTCTGGTATCCCCACGACCCGTAGAACGGGTGCTCCATCACGGGCAGGAGCTCGACGTGAGTGAAGCCCATGCTCTTCACGTAGTCGGCGAGCCGCGGCGCGATGCCGCGGTAGTCCGGGAGGCGCCCGTCCGGCCGCATCCAGGATCCCAGGTGCACCTCGTAAGTCGCCATCGGCGACTCGCGCGCGGACCGGTTTGCGCGCTCCGCGATCCAGTGCGCGTCCGTCCACTCGTACGCGAGGTCCCACACGATCGAGCCGGTCTTCGGCGGCGTCTCGCGGAAGAACGCGAACGGGTCCGTCTTGTCGACGCGGTAACCGCCGTGCCGCGAGCGGACGTGGAACTTGTAGAGGGCGCCCGTCCCGATCCCGGGCAGGAAACCGTCCCACAGCCCCGAGCTCCCGCGCGGCTGCAGCGGATGGCTGTCCGGGGTCCACCCGTTGAAGTCTCCGACGACCGAGACAGCCTCTGCCTCCGGAGCGAAGACCGCGAAATTGACGCCGTCCACACCCGCGACGACCCGGCGATGGGCGCCGAGCCTCTCCCACAGGCGCGTGTGGGAACCCTGGTTGAAGAGATAGAGGTCGTCCGCGGTCAGGAGCGAGTCGTTCGCGCGATTCGAGCCGCCCGCCCGGCTCGGCCTCGTCTCCTCCGCAGAGGCCGCGGGCGCCTCGCCGCGGCGGTCGGTCACTGGGACCGCGAGCGGACGAGAGCGCGGTAGGTCTTGAGGTGGCGGATCGCCGCCGCGGGCCGGCCGACCCGCTCACAGGCTCCGGCGAGGTTGAAGTACGCGTCCGAGTGCCCGGGATCGACCGCGACCGCCCTCTCGTACGCGTCGATCGCTTCGAGATCCCGGCCCAGGTCCTCGAGCGCGACTCCCATGTTGAATGCCGCCGTCGCGTCGCCCGGGCGCGCGCCGAGAGCGCTCCGGTAGTGCGCCTCCGCACCGGCCGCGTCCCCCGCCTCGTGCAGCAGCCGCCCGAGGTTGACGTGCGCGTCCGCGTGCTCCGGATCGAGCTCCAGCGCTCTCGCGTAGGCGTCCCGCGCCGCTTCGGGGTCGGTCTCTTCGAGCTCGCACCCGCGCTCGTACCAGGAGTCGACCGAGACGCCCGCCTCCTCCCTCGCCCTCCGGGAGCGGCCGGGGGTGAGGGCGCTGACGTTGTCTCTGGACTGCAGCGGGTGCAGGTCCGTGGGACCTGTCCCCGCGACATTCTCGAATTCCATCAGGATCTGCCCGGACTCGGGCTGCCAGCGCGCCGAACCGTCGGTGACGACGATCTGCCGGCCTTCCGCGACGATCTCGAGCGCCGCGAGCGAGTCGCGCCCGGGAATCTGCTCGCGCAGCCGGGACAGAGCCCGCTCGATTCGCCGGGGCCCGATCCGCGCGCCCGCGAGTCCCCGCGCCGAGCGCAGGACCGCGAGGTCGTGCGGCGAGAACCGCAGCTCGCCGTGCGGCCCGCGCTCCGGCTCGAGAAAACCGGACCTCACCCACGCACGCACCTGCGCGACCGTGAGTCCGAGCATCCGGGAGATCTCTCGGGCTCCGTACCCGGCGGCGTCGGTTCCCGGGGAGGGCTTCATGCCCCGGTCGTCCCCACTGCCCCTACTTGCGGGAGGACGCCGCGCGCTTCTCGGCGGCTCGCGGGGCGCTGCGGGGAGGTTTTCGTTCCGCGGAAGAGGCAGCGCGAGCGGAGGATTCCGACGCCTTCGAGGCGGCGCCCTTGCGGGGCTTTCCGAGGCTGGCCCGGAGGGCCTCCATCAGGTCGACGATCTCGCCGCCCTTCTTCTGCGGCGCGGCGACGCTGAACTTTCCACCGGCGACCTTCCGGTCGAGGGCCTCCTGAACGCGCTTGCGGACCTCATCCTCGTAGGCCTGAGGGCGGAAGTCTTCGGACGAACTTTCCTCGACGAGCATGCGGGCGAGCTTCAGCTCTCCGTCCTTGACCTCGGCCGTGTCGAGCGGCACCTCGGAGAACGGCCGCACTTCGTCGGCATAGAGGAGCTGCTGCATCACGAGCCCGTCGCCGGAGGGCCGGAGCATGACGAGATAGCCCTTGCCACGCGCCGCGTACTTGGCGAGCGCAACCCGGCCCGTCTCTTTCATCACCGTCGCCAGGAGGCGGTAGGGCTTGGCGCCTCCCTTGTCCGGCCCCAGGTAGTAAGGCTTGTCGTAGTAGACCGGGTCCACTTTGTCGATGGGCACGAACTCCACGACGTCGATCGTCTGGGTCGCCTGCTCCTCGAAGGCCTTCAGCTCCTCGTCGGTGAACTGGACGTACTGGTCCTTGTTGAACTCGTAGCCCTTCACCATCTCGTCTCGCGAAACGATCGTCTCTTCCTTCGAGCAGATGTACTGCTGCTTCAGGCGCGAGCCGCACTTGCGATGCAGCAGGTTGAACGAAATCGACGCCGAGCTGTTCGACGCCGTGTACAGCTTGACCGGTATCGACACGAGCCCGAAAGAGATGCTGGCGTTGCCGAGTGCTCGAGCGCTCATATTGCTTTCGATTCTAACACTTGCATAGGCAGCGGGTTCAGGATTGAGGGCGTTGCCCTCCCATCACTCCAGGTACGCCCGGCATCCGTAGCACCAGAGCCACTCGGCGCCGACACGCGGCCGGATGAACCAGTGACCCGTCTTTTCGAAGTGCGCGGTGTCGTGGCCTTCGTGCGACTCGCAGCACCCGACGTACCCGCACGTCTGGCAGACGCGCAGGTCTTCTTTCCCTCCGCAGGCTTCGCACGAGTCCTTGCGCGAGGCGGGCCGGCGCCCCAGGAGTCCCCGGCGCGGCGCCGGGAGCTCGTCCGCTCCGTGGGCGCAGTCGGATACGGCGCGTTTCATCGCGAGCCGGGCTCCCTGGCGGCGAGCGTCTCGGCAAAGTGCCGGCGCCACGACGGGTCGAGCCGAGGATGCTCGGCGAGGCGCTCGATCGTTTCGCGATCGCCGCGGTCCTGGACGTAAACGCGGGCGACGTCGTACACGCGCACGCGCTCGGGATCCTCGTGGATCCGTTCGACGGCCTCACCGGCTCCCAGGCTGCCGCCGCTCACCACGCGGAAATAGATCCCCCAACGACCCGCCTCCGCGAATGTCTTCACCATTCCCGGATCCCCGAAGCTCAGCCCGAGCTTGTAGCACGGGAGCCGCGGGCCGGCGGCTTCGAGCTCCGCGTCGCCCATCCGGTAGACGTCGCCGATCGAGACGGTCGCCTCGTCGAATCCCCGGATCGTCAGGTTCTCCCCGAAGCTCGCGGGCTCGAGCTCGCGACCGAGCGCTTCCTTCCACCAATCGTAGTGCTCCGCCGCGTACGCGTAGACCGCCTTGTACTCGCCGCCGTGCACGCCGCGGTCGGATTGACGGTCACCCTCGAGATTGTTCCGCCGCACCGCCACCCGCCCTTCGACCGGCGACTTTAAGATCGACGTGCGGACCTCGCGACCGCGCCAGGGAACGACCCGTGGCTGGCCGACGGCGACGGTCTCGATCTCGATCTTCACTCCGTTCCTTACGCACCGGGGGCGCCGGAAGATTCGTCAGTCGAACAGCGCCCGCATCGCCTCGGCGAGGCGAGGGCCGGTCCCCGCCTCCTCGTGCTTGAAGAATACGTATGCCTCGCTCCAGGACTGTGCCCGGATTCGATCGGCCCATGCGGCCAGATCCGCCTCCGCGTAGTCCGTCCGCCGAAGTCGCAGATAGCCCCAGCCGGCCGTGGACCGGGGCGGAGTCGCCAGGTTCTCGTCTTCGGCCCAGCACAGCGCGGCGCGGGCGGACGAGAGCGTCTCGAAGACGTCGTCGTCGAACCAGGACTCGTGACGGAACTCGAATGCACTCGACGACGCGGGCGGAAGCAGCGCGAGGAAGTCCTTCAGCCGCGGAAGGTCCTTCTTCAGATTCGGAGGGAGCTGAAAGAGCACCGGGCCGAGACGGTCGCCGAGAGTCGTTGCGACGCCGAAGAAATACGACACCGCCTCGGCCGCGTCTTTCAGGCGCTTCCGGTGGGTGATCTGCTGGGACGCCTTGAGCGCGAACGCGAAGCCGTCCGGGACCTGCTCCGCCCAGCTCTCGAGGAGCGCCGCGCGCGGCATCCGGTAGAAGGTGTTGTTGATCTCGACCGCGGCGAGCCGCGACGCGTAGTAGCGGAGCATCCCGTTGTCCGCCAGGTCCTCCGGGTAGAAGCTGCCTTTCCACTCTTTGTAAGAGAAGCCGCTCGTGCCCGTCCGGATGCGCATCGGCGTGGATTCTAGTGTCCCGCGGAAACCGGTGTGACGCGGCGCACCGCGGCCGGCCGGCCGCATCGCCTATCCTTTCCCCGCTCCCCTGCCGGCCGAGGTCGAACGATCCGGAGGCCGCGGTATGAGCACAGTCGCACAGAACACGAGCAACCCGTCGCCCGGAGTCTCCGGATACGGCGATCCCCGCAGAGTCCTGATCGTCGATGACCACCCGATCGTCCGCGACGGGCTCAAACAGGTCCTGGCCCGCGCCGTCAACGTCGTCGTCGCCGGCGAAGCGGACAACGCCGAAGATGCACTCGCACAAGTCCGGCGCGAAGACTGGGATCTCGTCGTCCTCGACGTGAGCCTGCCCGGCCGCAGCGGACTCGATCTCCTGCGTGACCTGCGACGAGTGAAGCCCGCGTTGCCCGTGCTCGTCCTCTCCGTGCACCCGGAAGACGAGCTCGCGGTCCGCGCGATCCGCGCCGGCGCCTGCGGCTACCTCCGCAAGGATTGCTCCGCGACCGATCTGGTGTCGGCGATCGAGGTGATCCTCGAAGGTCGGAAGTTCATCAGCGCATCGGTTGCAGAGCAGCTCGCCGAGGAAATCGGGGGCAACGGCGACCGGCCCCTGCACGAGCGTCTCTCGGACCGCGAGCTCGAGGTCGTCACCCTGATCGCGTCGGGCCGGAGCGCGAAGGAGATCGCCGGGGCCCTCGCGATCAGCAAGAGCACCGTGAGCACCTACCGCGCACGGGTCCTGGAGAAGCTTCGGCTGCACTCGACCGCGGAAATCACGCGATACGCGCTGCGCAGCGGCCTCGTGAGCTAGGTCACCTCTCCGCCGAACCTCTTCTCTTCCCCGCCCGACTCGCACTCTCCGCCGTCGTCGTCCGTACGACAACCACGGGGAAAGGCGCCGACGTCCCAACTTCGCGACCACGCGACGCGCGGGATTCCCTCGGCTCCGGGTGTTCGGGAACTCTCCGATTTCCGTTCCCGTCGTTAGAGCTCCGAGTACGAGCCGTCGTCGTTCGTGCGACGGCGCGTCCGGACGATGTGCGGTCCCTCGTCGCGAGCCCGAGGCGGCGTGGCACCACCGTCGCAAAAAAGAACCGGCGGAAGAGAGACGGAACCAAACAGGGAGGTCAATCATGCGGAACAGAAGTCGGGGAACCCGCCTCAGAATCGGAATTCTTCTGGCGATCGTCGTGCTCGCATGCGCCAACGTTGCAGGAGCACAAACCGCGACGTTATCCGTCTGCGGCACTGTCAGCTCCTATCTCGCGCCGAGCGCCGTGGTGCCCGGCTTGATCACGATCGGCGGACAATCGATTCCGATCGCGATCGGTACCAGCATCCAGGGGTCCGGGTCGATTACGGTCGGCGCCAACCTCTGTCTTCAGGGAGCGTTGAACGTCGCGGGTCATCTTTCGGATCCGGCGAGCGTCACGGCGAACGCGACGACCGCCCTCGAGCTCTGCGGGGTCGTGAGCGCCTACACCGCGGCGACCGCCTCGGCCCCGGGGTCGATCACGATCGGCGAGAGCACGATCCCGATCGCCGCCGGGACCGCCATCGACGGCGCGGGGATCGTCCACGCCGGCGCCGACCTCTGTCTGCACGGGACGGTGAACGGTTTCGGTCAGCTCACCGCGCCCTCGTCGGTCTCGGCGAACGCCACGACGACCATCCACGTCTGCGGGGTCGTCTCGGCGTTCACCTCGGCGACGACGTCCTCGGCCGGCTCGATCACGATCGGGGGCCAGACGATCCCGATCGCGGCCGGCACCGGGATCGACGGGTCGGGACTCATCACTCTCGGGACCGACCTCTGCTTGAACGGGACGCTCGACGGCTCGGGCCACCTCGTGGTGCCGAGCTCCGTCTCCGCCGGCGCGACGGCGTCGCTCAACGTCTGCGGCGTCGTCACGGCGTACACCGCGGCAACGGCGTCGACTCCGGGCTCCATCACGATCGGCGGCCAGACGATTCCGATCGCCGCGGGAACGAACATCGACGGGTCCGGTCTCGTGACCATCGGGGCGAATCTCTGCCTGAACGGGTCCCGGAACGCTTCCGGCCAGCTCGTTCCGCCATCGTCGGTGGCGGTCAATGCCACGAGCACCGTGAACGTCTGCGGAGTCGTCTCGGCGTTCACCCCGGCAAGCGCTTCGGCGCCCGGCTCGGTCACGATCGGAGGTCAGACGTTTTCCATCGCTCCCGGAACGACCCTCGGGTTCTCACCGCAGGCGGGACAGGTCCTTTGCGCGGAGCTCGTCCTCGCGCCGCCCGGCGGCTCGGGCGTCGGAGGCCCGGGCGGTTCGGGTGCCGGCGTCATCGTGGGTGGTGAATCGCTTCCCGTCGGACGCGACATCGTCATCCCCGTCGCGGCCCGCGTCCAAGGTCAGGGAGGCGCCTTCTGGACCACCGACCTCCGAATCGTGAACCTCGGCGACTCGTCCGCATCGGTCACGGTGGAGTGGTACCCGTTTTCGCCGTCCGGCCGGTCCGGTCCGGCACAGACGGCATCGGTGAACGTCGCGCCCGGCGTCCAGGGAATCTTCGATCGGGCGATCGAGACGCTCTTTCAGACCGACGGTGGAGGGTCACTCCGACTCGTTTCGACTTCGTCGTCGATCGGGGCGGCGCTGCGTCTCTTCCACGAGCAACGCACAGACGCCTGCGGCGGAGCGTTCGGAATGTGGGAGAAGGGCCTTGTGGCGTCCGAATCGATGAGCCGGGGCGCTCTTCTCGTACTCGAGAACATGCCCGGCGGTGCCGCGCAACGTTCGAACCTTGGATACTTCAACGCGAGCGGAGAGGAGAGCTCGATCACTTTCCGTGTCTTCTCGACGGACGGGCGGTTGGTCGGCTCGAAGACGATCGCGGTGCCCGGGTTCGCCAACGATCAGCGGAGCATCTTCACGCTCGTCGACACCGTTGCCGCCCCCGACCGCGCGCAGCGCGACCTCTACGTTACGTTCGAAGCGCACGGCGGGCTCCCGTTCGTGTACGCGTCGGCGGTCTACAACTCGACGAACGACGCGCTCTTCGTGGTTCCCTGGCAGTACTGATCTCCCGGGTACTGCCCCTCGGCCGGCGGTTCGCTCGGGGGCGGACCGCCGCTTCTCTTTTGCGACCCGATTCGGGGTTTTCGACCCGGAGGTGACGGCCGAACCGCGTACGTCGAACTCGCCGTATGTCGGGAGAGCGGAGGCACGAGTACGGGGGTCGCTCATCCATGCAGTCGGGGATCTCGGGGACGATCGGACGTATCTTTGAGTGGTCGGGGAAATTCCGGGTCGGAGGAGTGAGGGTATGAACCGTCGCGATTTCCTGCGCTCCGCGGGCGTCGTCTCCGCGAGCTTCGCGTTCCCGGGGACGAGACGCCTCTTCGCACGAGGCGTTCCGACCGGTCGCTGGCGCTCGTTCGAAGTGACCACGCGCGTCGACGTCCTGAAGCCTTCCGGGGTGACGCTCGTGTGGCTGCCGGCGGCGCTCATCCGGGAGACGCCGTACCAGAAGACGCTCTCGAGTCGGTTCACGGCCGAAGGCGGCCGAGCGGAGATCATCGAGCACAAGGCCGATGCTCTCGGTATCGTCGCCGCGAGGTTTCCGGCCGGGGTGACGCCGATTCTCACGCTGACGAACCGGATTGAGACGAAGGACTACGCGGTCGATCTCTCTGCGCCCGGTCAGGCGCCGAAAGCGAGCCGCGCGGAGCTCCGGCACTTTCTGCGCCCGACGAAGCTCGTGCCCCTGGATGGCATCGTCAAGGCGACGGCGACGGAGATCACGAAAGGCGCGAAGACGGACGTCGGGAAGGCGCAGGCAATCTATGACTGGATCGTCGACAACACGTTCCGGGATCCCAAGACGCGCGGCTGCGGGGTCGGTGACATCCGGTTCATGCTGGAGTCCCGGTCTCTCGGTGGAAAATGCGCCGATCTGAACGCCCTCTACGTCGGCCTCGCTCGTGCCTCCGGCCTTCCGGCGAGAGACGTCTACGGAATTCGCGTCGGCCCGTCGGAGCTCGGATACAAGAGCCTCGGAGCCTCGTCGGAGAAAGTGACGAAATCCCAGCACTGTCGGGCCGAGGTCTATCTCGAAGGGTACGGCTGGGTTCCCGTCGACCCCGCCGACGTCCGGAAGGTCGTGCTCGAGGAACCGCCCGGGAATCGTCCGCTGGACGACGACATGGTGAAGAAGGCGCGCGCGCGACTTTTCGGGTCCTGGGAGATGAACTGGATGGCGTACAACTTCGGCAATGACGTTGCGCTATCGGGATCCAGCGGCCCGACGCTCGGCTTCCTCATGTATCCGCAGGCCGAAACGAGCGGCGGCCGGCTCGACAGCCTCGACCCCGACAACTTCCGGTACGAGATCACCTCGAAGGAGATCGTTTCTCCGAACGGGTGACGGAGGACCGAGATGTCGATGACAGTGGAGGCTCGCGAGCGTTTGCCGCCCGGTCAGGTGCTCACGCAAAAATGGCCCGTGCTCACGTACGGGCCCACGCCCGAGGTCGACCTCCAAACCTGGACGTTTCGATGCTTCGGCCGGGTCGAGGAGGAGCGCTCGTGGACCTGGAACGAATTCCTCGACCTGCCGAGGGTCCAGGTCACGTCTGACATTCATTGCGTGACGCGCTGGAGCCGTTTCGACAACCGGTGGGAGGGCGTCGCGGTCTCGGAGATCCTGCGACGCGTCAAGGTCCGGCCGGAGGCGGTGGCCGTGATGGCTCACAGCGAGCTGGGCTACACCACTAACATCTCGCTCTCGGACCTCCGGGGCGACGACGTCCTGCTGGTTTTCCGTCACGACGGGAAGGACCTCGAGCCCGATCACGGTGGCCCCTGCCGCCTCGTCGTTCCGAAGCTCTACTTCTGGAAGAGCGCGAAGT
>Ga0114129_10015127_pt1 | contig 10981 bp, 12 predicted proteins | sample RhiMetdeltSRZDD1_FD_80071 | JGI IMG/M metagenome (GOLD analysis project Ga0114129, IMG submission 80071) | Populus rhizosphere microbial communities from Tennessee, USA - Rhizosphere MetaG P. deltoides SRZDD1 (version 2) (version 2) | ecosystem: Host-associated > Plants > Roots > Rhizosphere >... | reverse complement strand
TTCCGCCAACGGAGTAAATTGGGTCTCCAACGCCTGGTTGTCTTTGACAATGCCGAGCCATACGAGGTAAGGGCCGTCCGTTCGCACCGGCAACTGGGGGAAGTTATTTGGGGCGTCGAGCGTGACCAGAACGCCGGTCTCTCTCGCGCCCGCCGCTCGGTAACTTGCAAACGTCCCCTCGGCTCGTTGGGCAAAATCATCGACACTATTTGGCTTAACAGCGAATATCTGCGCGACCACTACTCCTTGAGCGCCTTTCGGTTCCTTGATCGGATCGATGGCTGGAAGAACAAGGACGCCGCGTTCGGAGCTCAGCGGGCGCAATAGCAAAACATTATCTGAGTCAACCATGAGACTGTTCATAGTCGACCTATGTTCTTTCCATAGCGGACCGTAATAGAAACCTGCGTTGATGGTGGCGCGTGCGTCAGTGTTCTTAAAGCCCCTCATCCAGGTAAACCCAACCGGATTTTTGCGTTCGAAAAATTGCCCGAACAAAATGGCGCCCATCTGCTGAAAGGCTTCGGGAAAATAGCTCTCAAAATACTCGGCAAAATGCTCCCTTTCCCTCTCTTTGATGATGTAACGACGAAACTCGATTACCTGAAAATCGGTTAGGTGTTTTGTGCGATCCATGGCTTCGCTTTCTTTATTATGATTGGTCTCAGCAAGCATCGTGACGCTCATGACAGATAGGAGAATCGGCGCTAGAAATCGAAGCATTGGTCATCTCCTCGTCAATTGGTCGATCACGCGATCCGTCAGTTATTAAGGCTCGTTTTTGCGGGTGCCGCTGCGCTTTCGCGTTTCAAGTGATGCTCGGCCCAGAGTTGCCAGGTCTTTCCGCTATCGCGCGATTTTTCACCCCGCCAGACAAAAGAATCTCTTGTGATGTCGTTGAACGACCATCGGTCTCGGGAGCCATCGTCGGCTGTGCTCTCTAGCACAATGCGATCACCGATGACGCCGCCGGATGCCGTCTTGACACGAAAAGAAGCTGGATCTACCCACACGGCGCGCCATTTTCCGGATTTCGAATCAAAGAATCGAATATCTGTGACAACTTCGCGCGGGCCGCTGCTTCCCTCGGCGGTCCAAGTCCAGACGTCCTGGACCGCATGGCCGTCGAGAATCCAGCCAAACATCACTTCCCCTTTTCCTCGAGTGATCGTTCCGTCTTCTGCAAAATTTGCATAGTCACACTCCCAGGTACCGATAAACTGGCCGAACACGCGTGCCCGTTCTCCAAGCGAAGGATGAGGGGTAGCGGCTTCGAGAGCAGCAATCATGTCGCGTTGCGAATCACGCGCCTTAACGCCTTGTTCCGATGGCTCGATTGCCCAAAGAGCATTGCATAAAATCGTCCACCCTAGGGATGTGACAGCGACTTTCATTGTCGTCTTACTTCCTCACGAATTTGAGCGCCAATGAGTTCAGGCAGTAGCGAAGGCGGGTAGGAGGGGGACCGTCGTTGAACACGTGTCCAAGGTGTGACCCGCACCGCGCGCATTTTACTTCTTCACGCTCCATGCCGTGGCTCGTATCCATGGTTGTGGTGATTTTATCTCTGGCTAGCGGCGCATAGAAACTCGGCCAGCCGGTGCGGGAATCGAACTTCGTGTCGGAACTGAACAGCTCATTCGCGCACGCGGCACAGAGATAAATTCCTTTTTCGTGATTGTTCCAATACGCGTTCTTGTACGGCGCCTCTGTTTTGGCTTCGCGCAGAACCTGAAATTGCAAGGGAGTTAGAACTTTTCGCCATTGATTTTCATTCAGCGTCACCTTTTGCGTCGTCGGAATCGACTCCAGTTGTCGGCGAATTCGAGCGGCCCCTGCGTCTTCCGCGAGGCTGAGGCGAACAGAAAAGGCGCACAGCAGCAATAAGGTCAGACGTCGCATCGTTTATCTGCTGGCGGCTTGAGACTTCTTTAGGCCAAGTTTCTTCAGTTTTGGCTCTATAACTTGTTGGACGTACGGATTGCTCGGGTTTTTCCGGCAAAAGTTCTGATGATTTTCAGGCGCCGCCCGAAACGATCCCGCCTGAGTGATTTCAGTTGCGATCGGTTTCGAGTAAAACTTTTGCACCTGCGGCTTTAACCTTTGCGCGGCGGCGTGCTGCTGATCATTCACGTAGAAGATTGCAGACCGGTACTGCTTTCCTACGTCGCCGCCCTGGCGATCGACCTGGGTCGGATCATGAGCTTCCCAGAATAGAATGAGTAGTTTGTCATAGCTGATTTTTGCGGAATCGAACGTGACCTGAACAGTCTCGGCCCCCTTCATGTAGCCCGAGACAACCGACGTCACGCCCGGAGCTTCTTCAAAGACTGCTTCGGTGCACCAAAAACAACCGGCCGCGAAATAGGCTACGTTTGCCTGGGCACTGTGCGCTTGCGGACAGAGCCAAATAAACGCGAGGCAATGCGACAATATCAGAAATGGAGCCTTGGACTTTGGTTGGGCAGAGCGCGGAAAGAAATTCAACATCGTGAAGCATCTTTGCCGCATCGCCTGCCGGGACAATGACCACTTCGAAGGGAACGATAATGCCAGTTATGGTGTCATAGGCCCCACCAGGTGTTCTCGCGATCAACGGCGTTCTAATCTCAACGAGATGAAGCCCTCCTATCGGATTGGTCGTTCACGCGGATATCCACTGCAATCCAATTCACCTCCCAGGTTTTGCCTCCATCATCCGAGAACGCCTGTTCAAACCGGCACGAGTCGGGAGTGATGTCCGACCAGACATTGCGCACGAGAATGCTCCTCTCATTAAACGTTTCCTGATCGAAAAACTCGCCACGTTCGTCCTTGAACTCACCAACGGTGGGTACACTCAGCGTGCCATTTCTGCTGCTCGCAGCGTAAAGACTCCACTGTCCCGATTGAGGATTATACAAGCGCAGAGACATCACTTGTAGATGACCTTCTTTCCCATCCGCTTCGAGCTGCGCCAGATTCGCTCGACCATTCCAAATCTTGCTAACCACGGTCGTTCCCTCGTAATCGGCCCATTGATTGGAGCCGCTTAACGGATTCAAAAGGCGCCAAAGCTGAGTTTTCCAGGTGCCAAAGGCGAAATCAAAATCGCGTTGACCGTCCCGCTGTAAGTTTTTTTCTCCAAATGCCTTTACAGTGCGAGTCGCAGCCTTCTCAGCGTTGGCGTCGGCCGGATTGCCGCTTCCGGGATTGTTCGTAACCGGCGCAGCGTACGTCTGCTGGCACACAAAAACTAACAACGATAGCGGGACAAAAAGAGATCTGAATTTCCGTTCTGTGCTGAGTGACAGCATTTTCGACATGGCGCATCAATTTTTGTGCCACTGGGTCGCCTGACTATGGCCACTTCCGAAAAGACGATAATGCCAGTTGCGCTTTGGAATACGCATGCAAATTGAAAGGAATTGCAGGAACCCGGGGGAGCGGCATGTCCAGGAGCGAATCGCCTCTAAAGAAACGGCGACGACGTTCAATTATCGCCTTCGAAATGATTCGGCTCGACCGAACGGCAACCGAACCATTGCACGAGCAACTCTGTCGCCAAATTCGCGATGAGCTGAAATCAGGCAGCTTTAACGACAGCGGGTCGCGGCTTCCTTCTTCTCGAGCGTTGGCCGTCGATCTGGGAATCTCAAGATTGACCGTTAGCGTCGCATTCTCAAAGCTCCATGCAGAAGGCTATCTGCACTCGAAGGCTCGATCGGGGACGTTTGTGGCGAATCCACTCCCTGAGAGTTTTTTGACCGCTGACAAATTCGCCACGGAACGAATCCGACGTGGCAAACCGAGAGCGCATCGACTAGTCGAGCAACGAGCCCGGGTCTCGGGACGTGTAAGAGCAATTCCAGATCAGCGAGCAGGGGCGCAGTTTGATCTCGGAGCGCTGGGTGCCGGCGCGGGCGTTTCGCTCGTTCCAGGACTTCCCGCAGTTGATGAATTTCCTATCGATATTTGGGAACGACTCAGATCCCGCGTGCTCGCACAAAAGGGCACACACCTCCTCCGGCATGCCTCGAGTCGCGGCGACGCGGACCTGCGCAAAGCAATTGCCACATATCTTTGTGATTTTAGAGGCGCGCGCTGTCATTCGGATCAAGTCCTCATCGTCGGAGGAATGCAGCAGGCGATGCTAATCAGTGCGATGGCGCTGCTGGATCCGGGCGAGCCGGTATGGATGGAAGACCCCGGTTTCCACCAGGCGCGGAGAGTTTTTACGCTGGCAGGCGCCAAGGTGATTCCTAAACCGTTGGACCACGAAGGGATTGTCATCGCGCGATCGCCGGGAGAAAAGCACCCCAAACTCATCCATGTAACGCCTTCGCATCAGTATCCGCTTGGCATGACGATGAGTTTCGAGCGCAGAACTGCCCTGCTCGATTTTGCGCGCGCGCACGATGCATTTGTTTTTGAAGATGACTTTTACGCCGAGTTCCGCTTTACCGGACCGCCGCTCCCTTGCTTGCAGGGGATCGACGATTTCGGCCACGTCATTTACGCCGGGACCATGAGCAAAATTCTTTATCCCTCATTGCGACTCGGCTACGTCGTCGCGCCAGAGGCGTTGATCGATCCGTTGGTAAAAATCCGCAGCACAATGGACCAACACTCATCGGCGATTGATCAGGCTACGCTAGCGCGTTTCATCACCGAAGGATTTTTTCTCAGTCACATCAAACGAATGCGGAGAATCTACGCGGAGCGACGGGACGTTTTTATCAAACATTTCAACGAGTTGCTCGGTGATCGTTTCATTTTGCAGGTTCCGGAAGGCGGATTGAACATGGTCGCCTGGCTGAAACGAGAGGAAGACTTCTCAACGATCAGCCGTGTTACTCTCCAGATCGGAGTCAAGCCGTCGGCGTTGTCATTTTACTGCATTCGAGCCACGCCTAAGCCGGCGTTCGTCTTCGGCTTCGCTGGTTGGACGCCGGCGCAGATTCGCGAAAGCCTGACCAAACTCGCGTCGTCACTGCGAAGAGCAGGAATTCGTTAGGGAAGTTGCCCATGCTTAGCAAGAAATCGCTTCCAGGAAAAAGGCGCCGAAGGTCGATCATCGCATTCGAAATGATTCGACTCGATCGCGCAGCCACCGAGCCGCTCCACCAGCAACTTTATCGTCAGATTCGTGATGAGCTGAGATCGGGCAGCTTTAGCGATGGCGCTTCCCGGCTTCCCTCCTCACGCGCGCTGGCTGTCGATTTGGGCATCTCGCGGCTGACGGTTAACCTCGCGTTCTCAAAGCTTCATGCTGAAGGTTATCTTCAATCGAAGGCGCGCTCCGGAATTTTTGTGGCGCATCCTTTGCCCGAAGCTTTTTTGAGCGCCCCGATGCAATCGGGGAAAACACAGCCGGCAATCCCGAGTACGCCTCGCATCGCTAATCGGGTGGAAGCGTTGCAGGATTTGCGCGTTGGAAATGAGTTCGACCTCGGACCGACGCATGCGCGCGCAGGCGTCTCGCTGGTCTGTAGCATTCCAGCAGTGGATGAATTTCCAATGGATAAGTGGGAGCGACTTAGAGCTGAGGTTCTCGCGAAAAAAGGCGCGCACCTTTTGCGTTATGCCTCGCACCGAGGCGATACCGACCTGCGGAAAGCAATCGCAGCCTATCTCTCCGATTTTAGAGCGGCCCGTTGTCATCCAGACCAAATCGTGATTGTGGGCGGAATGCAGCAGGCAATGTTGATTAGTGCAATGGCGGTGCTCAACCCGGGCGAACCTGCGTGGGTCGAAGATCCAGGTTATTGGCAGGCGCGAAGGGCCTTCACCTTGGTGGGCGCAAAAGTTGTTCCGAAGCCTCTCGATGGCCACGGAATGGTGATTGCGAGATCACGCAGGGAACGGCTGCCGAAGATGATCTACATCACCCCTTCGCATCAGTTTCCGCTTGGGATCACGATGGGTTTCGAACGGAGGACGGCCTTGCTCGACTTCGCCCGTGCCCACGATGCACTCATTTTCGAGGACGACTACGACGCCGAGTTCCGCTTCACTGGTCCACCCCTGCCTTGCTTGCAGGGGATCGACAACTCAGGGCGGGTGATTTACGCCGGAACGATGAGTAAGATTCTTTATCCGTCGTTACGCGTGGGCTACATCGTCGCGCCCGAGGGGTTAGTCGATTCGATGGCCAAGATTCGCAGCGCGATGGACCAACATTCGCCCGCGATTGATCAAGCCACCCTTGCGCGGTTCATCACCGAGGGATTTTTTCTCAGTCACATCAGACGAATGCGTAGAATCTACGCGGAGCGACGAGACGCTTTTATCAAACATTTCAACGAGTTGCTCGCTGATCGTTTCGCTTTGCAGGTCCCGGAAGCCGGATTGAATATCGTTGCCTGGCTGAAGCGTGAGGACGATTTCCCGATTGTCAGACGAATCACAGAAGAGATTGGCGTAAGGCCGGCACCGCTCTCAGTTTTTTGCATCGAGGCGAAGCTCAAACCGGCGTTCGTATTCGGCTTCGCGGCCTGGACGCCAGCACAGATTCGAGAAAGCCTGGGCAAACTCGCGTCGTCACTCGAAAGAGCGGGAATTCGTTAGGGAAATTGCCATGTCTAGCAAGAAATCACTTCCAAGAAAACGGCGTCGGCGCTCGATCATCGCGTTCGAAATGATTCGACTCGATCGCGCGGCCACCGAGCCGCTCCATCAGCAGCTTTATCGCCAGATTCGTGACGAGCTGAGATCGGGCAGCTTTAGCGATGGCGCTTCCCGGCTTCCCTCCTCGCGCGCGCTGGCTGCCGACCTGGGCATCTCCAGACTGACGGTCAATCTTCCATCCTCAAAGCTTCATGCTGAAGGCTATCTCCGCTCAAAGGCCAAATCGGGGACATTTGTAGCACACCCTCTCCCTGAAACCTTCCTGAGCGTAGACAAGTTCGACACGCAACGGACCCGCCGTGGCGGACCGGAAGCCTATCGAGCGACGGAGTCTTCCGTTCGAATTTCCGATCGGGTGAAAGCAATTCCGGACCAGCGTGTGGGAAAACAATTCGACCTCGGTGCAACAGGCGCTGGTGCTGGCGTTTCCCTCGTGCCGAGTATTCCGGCGGTCGATGAATTTCCGATAGGGGTATGGGAACGGCTCAGAACCCAGGTTCTAGCGAAGAAGGGAACCCACCTCTTGCGTTATGCGTCGAATCGCGGCGATCTCGACTTGCGCAACGCACTTGCGGCTTACCTGTGCGATTTCAGAGCAGCGCGCTGTCACGCCGACCAGATCGTGATTGTAGGCGGGATGCAGCAAGCCATGTTGATTAGCGCAACGGCTTTATTGAATCCGGGCGAGCCTGCATGGATTGAAGATCCCTGTTATCAGCAGACCAGGAGAGTCCTTACCCTGGCCGGCGCAAGGATAGTTCCAAAGCCACTCGATGATCAGGGCATTGTGATTACGCGATCGAGAAGAGAGCCTTTGCCAAAACTCATCTACGTCACTCCTTCCCATCAATTTCCTCTTGGGGTGACAATGACTTTCCCGCGGAGGACTGCCTTACTCGATTTCGCGCGTGCGCACAACGCGTTCGTCTTCGAAGACGATTACGATGCCGAGTTCCGCTTTACCGGACCGCCGCTCCCTTCCTTGCAGGGTATCGACGACTCAGGCCGGGTGATTTATGCGGGAACAATGAGCAAGATTCTCTGTCCGTCCCTGCGCCTGGGCTACATCGTTGCCCCAGAGCCGCTGGTCGATTCGGTCATCAAGATCCGCAGCGCGATGGATCAACACTCGTCTCCGATCGATCAGGCGACGCTGGCGCGATTTATCACCGAAGGTTTTTTCCTCAGTCACATCAAGCGAATGCGAAAAATTTATTCCGAGCGGCGAGATTTTTTTATCGAAGAGTTCAACAAGTTACTCGGCAATCGTTTCACGCTACAGGTTCCAGAGGCTGGATTGAACATCGTCGCCTGGCTGAAGCGGGAGGAAGACTTCCCAATGATCAGACGCATCACAATGGACATCGGAGTAAGACCGTCATCGCTCTCATTTTTTTCCATTCAGGCGAAGCTGAAGCCTGCGTTCATATTTGGTTTTGCCGCCTGGACGCCGGCGCAGATTCGCGAAAGCCTGGTTAAACTCGCGTCTGCACTCAAGGCGAAGGGAATTTAACCCTGAGCTGAGACCGCTACCGCTTCCTGCGTGGCGGACGTTTTTCCCGTTCGTGGTAATGCCGCTTCTTCATTGACTGAAGCCGCCATCGAACGCGTGTTGAAGTTTTTCAAATAACTGCGCGGTCTTGCTCCAAGTCTCCGTTCGAACGCACGCTGAAATGCTTGCGCATCCGAAAAGCCAACCGATGCAGCGATGGTCTCGAGAGTTCTCTTCGGAACAGACAGGCGACGCTTTGCTTCGTTGATACGCAAGGTCTCTACAAACTCTCCCGGCGCTCTTCCGAACACACTCTTGAAAGCCCTGTTAAAATGGCTGGGAGACATGCACGCTCTGCGCGCCAGCGCATTGACTGAAAGGTCTGCGTGCAAATTTCGCATGATCCACGGGATGAGTTCCGCGAAGCGGTCCGCTGGCTGACTGTCAAACACAAACGGGATCGGCAGTTTATTGTGGCCGTTGCCGTTCATCGGCGCGCTTACAAACTCACTGGCAACCACTGAAGCGATATGGCGACCATAGTCCTCTTCGATTAGAGCAAGCGAAAGATCGATGGCTGCCGTTGGACCGGAAGAGGTGTAAAAGGCGCCGTCTTTAACGAGATGTCTTCTGGGATCAACACGCAGGTTTGTGAAACACCGAGCGACATCGTTAGCATGACGCCAGTGGGTCGTGACCTCCCGGCCATCGAGCAATCCAGTTGGCGCCACACCATAAATTCCACCGCCGATCACAGCGACGCGCCGGATCTGGTTTACGCGCGCCAGGACCCAGTCGGCCATCCTTTCCCTAACCAAACGTCGCCGGAGTCCGTCGCCGCCAGGAATCACAACCGTGTCTAACTCGGGGACCGTTTCCAGGGTGCTGTCCGGCCAGAAGGCGATTCCCGATTCAGCGTGAAAACATTCGGAAGTGAAACCGATCATGTTGATCTGGTAACATGCAATCCGATTCCCATAACCCCCGTCTAGACTTGCAGCCGCGATAACATCGGCAGCGCGCGTCAGCTCCGATGCAGCGACCCCATCAAAACCGAGAAAACCAATCCGCTTTGGATTCATTACCTTTCAGAAGTCCATAATATCTTATCCTCCTAAGTTCCTGGTAGGACATAGAACCGACATTACGAGCCACTGCTGTGTTATTCTTGATTCCTCGCGAGCTAGCGGAAGGGCTACTGGTCGTTTTGCCTTCAGGATGATCTGGAATAATTTTGAAGCGCAATCACACGAAAGGAGACATCATGGCTACTTATATCGGTTTGATTCAATTCGCTGACCAGGGCATCCGCAATGTGAAGGATACGGTTAAACGCGGCGACGCCGCGATGGCGGAGGCTGAGAAGATGGGAATGAAGGTGCTAGAGGAATTCTGGACGATGGGTGCGTACGACGCTGTCGTCGTTTTCGACGCACCTGATGATGAGACGATGAGCGCTTTTATGCTTAAGATCGGCTCACTCGGCAACGTGAAGAGTCATACCATGCGCGCCTTCCGCAAGAACGAGATGGAGAAGGTTTTGGCGAAGATCAAATAGACACTCATAAACCGCTTGGGAGTTTCAGCGTCAATCAAAGCCGCTATTGTGGAGTGCGCCATCATTGTGACGCCAAATTGACGTCGACAGATACCAACCGTTGACCGGACGAAGATTGAATCTAATTTGCTCATACGGCGACTGAGCGTATGAAAATCGAAATGCATCTCAGCCGATGGTTGGTTGTCTTCTTTCTTCTGAATGCTGGCTTTGTTTTCGCCGGCGGGTTTAGGACCAAGATCATTACAACTTCACCGCTCACAATCAACGTGCCCGACGATCGCGTTCTCAAGATCACAAATTTTACTCAGGAAGGAGGAACCGAGCGCGCCGTGGTTCGCGTGAACCTGAGCGGTGATGCCGGAGGAATCGCGAACGTTCTTACTGCGACTCGAATCGACTTTAGCAGCGGGATTAATTCCCAAAATTTCCCGGAAGTCATTAGCCGGGTTTCCATCACGGGCCCGGCTGACGTAAGGATCGCCCCAGTGCCCGGCGCGACACTTCTTATTACTTATAAAAAAGAGCCGAACGAAGGAGGAGGAGGCGCGGAGGAAGCGACCCCCACTCCCGTACCGATTGTTAGTCCTACTCCTACCGGTACCGCTACTCCCACGCCGACTGGTACTCCTAGCCCTACAGGAACCGCGATTCCCTAGCGCGCGACTTTTCCGGCGCGACGCCACCACGCACACGCCTGGTGGGAACCAACTATCACTGAAACATTAGTACGCTTGGCCCGGCGGCACCGCTGATGGGACGAGAACGACACGGTTTGATCCGTCCCAGGATGCCGTGAATACATATGTTTGTCCGGAACGGACATTCAGCACAGTCGATGTCGGCACGGAATAGTAGGTGTTTGGCACGGCCGACGCGATCAATACATGACGGCCTGCTGGTATGAAGTGATCGTAGCGTCGTCCCTGTACAACGTTGGCGACGGTTCTGCCATCGATCTTAAGATTGAGAACTATGTTCCATCCGAAGTTTGGAATCCTCATCACGATCAAACGCCCACCAGATTGAGCGGCGGAAGCTTCGATCGAGACTGCGCAAACAAAAGCAAGAATCAGAAGGAGTGTATTGGCGGAGGTGCATCTTGGCTTCATGGCCCTGATGCTATGCTCCGGACTCGCTTTTGGCGAGCGCGGCGTTCATTGCCTTGCGAAGTTCTCGGAGGTTGTCCCGACGCACCAAGGCCTTCCCGGCCACCCAAGTTGCCACAGCTCCCCAGGGGTCAGGCACACACTGGATGGGCGAAGAAAAAGGAAATCCGAATCCCACATCGCAGTATATACATAGGTCGCCCCCGGCTGGAC
>Ga0114129_10015125_pt1 | contig 10982 bp, 8 predicted proteins | sample RhiMetdeltSRZDD1_FD_80071 | JGI IMG/M metagenome (GOLD analysis project Ga0114129, IMG submission 80071) | Populus rhizosphere microbial communities from Tennessee, USA - Rhizosphere MetaG P. deltoides SRZDD1 (version 2) (version 2) | ecosystem: Host-associated > Plants > Roots > Rhizosphere >... | reverse complement strand
TGGAAGGAGAATGTACCATCGACGGTGTCACGCGAGGACTGACGGGCGGTTCAGGGGTTTCGGAATTCCTGGTGCGAAAGGGGTACCGTCCCCGCTATCCATAGTGGCTGGATGAAAATGTCCTCCCCCTCATACACCTTCCGCGACTTGTATATTCAATCTCGGGTCCCGTCGCCCTTTGGGAGAGAAACGAGCGTGAAGGGGCAAGGTCTACAGGAGACGAGCTCATGGATATTCCCACTGCGTGCAGCTCGTAGAGTAACTGCCTGTCGTGAGAGCGGGGGCGACATCGAATCTACGACACGCTCAGCAGCACAATCGCCAGCGTGCCCAAAACACAACCCAGAATACCGTACAACCCCAACCTTTCGCGAAACAGCAGGACGCCGGCAGCGACAACCAAGAACAGACTTCCACCGTTGGCAATCGGGAAGGCTACGTTTCCAGGAATAGCATAAGTGCCCAGCGCGTAAGCGAGCGAAGCGGTCCCGGAGATGCTGCAAAGCGCCATCAGGGCTCCTATGCGGGTTTCGTTCCAGTTCGGCCGGACTCCGTTCAACATCAGCACCGCTCCCATGAAAAGGAAGCCGCCCATATAGAAGTAGAAGAGGTATTGGTTGATTAGACTATTGCTGAGTCCCATTCCGGCCAGCACCCGTAATCCAAAAACACCGGAGCCGTTGAAAAACCAAGCCAGCAGCATCAGCAGAAGCCACACTGTGCTACCCCTTTCTTTCAGTCGCTTCAGGAATCATCTCTAGAGATGCTGCTGAAGCAGTCGCCCTCGCCTGCTCCAGGCGGCGCAGATCCTCTAAGCGATCCAGCCACACCAGCACAATGGCAACAGCGATTAGTCCCAATATCGCGATCTTCTTCAAACTGACAGGCTCATGATAGATGAAAATTGAACCCACAGTTGGAATGGCAGCGGAAAGGTTGATGATGAGCCAACTAGTGGCAATCTTGCCGTGCTTCAACCCTTCTTGAAAAGCCCACAGGGCGGAGAGAGCGATGGATCCACAGACAAAAGCCAGGCAGAAAACCTTGAATGGAACGGCATAGCCCCGCCCGGATAGCAGAAAGAAATTCATGCCCAGACAACCACCGAGCATCAGCATGGCGGAGAGGGGCTGTGGACGGCACCGTTTCCGTTCTGCCAGTTTGTGACAAATGCCTAAGACACCGTAGCTGAAGAGACTCCAGAACACCAAAAAGTAGCCCACCAGGTGCCTCTCAAGTTACCTTACTTCTTCTGCAGCCAGCGCTGAAACCAGCGCAGGTTGCGGCTCATCAGGTCACGCTGATGCATCGGTTCAACGAAACCGTGCCCCTCGCGCGGATAGGTCACGAATTCGACCGGGGTTCCCGCATCCGTCAGCGCCTGATAGATTTCCGGCGCGCTGTCGATATCTTTTTCACCGTGCAGCAACAGGGATGGCGTCCTGGCGTTGACCAGGGAGTAACGTGGAGAGTGCCGATTGTAGGTTTCCCAAGTGTCCCACGGCTTTCCTCCAAAATAAGTCCACATTACTTCTCTGGGTCCATCACTAGCGCCATACCAGGATATCCAGTCTGCTCCCGGCGCACCAATGGACGCGGCCTTGAAACGATCAGTGTGCCCGATGATCCACGCGCCCAGAAACCCTCCGTAACTCCATCCCATGACACCCAGACGTTCGGGATCAGCAATTCCCTGTTCAACCAGCATGTCGATCCCCGTCATGATGTCATCGACGTCTCCAAATCCTTGAGATTTGATATTTGCAGGCGGAATTTAGCTCCATAGTTTGAGCTTCCCCGAAAGTTAGGAGAGAACACAGCAAATCCGTCCTGAAGAAAGAGCTGGATGGGATACGTTCGCGGAACAGGAAAACCTTCTAGCGCAACACCCGTGGGTCCACCGTGCAATTCAACTAAGAGGGGAACTCGTTCTCCAGCCTTGCCGCCGCCGGGCAATCTCAAGACGCCTTCGACGTCCAATCCGTCCTTGGACTTCCAGCGCAGCGTGCGCGTGGGGATCGCCGGAAAGTCGGGGACATGGGGCGTGACATCCGAGAGCTGTCTCTCCTCGATCCCCATCGCTCCGAGCTCCGCAATGTAAACCTCTGGAGGCCTGGAATTGGAACTCTTGATAAACGCGGCACGTCTCCCATCCTGCGTAATGCTGAAGCTAGACGGGCCATGCAGATTGCCGAGCAACCTTCGGGATATTCCATCTCTCAGGCTGATCGAGAAAAGATAGTCGCGCGTGCCCAGACCAGCCCCGAATATGAGCTCGGAGTTGTCAGGAGACCACCAGAATTCATCGCCGCCGCGAAAAACGTCTCCCTCGAAGTTCTCCGTCAGGTAACGCACCCTGCCGCCGCCGGAGTGGACAATCCCGATATGTCGTGCTTCAAAGTAGTTCTGCGAACCGGCCTGGGAGTGAAACGCAACGAGCTTGCCGTCTTTGGAGTACGTGGGATCCGAGTCGCGCCCCGGCTGAGCGACGAGGGGGGTCTCCCGCTTTGTCTTGAGGTCAATCTCATAGAGGTCCACGTTGAAACTGTCCCGGTTTCGAGGAGTGGCCTGACCTGCATAAACAATCTTGCTGCTATCGGGAGCCCAATCAAAGGAGGTGACATGCCGATCTGCAGAGGTAACGAGCTCTGCCTTTCCACCCTTGAGAGCGATTACATAGAGCCGGCTGAATTTGTAATTTTGGTCAGCGACAATCGGATCATCGCCCGCTTGTCTTCGTTTCTCCTCGTCCGAGGAAGATCCGTCTCCAGCGAGATACCCAATCGACCGATGGTCCGGCGACCACTTAAAATGAGTTATGTCCGTCGTCGAATCCGTCAACTTTCTGGGTTCCTTGTCAAGCTGATCCGTCACGTAAATCTGCATACTACCATCACGCTTGGAGAGGAACGCCAGCCCTTTGCCGTCGCCCGACCAACGGGGCCAGCTGTCAGTAAAGTGGGGGGCGGTCAATTGAGAGGGTGTGCCTCCTGCAACGCCCATCGTCCAAATTTCTGAGTCGTAACTATTGCGGCTGGAGTTGACGCTGCGAACCACAAATGCCACCTTGGAACCATCTGCGGTAATCTGGGGATCGTCAACTGTCTTGAGTTCCATGAGGGCGTCGAGCGTCCAACGCTTTGGCGCCGCCAGCGCAGACCCACATAGGATGAAAACGCCCAGCAGGATGAGCTGAAACGAAAACCGGCATGCAGCGGGACTTTTGACAGCTTGCGCTCGACTCAACTCGGCAAGAACCTCCTCAGAACATTGGATGTGATACGAGAGCAGGGCTCATCCAGGAGCAGAGCCGTTGGGAAAGTGATGGATCCCACGGAGAAAACGGCACCCCCGTTGGTCAGCTCATAGTAGGTCATCTCCGCCCCGCCCTCATTCGGATTGAGCCCCTTAGCCAGCAGGATCGTGCCTCGGGGAGAACTCGGACTTACTTTGTCAGTCTCGTGGCCCGAGGCGCCATCTCCGTAGCGCTCATGCTGGGTGCGAAGACCGAAGGTATCACCTTGCTTCAACCCGGTCCCCTCGAAAATCCAGTGGTCTGCCTTGACAACCCTATAAGGCGCGACGGTCATGGCGCCCGACTCGCTGAAAACTACTCCGAGCAAGCTCGCTTCCGATTCCTTAAAGCGGTGAAAGCGACTCTCCGTTCCCGGTGGCCAATCGTTAATGCAGCGCATGGTTGATGAATCCAGGAACTCGATGGGTCCATTAATGCCATTGCCTCCCAGATACACTAACTTCCCGCTCTTCTGATGGACCCACTCCTTAACGCGGTCATACATCAGACCCGACCAGTATTCTGGATGGACATTCAACAACAACACTTCATAAGCGTCCAGCGGCAGGGTTCCGCAGTGCAGTTGGTAGTCGCTGTAAAGATCATAAGAAAAGCCCTGTCGCTCCATCCAACCTAGTGTCCGCCATTCCGCCGGCGCCATGGCACACGCCATGCGACCTTCAATGGGATCTAGGAGTTGATCCTTCTCAGGAACCATGTTCGGCGGGTTGGGACGATCAAAGGAGAGAGACTCAAAATGTCCGGCGGTCCATTCTCCGTAATCGGGCAGATTGTAGCGTGCCAGATCCTGACGGGAATTGACCGTGGGCTCGGAAGACATCCGCGAAGCCTGGAAGTAATTGCTCCTTCCACCGAAGGGGTTGTAGGCATTCCAAGTGTTGGTGCAGGCCAGCACTGCGATTGGTGCCTTTGGTTTTGCCGGCGCGACTACCAGAGGAAAGCTGAAGAACGCGCCAGACTCGCCTTTGACGTGGAAGTAATAGAGTCCCGTCGAGTCAGGGGCGGCGATGATCTGCCGGTGCACCGCCATGTTCCCCCCGAACCATTTCACGCCCGTCTCCACAAAGTGACCGTCCGGGACGGTCTGCATCATAGCGCGCGGACCGTGATCGTCATACCAGCCTATGTTGCGCACAAACTGCTTTTCGCTACCATAACGCCACAACCCCAGCTTGAAGGGTTCAACGCTATGAACTCGAAATAAGACCATGTCTCCAGTTTGGCACCACTGCGGCCAGGCGTAACCCAAAGTTCGATCGGAGAGCAGACGAAAGTGATGCGGCGGATTTGATCCGAGTTCAACGCCTCGGACTCGCTTGGAACCGAAGCCACTCCTACTCAAAATAACCTCGTATTTGTCCTGTTCGATGTCGGCATAGACCGCTCCACTCGGAGCAGAACGCAGCACCGTGGCCCATCCCGGCCGTCGCAACTCCACCTGCGCATCAGAAAGAGCCAAATAGTTTTCGTCGCTGACGTAAGCGATCAGCATAGAAAGTCAAGCCACCCGAAATTTCTTCAACACTTCTTGGTTAAGCCTGACTCCAAGGTCCGGACCTTCAGGAATCGGAACAGCTCCATCCTTGATGCTAAAACCCGGCTCGACCACATCTGCTGTATAGTACAAAGGCGCCGCGACATCCGGAGCATAGGTTTCGAGATCAAATCCGGTCGATGCGCTGAGAACCTGAAGGATCGCGGCATGGCCGACGCCCAGCTCCAGGTTCGATCCCATGGTCGCACCAAGGCCGGCAGCTTTGGCTACTTGCGACGCTTCCAAAGCTGGCCATATTCCTCCGGCTTTGCCGACGTAGATATTCACCGCATCAGCCGCCTGGATGCGAGCCACATTCACAACATCCCTGGAGCTCCAGACGCTTTCATCGAGAAGAATGGGAATCCGGCTGTGACCTCGCAACGCAGCCGTCTCGTGCAAGTGATCTGCAGAAAGCGGCTGCTCGATAGAACTAATTCTCAATTCCTCCAAACGTGAGAGAGCCAAGCGTGCTTCTCCCAGCGACCAGCCTCCATTGGCGTCCACACCAAGCGGAGCCGTTTCTCCAAGAACCCTACGAACTGCTGCAACCCTCTCCAGGTCATTCGCCAGACCGGTTCCGACCTTGACTTTGAATTTCCGAAAACCCGCTTCCCAGGCCTGCCGGGCGATGGCCGCGGCCTTCTCGGGCGCAACTCCAGAAATCGAAAACTTGGAAGCGACCGAGTTGCGAATAGGGCCACCTAACAAAGCGCCCACGGATAGTCCGCACGACTTTCCCAGAAGGTCCCACAAAGCCATCTCGATGCCGGCCTTCGTAAAGGAAAATCCCGCCAGAGCTCGATCCATGGCATTTCGCGCCGTCCTGGGTGCAAACGATTGAGCCAAGAGCAATGGGGAAATGACCTTCTTGATGGCTGCCTCGGCAGTGTCGAAGCCTTCGCCACTCCACAAGTACGTTCCACTTACTTCGCCGATGCCCTCCAGGCCCTCGGCACGGACTCGAATGATCAGGAATGGAGAGTGATCGTGAGTGCCGGCACCGCCCGTGATAATCCATTCGGGCTTGATGGGAACGAGAACACGTTCGGTTATGATGGCTTCGATTTTTGGCATTCTATTGATGTTCGCAAATCACGATGACACCTCTGGTGCTTTAACTCGATCGACCGCCATTCCGCCTTCGGGCATTCCTGCGCCCAAGCGAAACTGTCAATAAATTGGAGAAGCCGCTCTGCGAGAGGCTCATCCGTTCACAGAACGGACGCTACACAAAACCGGTCCCACACTCGGCGACCAGCTTTGATACAAACGTGCTTTGTCACGTCGCCTGATTGGCCCTTCTCTGAACCTCTCGAATCATTTCCGCTGACGATAACGCGGGATCAAGATCCCGTGGCTTCTTTCCGGTTCCTTCAAAAACCTCCTTCACGTTCCATTTCGAATAGAGGCGGAGCGGCAACGATGGATCGATCTTTTCGTAGAGCCGCGGAGGAATATCAGACCATTCAGACGTACGGGGTTTTCCGGTACGAGAGTAGTAGATATGCAGAGTCTTTCTGAGGCTTGAGTGCGGCTTGAGCTTACCGGCGTGTAAGCAACGAGCATGAAAAATCAAGGCCGTTCCCGCCAGACCCAGCACATCAAACTCCATTCCAGGTGTGACCTGCTCTGGCCGGAGGTCTACCAACCGGTTGTGTGTTTCAGGGATAATGCTGAAACAGTGTTCCTTGGCAGAAACGTCGGTCAGGTAGTACACCACAGCCACGGCATCGATCTCCACCCGACGGCCGTAATCCCGAGTCAAATCACGATGCCAGCCCTTGAGATCCCTCAACTGGTCTGTGGGTCTGCGTAGCATCATGTCAAACTCTTCAAAGGTGACGTCCTCTCCAATCAGCGCGCGAAGAATGTCAAGTGTTACCGGATTTTCAATAGCCAAGTCAAAATCGTCGACAGTCGGCAATACATTGGCCGCCGTGCTATTGGCGCTGCTGAGGTGAACCCATTCTTCAGGATGTTCCTGCATGAATCCGTCGAAGGCCCGACTCATGATGGCTGTCTGTTGCGCAGAAAGAGCGCTCGGGAGTACCAGGAAACCTCTCTCGTCAAATTCTTCGCAAAGCGCTTGAATGCGACTCGATTGTGTACCCATTGCGCTGAACCTCCGTGAGCAACAGAGAAGTGTTTGGTTGCACTCCTCTGACCAAACTAACGTGAAAATCTGTTTCCGATGACTGGATCTTTCATAAAAAATGCGAGACTCAGAGTGTAGCTTTGCGACAATGCTCCGTCAACGCTTTGGAAAGCAATGTCCAGCAGGCTGTACAGTTCATAGTGCGTCAATGGACACGTCGCCTCCAGCTCGCAGCCTGCTGTGTTAGGATTAAGTCGCGGGTGTTCAGGTTGTAACTTGCGCTGAGGCAAAGAGGATCGAGAGAAAGGGTGGATGTGATACTGACCGCTCCTCCTGACGGTGGACGGCCAAAAGGCATCTTCCTGCCGGACAGCTGACCATCAGAATGCATTTCGCTACCAAGCCTTTTTGCTGTGGGCCATGCAAAGAAGAGGCCAGTGCTGCACGGCGGACGAAAAAGCAGACCATGTTTCATAGAACTGGAATTGTGTTCCCACCTCAAAGGCAGAGAGTGGGAACCTGCCTCCGAACGGCGATACGCGCCTGGAGAAGTCGCCGCTCCGGGAGCGTCTCCCACCTTAGCCTACAGGCCATCATTCTGGGGCTGTGCTCCACCGTCACGCCTGTATTTTCTCAAGGCAGTCCCTCTTTGATACGCTTTCTGGATGTTCTTCCCGACTCGGGAATCAAGTTCCGACATCATTTCTTCAGAAGCGAGCAAGGAGAGAACTACCGCATGAACCAATATGACCATGGTTCAGGTGTTTTGGTAGCCGACGTCAACGGCGACGGCCTGATGGATATCTATCTGCTCGACTTCCTGGGCCCAAATGCTCTCTGCATCAATAAAGGAAACTTCAAGTTTGAAGATGTCGCCAAAAGGGCTGGCGTTGAGATGCCTGAGTCCGTATCAGTCGGGGGTGCCTTTGGTGATTACGACAATAACGGCACTGCCGACCTCTATGTGACAACTTATCAGACCGGAAACCGGCTCTTTAAGAACCGCGGGGATGGGACCTTCGAGGATGTGACCCAAAAGGCCGGCGTGGAGCACGTTGGGCACTCCAGCGCGGCGATTTGGTTTGACTACGACTTGGATGGGTACCTGGATCTTTACCTAACCAACGTCGGCGCTTTCACGGTTCCGGAACCGAGCCCCGATGCGCCTTATGCGCGTCGAGGCATCAATCTCCCGCTCAGTTACATCATCGGGCATCCCGAAGCCGATCATGGAGGCGCAGCCAACGTTCTTTACAGAAACAATGGCGATGGGACCTTCACCGACGTGACGAATAAAGCAGGGGTGAGCTGCGTGGGATGGAATGGAGACGTTACGGCCGGCGATTACGATTTGGACGGTTATCCCGACCTTTACGTTTCACAAATGTTCGGCGCCAACCATTTGTTTCACAATAACGGCAACGGTAGCTTTAGCGACGTGACTCGCGACACCTTGGGCCGCACCTCCTGGGGTGCGATGGGAGCGCTTTTTTTTGACGCCAACAATGATGGCCGCCCCGACCTTTATGTCGTAGATATGCATTCCGACATGTGGACCCATGCCAATCCGGTTGGAACGGTAGAACCGAGTGTCAAGTACGATACGCCAAAGGGGAAAATGGCGGAGGGTTGGAAAGTTGTGACCAAGCCGGAGCAGACCCGAGCGAAATGGGTACTCTTCGGAAACACATTCTTTGTGAACCGGCAGGACGGTTCCTTTGAGGAGCGCTCCGAGCCAGCCGGACTCGAGAATTTCTGGCCGTGGGGAGCGGTGGCCGGGGACTTTGACAATGACGGCTGGCAGGACCTTTTTATTCCGGCAGGCATGGGATATCCTTTTGCCTACTGGCCCAACTCTCTGATGATGAACACCGGGAAGGGTGAATTTGTTGAACGGGCAACCGAGTCAGGCATCGAACCTCCAGCCCGTGGCAAGTATATTGAGGATCTCAAAATCAAAGGCGAATCTTGTTCCAAAAGTTCGCGAAGTGGCGCGGTGGCTGATTTTGACGGAGACGGCAAGCTTGACCTGGTTGTAAATAACTTCAACCACGAACCATACCTGTTCCGTAACATGAGCCCTGCAAGACACTTCCTTCAAATACGCCTGCGGGGCAAGAAAGCAAATCGGGACGGTTTTGGAGCAAAGGTGAAAGTTGTCTCCGACAAGCTGGTCCAATATCGAGAGGCTCACTCGTCCGGCGGTTATCTGACCCAAAGCAGCCCGATCCTCCATTTCGGTCTAGGCCAGAATGCTGCGATCGACCGTGTTGAGGTCATCTGGCCTGGAGCCAAGCAGCCTCAGGTCGTCCCCCGACCGAAGATTGACACTCTGATTACAGTGGAGGAGCAGTGAAGATCGTCTTCACGCAACCACCGAAAGTCGCATAGATGCGTCTCAGCAAGCCGGTTGTTCAACAAGTAAGGGGACCTGGAGCCCTAAGGATGAACCTCTTCCTCCCGGTGTTGTGCCTGTTCTTGTTGGCGCTTGATGCCAACGCCCAGTCCATAACCTTCAAGACCGCCGAGGCCAAAGCCCACTATGAGAATGCGGCGCGTCTGAGCGAAAAGGCAGCCTGGGCCGGCGCGCTTTTGGAATTGAATCGCGCGCGGGAGCTGGAACCTTCCAATCCTGAAATCCTCGTCGAGTTGGGCGTTGTTTTGGGAGAGCTGAATCAGTGGAAAGAAGCGACTTGGTCTCTCAAGAAGGCCCTTGACCTGGCGCCCAGCTCGGCGCGCGCTCACTACAACCTCGGTGTCACTTTGGACCGGGCCAATCCAGGAAAACAGCTGGGCACGCCGGAATACCGGAAGGCGCTCCAGCTCAATGCCAAAGATGTGGGATCTCTCATCAACCTGGCGGCCAACATCGGAGATGAGAATAGCGAAGAAGCAAAACAGTTGCTTCTGAAAGCGGTGGGCCTGGAGCCACGAAATGCTAAGGCCTATTTCAATTTGGGTCTGCTCCTCAAGAACGAGGGGGATTCCAAAGGAGCTATTGAGGTCTTACAGAAAGCCATTAGTTCAGATCCGGAGCCTGCGGAGCCCAGGCGGCATTTGTTGAGTCTTCTGGTGGCACAGGAAAGATGGGACGAGGTCTTGGCACAGTGCCTGGAGATTCTGAAACGGAACCCAGAGGATTGGAATACCCGCTACACTCTGGCACAGACCCTAATTCGGCAAGGTAAAACCGATGAAGGGCGAGCAGAGCTCCAGAAATCTCAAGAAGTCCGGCAGTCGCAGCAGAAGCAGGAAGAGGTGAAGAAGTTGATTGACACGGGGGTCTCTCAACTGACCCGGGGCGAGGTGGAGAACGCGATCAAGACTCTTAACTCGGCCATCGAAATTAATCCGGACTCATCACAAGCGCACATGTATTTGGGTGTGGCGCTGGCTTCCAAGGGAAACGTCGCTGAAGGAATTGGTGCCTTGAACCGCGCCGTTACACTGGACCCTTCGAGCGCCAGAGCTCATCATAATGTGGGAACCGTGCTGATGCAGGCCGGTCAGATTCCAGCCGCTCGAGAGGAGTTCGAAAAGACGCTTGAGATTGATCCCTACTTCTCTGAAGCGCACAACAACCTTGGCCTGATTCTTTCCGGCGACGGACAGGTCCCGAAAGCCATCGACCACTTTCGCGTCGCCTCTGAGCTGAATCCCAGTTACCTGGAGGCAGTGTTCAATCTGGGCTTGGCCTTGCGCTCGGCCCAGAGGCTTGATGACGCTCTGCGAGCCTTTCGTCGCGCAGCCGAATTGGCCCCCAATAGCCCTCAGGTGCAGCTTGCGCTGGGCATGACTCTAAAAGACAAAGGTAATCTGCAGGAATCTAAGAAAGTCCTCGAGCGAGCTCAGGCGTTGAGCGAGGCAAAAGGTCCGAACGCACCCAAAGAATAGAGAGTTACTTCAAAAACCCTTGTACGCAGCTGCGGTCGCTGGCTCTGTGGAGGATGACTCTTTCCACAGTTATGTCTCTCCATTGTATCTGGCCTAGAGAATCAGGGCTGCAGTCTCGAGCTTGCCTGTTACTTCCCCGC
>Ga0114129_10015124_pt1 | contig 10983 bp, 12 predicted proteins | sample RhiMetdeltSRZDD1_FD_80071 | JGI IMG/M metagenome (GOLD analysis project Ga0114129, IMG submission 80071) | Populus rhizosphere microbial communities from Tennessee, USA - Rhizosphere MetaG P. deltoides SRZDD1 (version 2) (version 2) | ecosystem: Host-associated > Plants > Roots > Rhizosphere >... | reverse complement strand
GCCGTGGGCCACAGGCTGACGCCCGCCCAAAAGCGGCGGGCTTTAAGTCGGCCGTACCGTGTTTGGGTAGGCCTGGACACGGCACGGGCACAAAATCCAGCCGGTATCGAAGGAAAACATTAACGTGAGTGCAAGAATGCCCGCTAATTTGGGCAGCAGTGAGCACCCAACGACTTCGTGGGCTTGATAAAATTCAGAACGACGTATAGCATAAAAATTTTTTCGTGAGAGAAGAAGGGCCGCCGTCATGCTCGAAAATCTGTCCGGCAAGCTCCAAAGGATACTGAAGGATCTCAAAGGTGAGGGAAAACTTACCGAGGCGCATATCGATGCCGCCATGCGGGAGATCCGCATCGCGCTGCTCGAAGCCGATGTCAACTTCAAAGTTGTTAAGGAGTTTGTGGCTCGCATCAAGGAAAAGGCTTTAGGTCAGGACGTAATGACGAGTCTCTCTCCGGGACAGCAGGTAGTCAAAATTGTCAGAGATGAACTGGCCGAATTGCTCGGCGCGACCAGCCAGGACCTGAGTTTTTCTAAAACCCCTCCTACCGTCATCCTGATGGCAGGCCTGCAAGGCTCCGGCAAAACCACTACTACGGGAAAACTTGCTCGTCTGCTGGGCAAGTCGGGTCATCGGCCGTTGATGGTCTCTGCCGACGTGTATCGCCCCGCCGCCCGCGAGCAGCTTTCCATTATTGGCAAGGATCTCAACCTGCCGGTTTTTACCACCGACTCGAACGATCCCCATGTCATCTGCCAGCAGGCGCTCACGCAGGCAAAAAACGTAGGCTATGACGTTCTGCTGATCGACACGGCCGGCCGGCTGCATGTGGATCAGGAGTTGATGGAAGAATTGAAGGAAATCAAGAAAAGAACGCAGCCCTCGGAAACCCTGCTGGTAGCGGATGCGATGACCGGCCAGGACGCGGTCAACAGCGCGCGGGATTTCAACCAGCAGATAGGTGTGAGTGGTGTGATCCTCACGAAAATGGACGGTGATACCCGCGGCGGCGCCGCGCTTTCTATCAAAACGATCACCGGGCAGCCGATCAAGTTCATCGGCGTTGGGGAAAAACTCGATGGCCTGGAGCCCTTTCATCCGGACCGTATGGCAGGTCGAATCATCGGTATGGGGGACGTGCTCTCTTTGATTGAAAGGGCAGAGGAAGCCGTCGATCAGGAGGATGCTCTTCGCACGCTTGAAAAGATACGCGAGGACACATTTACGCTGGATGACTTCCGCGACCAATTACGACAGATTCGAAAGCTTGGGCCACTGGAGCAGTTATTGAAAATGTTCCCCAGCGTCGGTCCGTTCAAGGCGCTGAGCAAGGTGCAGGTGGACGAAAAGGAGCTGGTGCACATTGAGGCAATTATCAATTCCATGACCGCCCGCGAACGCGACAATCACAAAATCATCAATGGCTCCCGTCGCAAGAGGATTGCAAGGGGGATCGGCTGCACGGTCCAGCAGGTGAACCAGTTGCTCAAACAGTATGACCAGGCGCGCAAAATGATGCGCCAGATGAGCAGCGGAATGCTCGGTAAGAGATTGGGAAAATTAAACTTGCCGTTTTAGTTTGCTTTGTTGCTACAATGATTGAGATCTCGGAACACCCAAGGAGGAATAGTTGCTTAGGATTAGATTGTCCCGTCAAGGGGCGAAAAAGAAACCGTTTTATCGCGTAGTCGTTGCGGAGAAAGCTTCGGCGCGCGACGGCCGATTTTTGGAGATTCTGGGACACTACGACCCGACTAAGACTCCAGTCGCTCTGAATCTCAAGCTGGATCGTGTTGACCATTGGATCAAATCTGGGGCGCAGCCTTCAGATACTGTTAAGTCTTTAATTTCCAAGGCTCAACAGAAGACGACAGAACAGCAGGCGACGACACAGCAACAACCTTAGTTCTAGGCTCACATGCCAGGTTCGCGTTCGATGATTCCCGCTCGGCAGGAGGTTGCCTATGAAGCAGCTTATCGAGGATATCGCGAAGGCGCTTGTTGACAATCCCGAACAGGTTACGGTTACCGAAGTTGAAGGAGAACAGACGACGGTTTTGGAACTGCGCGTGGCTCAGACCGATCTCGGGAAAGTGATCGGTAAACAGGGCCGCACGGCCCGTGCGATCCGCACTCTGCTTGGCGCCGCCGGTATGAAACTGCGCAAAAGATTCGTTCTTGAAATACTCGAATAGCCAATGGGTGCTCGTGGGTCGGGTTCGCGGCCCCCATGGCATTCACGGCGAGGTCGTAGTCAGCTCTTACACGGATTTTCCGCAGCGGCTTGCCAAAGGCAGCCGGATATACCTCAGCGTTTCGGGCGCCGAGCCCCAACCCCTGAACATTGAGAGTTCCCGCCCGCATAAAATGGGCTGGATTATCAAGTTCGACCAACTGCAGAACCGAACTGAGGCCGAAACGGCGCGCAACGGGGACCTGCTGGTTCCTGAAACCTCTCTCCACCCTCTGCCTGAAGGCCGCTATTACCCCCACCAATTGATTGGATGTGAGGTTTTTACATTGTCCAACCAGGAGTTAGGAGTAGTCAAAAATGTCGTAGATATGGTGTCCAACCCCTTGCTTGAGGTTGAAGGACCACACGGTGAGATCCTTATCCCACTGGTCGAGTCGATCGTCATCCGGGTGGATCTTTCGCAGAGGCGGGTAACGGTCGATCCCCCTAAGGGACTGATTGAGCTAAATCCTTGATTCTGATGAAACTAGCCATTTTCACCATCTTTCCGGAAATGTTTACAGGCATCTTTGATTTTGGTATCATCCGAATTTCTCGCGACGAGGGTCGTGCGGAGATAGAAACGATTGATCTCCGTGACTTTACGCACGATCGACATAAGACCGTGGATGACCGCCCTTACGGCGGCGGCGAAGGCATGGTGATGAAGCCCGAGCCGATCTTCGAGGCCGTCGAAGCCACCGAGCAGCGCTGGGGAATCCGAGCGAAGCGCATACTTCTCACGCCCCAGGGTACTCCCTTTCGCCAGCAAATAGCGCAGCGCCTGGCTGGAGAGCCGGCACTGTTTCTGATCTGCGGTCGGTACGAGGGTGTGGACCAAAGGGTGGTTGATCACCTGATTGATGAAGAAATCTCCGTCGGGGACTTTGTTGTGTCGGGCGGCGAAATCCCGGCGATGCTTGTAGTTGACGCCCTTATTCGACTGCTTCCGGGCGCCACCGGAAGTGCGGCTTCGGTGGTCAATGAAAGCTTTCAGCAGGATTTGCTGGACTGCCCGCACTACACTCGTCCGGCTGAATACAGGAACTGGACAGTTCCCGAGGTGCTGCTGTCCGGCAATCATGCGGATATCGAGAAATGGAGGCGCGAGCAGGCGCTAGTCCGGACCCGGCGGAATCGGCCGGATCTGACTGGCGGCGCCTAGTCCTTAGCAGCCTCTGCCTGCGCTTGAGGGCCGGCCAGCGGCCTCCGGACCGCGACTGGCGCCGGTTCCCACGGTTCGAGTTTCTCGTTGGTGTGAGAAGAATTACTAACTTCTGCCGTGAAAAAGCTGAAATTATAGGAGTAAGTCATGAATTTAATGGAAATTATCGAGAGCCGCGGGGTCAAAGAAGAGATCCCCGGCTTCCGTCCGGGCGACACTGTCCGGGTCAATGTCAAGATCAAGGAAGGCGACAAGTTTCGCATCCAGGCTTTTGAAGGCATAGTAATTTCACGCAAGGGGACCGGTCCCCGCGAGTCATTCACCGTTCGTAAGATCTCCTTCGGGTATGGCGTGGAACGCATTTTCCCGTTGTATTCGCCCGTCATCGAAAGTATCGAGGTGGTAAAGAAAGGACGAGTGCGCAGGGCCAAGCTTTACTATCTGAGGGAGCGCAAAGGAAAAGCAGCTCGACTTAAAGAGACTAAGAAAGCTGAATAACGCCGATGGGCTCAGCCAATAAAGATCGAATCTTAAGAGCGGCAGAAAAGTACGTCCTGCAGGGTAAATTTGCCAGTGCAGTTAATGAGTACCTGAAAATCCTCAAAACCGAGCAGGACGACGTAATTCTTCTGAACACGGTTGGAGATCTGCTCGTCCGCCTCGGCAAGAACGCCGAAGCCATTACTTATTTTACTCGCGTCGCCGATCTCTACCTCAGCCATGGCTTCATTCTCAAAGCAATCGCGACACTGAAGAAAGTATTCAACCTGGGGCCTGATAATCTGAGGGTCCAGGAGAATCTCGCCAATCTCTATTACAAGCAGGGCTTGTATCACGACGCTGCCAGCCACTATCGGGCCGTGGCGGAGAAACTTTTTCAGACCGGCAAGGAGCGCGAAGCCACCGAGATTTATCTGAAGATTTTTGAATTCGACAAGAACGACATCGCGGTTCTGGAGCGTCTGGGCCATCTTCAGTCGGTCAAGGGCGACAAGATTGCAGCCGCCAACTACCTGAAGCTGGCGGGCGCCGCCGCCTTGAAGCAGCGAAAGTCCGAACATGCTCTCGCTCTCTTGCAGCGCTCGCTCGATTTGAATCCGCGCGATCTTGGAGTGATCGACTTGCTGGTCCCGGCGGCGCACGCCACCGGGAAAGACGAACTGGCCAAGGGGATTCTGGACAATCTTTCGGCGATGCATCCGGACGATCTGCATCTGCAGGAACTCTGGGGCAAGCTGGCGATTCATACCGGTGAGTTTGCCGAGGCGGAAAAAATTCTGCTGAACCTCCACCGCGAGCACGGCTACGACGCCACACCGCTGATAGAGCTTCTTGAGCACTACGCCGAGAAGCGAAAGATGATCAACTTCACTTCGCTGGCGGAAGCCCTCGCCGAGCATCTGGCGGGTCCCGACGATCTTCGCAAGCTTGGAGAAGTGGTGCAGCGCGCTACCGCCCAGACGCCGGGGCAGGGCTCACTTCTTGAAATCCTATCCCGTTTGCACGCTCGCAGAGGAGACTTTGATGCCGCTGCTGCCGCTCAGGCCGAGATGATGTCGCATTTCGTGCTGAAAGGCGACCTGAAGAAGGCATTTCTGGCGGCCGATCAGTTGGTGCAATGGTCTCCGGAGAATGCCGAATACCTGCAGCAGCATCGGTCTCTTTTCGAAAAAGCTTATCCCGGAAAAGTCTATGAACCACCCACCGTGCAGCCGGTGATCAGCAGTGATGAACCGGGGTTTGACATCGGTGAAATCTCTGCCGAAGACCTCGAACAAATCCAACTCGCCGGAGCCGACGATATCAGCAGCGACGCCGACCTGGACACAAAGGGAACACGTACTCCGTCCAAAGAGGAGGGATCTTTTGAGATCAGCCTGGACGATCTCTCCGCGGAGGGGATGGAGAAGGGCTGGGATACTCTGCTTGACGAGTCCTCCGAAGCAGGAACGGACGCGAGCACTGATATTTCCAAGAAGCCTCCGCGGGCGGATCACAAAGGGGCCAAGTCCGGTGCCGGCGAGACAACCGATTTTGAAATTCCATCGGAGGGTTTGGAACAGGATTGGAATGCATTTCTCTCCGAGGCAGCCACCGGCGATCTTGAGGTTTCCGGCGAGTCCGCGACAAAGGCAGAGCCAAAAGAGATATCGAGTGAAAAAGTCCATGAGTTGGCCCGTGACGTTCCTTTGGGAGGCGCGGCCGGAAGCGTTTCGGATGCGCTCCAGGAAGCCGACTTTTATCTGAAGATGGGATTCCAGGCGGATGCGAGGCTGATTCTCGAGAAACTCAGCGCCGAGCACCCCGATGCTCCGGAAGTAAAAGAACGTCTGCAGGAACTGGAAGGTGCATCCGTTTTTAAAGACGAAGCCGCCGCCAGGGCGGTTTCTGAAGTCCAGCCGGTTCCGGATCAGGAACTGAAGGACCTTACGCTGCAGATCGACGAGGCGGTAAATGCTCTGTTTGACTTCGACACCAGCGGCGCAGAGAGCAGCCCGGACGCTCTGAAGTATCAGGAGGGTCGGCCGGAAGCGGTGAAGCCGGCGGCAGGCGACGAGTTTCAAACCCACATGGATCTGGGCAAGGCCTATCGGGAAATGGGATTAATCCCTGATGCGATCCAGGAATTCCATAAAGCAATCGAACTGGCCAAAAAAGGCAAAGGCCACCGTGAAACTCCACTCTGCTACAGCATGCTGTCGAACTGTTACCTGGAAGCGGGCGAGTCGGAAAAGGCGGCGCACTGGGCGCAGCTTGGTCTGCAATTGAAAGGCAGCAAAGAATACGAGCGCAAAACTCTCCTGTATGACCTCGGGCGGGCTCTCGAAGAGCTAGGCAAAAAGAGCGAAGCCCGTGAACTATTCCGCAAAATTCAGCAGGTCAGTCCCAACTTCCGTGATGTCTCCGACCGCTTAAAGCAACTCGGGGCTTGAAACAGGCGGAATTTCAGATTACAAAGGCGTCCGCAGTTTTCTTCCTTTCGGCAAAGGGCTGTTTTTTGCTATTTTCGCCTCTTTCGCTGATTCGCATCTTTCAATGAACAGGCTGCTGAACATCTTCTATATACTTTTCTGCTTCCAGATCGGCGTCTTTCTGCTGGTTTATCCATGGTTGCGGATTTGGGAAATAAACGGGCTGCTTATCCAGCATCCTTCGCTGCGACAAGTCATGCTTAATAACTATTTCAGAGGCGCCGTTTCGGGTCTCGGCATCCTCAACCTGCTGATCGGGGCCATTGAATTCATCAATTTTACGCGTAAAAGGAACACCCACTGATTCCATTCGCCAGTCCGGTTCTGTACTGCATCACCGATCCATCCAACGGCGATCCGATTGAGCTCTTCAGGAATGTGGTGAGTTGCCGCATTGAATTCTTTCAGTTTCGCCACAAACATCTGCCCACCGTTGAACGCGCGGCGATAGCACAAGAGCTGGCTGGAAAACCGCGGCGGGACACGCGACTGTTGCTTAACGGGCTCGACCTCTCAGCGGAGGCTCTCGACTTTGACGGCGTCCATCTTCCGGCTTCGGAGGAGGTGCGCCGTGCCCGCCTGGTTCTGCCCGCAAAAATCGTGGGTTGCAGCGTCCACACCGTCGACGACGCAGTGAGTTTGTCGGAACAGGACGTGGATTACATTCTGCTGGCGCCGATTTTTTCAGCGCTGTCCAAGCCCGACAATCGGACTCCGCTGGGGCTGGAAGCGCTGCGCCGGGCCTGCCGGCTTTGTCGCGCGCCTGTCATTGCGCTGGGAGGAATGACGCCGGGTCGCTTTCACGAAGTGCTGGATGCCGGCTCGGCAGGTATTGCGGGAATTTCTCTTTTTTCGAATCCTGAGCGCTTGAAGGAAGTAGTGTCAATATTCCGTAAAGCGTCAGGCTGACAGAAGTGTCAGGATGGCCACAGAGCCATCGAGACACAGAGCGGCGGCCACCGTCTGTCGCCCGTTCCGGGGCTTGCCCAGATGGGCCGGTTAACCCCGGGTTCCACTTCGCTCCACCCGGGGCTACAAATCTGGCCGCCGCTGCGCGGCTCTATAAGGAATTTGTCTTTTTTTGGTTGCGGCTCCGTTGCTCCGTGCCTCTGTGGCTCCGTGGCCAATTTTTTTTCAGGCTGACACGGCGTCAGCCGCTCCTCTCCCAGTCGTCCAGATGGTTCAGCAGAAAATCAATCGAGAACACGTGACGACTGCCGTCTCCATCGCGTCGGAATATCACACGCGACCAACCTCGCATCCCCATGGGCGTATACCCGCCTCCGGCGATTCGAAGCTTTCGCCCTGAGATCGCGCGAATCAGCACTCGCTCGTAACGCGATCGGGCGATGGCCCGGGCAGGGAACAGGTTTTCCCATCGACACAGCCGTCCCACGTCTTCATATTCCGGAGGCCTGTCGGGAAGGTCCAGCAGCGAAGGGGCGCGACCCTGCAGCACGGAGGCAATCAGGCGGTACGTAAATGGGTCTGAAATGCGCGCCACCGGGCGCCAGAAAGAGCGAAAGGTCCGGTATCCAATTTCTCTCAGTGAAAGGCGTCTTCCGCCTGTTGAGTTCGCCCGGCGATGTCTCACATTGGGTTGCTTCACGAGCTTCCATTCCGGACTGTCGATATCGCAAGTGAACGGGTTCCGCGGATAGCTGTTGATGTGGGCAAGCCAGCCCCTGCGCGTGGTGTGTGGAATCGGCTTGAAGCCCTGGAGAATCGGCAAACCGCGCCGCCGTAGAGTCTGCAGCTCAAAGGAAGGCCACTTCATCACCTCTCTCACAACCCCCGTGATCAGCGTCCCGGTCGCGATCATCAGCGACGAACTGGGGGTAAAGTCCACCGTGACTTCAATGCGGTCCCCGCGAGGTCGCACACCTATCCCTGTCGACTGCCGGTTGGCCGCCAGAATCATTACCGGCACGGGAAGAATGTAGCTGAGCAGCAGCGCCAGTTTTTGCAGGGTCCGATTTTTCCCCTGCTGACGCGCGTTCAGTTCGAAAGAAACATTGTAGTGAGCGCTGAATCCCGTCAATGCCGTGCGGTTACCGGTGCGTTGCCCCCATTCGTCCATTTCTGTTCGCACGTATAGAATAGATTCCCACAGCGAGCGGCCGGCGCGCGCTGCGCAGCCGCGCTCGATTTCGATGACCGGAGTGGCAATCTCGACGACGCCCGTATCGAAATAAACGGCGCCGCCTGTCGGCAGATGGTAAGAAGTCCCCAGACGGTGCATCAGATTTCCTCGAATAAAGCTCCGAGGATCGCTAAACAAGGCTTCGACCTGAGTTAACTTGCCGTTCAGTGTCAGTTGAAATTCAGCCTCCATTCCGATTGCGGCAAGCTCAAGCGCGCGCTGCCCTGAAGCTCTCCCACCGGTCTTAACGTGGGCAGACATCTTCTTGCTGGCAGCTTTCATGACACAGTCCGGGCTCTGAAACGATTGTATCCTGCTTCGGTAGGGCGGGGCCCCGTGGAAGCCTCACGGCGCAGGCGCAAAACCGCGAAAGCAAAGACCTTGCCGGCATTTCCCCAAGGGATCGGAACCAGAAATGTTTCAGTGCTTAGCCCGGGCAGGCAAGTAAAGCCGCTTCCTTCGCGCTTTTGCGCCTTCGCTTTTTTTTTCCGCGCGGATTACTCTTCGCCGTCCGCCTCGCGGGGAATGACTACGGAATATCCAAGGTCCAGGTGCAGGTGGTCATCGGCAAAACCGATTTGGCGGCCAAATGGGCGGGGCCAGATGGCCGGCAGGAGCTTGCATGCCACGTCGGCGTACTTCTGAATCTTCTCCTCGCCATCTATGTATTCGTCCCCGATCCGGTAGATGTTGGCTGCTGTGGCCCAGTGATGGGTCGACCCATGTCCCGAGATCCTGTGACCCGGCGACCGATAGCCGCCGTTTGCAGAGATGTGCACTACCGTGCCGAGATGGACTCGCAGAACTTCCAGCGCCGCGGCGAGGGCCGCAACGGCGCAGGGAATGTAGCGCGGAAAACGACGCAACACTTCGGCCTCGTGAAGGTCCGTGTTGATGAACTCCCATAAAGCAAAATGGGGGGAGAGCTCAGTCTTCCTCGCTGTGTCCCACGAATTCACTTCATAGAAGAACCTTGGAAGGCGCCGGGTCTTGCCCTCCCGGTCCTGCAGTAATTCCCCCGGTCTTAGAGTCTTACGGTATTTTTCTTCCAGATTAAGGCCGTCGACAACATTCAACGGCAGGGATGCCGCTTCGGGCATTCAGTCTTCCCCTTCCCAGGTGCGGATGTAATGATTTCATGCTGAAACGAGACGCTGATAGATCGCCTCGGAAATTTTCGCAACCTTGTCCTGCGTGGGTGAATTCTCTTCGCCGGCCTCCATCAGAATTGCCAGCAGGTACGGTTTTCTATCCGGCAGGAATACCAACCCCGCGTCGTGCGCCACGGTGGAAATATCTCCCGTCTTGTGGGCTATCCGACTTTGGTCTCGGATCGGAGAGGGCAGTCCGGCGGGAATGCCGCTGTTGAACTCCTGACGGCTCAGGATTTCCATCATTCGGTCCGAAGACTCGCGGCTGAGATTTCGTCTTTCATAGATGGCCCGGAAAAGCTGAAGCAGGCCGTCGGCAGTGACCCTGTTATTTATGCTCGCCTCAAATGCTTTCCCGTCTTCTACGCCTCGAATCAGCTCGATTCCGCCACACCCGAGATCCGCAATGCATTGCTGTGCTTTATCTATGCCGATCAGATCCACCAGCAGATTTGTGGCAAGATTGCTGCTGGAAACGATCATCTGAAGGGCCAGTTCGCCCAGGCGCATCGTTTTTCCCACTGCCGCGTGAATTTTGCTGTCTGCGTCGCGGTCGGGGGAAATGCGATAGGGCTCGCCATCCACCACGCTGAGGAACCGATTGCGTATGTGCAGTCGTGAATCGATGGTGAATCGGCCTTCATCTATCGCCTTGAAAAGCGCCAGCAAAACCGCCGCCTTGATCGTGCTGGCCGCATGGAACCATCGGTGGGCTTGATAACTCCACTGGAGCTGCGTTGCGTAATCGAAAAAGGCAACTCCAACTTCGCATCCAGAGCCGATCTCTTCGATTTTCCACTGCAGATCTTCGGGTGAAGCTGCGATCTTTGCGGCGTTATCGGTGGATTCCATTTCTCAAGCGTCTTTTTCGCGCGTTGCTGCCATGCAGGCCTACCTTTATAGCTTACAATCGAAAGGAAACATAGCCCGCTCTTTTCACAATTTACGGTAGAATCATTCTCATGAAGTCCATCGGACCTGAAACGACCATGGGAGAAATCCTGCGTGCTTATCCGAGTGCCAAGATCGGATTATTCCAGCGCTATCACATCGGCGGCTGCCAGGCGTGCGGCTATGAGCTTTTCGAAACCCTCGCCGAAGTCCGGGAAAAACATAACATCCAGGATCCGCTCGAAGAGATTGTCCACTGTATTGAAAAGAGCGAAGATGTGGAGGCGAGGCTTCACGTGGGGCGCGACGAACTGAAGAGAGCGCTGGATCGAAACGATCTGCTGCTTGTCCTGGATACTCGTTCCGAGGAGGAGTTCCGGGCCGGACATTTTCCCGGGGCGCATCACCTTACACTGGAACTGAAGTT
>Ga0114129_10015123_pt1 | contig 10983 bp, 7 predicted proteins | sample RhiMetdeltSRZDD1_FD_80071 | JGI IMG/M metagenome (GOLD analysis project Ga0114129, IMG submission 80071) | Populus rhizosphere microbial communities from Tennessee, USA - Rhizosphere MetaG P. deltoides SRZDD1 (version 2) (version 2) | ecosystem: Host-associated > Plants > Roots > Rhizosphere >... | reverse complement strand
GGCGGAGAAAGGCAAGCCGCTCGGCTGGTACGACGTGTCGACGCTGAAGGAGCCGTACCGCATCGAAGGCAAGAAGACGATGGCGTACGAGCTCGCGGAGCAGATGAACTGGCGCTGGCCCGACTGGATCGTGTATCCGACCGGCGGCGGCACCGGCATGGTCGGGATGTGGAAAGCCTTCGACGAAATCGAGCGCATCGGCTGGGTCGTGTCGGGCAAACGCCCGCGAATGGTGTCGGTCCAGGCGGAGAACTGTGCGCCGATCGTTCGCGCCTTCGAGCGAGGCACCGAGAAGGCCGAGCCATGGGAAGGCGCGACCACCATCGCAGACGGCCTGCGCGTACCGCGCGCCATCGGCGATTTTCTGATTCTTCGCGCCGTGCGCGAGAGCGGCGGCACGGCGGTCGCCGTCGCAGATCGCGAGATGGTCGACGGGATGCTGGAGATTGGCAGACATGAAGGCGTCAGCGCCGCGCCGGAAGGAGGCGCCGCGCTGGTCGCGATTCGCCGTCTTGTCGCCAGCGGCTCCATCAAGCGCGGCGAAACGGTTGTGCTGTTCAATACCGGCGGTGCCCTCAAGTACCTCGACGTTCTGCCGTAACCATTCGACTCGGCCGCTTCGCGGCCTCGCTCATGGCAGGCCCGATCCACTCTGCCCTGAGCGAGCGAAGCGAGTCGAAGGGCCGCCCTAGCTGACCTGCGCCACCCAATTGTCGACGGTGCGCCGTTTGCACGGGCTCGTGCGCTGGAGGTGACGCGATGATTGGTGTGCTTGGCTGGATCGTCTTCGGTCTGATCGTCGGCGCGGTCGCGAAGCTGGTGATGCCAGGACGCGACCCCGGCGGGATCATCGTGACCATGCTGCTCGGCATGGCAGGCGCGCTCGTGGGCGGATGGCTGGGCCAGGCGTTCGGCTGGTACCGACCGAACGAGGGCGCCGGCTTCTTCATGTCGCTGCTCGGCGCGATTCTGCTGCTCTGGCTCTATCGCGTGTTCTTCGCCCGTCGCACGGTCTGAACGCTGACGGAGGCCGCGCGCGGCGCGGTTCTCCGTCGCCCGCCCTTCGCCGCGCCGCGCGAGACGCAGTCACCGAATTGCAACCGCCGGCGTGCCGGCGATCGGCTCGGCCGTCGATTATGATCGACGGATGGAGCGCTCGCGCACGCTGGCCATCCTGGTCGCCGGAGGCCCCGCGCCAGGCATCAACAGCGTCATCGCCGCGGCGACGATCCGCGCGCGCCTCGAGAGCCTGGAGGTCCTCGGGATCCGCGACGGGTTCCAGTGGATCATGCGCGGCAACATCGATCAGGTGGTGCCGCTCACGATCGACGCGGTGAGCCGGATCCATTTCCGGGGCGGCTCCTACCTCGGCATCTCGCGCGCCAATCCGACGTCCAACGTGCGGGATCTCGACGTCACGCTCGCGTCGCTCGACCGGCTCGGCGTGTCCAGCCTGATCACCATCGGCGGCGACGACACGGCCTACTCCGCGATGAAGCTCGAGCAGCGCGCCGCGGGACGCATCGCGGTCGTCCACGTGCCGAAGACGATCGACAACGATCTCGATCTGCCGCCTCATATCGACACGTTCGGCTTCCAGACGGCACGCCACTACGGCGCCGAGATCGTCAAGAACCTGATGGTCGACGCGAGAACGACGTCCCGGTGGTACTTCGTGATCGCGATGGGCCGAAAGGCGGGACACCTGGCGCTCGGCATCGGGAAGGCCGCCGGCGCGACCGCGACGCTGATTGCCGAGGAGTTTCCCAAACCCATTCGATTGAAGGCGCTCGTCGACGTGCTCGCGGGCGCAGTCATCAAGCGCCTGAGCGACGGACGCGCGGACGGCGTCTCGATTATTTCGGAGGGGGTCGTCGAGAGCGTCGCGCCCGAAGAGATCGCCGGGCTGGAAGGCGTCGAGCGCGACGCCCACGGACACATCCGGCTCTCGGAGGTCAACATCGGCGACATCCTGAAGGCCCAGGTCACCGACCGGCTGAAAGCGCTCGGCGTCGGCACGACGATCGTCGCGAAGAACATCGGGTACGAGCTGCGGTGCGCCGATCCGATCCCGTTCGACATGGAGTACACGCGCGATCTCGGCTACTGCGCCGCGCAGTACCTGCTGGCCGGCGGCAATGCCGCGATGGTCTCGATGCAGGGCGGCCGGTTCGTGCCCGTGCCGTTCACCGCGCTCATCGACAGCGAGACGGGACGCACGCGCGTGCGCCTGGTCGACGTCTCCTCGACGCGATATGCGATTGCGCGGCGCTACATGCTCCGCCTGCGCGCGAGCGACTTCGACGATCCGGCGGTGCTCGCCAGGCTCGCGGCCATCGCCCACCTCACGCCTGACGAGTTCGTGCGCGAGTTCCATCACGTCATCGACGAGGAGCCGGTGCACGTCATCCGCGCGGGTCACTCCTAGGGCGTCGGGCTGACCAGCTCGTAGTACAATAACGGTTTGCGGTATTCGGGAGTGGGCGGCTAGCTCAGTTGGGAGAGCGCCGCGTTCGCAACGCGGAGGTCGGGAGTTCGAGCCTCCTGCCGTCCACCAAAATTCCTGCCTGTCGAGCCCGTGAATCAGCCGGCTCACCCATCAAGCAGACGCGATAGACGTTCACGCCGATGCTGGCGTTCGTGCTCGCCGTCGCCGTGACTCTCGATGTCGGCGCGATCTCGCACCGACGCCAGGCAACGACGTGGCGGCCGGCGCCGTGGATTTTCGGGATCTCGACTGATTTCCGGCGACTGCCGGGATTCAGTCGTACCGAAGCGCGACCATCGGATCGATGCGCATCGCTCGACGCGCGGGCAGGCAGGTGGCCAGGACGACGATTCCGCACAGCAGGACCGAGACGGCGAAATAGGTGACGCCGTCTGTCGCGGTCACGCCGAAGAGCATCGTGCGAATCAGACGCGCCAGTCCGAGCGCGACCGCGGACCCGACGATCAGGCCGCCGGCGGCGAGCGTCAGCATTTCCCGCAGCATCTGCCGCAGGACGACGGTCCGCGTGGCGCCGAGCGCCATGCGGATGCCGATCTCTTTCGTGCGCTCGACGACGATGCTCGAGGCGACGCCGTAGATGCCGACGGCCGCCAGCACCATCGCCATCGCGGCAAAACTGCCGAGAAGGATCAGCACGAACCGGCGCAGGCGGATCGATTCCGACTCGCGGATCACCTCCCACATCGCGCGGATGTTCCACCAGTCGCGCCGCGTATCGACGGTGATCAGCTGCGACCGGAGCGCCCCGACGATGCGGCCGGCATCCGCGGTCGTGCTGGCGCGAAGTACGAGATACATGTCGTGCTCGACGATCTGCGCGTACGGCCGGTAGATGGTCACGGCGGGCGCTTCGTCGACGTTGCGCTGGCGGACATCGCCGACGACGCCGACCACTTCACGCCAGACGCCCTCGACCGGACGCGGCGTCACGCAGCAGGTCATCGGCGCCTGCTCCAGTACGCTGATGCGGCGGCCAATTGGATCGGTCTTGCCGAAGTAGCGGCGCGCGAGGCTCTCGCTGATGACAGCGACCGGCGGAGACGTCTCGCTGTCCGCCTCGGTGAACGCGCGTCCTTTCAGAAGCGGAATGCGCAGCGTGCGGAAGTAGTCCGCGCTAATCAGAATGTCGCCAGCCTCCGGCGGCTCATCCGGCGGAACCGGCGAACGCGCGTCGATCGCAAAGCGCTGGCGGCGCGCGCCATGGACCGGCGGGCGCGACGTGAGGGCGACCGAGGCGACCCCGGGAATCGCGCGCGCACGTTCGACCGCCGCGCGCCAGAACGTCATCGCTTCGGGAAACGATCGGCCGCCGTCCGAATCCGTCACGATCACATTGTCGGGATCGAAGCCACCAGACGTCGTGTACACGCGCTCGAAGCTGCGAATCAGCAGACCGAACCCGGCGAGCAGCACGAGCGACAGCGCGAGCTCCGTCACGATCAGGAGCCGCCGTGCGCGGCCGCGCCGCACGTCATTCGTCAGCGTCTGCGTCGACTCGCGGAGACCGGCATTGAGGTCGACTCTCGACGCCTGGATCGCGGGACCGAGACCAAACAGCAGGCCGGTCGCGAGCGACAGGAGCAGCGAAAAGCCGAGCACCCTCGCGTCCGTCGCGACGAACATTCGTTCAGGAACGTAGCCACCCGAGATCGCCAGCGCCGACAGCCAATCGATTGACAGCCGGGCCACCAGCATACCGACGGCGCCGCCGGCGACGAAGAGCAACAGGCTTTCGAGCAGGAACTGGCGGACCAGGCGGCCTCTCGACGCGCCGAGCGCAGCGCGCAGCGTCGATTCGCGTCGTCTCGCGCCCGCTCGCGCGAGCATCAGGTTCGCGACGTTGGCGCACGCGATGAGCAGCACGACGCCAACGGCACCGAGCATCAGGATGAGCCCCTGCTCCGCTTTGCGCTGCACTGTCGCGTAGTACTTGCCAAGCGGACGAAGCGTCAGACGCCGGCTCCTGTTCGACGCCGGCAGATCGGTCTCGAGTTGCCGTCCGACCGTTTCCGTGCGCAACGTGGCCCGGGCCGGCGTCACGCCGGGCCTGAGACGCGCAATCAGGTCGAGGCTGTTGTCGGAATAGGTCGTCGTCACGAGCGGCTTCAGGACGTCGGCGTAGAACCGCAGCACGTTCGGCGGCAGCACACCGATTACCGTGTGCGCCATGCCATCGAACGTGAGCGTGCCGCCGACGACGCTGGTGTTCGAGTTGAAATGGCGACGCCAGTAGTCGTTCGTCAGGATCACGACGCGGTCGAAGCCGGGCTGCCCTTCCTGTCCGGCGAAGTCGCGGCCGATCGCCGGACGAACCCCTAGCGTCGACAGCCAGTTGGTCGTCACGAGTCCGACGCCAAGCGTTTCGCGCGTTCCATCCGGGCGCACGACCGTCGCGCCCGTTCCATCGTCGGCCGCCACGTGCTCGAACACGTCGCGCTGCTCGCGCAGCCGCTCGAGCTCCGCCGGCAGGAAATCGTCGTCGCAGGCGAGATCGCGCGGCCCGGTGCCGCAGAACTTGACGAGGCTGTCGGGGTGCGCGTACGGCAGCGGCCGGAACAGCACGGTGTCCACGACGCTGAAGATAGCGGTGCTCGAGCCGATCCCGAGCGCGATCGTCCCCACCGTGATCGCGGTGAAGCCAGCGTGTTTTCGAAGCAACCGGACCGAGTAGACGAGATCCTGACGAACCTGATCGACGAGCGCGCCGGCGCGGACGTCCCGGACGCGCTCCTTGACCTGATCCAATCCGCCGAGCTCGACAAGGGCATGGCGACGCGCCTCCTCCTCGCCCAATCCGGCGGCCTTTTTCTCGTCGACGGTCATGTCGACGAACGCGCGAAGCTCGTCGTCGAGCTCCCGATCGATCCGTCCGCCTCGCCACAGGTTGCGGAAGAAGCTCCTCGTACGGGATTTCATCGATGTCGCCTCTCGCGCCTACGACGTCTCCGCGATGGCCGACGCCATGGCTGCGGCAATCCGATCCCAGGTGGCCGTCTCCGTCTCGATGTGCTTCCGTCCCGCTTTCGTCAGCCGGTAGTACTTCGCGCGGCGTCGATTCTCCGACTCGCCCCACTCGGCGCTGAGCCAACCCTGCTCTTCGAGCCGGTGCAGCGCCGGAAACAACGAGCCGGGCTTCACCTCGAACGCGCCGCGCGTAATCTGCTGGACGCGTCGCGCGATGCCGAGCCCGTGATTCGGCCCGACCGACAGCGCGCGAAGAATCAACAGGTCGAGCGTTCCCTGCATCAGTCCGGTTCTGGGGGCCACGACTGCTCCTATCGACGTTCGATACGAACCATACGCCCGCTCCTATCGAATGTCAATACGAGAGACCACACGGCCTCGTTCCATGCGGAGCGACCATGAATCACGGCCGTGCGTTTGGGCTATCGTGGAGTGGATGATTCGCGTCCGGACACTGCTCGACACGCCGTTCGTCAGCATCCAGCGCGTCGACCATCCGCCTGACGATCCGCATGTCGATCCCGACGAGGAGTCGTCGGAGGCGTACTCCATCAACTTCGTCGAAGCCGGCAGCTTCACCGTCGAGCACGAGCGCCGCGTCTGGACGGTCGACCACCAGCAGTTGTTCGTCACGACGCCTGGCCAACGCCAGACGTACAGGCACGGCGAGCGGGACTGCGCTCCGGCCGACGTCTGCCTCGTCGTGAGCTACAAGGATGCCGATCGCGACGACATCGAACGCGCGCGCTTCAACGCCATCGTGAGCCGGGCACCCGTCGCACCACTCACCGACCGGCTCGCGTACCTCCGGCGCCATCTGCATCGAACGCTCGCCGGCTCCGGCGATGCGCTGCGGCTCGAGTCACTCGCGGCGGAACTGCTGGACGGCGCCTTGATCCCCGGCAGCGCGAGACGGGTCGGCCCGCGCCAACTGGAGTGGTACGCCGAGCGGATCGATGCCGCTCGCCGTACACTGGACGAGGACTACACCTCGGATCACACGCTCTCGATGCTCGCACGCGATGCCGGCATGAGCTCCTATCATTTCGCGCGCGTCTTTCGACAGCTGGTCGGTTCGCCGCCGCACCGCTATCTGGTCGAACGGCGGCTGTCCGCCGCGGACGCGCGACTTCGTGATGGCGCCAGCGTGACCGAGACGTGTCTGGCCGTCGGATTCCGAAGCCTCAGCCACTTCATTCACGCCTTCCGCAGCCGGTTTGGCGTGCCGCCCGGGCGAACGCGACGATCTATCGGCGAATCAGGTACGACATCTTCGTGAACACCTGCCAGCCGGTGTTGTGCAATGTCCCTGACCGCTTCAGACCCAACGGCGAGGCGGCGAACGCCGGATCGATGTTCGCGAGGTTGTAGTTCGCGCCGACATAGAGCGCGGTGCCGGGCCGCCGCAAATATGTGAGCAGCAGGTCGTAGTTCAGTCCGCGATCGGGCGGCAGCGTCGTTTCGGCGGCGTCGGTTGCGAGCGACGTGTATTGCACGATGGCGCGCAGCGCGAGCGCACGCGTGAACTGCTCGCCGAGTCTGAACCGCACGATGCGATTCGAGTAGACGACGCGTCCAGACGCCGAATCGCGAAGGCGATCGAACAGATACGAGACGTCGAGCATCAGCGAGCTGGACAGCCGGACGGTGGCCGATGTCGTCGCATCCGCGATCCGGCCGGCCGGCGCGGTCTGCCCCGAGAGCGCCACCGACGCCGGCGACGGCGTCAGGTTCACGGCGTCGCCGGCGAAGAACGTTCCGCTGCCGATGATGCGTGGCAACGCCGCCGATTGAAACGACACGCCGGCGCGGCTGGCCTCCGTGTCGACGATCTCCGACACCGAAGGCACCTCGCCGGGCCGCAGCGCCTGATGCGCCGCCGTGTAATACATGTCCAGGATGGTGGTCGCCGGCCATTGAAGATCGAATCGCGGGGTCACGGACCAGTCCAGCGGCCGCCCGCGGTGGTCCCACGTCCGATTCACGACGAGATCCGGGCCCCATGCCTGCACCGCGCCGGTCGTCGGCCGCGCCCGAAACGAGTACGTCTGGTCGATCGAACGAATGTCGACGCGTGGGACGAAACCGTCGACGGCGCGAAACGCCGCGCTTCGATCGTTGTAGTCCAGCTCGTAGTTGAAGCGCCGCCCGCCGCCGACGAGCGACGCGAACATCGCGGACCCCGATCGCGAACGCAGCCCTGCCCCGTTCGTATCCGTCACGACGCCCTGACCGGTCGCCATCCAGTTGCGTCCGAGCTTGACCCTCCCGTCGAGCGCTCCAACCGTGTTGCTGGCACTCCCCGCGCTCCGCTGGCTCGCAAACGCACCGACGTACGACTCTCGACCGACATCGCGCATCACGCGCGCGACGCCGAACCACGCCTTCTCTCCGGTTGCGGCAATCGCGGCACGATCGTCGACGACCATCGCGCCCAGCGAATAGGCGCCGGCGCGGCCCGTCGCCCGGCCGCCGATCAGCGGGTTCGCCATCCGCCGCGTGAACAGCAGCTGAATCGGCGTGGTGAAGTACATCGCGTTCTCGAGAAAGAACGGACGCTTCTCCGGGAAGAACACCTCGAACGGCCTGTTGACGGTGATCTGCGGCTGATCGGATTCCACCTGGCTGAAATCCGGATTCACCGTCGCGTCGACGACGATGCTGTCGCGCACGACGACTTTCGCATCGAGGCCAGTGCTGGTATCTGCGAGATCCGAGACAAACGCGCGCCGGCCGTCGGTCGAATCGAGTGTCCTGAACGATCGACCGGCGACGTACGGAATCGCCTGGATGTTGCGGCCCGGCGATACGTGTGCAATGCCGTCCACGACCGCCGCCTGGGGAAAGCGCGCCGCCATGCGCGTCGAACACGGCGGCCAGTACACCTGCTCCGCCTTTCTCCCGATGCCGCGGTAGAAGAACATGCCCCACTGCTGGCGATCGCTCGACGGAAAGCGCAGGCTTCGGAACGGGATGCTGTACAAAACCACGAAGCCCTGGGCTGTCCGCGCCCCGTCCGCGTGCCAGACGGCGTCCCACGACAGATCCCAGCCGGCGCCTTCCGTGTAGGTCCCGTCGGTCTGCACGCCATGGGCGTTCACCTGAAATCCGTACGCGTGCTTCAAGTCGCGGAACGTGTCGATGTGCACCGCCACGGTGTCTTCGTCATTCGGAAAGGCATCACGCGGCACGACGTGGGCGCCGATGCGTTCGGGCTCACGATCGAAGCATTGGAATGCCACGTAGAACGTCTGACTGTCGTAGCCCACGTAGACGACAGTCCGCTCCGTCACCGGCTCGCCGTCGTTTGGAAACCGCTGAACGAACCCTTCGATGCGGCGCATCCCGGCCGGCGACTCGGACACCTCCATCGCGACGAAATCGGCGAGCGTCGGCGGCCTGCTGACGGTGGGAATCGTCAAGTGCGGCGGCGCGATCGCCTGCGCGTGCGCGCGTTCCGCCGCCAACGTCACCAACACGGTCGCCAGCAGACGGAACACGAATACGCGCAACGCTCTCCTCCCACGAAGTCCAACGGTCGCACCGGCAGCCGTCCCGGCGCTTCCCGAAGGTTGCGTGTGAATGAGCGTCGCAGGCGTCGACGCGGGCGCGCTTGCGATTCCTTGCTATTTGCAGGTGGCGCGCGAAGATTGGCAAGAAACCGCGAGTTACGGACTGGCGGCGATATCTTCGTGACCGACGACGATGGTCGAACGCCCGGCCTCGACGTGAGCGAGACGGCGATCGAGCCACTGCGCGATCGCACCGGAAAGTGATGGGGCGATTTCGGCGGCTGCCTGCGCCCATCCTTCGAGCACCGCGGTCTGCATCTCGCGCGCGCCGGACGGCAATTGCCAGTCAGTCCGCTCGTGCCGGACGTCGTATCCCGCACGCCGAAACGACCTGATTGCGTGCTGCACCGCGTCGCCGCCGGCGGCCGGTCCGAATCCTTTGTCGTTGCGATGTTGATGCTCGTTGAACAGCTCGCGAACGTCATCGTCCATCGGATCGTGGGGCGTGCAATGCGAGCGGCCGTCATAAGTGAGCGCGAGCAACACGACCGCATGTGCCGCGCGGCACCGCGCCGCCAAGTCCGCGATCCATCGCTCGGACACGAGATCGAGCAGCGCCGACGCCGTCACGAGCGCGCGATCGGTAAACAGCGCGTCGTCCAGCGAGCCGAGGTCCATGCAGCGCGTCTCGACAGGCGCCGGCACTTGCGAAAGCAGGAGCGGATCGCGATCGATCGCCAGCCACTCCTGAGGCCGCGGCAGTTGCCGCGAGAGATAACGGATGTTCGAGCCGATGCCGGTCGCCAGGTCGACGATCCGGAGCGGGCGTCTGGATGGAAGCGCCTCCGCCACTGCCCGCGTGAGCGACGTCGATCGGGCCGCGACGTCGAACCGCTCGCGGAGCGCCAGCCAGTCGACCAACGACGACATCAGACGCCCTCGAGCACCGCTTCCATCTTGCGGATGGCGACGTCCCAGCCTTCGAACCGATCGCGTGCTCGCCGCGCCCCCGCGGCCAGACGCTGTCGAAGATCCGCATCGCCGATGACCCGTCGCATGGCGTCGGCCAGCGCGCTCGTGTCGCCGGGAGCGACGAGCAGCCCCGCGTCGGAGCCGACGAGGCGCGGAATCGCACCCGTCCGCGTGCTGACGACTGGCAATCCCCTCGCGAGCGCTTCGGCGACGGCCATGCCGTAGGTTTCGAGCTGCGTCGCGAGGACAAAGACATCCGCGCGGTCGTAGCACTCGTCGAGCGCGCTCCCCGTCAGCTCGCCGGCCAGTTCCACGCGATCGGCGAAGTCCAGATCGCGCACCAACCCGCGCACCCGGTCCACGAAACTCGGCGATCGGGCCAGGCTGCCGGCGCAGGTCAACGTCCAGCGCGCGTCGCGGAGCGTCGCGAGCGCGCGAATCAGAACGTCGTGGCCTTTTCCTGGCGTCACCGATCCGACCGACAGCAGAGCGACGGTCGGCGTGTTCGACCCACGCGAGAGCGCCGCCTTGTCCGTACCCGGCTCGATCAGATGCAGCCGGCCGCTGCTGATGCGGTCCGGCGCCAGCGCCTCGAACGTCCGCGGTCCCGTCACGACGACGGCTGCCGCCGTCGACAGCGCGCGGCGTTCGAACCGCGCCAGCACGGCCGACCCGCGTGCGTCGAGGCCCACCTCCCACGAGAGGGGCAGATGAACGATCGCGACGAATCGAAGCCGCAGCGATTCACATGCGACGACGTCCAGCATGGCGCCGAATGCCAGCCCGTCGACGAGCACGACTGTGCCAGCCGGCAGCGACGACAACGTGTCCGCGGCCACCCGCCGCGCAGCGAGTGATGGATGCGGAAAGCTGTCGTCCAGCTCGTTGACGTCGACGGCCCAGCCCCGCTGTCGGAGTCCCTCGACGATCCGCCGGTCGTAGACGTAGCCGCCCGTCGGGGTGTCGAGCCGCCCGGGCACGAGGAGCGCGACGGAGCGCATATCGGCAAACACGCGCAGGTATGAG
>Ga0114129_10015122_pt1 | contig 10984 bp, 4 predicted proteins | sample RhiMetdeltSRZDD1_FD_80071 | JGI IMG/M metagenome (GOLD analysis project Ga0114129, IMG submission 80071) | Populus rhizosphere microbial communities from Tennessee, USA - Rhizosphere MetaG P. deltoides SRZDD1 (version 2) (version 2) | ecosystem: Host-associated > Plants > Roots > Rhizosphere >... | reverse complement strand
CTATCTGCTCAAACCCTTTGACCGAGAGGCCATCCTGGCTGCACTGACACGTATCCCGCCGCAGCGCGGCCGCCTCCTGGTCGTAGACGACGATGTGCAGATCGTAGACTTGGTACGCCAGTTTCTCGAAGGTGAGCCCTATGAGGTGGTGGCTGCGGCGGACGGCCAAGAGGCGCTAGAGGCGATCTCCCAACAGCGGCCCGACATCCTCTTGCTGGATCTGCTCATGCCACGCCTGGACGGCTTTGCGGTTATTGAGCGTCTCCGGCAGGATGCGCAGTATCATCAGCTTCCGATTATCGTACTTACGGCCAAAACGCTTACGTCCGCTGAGTACGCCAGACTCGAGCAGAGTGTGCGCACCGTGATCCAGAAGCAGGGGTGGGAGCGCGACACGCTCATGCAGGAATTGTGGGACATACTTCCAGCATCCCGTGGCCCGATACCGGAGGGATGAAGCTATGGACGTGAGGTCTTGTCCGGCGGGGTGGGCTCGACCTTTATCATTACGCTTCCTCTGCCCTCCGGCGCTACCCTGTAGAGCAGACAGAACATTATCACAACCCTGTATGAAGCCACACCGGAGGGATAAGAGCATGAAAAGGATCCTTGTGGTAGAAGATGTAGAGTTCAATCGGGACCTGGTCGTACAGCTCCTGGAGGACACCTATGAAATCCTCACGGCGGCTGATGGCTCCGAGGGCATCTGCGTCGCGGAACACGAGCACCCGGACCTGATCCTCATGGACCTGTCGCTGCCCGTCATTGATGGCTGGGAGGCGACCCGGCGCATCAAAGCTAATGCCGCGCTGTGCGACATCCCGATCATCGCTCTGTCGGCCCATGCGATGACAGGCGATGAGGAGAGGGCTTTGCAAAGCGGATGTAATGATTATCTCAGCAAACCGCTCGACGAAGACCTGCTGTTCGCCAAGCTCGCCAAGTTTTTGGAGTAGGAGTAGGCGGGGTGCCACGTGGGAGGGCAAGCCATGATACGTCCATCCAAAATTCTGATTGTGGATGACGAACCCTTTAACGTCGACTACCTGGAACAGGAGCTGGAGGAGCTCGGCTACACGACGGTGAGTGCCAGGAACGGGTGCGAGGCATTGAAAAAAGTCGCGCTGGAAGCACCCGACCTCATTCTGTTGGACGTCATGATGCCGATCATGGATGGCTTGGCGGTGTGCCGCACCCTGAAGGGGAATGACGAGACGCGCCTCATCCCTATCGTGATCATGACCGCCCTGGATGGTTTCGATGATCGTATCAAAGGGATCGAGGCCGGAGCCGATGATTTCCTGACCAAGCCAGTCAATCAGCGCGAATTACTGGCCCGCATGCAGACCGCGCTGCGCCTGAAGCACACGGTTGATGAGAAACTCAGTGAGCTGCGCCGGGCCAAAGACCACTTCGCGAAGTTCGTGCCAGAGGCCGTCAAGCGCCTTGTCGCCGCCAATCCTGAAGCGCCAGAACTGGCCAAACACGCGCGCGATGTCTCGGTCCTGTTTCTCAATATCACAGGCTATGCGCGCTTGTGTGAGCAGTTGCCCCTGGAGGTGCTGAATCGGCTGGTCGAACGCTATTTTTCGACTTTTCTGGACCGGATTCACGAAGCTGGCGGTGATATCAATGAGACCGCAGGAGACGGCTTTATGGCGATCTTCCAGGCTGCCGACGTGCAAGTGCATACCGTCACGGCGGTGGAGACCGCACTCGCCTTGCTGGTCGCTACCGAAACGCTCAATCGCACCAACAGCGCGCCGCCGCTGGCTATCCACATGGGCCTCAACTCGGGGCTCGCCCTGGTCGGTTCGACCCGCTTCGAGGGTGCGCAAGGGACCCGCTGGACCTTTACGGCGAGCGGTCCGGTAACCAACCTGGCGGCGCGTCTGGCCGCCACTGCCAAGGCCGGTCAGCTCCTGGTCGGTCCAGAAACCGTCCGCCGCCTGGGTCAGCGCTATCATGTGGAGCGATTCGGCCGCGAACACCTGAAAAATCTTGCCCAGGCCATAGACATTTACCGCGTCTTGGGCCCTGCATAGTTATATACTTCATAAATTGTCATTGCTGATTGTCCTGGACTGCAGCGTGTAGTGGAGCATTGTCTACTGGGGCAGTCACTCCTGCGTTACAACCGTCCAACATGCTTACTTCCAGCGGGTGGCAGTACTCTGATTCGGGTTTTCCCTACGCACTCCTCGCGCAAGGCTGGTATAGGGCAAGCGTACGGCGGCCTACGAGTTGCCGGCACCAGTCTACCACTGGTTTACCGAGAGCTTTGACACTGCCGACCTGCTGCAGCCCTTGGCATGAGGAGAGCCACCTCCAAGAGCACCGATTATGGGACGATACGCGCCAGATGTCCCGCTCCAGCACGCCTTGTGGAGTATGCCAGACGCCGTGTCAGCAGTCATAACAGTAAAGGGGACGTAAAAAGCTCGTAAAAAGCTCGTAAAAATGTTGTAAAATCGTGCATGTATCCTGCAGTGATCAGCAGTGCCGAGACGCCAGGAGCAATGCCATGCCCTCTTCCCAGTGGGCCTTTGGGCCCTTTCGGCTGGATCCGGAGCACGCCTGCCTGTGGTGCGCAGCGCAGGCTATACCCCTGCCTCCGAAAGTTTTCGCCGTGTTGCACTACCTGGTGACCCACCCGGACCGCCTAGTGTCCAAAGACGAACTGCTCGACGCCGTCTGGCCCGAGACCGCCGTGAGTGATGCTGTGGTGCGTGTGGCCATTGGTGCCCTCCGCAAGGTGCTGGGCGATATGGCTCAGACACCCCGGTACATTACCACCGTGCCGCGGCGCGGGTATCGCTTTCTGGCGTCGGTGGCGTTGGTGGCTGAGGATACCGGTGTAGTCTCAAGCCCCACCGGGCCGGCGACGCTCGTAGCCCTCCAACCGCCCATGGGAGAGCCGCCGGGTGCGCCAGCCACCCCATGGCTGGACACACTGGCTCCGCCCTCCCATCAGGGCGTGGCGCTCCCTCCAGGCGTTCTGCCGCCCCCGGAGGCAGAACGCCGCCCTCTCACTGTGTTGTTCTGTAACCTGATCGACTCGATCGCGCTGGCGGGGCGCCTGGATCCGGAAGACTTCCGGGAGGTGGTGCAGGCCTACCACCAGACCTGTGCGGAGGTAATTCAGCGCTTTGACGGCTATCTAGCCCAATACCTTGGGGATGGGGTGCTGGCGTATTTTGGCTACCCCGTAGCGCACGAAGACGATGCGCAGCGGGCCGTCCGCACCGGGCTCGGCCTGCTGGACGCCCTCGAGCCGCTCACCACCCAGCTCGCCCTACCCCCGGGGGAGCAGATCGCCATACGGCTCGGGGTGCATACGGGCTTGGTCGTGGTAGGCGACGTCGGGGAGGGCGCGCGCCACGAGCCCTTGGCGCTGGGGGAGACACCCAATATTGCGGCGCGGCTGCAATCCCTGGCAGCGCCTAATACGCTGGTGATCTCCGCCACCACGCATCACCTCATTGAGGGCTATTTCACGTGTGAGGCATTAGGGGATCAACCCCTCCGCGGCCTGGCGCAGCCCCTGCAGGTGTATCGGGTGCTAGGGACCAGTGGGGCGCAGAGTCGTCTGGAGGTCGCCGCCGCCCGCGGCCTGACTCCACTGGTGGGCCGGGTGCCGGAAGTGGGGCTGTTGGTAGAGCGCTGGGCGCGGGTCAAGGCGGGCATGGGCCAGGTGGTGGTGCTGACAGGCGAGGCCGGCATTGGCAAATCGCGCCTGGTGCAGGTGCTGAAAGACCACGTCGCCAGCGAGGTCCATACGTGTCTCGAGTGCCGGGGGTTGCCCGACTACCAGCACACTGCCTGGTATCCCGTCACCGAATTCTTCCAGCGCCGGCTCCAGTGGCGGCCGGGGGAGGCGCTGGGCGCCGCGCTCGAGCAGCTCGAGACGCTCCTGGCGCAGGCGTCCCTGCCGCTCGCCGAGACGGTACCCCTGGTGGCCGCGCTCCTGGCGCTGCCACTGCCGGCCGAGCGCTATCCTTCCCGGCCGTTGCCGGCCGAGCAGCAGCGGCAATACACCCTCGATACGCTCCTGGCCCTGGTGGGGGCGCTCGCCGAGCAACAGCCCGTGCTCCTGATTGTCGAAGACCTCCACTGGGTGGACCCGTCGAGCATGGAACTGCTCGCGCTCCTCATCGACCAGGTACCGACCATGCGTATGTTCACGGTGCTCACGTGCCGCCCTACCTTGCAGCTCCCCTGGGGCTTCCGCACGCATCTCACACCCATCGTCCTCAATCGTTTAACCCCGCCGCAAGTTGAGGCGATGATCGGGCAGATGCTGCGCGGGCAGCACCTACCCGCCGCGGTGCTCGAGCAGATTGTGACGAAGACCGATGGCATCCCCCTGTTTGTCGAAGAGGTGACCAAAGCGGTGCTGGAGGCAGGGCGTTACACCGACGTTCCGGAGCAGGACGCGGCGACCGGGCCGCTGCCGGCGTTGGCCATTCCCACCACATTGCACGAGGCGTTGCTGGCTCGGCTCGATCGACTGGGGAGCGCCAAAGGCGTGGCGCAACTGGGGGCTACACTTGGGCGCCAGTTTCCCTATGCCCTGCTGCGGGCTGTCGCACCACTGGAGGACGGGCCGTTACAGCGGGATCTGGCCGCGTTAGTCGCGGCGGAGTTGCTGTATCAACGTGGGCAACCTCCGCAGGCCGTCTACATGTTTAAACATGCCCTCATCCAGGAGGCTGCCTACGAATCAGTGTTGCAACGTGTGCGCCGGCAGACCCACCAGCGCCTCGTCCAGGTGCTCGAGGCACAGTTTGCCGAGATGGCAGCGACCCAGCCCGCACTACTCGCCTACCATGCGCTGCGGGGCGAGTTGTGGGACAAGGCTGTGGCCTATTTTCGCCAGGCCGGGGAACAGGCGTTGGCGCGCTCGGCCAATCGCGAGGCGATGACGTCCTTTGAACAGGCGCTGGGAGCCTTGCGACACCGTCCCGACAGCCACGACACACGCGTGCAGGCCATCGATCTCCGCCTCGATCTGCGCAATGCGCTCTGGACCCTGGGTGAGCTCGAACGGCTTTTCGTCAACTTACAGGAAGCTGAAGTACTCGCCGAGGCCCTGGGTGACCCACACCGTCTCGGGTGGGTCTCGGTCTATCTGCTCGCCCATTTTGCGCAGGTGTGTGACCCGGACCGCGCCCTCACGTCCGGTCAGCGTGCCCTGGCGATAGCCACTGCCCTGGGGGATATGGGCCTCACGGTTGCGGCGCAGCACTACCTGGGAGGCGTGTATCGTAGTCTTGGGAACTATCGTCAGGCGGTGGAGTGCATCCAAAAGAATGTGGCGAGTCTCCACGGTGCGCTGCGCCATGAGCGCTTCGGTCTGCCCGGGCTGGCTTCGGTGTTTGCCCGCAGTCACCTCGTCGTCTCTCTGGCCGAGTGCGGTGCCTTCGCCGAGGGGCAGGCACCCGCCGAAGAAGGGGCACAGATTGCCGAGGCTGCCGACCACCCCTATAGCCGTGTCATGGCGTCGTGGGCTGTGGGCTTTCGGGCGCTGCGCCAGGGCGACCTCTCCCAGGCCATCCTGGTGCTCGAACGGGCCCGCGACCTCGTACAGGGGGCGTACCTCCGGCTCCTCGTCCCCTTTGTCGCCGCGCCCTTGGGGGCAGCCTATGCCCTTGCCGGACGGACCGCCGAGGCCCTGCCGCTGCTGGAGCAGGCGGTGACGCAGGCCGTGGCGATGCATTACCTGTGGGACCATGCGCTGCGGACGGTCTGGCTGAGCGAGGCGTATCTGCTGGCGGGCCGCCTGAACGAGGCAGGCACCCAGGCGCAGCGCGCCCTGGAGTTCTCCCGAGCGCATCAGGAACGGGGCCACGAAGCCTATGCCATGCGGCTCCTCGGTGAGGTCGCGGTGCAGCGCATGCCCCTAGAGATGGAAAAGGCCGAAGCCTACTACCGTCAAGCGCTCACCCTGGCCGAGGAACTGGGCATGCGCCCGCTCCAGGCCCACTGTCACCGCGGTCTCGGCATCCTGTACGGCCGGGTGGGACAAGCCCGGCAGGCCTGTGCCGCCCTGAGCACGGCCATTGTGCTGTACCGGGCGATGGCGATGACCTTCTGGCTGCCCCAGGCCGAGGCGGCGCTGGCGCAGACAGGGGCAAGAGCGTAGCGGCAGGTGAGCGCTGTGCCTGCGAGTGCTGTGTCCTGGTTGGCATTGGTGGCCAGATAGAGGACGCCATGCCGTCGCCTCGCGTCCTCTGGCACGCAGCGCCCCGGACAGGCCGATGTCCTTCAGCCTGCCTGGGGTACCATCTGGTTCTCACCGGCAGTGCAGCAACGGCATTACATTACGGCCGAAGTCCTCGGTACGGGCGACAAAGTCATCAAAGATGCACATGAGGCCTTTGAGGCCGTCGATCGTGGCCAGCTCATCGAGTTGCTTGGCCACCGTGGTATGGCTACCCACCAGCTTGCCAATGTTGAGGGCGAAGGCATTCTGCATCTGGGTGATGATCGCGGCCGTGGCGCCCGACACGTCGAGATTGGCCTGACCCGTCATATAGGCGATCGCCTCGAGATCGGCCCCCTCTCGGTAGTACGCCCACTTCTGCTGCGCCTCGGCGTCCGTCTCCCCAGTGATGACGAAGTACAGCGCATAGGGGCCCACGTCGCGCCCGGTCTGCGTGGCGCAGTCCAACAGACGCTGCGTCTCGGCGGCGGTCACCGCAAAGTCGTCATTGCCGATAATAAACTGGTAATCCCCGTAGGTGGCGCAGAAGTGCATCCCCCGGTCCGACTGCCCAGCACAGACGATCGGCACCCGACCCGCTTTCGGCCGCGGCGAGAGCCGACAATCGGTCATGGTGAAGAACTCCCCGCGGAAGTCCGACTGTCCGGTGGCCCACAGATCCCGCAGGATAGTGGCGTATTCGCTGGCGTAGTCGTAGCGCCGCTCGTAGAACCAGTCCCCCGGCCAGAGGCCCATCTGGATGTACTCCGACCGGTTCCATCCGGACACGATGTTAATCCCGAACCGCCCGTTGGAGATATCGTCGATAGTCGTGGCCATCCGTGCCACCAGAGCCGGCGGCAGGGTGGGCAGCGCCACCGACGCGAACAGTTGGATACGCTCGGTGACGGCGGCCAGCCCCGCCATCAGGGTGAAGGACTCCAGATTGTGATCCCAGAACTCGGTCCGTCCGCCAAAGCCTCGCAGCTTCACCATCGACAGGAGGAAGTTGAAGCCGTAGGCTTCTGCCTTCTCAGCAATGGTGCGATTGAGTTGGAACGACGGCAGGTACTGCGGGGAGTGCACTGACATCATCCAGCCATTGTTCCCGATGGGAATGAAGATCCCCAAATCCATATCCCCTCCTCCTTGTTGTACCAGCGCTGCCTGCCTATCTTGCCAGACCCTCATGCGAGGCGTCAGGCACGGCCGTGCAGCGTAGCGTAACCACCATTGCCTGCACGCTGAGGTGAGATAGGGGCCTCTCGTGGGATGATCAGCGCCGGACGCCCCCGCTCTCGTAGACTGTGGAGAGTATAAGTGGCGCCGCGACGGCAGTCATAAAAGAACTGTAAAGGTATCGTAAATATGTCGTAAAAATGTTATAAAGTCCTGGAACGTGCCCTCTATTGCCAGCAGCGCCAGTAGGCGAGGAAAACTGCTATGCCCTCCTCCTCCCAGTGGGTCTTTGATTCCTTTCGGCTCGACCCGGCCAACGCCTGCCTGTGGCACGGCGTTGCGCCCGTGGTCCTGCAGCCCAAAGCCTTTGATGTGCTGCACTATCTGGTGACCCACCCAGACCGCCTGGTTACCAAAGACGAACTCCTCGATGCCGTCTGGCCCGAGACGACGGTCACGGATACGGTGCTGCGCGTCGCCATTGGCATCCTCCGCAAGGTGCTGGGCGATACGGCGCAGACGCCCCGCTTCATTGCCACGGTGCCGCGACGCGGGTATCGCTTTCTGGCGCCCGTCGAGGAGCGCACCAGCGCGGCGCCTGGCCTTGCTGAGCCGGTGCCGCCCGCCGCCCCCCAGACGCCAACGGGTGAGCTGCCGGACACCCTGGCTCCGCCCTCCCGTCAGGGCGTGTCGCTCTCTCCAGGCGACTTGCCGCCACCAGAGGCGGAACGCCGCCTCCTCACTGTGCTGTTCTGTGACCTGGTCGATTCGACCAGGCTGGCGGGGCATCTGGACCCAGAAGACCTGCGGGAGGTCGTGCGCACCTACCATCAAACCTGTGCCGAGGTGATTCAGCGCTTTGACGGCTACATTGCTCAATACCTTGGCGATGGCATGCTGGTGTATTTTGGCTACCCCGTGGCCCATGAAGACGATGCGCAGCGGGCTGTCTGGACCGGGCTCGGCATGCTGGATGTCATAAGCCCGCTCAACACCAGGCTCGCCCTGCCCCCTACGGAACGGGTGGCCGTGCGGCTGGGAGTACACACCGGCCTGGTCGTGGTGGGCGACGTCGGGGAGGGGGCGAGCCACGGGCCGTTAGCACTGGGGGAGACGCCCAATATTGCGGCGCGGCTGCAACAGCTAGCCGCACCGAATACGCTGGTGATCTCAGCCGCGACGTATCAGCTTATCGAGGGCTATTTCACGTGTGAGGCGTTAGGGGCGCAGCCGCTCCACGGCCGGGCGCAGCCCCTGGCTGTGTATCGGGTGCTCCGTGCCAGCGGGGTGCAGAGTCGCCTGGAAGTTGCCGCGGCGCGTGGTCTGACGCGGCTGGTGGGTCGCGAGCCGGAAGTGGAGCTGCTGCTGGAGCGCTGGGGGCGGGTCAAGGAGGGCATGGGCCAGGTGGTGGTACTGGAGGGCGAAGCCGGTATTGGGAAATCGCGCCTGGTGCAAGTGCTGAAAGATCACGTCGCCAGTGAGGTGCATACGCGGTTAGAGTGGCGGGGGTCGCCCTACCACCAACACACCGCCCTGTATCCCGTGACCGAGTTCATGCACCGCGTACTCCGGTGGCAGCCGGGCGCGGCACCCGGCGAGGCGCTCCGGCAGCTCGAGGACTTCCTGTCGCAGTCTCCTCTGGCGTGCGACGAGGCGGTACCCCTCTTGGCCGGGCTGTTGACGCTACCGCTGCCGGCAGAGCGCTATCCCCCCAAGGCGTTGACGCCCGAGCAGCAGCGCCACAAAACTCTCGACGCACTCCTGATCCTGGTAGGGGCACTGGCCGAGCAGCAGCCCGTGCTCGTGATTGTCGAAGACCTCCACTGGGTGGATGCGTCGACCCTGGAACTGCTTGAGCGACTGCTCGACCAGGTGCCGACTATACGCCTCTACATGGTGCTCACGTGCCGCCCCACGTTTCAGCCCCCGTGGGGTTTCCGTACGTACCTCACGCCCCTGGTCCTCAATCACTTAACCCCTCCCCAAGCGGAGGAGATGGTAGGCCAGATGCTGGGTGGGCAACGCCTGCCCGCCGCGGTGCTTGAGCAGATTGTGACTAGGACCGATGGCATCCCCTTGTTTGTGGAAGAGCTGACCAAAGCGGTGGTGGAGGCGGGGCTCCTCACCACGGTTCATGACCAGGACGCGTGGCGTGGTCCGTGGCCGGCATTGGCCATTCCGACCACACTGCACGAGGCGCTACTGGCCCGGCTCGATCGGCTGGGGAGCGCCAAAGGCGTGGCGCAACTGGGGGCCACCATCGGGCACCGGTTTCCCTACACCCTGCTGCGGGTCGTCTCGCCTCTGGAGGACGAGGCGTTGCATCGCGACCTGGCCACCTTAGTGGCGGCAGAGTTGCTGTATCAACGCGGGCAGCCGCCGCGGGCCGTCTACCGGTTTAAGCATGCTCTCGTGCAGGAGGCCGCCTACGAGTCGGTACTCAGGAGCGTGCGCCGGCAGACGCATCAGCGCATCCTCCAGGTGCTGGAGGCACAGTTTCCCGAGACGGTGGCGACCACGCCCGAACTGCTGGCCCACCATGCGCTGCGGGGCGAGCGCTGGGACCAGGCCGTGGCCTATTTCCGTCAGGCTGGGGACAAGGCGCTTACCCGCTCGGCCTATCGGGAGGCAGGGGCCGCCTTCGAGCAGGCACTGATTGCCTTGCAGCACCTCCCCGACAGCCGCGACACGTCTGAGCAGGCTATTGACCTGCGGCTCGCCCTGCGTACGGCGCTCCGTCCGCTCGGTAACTTTGGGCGTATTCTGGCATATTTGCGCGAGGCCGAGACCCTCGCGACCGCCCTCGACGACCCGCGGCGGCTGGGATGGGTCCTGGTCTTTTTGTCAGGCCATTTCTACCAGAGGGGCGCGCACGACCAGGCCGTCACGGCTAGCGAGCGCGCCCTCGCCCTCGCCACGGCCAGCGGAGATGTCGTGCCGCAGGCCCTGGCGAATGACCGCCTCGGCCTGATCTACCGGGTCCAGGGCGACTATCGTCGGGCGATCGACTGCTTTAAGAAGACTATGGCGGCCCTCGACGGGGGGCTGCGCCACGAGGGCTTCGGGCAGACTATCCTGCCCGCTGTGAACTCCCGTGCTATCCTCGCTGAGTGTTATGCGGAGCTGGGCATGTTCGCTGAGGGCAGAGTCTTCGGGGAAGAAGGGCGGCAGATTGCTGAGGCGGTTGCTCACCCCGGGAGCTTGATGATAGCGTATTACGGACTTGGTCTGCTGGCCCTCCGCCAAGGTGGCTTGCACAGGGGACTGCCCCTGCTCGAACGGGCTGTAGGCATCTGCCAGGACGCAGACCTGCCGGGCTTTTTCCCCAGGACTGCTTCGGCCTTGGGCGCGTGGTACATCCTAGATGGGCGCGTTGCCGACGCCATGTCGCTCCTCACGCCGGCAAGGGAACAGAGCATTACCATGGGCAGAGCTCACTACGAGACGCTCTGTAGTCTTCCGCTGGGGGAGGCGCAGATGCTGGGTGGTTGCCTGGAGGAGGCGCATACCCTCGCCGGGCGAGCCCTGGCGCTCGCCCGCACGCATCAGGAGCGGGGCAATGAAGCCTACGCTTTGCGGCTCCTCGGTGCGATTGCGGCG